>Ga0208440_1000211_pt1 | contig 20643 bp, 20 predicted proteins | sample Colrivmet1547B02_FD_187644 | JGI IMG/M metagenome (GOLD analysis project Ga0208440, IMG submission 187644) | Estuarine microbial communities from the Columbia River estuary - metaG 1547B-02 (SPAdes) (version 2) | ecosystem: Environmental > Aquatic > Marine > Intertidal zone > Estuary | place... | reverse complement strand
TGGGACATTCAAAGAAAAATTGAGGGCAATACTATTTGTCCTTTAGGAGATGCAGCTGCTTGGCCGGTAGCAGCCGCTATTAGACATTTCCGTGATGAATTTGAATGGCATATCCAAAATAGAGAACTATCACAAACAAGTAATTTTGGTTTACAACACTATGCAGACCCTATCCATGTGCCTGCATAACATTGCGTAAAACTATGAGTGAACAAACATTATTTAAAGTAACAGTAGACAACATTACCATTGAAGTACCAGCGGGCACTACTATATTGCAAGCGGCACGACAAATTGGAGGTGCAGTAGCGCCGCCAGCTATGTGTTATTATAGTAAGCTAGAAGGAACGGGTGGTAAGTGCCGTACTTGTTTAGTAGAAGTATCGAAGGGTTCTGAAAAAGACCCTCGCCCCATGCCTAAATTAGTGGCTTCATGTCGAACCACGGTGATGGATGGCATGGAAGTAAAAAATATTACTAGTGAAAAAGTAATTGATGCAAGAGCGGGTGTGGTGGAATTTTTATTATTGAATCATCCCCTTGATTGTCCTATTTGTGATCAGGCGGGAGAATGTCATTTACAAGACTTAAGTTTTGAACACGGTAAGGCAGGCACTAGATATGAGTTCCAAAGACGCAGTTTCAAAAAGCATGATTTAGGTAAGCATATACAACTACATATGACGCGTTGTATTTTGTGTTACCGTTGTGTTTTTATTGCCGACCAATTAACGAATAAAAGAGAACACGGAATTTTAGATAGAGGAGACCATGCTGAAATTGCTACCCATATTGAAAAAAGTTTAGGCAATGAATTTATAGGCAATGTTATTGATGTTTGTCCAGTGGGCGCCTTAACCGATAAAACATTCCGATTTAAAAATAGAGTTTGGTTTTTAAAACCTATGGATGCACACCGCAATTGTCCTTCTTGTTCTGGCCGAGTAACTTTATGGAATAGAGGAGATGAAGTATTTAGAGTGACAGCACGCAAGGATGAGTGGGGTGAAATTGAAGATACACCTGATGGAAAACCAGGATGGATTTGTAATACTTGTCGTTTTGATAAAAAACAAACCAATGATTGGGTGATTGAAGGACCTCGTGCCATAAGCAGACAATCAGTTATTGCGCAAGGGCATTATGCAGGCAATATTGGTACCACCCTACCTACAGAAACATTTAAAGCAGTGAATGACGGCAGAGCACCGCATTTATTAATGGATATTCATAACGAAAGCGAAGTGAACTTACCCTCTGTTCGTTTGAGTGAAATAGAAGGCCCTTCTCATGGAAATACTTTTAACAATAATTCTACAAACGCCTAATACTTAAAGTATGACACTACTCGCATTTGATTGGGCTATGATTATTGAGAAATTAATTTTGATTGTCATTATTGTGCTTACCACCTTATTGATTACTTTATACACCACTTTTGGTGAAAGAAAAGTAGCGGCCATCTTACAAGACCGACCAGGTCCGAATAGAGCAGGTCCTTTTGGTTTATTACAACCCCTAGCGGATGGTTTGAAATTAATCATGAAAGAAGAGATTATTCCTACTTCTGCTAGTAAGTGGTTATTTATTCTAGGTCCCGGATTAGCGATGACAGCAAGTTTGATGACCTCTGCTGTAATACCATGGGGCACTGAAATACATTTATTCGGAAGAACGATTGAATTACAAGTGGCTGATATTAATATTGGCTTATTGTATGTATTTGCTGTAGTGAGTATGGGTGTTTATGGTATTATGATTGGAGGTTGGGCTTCTAATAATAAATTTTCTTTGATGTCTGCCTTAAGAGCAGCTTCTCAAGCCATTAGTTATGAAATTGCGATGGGACTTGCCTTAATTGCTTTATTAATGTCAACAGGCAGCCTTAGTTTAAAAACAATTGTGGCAGATCAGGTAACAGGAAATTGGTGGAATGTGGTGTATCAGCCCTTGGGCTTTTTAATTTTCTTTATTTGTGCGATGGCAGAATGTAATCGTACACCTTTTGATTTACCAGAAGCAGAGAATGAATTAAACTTTGGCTATCACCAAGAATACTCTTCTATGAAATTAGGATTCTATTTATTTGCTGAATATGTGAATATGATTATGAGTAGTGCTATTATGGCCTCTATGTATTTTGGTGGTTACGATTTGCCTTTCTTTGATGAAAGCACTGTAGCGCCTAATATAGCAGCCATTATTGGCGTAGGTACCTTGCTTATTAAAATTGTATTATTTGTATTCTTATTTATGTGGATTCGCTGGACCATCCCAAGATTTAGATACGATCAATTAATGAATTTAGGCTGGAAAAAAATGATACCACTTGCTTTAATAAATATGTTAATCACGGGGGCATTCATTTTATCAAAATTATAATTATAAAAACTGTACGAATATAAGATGCAAGCATTAACCAATAAATCAATCGCAGTCAATCGCAGTCCCATGACAATATGGGAGCGTTTGTATTTGATTAATATTATTAAAGGCATGTTGATCACTTTTAGTCACATGTTTAAAAAGCAACCTACAGTAAGGTATCCTGAACAAAAAAGAGAGTTTAGTCCTGTGTTTAGAGGCTTACATGTATTAAATAGAGACGAAGAAGGACGTGAAAATTGTACTGCCTGTGGTTTATGTGCAGTGGCTTGCCCTGCAGAGGCCATTACCATGGAGGCAGCGGAGAGACAAGTAGGAGAAGAGCATTTATATAAAGAAGAAAAATATGCCGCTAAATATGAAATTAATATGTTGCGTTGTATTTTTTGCGGACTCTGCGAAGAAGCATGTCCAAAAGACGCTATTTATTTAAGCGAAACTTTTGCACCCGCTAATTATACACGCAAAGGTTTTATTTATGATAAGAACGATTTATTAATTCCTAATACTTTAACCAACGCAACTGAATTGGCTAAAGCAAAAGGGGTAGAAGCTTAAATAATATGAATACACTAGAAATTTTATTTTACGCTTTATCTGCCTTGGCTATTATAAGTGCGGTAATGGTATTAGTGAGTAAGAATCCGATACATAGTGTACTTTGGTTAATTCTAGTATTTTTTGCCATCTCAGGACATTATATTTTATTGAATGCGCAATTTTTAGCCATCGTTAATATTATTGTATATGCAGGCGCTATCATGGTCTTGTTCTTATTTGTGATGATGCTTATGAATGTAAAAAAGGACAATGAACCACAGAAGCAATTATGGGTAAAATTAATTGGTGTGATTGCAGGTGGTAGTTTTTTAACCTTATTAATTGCACTTGTAAAACAAAATACTTCTTTCCAAGGAAGAGATGTTTTATTGAAAGACGGAAACATAGGGCTTATTCATCCTTTAGGCCAAGCATTGTTTACCGACTATGTAGTGCCTTTTGAAATAAGTAGTGTACTTTTTTTAAGCGCGATGGTGGGCGCTGTAATCATTGGAAAAAAATAAATTTTTGTAAGATGCCTATAGAATATTATATCTTTTTATGTTTAACGCTATTTAGTATTGGCGTCATAGGTGTATTAACACGTCGTAATGCGATTATTGTTTTTATGTGTATTGAACTTATGCTCAATGCCGTAAATATGCTTTTAGTGGCCTTTTCAAAAATGAATTATGCTGCGGCGCAGGCAATAACACCTAATACCACAGCGGGTATTGATGCACAAATATTTGTATTTTTTATTATGGTGGTGGCTGCGGCTGAAGTAAGTATTGGACTAGCTATTATAGTAATGATATACCGTAATACTCATTCTATAGATATCAATTTCTTAAATAGATTAAAAAACTAAGTCAATGGCCTTCATGAAAATATTAGTGGCTTTCATTATTCTTTGGCCTTTAGCTGGATTCTTATTCAACGGGCTAGGCAGAAATTACTGGAGCAAGAAGGTGATTGCTTATAAGGCTACTGGTTATATTGTAGCCTCTTTTATAGCAAGCATATTTGCTTTTTTACATGTGCAAACCTATGGGGCAGTGACGGTACATTATTTTGATTTTATTCATACTGCTAGTTTGACCATTCCCTTCGATTTTAAAGTTGACGCATTGTCTTCTTTATTTTTATTAGTGATTACCGGGGTGGGTTCCTTAATACATTTGTATTCGACTGCTTATATGCAGGAGGAATCGGCACCACATTATGCTAGGTATTTTGCTTATTTGAATTTATTTATTTTCTCCATGCTATTATTAGTCTTAGGAGATAACTATATTATTATGTTCATGGGTTGGGAAGGAGTGGGCCTATGTTCTTATTTATTAATTGGCTATTGGTTTTCGAATGGTAATTATAATTACGCTGCGAAGAAAGCCTTTATCATGAACCGTATTGGGGACTTAGGATTTTTATTAGCCATATTTTGGCTAATCGCTAAATTAGGGACAGTGAGTTATAGTGAAGTATTAACTGCTGAAAGTTTAGCGAAATTATCTAGCGCCGATATTACAGGCATTACATTATTATTATTTGTAGGTGCGATGGGTAAGAGTGCACAAATACCTTTATTTACTTGGCTGCCTGATGCGATGGCGGGTCCTACACCTGTATCTGCTTTAATACATGCGGCCACCATGGTGACTGCCGGTATTTACATGATTACAAGAAGTAATATTTTATTTAGCCATAGCGAGATCACACAAAATATAGTGGCCATTATTGGAATTAGTACTGCTTTATTAGCAGCCACTATTGCTATTAAACAAAACTATTTACATGATTACAAGAAGTAATATTTTATTTAGCCATAGCGAGATCACACAAAATATAGTGGCCATTATTGGAATTAGTACTGCTTTATTAGCAGCCACTATTGCCATTAAACAAAACGATATTAAAAAAGTATTGGCTTACTCCACAGTCAGTCAATTAGGGTATATGTTTTTAGGATTAGGCGTTGGTGCTTATTCTGGTGCTGTATTTCATGTCATTACCCACGCCTTTTTTAAAGCTTTATTGTTCTTAGGGGCAGGTTCTGTGATTCATGCCATGCATCATGAACAAGACATAAGAAAAATGGGTGGCTTAAAATCAATGCATTCTTTAAAGCTTTATTATTCTTAGGGGCAGGTTCTGTGATTCATGCCATGCATCATGAACAAGACATAAGAAAAATGGGTGGCTTAAAATCAAAACTTCCTATTACCCATATTACCTTTTTAATAGGTTGTATTGCTATAGCAGGAGTACCTCCTTTTAGTGGCTTCTTTTCTAAAGATGAAATACTAGCAGCTGCTTTTGAAAAAAATAAAATTTATTGGGTCTTAGGTTTAGTGGGTGCAGCAATGACCGCTTTTTATATGTTCCGTTTATATGCCACTACTTTTTTAGGAAAGTTTAGAGGTAGCAATGAACAAGAAGCACATTTACATGAAAGCCCCTGGGCGATGACCTTACCCTTAATCGTATTAGCAATACTAAGTGCGCTGGGTGGGGTTATTGGTATTCCTCATATTATGGGAGGTAATCATTGGTTATCGGGTCAACTAAGTAGTATAGTATCAACACCTCAAGAAGCTCATTTAGCTGTATCTACTGAATGGATATTAATGGGTGTATCAGTGGCCATTGCAGCCATTGCATTAACACCTCAAGAAGCTCATTTAGCTGTATCTACTGAATGGATATTAATGGGTGTATCATTGGCCATTGCAGCCATTGCATTAGTAATAGCCTTATCAAGGTATAGTAAACAAACCGATGAAGAACCTAGTTCTGCTATCGGAAAATTCTTTTATCATAAATGGTATATTGATGAGTTCTATCAAAAAGCCATCATTGAACCTTTGAATAAATTTGCCTTATTTCTAAAAGAATTTATTGAAAAGAAAGTGATTGATGGAGCCGTTAATGGCACCGGCAAGCTCGTTCAATTTAGTGCTAGAAAAGTAAGGCTCATACAAAATGGACAAGCGGGCTACTATATCTTATTTATGGTATTGGGCATTATTACTCTATTTCTATTCTGGTTCAATGATATTTCTATTTTACGATTCATTTATACATTGACTCATTAATAATAAGCAACGACTATGTTAATTTCATTTCTACTCATTCCAATTTTGACAGCTATTGTACTTTTGTTTATCAAAAAAGATACATTGGCTTCTCAAACTGCAATTGCTGCAAGTTTGGCAACATTGGCGTTGGCGGTTTTTGCTTCTTTCAATCAAGTAGATGCATTTGATATAGCCTGGTTGCCAAACTTGAATAGCCGATTTACTCTACAAGTGGATGGGCTTGCTAAAATATTAATTTTATTAACCGCTATAAGTTTACCAGCCATTTTAATTGCGAGCGCTAAAAATGAGTACAAGCAAAAAAATATTTTTATATCTCTTTTACTATTTACCCAAGCGGGCTTGATGGGTGTTTTTTTAGCGGGAGATGCACTACTATTTTATTTCTTCTGGGAATTGGCGCTTATACCTGTCTACTTTTTATGTTCTATTTGGGGCGGGGAAAAACGCATTGCTATTACTTTTAAATTTTTCATCTATACTTTTTTAGGTTCTTTATTTATGCTCATTGGCATTTTGTTTTTAAATGCGCATACAGCAGAACATAGTTTTTCTATTCAAGCCTTTATACATGCCAACTTAACTGGTGGGCAAAAAATTACGGCCTTCGCCTTATTTTTTATAGCCTTTGCTATAAAAATGCCCATCTTTCCTTTACATACCTGGCAACCAGATGCCTATGAGCAATCGCCTACTCCAGTGACCATGGTCATGAGTGCCGTAATGGTGAAAATGGGCTTGTATGGTATTTTGAGATGGCTACTGCCTTTATTTCCAGTGGCTTTTGCGGCACATACCAATGTGGTTGTATTTTTATCGGTAGTAGGTATTTTATATGCTTCCTTTATTGCTATTCGTCAGGACGATATCAAAAGATTAATTGCTTATTCTTCTATTGCACATATAGGTTTAATGAACGCAGCCATTTTTACGAATACGGGTATTGCTATACAAGGTGCTTTAATACAATTATTTTCCCATGGTATTAATGTATTAGGATTATGGATTATTGCTGACATATTAGAGCAACAAACAGGAACAAGATCGATGCAACAAATGGGAGGGCTTGCAAAGAAGCAACCTACACTAGCTATTTTATTAGTTGGTTTTGCCTTAGCCAATATTGCCATGCCTTTAACCAATGCCTTTGTAGGTGAATTTTTAATGTTCAATGGTTTATTTATTTTAAATCCTTGGATAGCGGCCTTTGCAGGTATAAGTATTGTTTTAGCAGCTATTTATACTTTGAATATGGTACAAAAAGTGGCTTACGGAGAAATAAGTGAAAAAATAAATAATATGCCAGCGCCTAATAAAGCGGCGCAAGCGGTATTGATTATTTTATTGATCATTGTTTTTGTTACCGGTGTTTATCCGCAACCTTTATTTACTTTAACGGCCGATACTTTAGAACAATTATTAGCCAAATAATAAAACGAATTAGTAATGAATGCAATTATTGTTTCTACGCTCTTAGGTGTCATCATGATGTTTTGTTCATGGGGCATCAAAACTCAAAAAACGCAACATACCATTGCTTTAGTAGGATTGTTTGTTTTGATACTAAGTAATTTGGCCCAATTGAATGGATGGTTCGTTATTGATTTTGATACCAAGGGCATGCTAGCCTTTACGCGCTTTGGTTTATATGTCAATACTTTATTTTTCCTTATTACTTTTATCTATATATGGCTGAACGGCGAGGAGATTGCCAAATTTGATAATCAAGCTGCCGATTTTTATGCATTGTTTTTCTTTATTTTATGCGGGGCTAGTATTTTAACTTCTTTTGATAATTTATTAATGTTGTTTCTAGGCATTGAAATTTTATCTATCCCTTTATATATTTTAACAGGAGCCGATAAGAAAAATTTATTCAGTAATGAAGCTGCTTTAAAGTATTTTTTAATGGGTTCTTTTTCTACAGGCATATTATTATTAGGTATTACATTTATATATGGGGCAACGGGCAGTTTTCATTTAGTGGAGCCTGTTTTGAGAGCATCTGACGGCCTACCAAAGGAGCAAATGATATTGTCGGCGGGATTATTACTTGTGTTTGCTGCCATGAACTTTAAAGTATCTGCAGCGCCTTTTCATTTTTGGACGCCCGATGTATATGATGGTGCGCCTACTGTATTCACTTCTTTTATGGCTACCATTGTCAAAGCCGCAGGATTTATAGCCTTTATTACCATTTTTAGTAGCCAGTCGAAAGCCCTCGGCTATACATGGGAATTGGTTTTAAGTTTTGTAATCATATCTACTTTACTGGTGGGAAATATTGTAGCTGTTTTTCAAAGAAGTGTAAAAAGAATGTTGGCTTACTCTAGTATCGCACAAGCAGGATTTATGTTATTTGCTTTATATGGCAAATCAAGTTTTGCGCAGGAAGCTATTGTATTATATGCAGTGGTTTATTCTTTAGCCACCATTGGTGTTTTTGGTGTCTTAATTAAAATGAAAGAAAATAGTTTTGAAGCATTTAATGGCTTGGCCAAAGCCAATCCATTATTAGCCTTTGTTACCACTATATTCTTATTCTCTTTAGCGGGTATTCCTTTAACGGGCGGTTTCTTTGCTAAGTATTATATGCTCAACGCTTTATATGCAGCAGGGGCGGGCCTTTGGTTAATTATTATTGCTATTCTATTTGCAGCCGTAAGCGTATTTTATTATTTCAAATTAGTGCAAGCCATGTATTTTGTTACAGGGGAGCCCACGATGCATGAAGTACCTAAGAAATATACTTATGCGCTTTTATTAATAGCCATTTTGCTACTCATCCTAGGTGTATTTCCTTCTGTAGTATTCAATTATCTTTACTTTTAGCCGTTCTTCATTTTATAGTGCCTAATAAGGCCATATTGTCGAATCTGTGCTACCTTTAAGTTTCATAAATATAGTAGTATGACTATTCAGGACTCTTTTGTACTCGCTTGGCGTACCGTAAAAAGTAATAAACTAAGAACCGGTATTACGGTGGCTATTATTGCCTTTGGTATTATGGCACTTATTGGAATTATCACAGCTATTTCTGCGATGAACCAAAGTTTAAAAGAAAACTTTTCTTTTATGGGGGCAAATGCCTTTGTGGTAAGGTATAAAGAAATGAATGCAAGAATGGGTGGTCCTAATAATGGGGATGAATTTTCTAAATCTAAAAGAGGTGCAAAAGAAAAAAAATCGAATTTAGGTAAGCCTATTAAAATAGAAGAAGCCACTTATTTCAAAGAAAATTTTGGATTTAATAGAGCGGCTGTAAGTATTTCTAGAAGAATGGGAGGGAATAATGAACTACATTATAAGAATAGAAAAACCAATCCACAAATTTCTTTAATGGGGGGCGATGAAAACTATCTTACAGTGAATGGCTTTTCATTAACACAAGGAAGAAACTTTAATAATGTAGATATCACCAGTGGCCGTAATGTTTGTATTATTGGCTCTAATGTGGCTGCTAAATTATTTCCAGGCAGACCAGAAAAATCTATTGATAAGGTTATTTTATTACAAGGCAAGCCCTACCGAGTAATTGGCTTATTGAAATCAAAGGGGTCTAGTGCCATGATGCGTCAAGACGATGTAGTTATTTCTTCTTTAAAAAATGTAAGACAGTATCAAGGAAGTGCTTCTTATTCATTGGGTGTGATGGTGAATAATGTGGCGGAATTAGAACCAGCCATTGGAGAGACCACCGATCAAATGAGAAAAGCAAGAAGATTAATTCCTTCTGAGTTGGATAATTTTGTCATTGACAAGAGCGATAAATTTGCATCTCTATTCATTGGCTTTTTAGCGGGTATTAGTGGAGCAGCTGGTGCTATTGGTATGATTACATTAATTGGCGCTGCTATTGGCCTTATGAATATTATGCTAGTGGCAGTGAGTGAAAGAACCAGAGAAGTAGGATTGATAAAAGCCATTGGGGGTAAAAGAAAAGATGTACGTCGTCAATTTTTATTTGAAAGTATTTTGATTAGTATTTTAGGCGCCATTTTTGGAATTATCTTAGGCGTTCTGGTGGGTAATATATTTAGCCTTGTTTTGGGTACTGGATTTGTGGTGCCTTGGATGTGGGTAGTTATAGGTATTGTTATTTGTACAGTGGTGGGACTTGTTGCAGGTATTTATCCAGCCATGAAAGCAGCTGCTTTAAACCCCATTGATGCACTTAGGTATGAGTAATTTTTGAATAAAATATTTCGACAAGTTATAAAAAAACCCTCCGAATATCGGAGGGTTTTTTGTAGCAACAACTTAATGAATTATTTAGGTTGTTTAAATAGCCTACCTTATTTAGGATCTAATGCTTTTTTAATTCTGTCTTGTAAATCTACATAATGATTTTGTGTAGCTGCATCAGCACTCGTACTAGCTTTCAAAGCAGCGGCTAATTTTTTCAATTGTGCTTTTGCTTCAGAAACTACATCTGAATTTTCAATATCAACAGGTGCTGCTCTAAATGGAGTCGCTGCACTTAAGCTCATTGTAGGAGGGTTGATTAAATCTTCTAATTGCCCTACATAGGTCTTTTGTAAATTTCTTCTAAATACATCTGTGGCCTTTTGAGTAGTCAATTCGCTAAACAATCCCTTTCTTGTATCTTCCATCATATCATGTAATGCATAACTAGCATTACCAAAACGTGTGTAAGAAGTATTAAGTCTTAATAAACGTCCTTTATCTAATAAACTTTTTAAAATATTGGTTTGAATATTTTGAACACGCTCATTGGCAGCAGGGTTGTTTATTTTATTTAAAATAGAATAATCTAATAACCATTTAGGTGTAGTAAATAATTGAGCTTGTAAAAAATTCATCGCAGCTTTTTGCATCGCGACTGGAGTAGCTGTATACACATCGCCTTGCTCTTCTACACTTTTAAATGTTTCATAGACTCCGCCTATATTTTTAGCAACATGGCCCATGTATCTACTAAATTGACCTGACAACTGTGTATACATATCAGCTAAGTTCTCGTATTTATCAGCTTCTTCTTTTGTCCAAGCGGGCAAGTTGGCTAAAATTCTTTTTAAATTCTTAATACCGTATTCGCCGGCCACCACTGCATTATCACTTAGGTCTTCCGTTTGCGCACGCGGATCATCGCCACGTCCTTCTCCGCCAAACCATAAGCGTGGATTATTTTTTAAGTTCTCTACAATCCATTTATTATTTACTTTTTTATCCGCTTCCACATCGCTCAAGCCAGTATAGGTATAACCCCATTGGATGGCCCATTTGTCATAAGCGCCTACATGTGCAAATAATTCATTTTGTGCAATACCATCTTCTGGTTGAGCGACATAATTAAAACGTGCATAGTCCATAATAGAAGCGGTATGTCCATTTTTAGCTAACCATTCTTTATCTCTTAATTTCTCCACTGGCGTTTTGCTACTACTACCCATATTATGTCTAAGTCCTAAAGTGTGACCCACTTCATGAGAAGAAACAAAACGAACTAGTTTACTCATTAAGCTATCATCCAATGTCATTTTTCTAGCAGTAGGATCCACAGCAGCTGTTTGAATCATATACCAATCGTGTTGTAGTTTCATAATATTATGATACCAACCAATATGGCTTTCTAAAATTTCTCCACTTCTTGGATCATGGACTTGAGGTCCGTATGCATTTTGAATATCAGAAGCAAAGTAGCGTATTACAGAAAAGCGTGCATCTTCTAAACTCATGGTACTATCGTTCGGCCACTCTTTTCCTTGAATCGCATTTTTCCATCCTGCTTTTTCAAAAGCAACATTCCAATCGTTCACCCCTTGAATTAAACCAGACACCCATTTTTTAGGCGTAGCAGGATCGATATAATAGATAATTGGCTTTGCAGGCTCTACTAAAATGCCTTGCTTATACTTCTCCATATCCTCTGGCTTGGGCTCTAATTTATATCTTACCGCAAAAGTTTGTTCTTCTACTTTTTGTTGATCGTCTGAATAAACAGTAAAATTATCTGCGAAAAAACCCACTCTTGAATCAAACAAGCGTCTATTCATAGGTACTTTCGGAAGTAGTAATATAGATGTGTTTAATTCTAAGGTAATAGCCCCTGCGTTTTGTGCAGCAGGAATACCAGGTCCACCAGGTAAAGCTGTTGGACCAGCCCCGCCAGCACTAGCTGAGTAGGTTTTTACGGTTCTTACTTCAATATTCGTAGGATAGGTTTTAATGCTTTCTATGTAGGATCTATCAGAAGCTAGGCCAGATAAGCTAAAGGTTCTTTTGGAAGCACTACTCAAACTAACGGCTTGGTTATCGCCTTTAAAAAAATCGGTCACTTCAATTATAGAACTAGTAGAGTCCTTGCCATAGGCTTTAATATCAAAGGCTGCTACAATGGGGTCTAAATTGGAGTTTTTAACCGCCTTGGCAATCGTTTGGGTAGAATCGGCCCTATTGATTAAGGTGACCACACGCATGAAAATTCTATTACCTGGGCCTTTTTCAAACTGAAGGGTTTGCTCATTAGCTACCTCACCCCCATATTTAGAGGCACCTGCTGCCACTTTTGCAAAACGGGTTACAGCAATTAACTCTCGGCCTAAAAGGTTGTCTGGGATCTCAAAAAAGTACTTATCGTCTTGAAAATGAACGCTAAACACCCCTTTCTGGCTAACGGCCTTCTTGGTTATAATATCGGCAAAGGCTTTCGGGCCTGGTTTAGACGGCGCTTCTTTTTTAGGACCAGCGCTTAGGCCTGTAGTGTCTGATTTTTGTGCCAATAGGGATAAGAACCCTATGGACAGTAGTGCTGAAAGGAGGAGGTTTTTTTTCATATTATATTTTAATTATTATTATAATTGGGCTTGTGAATATAAATGGTTTTTTGCCAACGGAAGTTAGTTTAAATAATTTTTTTAAAAATTAACACTCTAAGTTTGTTTCAACCAATAAATTACTTATTTTGTAAGCCCTTAGAAACTATGAAGTAAAGATTTAAGTGAATCTAACAAATAGCTAAAAGGAATAATTTCTTTAATATATTTTTATTTAAAACCAAAAATCAATTGAATCATGGCTGAGATTAAATCAACTGCAACAGCTGCTTCTAAGAAAACAGCACAGCCGCAAAAAGGCGGAAACTTGATTGCAACTTTAGCACCAATCGCTTGTATCGTATTAGGTTATGTTATTTGGCGTTTTGTGTTGGGTAACGGAGCGAATTTTACAAACCCAGACCCTAATGGTGGATTCTGGCCTGCACACAAAGGACCAAAAGGTACATTTACAAAAATGTATGAAGGTGGTATCGTTGTGCCTATTTTGATTGGTAGCTTATTAATCGTTTTAACTTTCGTAATTGAAAGATTATTAACTATTAGAAAAGCAGCAGGTAATGGTAATATTACTGAGTTCATCCGTAAAGTACAATTCCAATTAGCCAACAAAGAAGTAGACAAAGCCATTGCAGAATGCGATAAGCAAAAAGGTTCTGTAGGTAATGTAATGAAGTCTGGTTTGACTAAGTACAAAGAGATGATATCTAATACAGAATTAGATACTGATCAAAAAGTATTAAACATTCAAAAGGAAATCGAAGAAGCAACCGCTTTGGAATTACCTATGTTAGAAAAGAATTTAGTGTTCTTATCAACTATCGCATCAGTAGCAACCTTATTAGGTTTGTTCGGTACGGTATTAGGTATGATTCGTTCTTTCTCTAAATTAGGAGAAGAAGGTGGTGGAGAAGCTGCACGTGAATTATCTCAAGGTATCTCTGAGGCCTTGTATAATACTGCGTTAGGTATTGGTACTTCAGCTGTCGCTATTATTATGTACAACGTCTTTACTACAAGAATTGACGGAATTACATATGGTATCGATGAGTCTGGATTTACTTTAACTCAAAGCTTCGCTGCTAACTACAAATAGTAGTAATAACAATATTAATAATTAAGGACTCAAATCCTTAAAATTTAAAAGACTATACAATGGGTAGAGCCAAATTACCTCGTAAGAGTACCAATATCGACATGACAGCCATGTGCGATGTGGCCTTCCTTTTATTGTCTTTCTTTATCTTAACAACGAAGTTCAAGCCTTCTGAAGCAATTGCAGTAGAAACACCAAGTTCGGTGTCTTCTAAAGTTGCTCCTAACAAGGATTTTGTATTAGTTACCATTGATAAAGACGGCAAAGTATTTCTAACAATAGATGATAAGCAAAAGAGAGAAACGATCGCTAATTCTTTAAATGCAACTAGAAATTTAGGAATTGACGTAACTGCTTTTAAGAATGCAAGCTTTGTGGGTGCCTCTTTTAGCGGATTAAAATCTTTCTTAGCCATCTCTGAAGAAAATAGAAAAGGAGACCAACTTCCTGGCATTCCATGTAAGGATAGTACAGATAATGAATTGATCGTTTGGATGCAAGTGGTAAATGAAGCTTATGCGGGTGCCAAAATGGATCTCTTGTTAAAAGGAGATAACGTTGCCAAGTACCCAGCATTTAAAAATGTACTTACTGCATTTAAGAGAAACAATATTCAGAAATTCCAAATGGTCACAAATCCAGAAAATGCACCAGCAGGTTCGGAATTGTACAATAAATCCATGAGTGGAGAAAAACAGGAAAACTAAATTATAAACTAATTAAAAGCTATTTACTATGGCAGAATTAGATACCTCGTCGGGTGGTGGACATAAGAAAGGACCAGGGGTCAAAAAAGGAAAAAAGCTATCAACGCGTGTCGATTTGACACCGATGGTGGACTTAGGTTTCCTTTTGATTACCTTTTTCATTTTTACCACTACCATGAGTCAACCTACAGCAATGAAGTTGATTTTGCCTGATGATAAAGTAAAACCTGAAGAGCAAAACAAGGCAAAGGAATCAGGTGCTTTAACCATCATAATGGGAGATGACAATCACATATATTATTATGAAGGTCAATTGAAGCCAGATGCTTCTAATTTTCTTTCAGCATCTTATAACGGCGAAAATTCTATTCGTGAAATAATCATGAAAAAGAAAGTGCAAGTAAGAAGTATTGCACAAGACCCAAGTGATCCTGAAAAGGATTTAGTGATTGTTATTAAACCAAGTTCAAAATGTAATTACAAAAACGTAATTGATATTTTAGATGAAATGTCAATTAACGTGGTAAAAAAATATGCACTAGTAGATATTTTTGACATTGAAGAACAATTGGTTCAAAAATCAGACGCGAACGCAAAATCTTCTAGCAATTAAAAGCATTTAACAATGGACATAAATAAAATATTAACCGCCGATGCACTGGATCTCATTTTTGAGGGAAGGTTTAAGGAGTACGGTGCTTATCAGCTTAGAAAAACATACAATGATCGTCTTAAAAAGGCATTGATTGGAATGTTTGCTTTTACCGTTTTATTAGCAGCTGGCGCTATCTGGTCTAATTCTGCAAAGAAGTCTAAGACTGAGATAATTGTTACAGATGTTTCTTTAACAGATGTGACACAAGAAAAAAAGCCACCGCCACCGCCACCTCCACCGCCAAAGCAAGAACCACCAAAAGTGGAAATGGCGAAATTTACACCTCCTAAAATCGTAAAAGATGAGGAAGTGAAAAAAGAAGATGAGATTAAAGAAGTAGAGAAATTAGAAGATGTAAAAATTGGCGCAGTCAATCAGGAAGGTATCAAAGATGATGGCTTAGTAGCACCTACTGAATCAGTAGTGGCTGTTGCAGAAGAAGAGACTGATAAAATCTTTACAGTAGTACAAATTCCGGCTGAATTCCCTGGAGGTCAGCAAGGATGGGTTCGTTACTTGGAAAGAACTTTAAACAGAGACTTACCTGTAGAAAATGGAGCACCTGCTGGAAAATACTCTGTAGTTATTTCTTTCGTCGTAGCTAGAGATGGTTCTATCAGTGATGTAAAATCAGAGAACGATCCTGGATATGGTACAAAGGATGAAGCTGTACGTGTAATTACTAGAGGTCCAAAATGGAAGCCAGCTGTTCAGAATGGTCGTAATGTAATTTACCGCCATAGACAAGCCATTGTGTTTGTTGTATCGGAAGATTAGGCCCAGCCTCTTTTCTAATAAATTATGAATCCCTTCCCGAACTTTCGGGGAGGGATTTTTTTTACTAGTATAAAGTTTACCTTTGTTTTCTATGCGCGAAAATTTAAGTACTTGGAATGATACAATTGTAGCACTCGCTTCTCCTCCAGGATTAGGGGCTATTGCTGTTATAAGACTAAGTGGTCCAAAATCCATTGAGAAAGTAGCGTCCGTATTTTCTAAAAAGAATCTAGCTGCAAAGGCTTCGCATACGGTGCACTTTGGTAAAATTATCGACGACTTGCAAGTGATAGATGAAGTGGTGGTTACTTTATATAAAGGTCCTAAATCATATACAGGGGAAGAAGTGGTAGAAATATCTTGTCATGGTTCACCCTTTATACAAGACTCCCTGTTACAATTATTTATTTTAAAAGGAGCTAGGCTAGCAAAGCCCGGTGAGTTTACCCAGCGTGCATTTTTAAATGGCAAATTAGATTTAACACAGGCCGAAGCGGTGGCTGATTTAATTGCTAGTAATACAGAGGCCTCTCGCAAAACAGCTTTATATAATTTAAAAGGAGGCTTCTCTTCCGATTTGCAAGTGATGCGTGAAAAATTAATAAAATTTTCAGCACTCATAGAATTAGAATTAGATTTTTCTCAAGAAGATGTGGCCTTTGCCAATAAAAAAGAATTAGAAAAATTAGTAGCGCAATTACAATTAAAGACACAATTATTGTACGATTCTTTTAAGCTAGGCAATGTTATTAAAAATGGAGTACAGGTAGCCATTGTGGGAAAACCTAATGCAGGAAAATCGACGCTTTTAAATACATTATTAAACGAGCATAGGGCCCTTGTAAGTGAAATACCAGGCACCACGCGTGATACAGTAGAAGAGTATCTTACCATTGAAGGTGTATTGTATAAATTAATTGATACAGCAGGTATAAGAAGCAGTACTTCCGATTTGATTGAGCAAATGGGTATAGACAAGAGTATTGAAAAAATAGAGCAAGCAGATATTGTTATTGCTTTATTTGATGCAAGTGCCACCACTGCAAATCAAATTATAGACTGGCAAACAGCTATAGGTAATGATAAAATGATATTAGTGGGTAATAAGGTAGACTTGGGTATTGACCCTTCCTTACAAAACAATGAAGCATTGAAAGATGTTATTTTTATTGCCGCTAAGGATAAAAAAAATATTGAAGCTTTAAGAACCATGCTTACGCAAAAAGTAGTAGGAGATGGCTTAAACAAAGAAGGTACTATTGTGACCAATGCAAGACATGCCACTGTGCTTAAAAAATTATTATACGCCCTTGTAGATATTGAAACCGGACTTGCCAATAATGCCACGGGCGATTTACTAGCCATTGATATTAATCAGGCCTTGCATTATTTGGGTACTATTACGGGGCAAATTACCAATGAAGACCAATTAGATTTTATTTTCTCTAAGTTCTGTATTGGGAAGTAGTAACAACTAGTTTTAATGAATTCATTTTTTGATAATATAATTGAAAAACAAGGCTGTGTCATATTAGATGGTGCTTTGGCTACTGAATTGGAAAAAAGAGGCGCTAATTTAAATCATGCATTGTGGTCTGCTAAATTACTCATTGAAAATCCTGCCTTAATTAAGCAAGTTCATTTGGATTATTTGCATGCAGGAGCAGATATTATTACAACAGCTACTTATCAAGCAAGTTTTAGTGGTTTTGCAAAACAAGGCTATTCGAAAAAAGAAACTGAAGACTTAATGCAATTGAGTTTAAGTATTGCCAAAGATGCAATTAATGAATTTTTACTCGCAAGCCCTGCATCGAATAAAAAAGTTCCTTTAGTGGCAGCTTCCATAGGCCCTTATGGTGCAGCCTTAGCAGATGGCTCTGAATACAAAGGTAATTACAATGTGAGTCTAGAAACATTAATGGAATTTCATAAGCATAGGCTTGACCTACTAGCTAGATCCAATGCCAATATACTTGCCTTTGAAACCATACCTTGTTTAGAAGAAGCATTGGCGATAAAGGAATTATTAAAAAATTATCCGCAATGTCAAGCTTGGGTAAGCTTTAGTTGTAAAGACGAAGCGCATTTATGCAGCGGCGCTTTATTTTCTGAAGCTATTGAATTGTTGAATGAAAGTCCAAACATTATTGGTGTGGGTGTTAACTGCACGGCGCCGCATTATATAGAATCTCTAATAAAAATGGCAGTTCCTATAACCGATAAATATATTGTGGTGTATCCCAATAAAGGGGAGGCATATAATAGTGATACTAAAACCTGGGAACCAACAGATAACTGCGAACTGAGTTTTGTTGATAATGCCCAAATATGGAAAGCGGCTGGCGCTAAAGTAATCGGAGGTTGTTGCAGAACAAGTCCTGCAGATATTCAACAATTAAAAAATGCTTGGAAATAAATTTTCTATTGAGTAGGGCCTATTTTATTATTTTCTTTTTTTGAATAGAATTTTTTTGCTGCCTCTAAGGTAATATCAAGCTGCCCTTTCATTTTCTTACTATCTAAATAATTATTAATTCTTTGCAAAGGAGAAATGAATTTATTATTTATAGTAGCTTCATATCTTAGCATAGTGCTATCGCCACCTGCATCAATTGCAGAATAGGTAACAGGCCCAGACATTTCATTAATGGTATAAAAGCATTTGATTGCAGATAAAAAAGATTCATTCACTTCCAATTTTCCTTGTTTTAAGATAAATGTATGGTCATCGATAGAATCATGAGGCATCCATTTATCCCAGTATTGTATACTCATAAAGGCATTGCTTACAATATTGCCTGGCTGGTGTACAAAATTATTATTACTCACTACTATTTTATTGGGTATAACCAAATACACTAAAAACACAAATAGGGAAAGGGCAATAATTAAAAAAAGTTTAATGTATTTCATAATATTACGTTTACTAATTATACAAACATACTACATTGAGCTAGTTTTATACAAAATTACTTATATATCTAATTTTCCAAAAAATATTTTACCCTATATTTGCCTGCTTTGAAACTATAAATTTTATCAGGTTAATGAAAAGAATTCTAATCAATATAAAGCTAGTTGCCGCCTTCTTTTTAATAATAGGTAGCTCTGTCGAATTAAGTGCACAGGGATGTGTGGCTATTAGAACGGTGGGTGGCTTAAATACCATGGAACATTCTATGATGCATGGTATGATGAATGGAATGATGCATGATAGTAACGCTCAAAAAATGGTGGAACCTAAATGGGACCTCAATATTAATGGTCGCTATTTCAAATCCTATAAACATTTTAATGGTACAGACGAGCAAACCCAAAGAGTAGCTGAAGGGACCGATGTTAGAAATTTTAGTCGCACCATGGATATTTTTTTGGTGAGAAAACTAAATGAAAAATGGAGTATTGGCTTTGATCTTCCTTTGTTATATAATGAAAGAAGTTCTTTATATGAGCATCTGGGAAATACCAAGGGCAATCCGCGTTTTGCTACTTTTTCTCAAGGCTTAGGAGATATAAGATTAACTGCTTACAAATGGCTTATTGCACCAAAGCAAGGAGCGAAGGGTAATTTATTAGGAGGCGTTGGTCTTAAAATGCCAACGGGTAATTATAAAGCTGAAGATATTTATAATTATAAATTAGGTACTAATACTCTAACTAGAAAAGGACCAGTGGATCAATCTATACAATTGGGCGATGGGGGCTGGGGGTTATCGCTTGAATTAAATGCCTTCAGACAATTAAATAATGCATTCAGTGTTTATGGTAATACCTACTATTTAATTAATCCAAAAGGCAATAATGGGGTAAGTACTGCAAGAGGGGGAATTCCTTCTGCAACTGCAATTAAGTACACTTCAGATGTAATGAGTGTGCCCGACCAATATTTATTAAGAGCAGGTACGAACTGGACAACCAATGCCTTTACCCTTTCAATGGGTGCACGATATGAATGTATTCCTGCAAAGGATTTAATAGGAGACAATACTGGCTTTAGAAGACCAGGTAATGTATTGGCTATAGAACCAGGCGCTAATTATAGTTATAAAAATTTCAACTTCTATTTATATGCACCAGTGGCTATTAGAAGAGAAAGACCTCAAAGCTATCCAGATATTTTAAGAACCAACGATACTAAAGTATTTTCAAGAGGAGATGCTGCATTTGCAGACTATACCATTAGCCTAGGTTTTGGCTATAGATTTTAGGGCTAATCGAAAATGGAATTATTCAAATGCTTGAAGGCTTCCATCGCGCCCATGTATTCGCAGGTTCTAGCGCCCGCTTTATTGGCATTGCTAATGATATTTTTCCAATCTTCCATTGAAACTAAGTTTATATCTTTTACATTTCGCTTATTCAATTGATATAAAACAGCGCCTACAAAAGCATCGCCCGCGCCGGTGGCATCCACAGGTTGAACAGGAATGCTTTTAATGATTTCAATTTGGTCACCTATACAAAGCATTGTGCCTTCCTTGCCTAAGGTAATGGTAAATACTGCGCTTGTTTTTTTTCTTAATGCATTTGCAGCCATTGCCACGGTATCGCAACCAGTAATTAATAAAGCTTCTTCATCACT
>Ga0208440_1000185_pt1 | contig 22494 bp, 15 predicted proteins | sample Colrivmet1547B02_FD_187644 | JGI IMG/M metagenome (GOLD analysis project Ga0208440, IMG submission 187644) | Estuarine microbial communities from the Columbia River estuary - metaG 1547B-02 (SPAdes) (version 2) | ecosystem: Environmental > Aquatic > Marine > Intertidal zone > Estuary | place... | reverse complement strand
GATTGCCAATGCGTACTTCCCTTTATCTTACGAAACCATTCCCGCAACCCTTTCCTATACCAATAGCAAATTCATTCGTTGTTTTCAAGCGGTTACGGTAGGTACCAACCTCAATTTATCCGGCTGTGAATTCATCGATAATGAAGTCGGGGTTTACGGGTGGGCCAATTTCAATATCAATAATTGCCTTTTCAAAGACAACACGACCTCACTCTATATTTACGCCAGCGCTTTTGCCATGAGTAATTGCAGTTTCATTGACAACCAAATCGGAGCATCTTTTTTGGCGAATGCGGTAGATTCTATTGTCATTGCTAATTGTGAATTCCTCAATAATGGTTTGGCCCTCAATTACCCGAATAACGGAAGAGTTGAGAATTGTGAGTTTTCAGATAATGGCACAGCTGTTCAAGCCGCTTATAATTGTGAAATCCAAAACAACACTTTTTTCTATAACATTTTGGCCATTGAAGCAACAGTAGATGCCAACATTCACAACAATCAAATCAATAATAACGCGGAGGGCATCATCATTTCCAACGTGACCTCCATTCAAGACAGCCCTTCGATCTACGATAACGAAATATGTGGAAATACCTACTACAACGTCAACAACAATACCAACATGAACTATTCGCTGTTCAGCAATTGCTTCTGTGACCTCGACTCCGCTCAGATTGAAGCTTATCTCATAGACGGCTACGACGACATTACCAAAGGCCTCATCAATTATCAAATCTACGACTCTAGCTGCACCGTCCTTTTAGGTAATGTAGTGAAGTTCGGTGCAGGTGTTGGGCTAGAAGAAAATGCTTTTGATTTCAGTTTTGAAAATCCTGTTCAACATGACTTACAATTGTTAGGATATCCTGAAGTCAAACAAATTGTACTTCAAAATACGAGCGGCCAAACATTTTACTTTACAAGCTCCACATATAACACTTTCGATCTTTCTCGTTTGGCACCAGGCTACTATTTCATCGTGAAGCTAGATCAGCAGGGCGTCTCGAAAGCTTTAGTCAAGTATTGATGCAATCTTAAAGCTTCACGCCAATGCTCAAGTAGAACGTTCTCGGCGTACCCGGTAAAATGCCCGGGCCCGGGTAACCACCAGCTCGTCTGGTTGCGTACATTTCGTTGGTTAGGTTGTTGATTCCTGCTCTGAACTGATACAAATCTTTCAATGCATAAGTCATATTAAAGTCAAGGAGTTGGTAGGCGCGTAGTTGCCCTGTGGTAAATGTAGCGTTGGGCTCAATTGTGTTTAGCGCGTCAGTAAATACGGCAGCCACATAATTATATTGAACTGTAGCGGTAAAACCTTTGAATTTGATGCTTAGACCAGTGCGCAAGATGTGTTCAGGGGCGTTTTCTACGCGTTTTCCTGTTTGATTTTTCGAAGGGTCATTGATGGTAGCGGGGTTGTCCCAGCGAGTGTAGCGCGCATCTACATATGCGTAATTCGTGAAAACACTAAGACCCAAAGTTGTGAATTGCGGGAAGAGTCGCATGACATCTAATTCTACAAAACTTTCAATACCCTGACTCACAGAGGCGCCAATGTTTGTTTTATAAGGCGCGTTGTTGAGGGTAATGGTTCCAATGCGGTTATTATAGAACAAGCGGAAAACGCCTATATCAAATTTCAGTAATTGCTGCTTTGTACTTCCGCGAATACCTAAATCGGCATTATATCCACTTGCATCTTTGAGCTCGGGGTCAATGATATCAGCTGTTGCCGAAGGCGTAAGCTCTGAGAAAGTGACTGGTCTATAGCCCTGGCTAAAGTTTCCGTAAAGATTACTCTGTGCGCTCATCGCATATTCAGCACCAATGCCTAAGAGAAAAAGACGACGTGTCCTGGAATCATTTATTTTACCTGTTGCGCTCGTATTGATGTAGCCATCAATTGTCGTTTGGATCCATTCGTAGCGGATACCCGGCGTGACAGCAAATTTCTTGGTGATTTGAAACATGTTTTCTACAAAAGCAGCAGCATTTAAAGTGCCGAGCTCAAAGCTTTTACCGAAGTCGAGACCATTTTGTTGGCTTAAAATGTCTAACGAAAAGTCAGAGCCAGTGCTGCCGATACCTTTCTGATGGCGCAGGGTTTGCCCTTTGTAAATGCGCAAACCTCCCGAAAGTGCAGACTTCCCTTTCAAGAACTGATATTGGTGCAGGCCACGAAGTTCGGACCCAACATTTTGAAACGCATCTCGGTCAATTTGGCGAGGGTTGTATGCGCCAATGTTTTCGTTAATCGTATCTGCAATGGTGATGGCTGAGGTAAAACCAATGCTATTTCTTTGGGCGAGAATCCCGAAAGTGCGCAATGTAAAAAGTGTTTTTTCGCTCGCTTTGTATTTTAGCGTGAATGCAGCAGTATTCCAGGGCGTACTGAACCAATTGCGTGCGCGCAGTGACTGTTGAGGGTCTGATGCAAATTGGGCGTCCGTGAGCCCCCCTGCCTGCTGGCTCAAGTAATTCATGTGGGTGTATTCACCGTTCAACTGCCATTTGCTATTGAATTCATAGGTAAAATTGAGGGCTACCGTTTGGGTTTTGTAACGGCTATTTTCTCGCCAGCTGTCGGCATTTCGATGGTGTAAATAAGCATAGTATTTGAACTTTTTGAGTTGCCCACCAATGGCATTGTACGAGTTGAACAAGCCAAAAGAACCTATGGTTTGGCTGCTTTCCAAGCTCAAGGGTTTATTTCCCAGCTGCTTCTTTGAGATGTAATTCAAGAGACCGCCAAATTGTGGCCCATATTGCAAGGCACCTGCGCCGCGCACTACTTCGATGCGTTCTAACGCTTCTGTGGGCGGCGTAAAATAGGCTTCTGGATAACCAAAAACTTCTGAACTGATGTCGGCACCATTTTGGCGCACATTGAATTCCCAAGAACGATTAGGGCTCAGGCCACGGGTTGCAATACTGGTCTGGATACCCGAGCCATCATTTTCCCAAATGCTAAGGCCTGGAACTTTTGCAAAAATTTGTCGGGTGTTGTTGGATGATAAATCAGCAGTGCTTGCTCTGAGCGAAATGACTTCATTTTTCTTGCCAGAAAAGATATCGGTACCCGAAATAGTCGGCATTCTAAACAAATCGCCTTTCTGATTCAATCCTTCCAATAAAATCACATCTTGCGTGGTTTTGATGCGCGAGGTATCTTGCGAAAAAGATGAAAATGTGTTGATAAAAATAATAAAGATTAGGAGGTGTTGTGACTTGATCATTTGCTAAAATTTGATAGGGCAAAGTAAGCAAGGATAGGCGGTTTCTGAAATACCACAAAAAGGGTATTTAGAATGAATCTAAATAAAATTTAATATCTACAACTTTGAAATTTCTTAATTTAGTTTGATAAATTCTCTGAAAATGAAAACATTAGGTTTGCTGTACTCACTTTTGATCAGCGCTACTTTTTTTTCTCAGTACCTGACGCCACCACAAATAGAAACACCGATGTTTCGGGTGTACATGTCGCCAACGGGTTCTGACACAAATTCGGGCGATAGTCTTAATCCTGTATTGAGTTTTTCTCAGGCTTTAGATCTTTTGATTTCAGCAACGAGTACAGAAACCGGGGAAGTTTACACGGAAGTGGCTTTGCAACCAGGCACGTATACCCAAGCGTTGGTACAGCCTGTGAGTGCGTATCAGTTGGCAACCAAGAATTTAAATGTGAGTGTCCGTGGTCTATGGGGTGTAATGATAAATGGGTCAGGTTTAACGAATTTGAATCCAGGCAGTGGAATGGTTCATTTACTCGGAAGCCATATTTATGTGAATAACATTAATATCCTCAATTCTCCTGCAAACGGCATTCGCTTTGGGTATAACTCCAATAATACTGTCATCAATTCCAGCGACGTTTTGATCCAAAATGTTTACGTTACCCAAACTTTAGGGCATGGTATTTTGGCGGGAATAGGCGCTGTGGACAATACAAATCCGACGGCTCTGGTGCCAAAAGCGAGTGGTTTTTTAATAGATCATTGTTATGTTACCGAAGCGGTAAACTACAATACACCTCAACCGCAGTGGGGATCTGCCATAAAGGCTTGGAATGCGAAAAATGTCATCGTTCGGAATTGTACAGTAAAAAATAATGGTGGCGAAGGCATTGATGCAGATGACTGCGATTCCATCGAAATTAGCGACAATTTAGTAATCGATAATGTGGTAGGAATTTATTTAGACAAAGTAACTACCGCTTGGGTGTATTCCAATCACATAGAAAACGATTATAAGCAGTCGCCGGGTATTCTTTGCGCAATGGAAGCCTTTTCTAATTTAATTTCCAATTATTACATTAAAGATGTCCATATCTACAACAACATTCTGCTGAATACGCAGGGAATGAGTTTTTGGCAAGGCACTTTCGGAGCGTTGCAACATGGTTATTTTGATAACGTAGAAATTGCGCACAATTCAATAATTGGTCGTCAATCGGGAAATGGTGCCTGCATCAATTTTTCTTTTGATACCTTTTTAGGTCAGCCCGCTCCAAATGTCCACTTCAATCAAATTTCTATTCATCGGAATTTAGTCGCAGCAAATTCAGATAGCCTGAACAACAACAATCTCATCATTGCCCCATGCAATATTCCTGGTTATTCTGCAAACTACAATTGTTACAGGCAAGCAGTATGGTCAGGCATGACCTCTGCCACGGATATCATTGATCCGAATATTCCTGCTTCCGTTCCAGATGCTTGGGGTACCGTTTCAGGAGGATCTTATGTCCCGTTGCATCTTGTCCCAATCAGTTCAATTACACTAGATTACAATTATTATCCTAGAGATGTCAATCAAACAGCTGTTGGAGCACTTGAATACAATACTGCGGCAATTAAGCCCAATTCAAACGCCGACATTTTAGTATACCCTAATCCGTTTAAAGACAAGCTCACCATCAAAGCACCTGCCGGTGTTTGCGTCAGCAGCATTATCGATCTCTATGGTAAAGAGCTGAACGAAAAGAACCTAGAAATGCTTCAGTCAGGGTCGTATTTCATTCGATTCTCTGACGGCACTGTTTATCCTGTCGTTAAGGTGGAGTAGAAGATGAGCGTTTTCTTTCTTTAATAGACAGAGGTATTATTTATTTAGGAGCCAGTCTATGGCATTTATTTTTTTAATTCCATTATATGTTCCAGTATCGTAATCCATTGTAATCAATAATTTTTCAAAATGGTCAGGAATGGTATTGAGCGGTTTCAATTCTCTTTCTAAGGTTACTTTGTCTTGAACTGTTTGTGATACTTGAATGTATTGTGTCATTCCTTCCTTACTGCGAACTACAAAATCAATTTCTAAATTATTCACTTTACCTATCCAAACTTGATAATTGCGTCGGATGAGTTCTAAATAGATGATATTTTCAAGCAAGTGGCCTGCATCACTTGTAAGTTCCTTGCCAAGCAATGCTGTTCGAAAACCTAGATCAACTATGTAGTATTTTTCTTGTGTTGCCAAATGTTGTTTTCCTTTGATATCATATCGGTTTACTTTATAAAATAGATAGGACTCTACTAAGGATGAAATGTATCTGGATACAGTTTTATTGTCGATTTTCTTTTTGTTTGCAGTAAGCACTTTAGAAATATTTCCCGCTGATACCCTCGATCCGACAGAATCAATTAAAAAATGTACAACCTCTTGATATGATTCTTCACCGTAAATGGTATGCCGTTTTGAAATATCGTTCTCATAAATATTTTTAAAAACAGTTTGTAAATATGCAATGGATAAATGGTGCCCTTCCACTGAGAGCCTTATTGCTTCAGGGAATCCCCCTGTACGGATGTATTCGGCAAAAGCGCGATCAGGATTACTTGTTTTTTTAGTGAATTCTAAATACTCCTGAAAAGAAAAGGGTAAGATATTGATTTCAAAAGCTCTACCTGTTAATAATGTTGCCAACTCACTAGAAAGTAGAAATGCATTTGATCCAGTAACATAAAGGTCAATTAGAGGATGAACATACAACCCTTCTAGTAGCTTTTCAAACTCTGGAACGTTTTGAACCTCGTCTACAAAAACGTAATTGGTTTGATTTTGATCAAGATTTTCAATTATAAAATCGTAAATTTCTTTCCAGTTTTTTTCAGCTAGAAAACGAAACTCTGGCTTATCCATGTTAATTGCTAAAATGGATACATTCGCGTTTTGGCTGCGCATTAAATCTTGAAATTGTAGCATCAACGTTGATTTTCCACAACGCCTTATTCCGGTTGCAACCTTGATGAAGTTTTTATCTTTAAGGATATTTAGTTTTTCTAAATAATGCCTTCTTATAATAGCTTCCATGTAATAAAGGTAGTAAAAATCCTAAAACTCCATTAAAAAACAAACTTTTAGGAAATTTAAATATTCAACATAAATGAACGTGTTTTACCATCGCTCCAAATGGTCAATTGCTTTTTTGTCAATCGAAGGCTGTCGTAATAGGTATCCGGAGGCCTTTCTGGGTTCAAAGGATAGTTGATCAATTGCTTTTTTCGGCTCTTTAAATTTTCAAGGATCATTTTCACCTGACCATTCAAAACCGTATCTACATACATTACGTTATTGGTAATTGAATCTGTCCATTCGATGTCTTTGTCTATATAGATGTACTCTTTTAGTTGCTTGCCAAGTGGAATAAATAGGTTGCGCGCAAACGGACCAGACCACCAAGTTGATATACAGATGAAATCTTTATTTACCCAAGTTACTTCAGGGGTCTTAAAAGGAATGTGCAGCGCATTTAAATCAAGGGTCAACGAATCATTTTTTCTTGAAATATGTATGCTAAAGTTTTTCAATTGATGATTGGTGATGTCAATGCGCAAACCATCTTTGTTATACTCATTAACAGTCCAGGAATTGGGTTCTTCCTGTTTTGAAGGTGGGTTTGTGCAAGTTGGATACATAAATACGGTTCCTTGCCCTGCTTTTCTTGAATTGGATGTAAGAATGAATTGACATTCACTTTTAGAAAGCCAAAATCTTTCGTTGTTGCTGTCAGTTGAACAATAAACGAAGTCAAACGCTGGTCTGTGCATAGAAATGCCGCTTTTAATTTCCTTTTCAATGATCTTTTTGTCGGGTGTCAGAAAGTAAAAACGATCCCGATTTGTGGGCAGGTCGGTTGTTTTGTAAACCCAGTGCACATCATTTTTCTGTTGTTGAAGAAATGCTTCAATCTCTTCTTTGAAGTAGGGCACACTTTCATTTCCTCGAATGAGTATGACGCTGTCCCATTCAAAATCTGTAATAGTCGCAAGGTCAAAAGTGTCAGCTCCGTTTTGAATGGCGTTTAATTGTCCTTGGACAATTTTTTCGTAAAAGCGCCTTTCGAAATTGTCGCAACTCGCCAAAAAAGTCAATGCGGTTAAAGCCAGTATGTATATGGAAAGCTTTTTCAAGAGTTGGTTTTTCATGGCAACGATTCGTTAAAATAACCGCTGAATTGACGCTATACGAAACTAATCAGAAAAAAGTCAACTCACAATTTTCATTTCAATCCACTTTTGAAAGTAACCAGGAGTATCCTTCACCTCGTTGCGGATGGACCTTGGGGGGAGGGCTTAACAAGGAAAACCAAGTCGCTACGCAACTTACTTTTTTATTGACTTTCCCTTCATTCAAGCCTTCGGCTTGCTTCAGTTTAAGCCAATAAAAAAACCTGAGTCTTTTGACTCAGGTTTTCCTTGTAGACAGGAACATCGAATTATCGAACCTGATATGGGATGGGTTGCTAATAATCACCTCACTAAATGAACAAACCCATGTCCAATTTTCCCGTTTTGAGTTTTAAATTTATAGGTATAAACACCATCAACCAATTCTTTTCCTGAGGCATCTTTTCCATCCCAATTGTTTTGGTAATTCGCAGATGAAAAAACAACATTTCCCCAGCGATTGAGGATGATAACTTCTGTATTCTCAGGTAAATGTTGAATTTCGAAAAAATCGTTATTACCGTCATTGTTAGGTGAAATGACATTGGGAATAATGAAATCTAAATCACAATTAATTTCATTTAGAGCAGCATTATCCATCACAAAGTAGGGTTCAAAAGTATAACCATTTGCTTCATTAAATGTGAAATCTTCGGGTGGTGAGCACGGACCGCCAATCATGATTGCCAGAATGGAATTGATAGCGGTAAATTGAATGTTAAGTGTCTGCCAGGTTCCATCTGCTTGATAGGAGGCACGCCCAAGCTCAACCCAATTTCCAGATATCGTTGGACAAGTTACTGTTGAATCAGGTAATTGCGTACAATTTGTGTTACCGAATACAGTAATATCGACCGGTCCAAACCATATATTGGGTAAAGAAGTACCAAAAGATGACATCCCTATTCCGAGAAGGTTCATTTGGATATTGTAGGATGAACCTACTTCTAAAGGTTGAGTCAAACAGGTTTTTAAGTATTCAATATAAATTCCGTCTTCAATTTGTCCATCAAAACCAGGAACATCCGGACGATTTATAATGAAAAAACCTGCAACACCCTGTCCATCGGGTAACGGTGTTGGTATGTTGGGCCAAAATGCGCCAGTCAGGTTGATAAAATAATCCGATGATCCCCAGGTTCCAGGTTGCCAGTTATCGACACAATAAATTCCACCCACACCTTGACCATTGATTGCTAATTGTGAAAAATCAGTGGGCAAGCAGCTGTGTTCCTCAAATGATGGGTTTGGTATAAAGTTATTCCCAAGAATTCCTAGATTGTTCGCAGTGCACTCGCAATCTAAATTATCGTTGAGGTCAATCAATCCATCGTTATCATCGTCCAACCCATTATTGCAAATTTCTTGGGATGAGGCATGAAAGGAAAATAGAAGAATGATAAGCAGATAATTCAATTTCTTACCCAAAATCATTCTTTAATGAATTTTACAGTATATGTTTTTTCACCTTGAGTCAATTTAAGAATGTACCACCCGTTGGCTAAACTGGCGACATTAATTTCTTTACTTGAATTGGAGGTAAACATCAATTGCCCTAAAGGATTATAAATGCTCATTTCACCATCTAAATTTTCAGATAATCCTCTAATATGTAGTAAATCTTCCGTTGGGTTTGGATATACCAAAATCGACGTATTTGAAATTTCCAGAACCCCAACCGTAGAGATAAAATGGGCTGTAAAAATTACTGAATTTGTATTTAATGTATCTAGAAAAATTGCACTTGTCGTATCTGAAATCAATCCATTTGCCTCCCAATGAGAAAATTGATAACCCGGCATTGCTTCTGCTTCTATTTTTATAGGAACTCCATCGAAGTAAATCCCATTCCAGGGATATGAATTGGGAGTAATTGTGCTGATGTTGATTTTCCCGGCATTTGCAGGATAAACATCTAAATTAACGCTAACTTGCTGAGGAAGACTAAAGCTACTTTGAATATGATTACGCATATTTTCAGGTCGACAAAGTAAATCCTCTGAGAAAATTAGATGATATTGATAAAATGCATCTACTTGAGCCTGAACATTATTAGGATCTCCCCATCTCTCATATTCGTTGGCCATTTCACTAACCGTTCGGTTGAACATATCATTTTCTAATTCCAAAAGTCTTGAAGGCAGGTAAACTGTATTCATTTGATCGGCAAATCGATTGATAAAATAATTTTTGAATCGATTATTTTGTAAACTGTGCATCCATATGTTCACATGGGGATTGTTCGGGTTAGATGCCTGCAAATTGAGTAATCCACCCAGATAATTATGTGCACAATTTAATTCGTTTGAACCCAAGATTGTGCTGTAATCGTTGGGAAGTAAACCGTATTCCAAATCCATTAAACAGTAGCGCCAGCGATAGTTAGTAGCATCGGAACGATAAAGTTTTATGTTATTGTATCCAGGAACCCAATCCACATTATTCATCCAAACCTCAGCAATCCAATAGTCATTTAAATAATTCAAATCAAAATATTGATTTGCCTGACTCCAATAGCTTGTATCAAATGGATTTAATTGAATTAGGTTGTTGTAAGAATTATAGAAATTCTGAACATCACCTTCAACTGCTCTTAATTGAAATCCATACTGGGCTGTTGAACCAAGAATTTCGATCGTATTTTCACTTGCTCCATCATAAATTTCAAACATTTCTGTATTGAATTTCTCTCGTAAATCATAAAGCCCCCAGTAATTGCCATTCACATAAACCGTTGCTGGTCGAGATGCCGAGTAGTAATTATATGTGCCTTCTCCCATCATTCTTCCTTGAACACCATCCTTGTGAGGTAAAATTAAGTTGAGGTTACTTCCATTTCTCAGATAAAAATCACTATAAACTGTTCGATTTGTTCGATCTGGAATGATATTACCAGTAACAGGACCTTGTCCCAAAACACCATCATTAAATTTAATTCGAAACGGCCTTTGAGGTTTACTTCTTGATCCCCAACCACCATCCATAATGATTCCTGCCCTTCGAGAAAAAAGAAGATTGTGATTAAGCGTAGAGTCAAAATAATCAATGGATGCATTCTTCAACAAATCGAGTGAAGGATTATCAAACATTCCTGTGGGTCCGAATAAGTTTTGTGGGTCACTGATAACTGAAATGATTGGTGTAGTATGGTGAACATTGAATAAATAGCTAGCTGAAGTTATTGTACTAGGAATCAATCCATTCACATAAGATCTTGCTCGGAGAATTTTTGATTGAAAAATATAAATCGGAGTTCCGTTCCATAGAGTTGAATTTTCATTTGGATCACTTCCGTCAAGCGTGTAATAAATTGTGGCTGTGGTGTTATTTAGGTCAGTAATTGATACTGAAATTGGACTTGTGTAAATCCCACTATTTATTGAAAAAACAGGAGCAGCAGCATAGCCATCTGAAGGAATGGAGTTGTTGTTACTGACACCAGGTGTTGGAGAACTAAATCGTTTAAGTGTTCCTGAGGCATCTAAAAAATGTCCAATACTTATGTCGTATCCTGGGCCACAATTAACATTTAAAGCACTAACCACTGTTCCGGATGGATTATACAATTTAATTGTTTCACCTGTAGAACCAATTTTAAAATTGGTATGATTGAAATTTCCTGTTGCCGGAACAAAATTTGGTGATAGTGCATTAATTCCAGTATTTGCTAGACTTAACTCAAACAACTGGAAATTTGTTGGACAAGTTGCGATTACATCAAACGCAAGCGAATCTATGTTTCCAGCTGAAAGGCCAGCTGATATCAATTCACTTGCCGTGTAAAGGTATTGTTGGCGAGCACCTTCGTACCAGTTACTGTAAGCCGAAGGATAGTCATAATAACCATTCTGAATGATTCCAGTTCCAATAATAGAAGAGTTAAAGCGAATATTGGGGCGCTGCTGGGCATTGCTTCCACCGCTGAATCCGCATGCGGAACCTGGGTAATTCAATGCAATTGTAGCCGAATTATAGATTGTGGAACTTTGGGAATGAATGGAATTGCATTGGTAAAACGGGTTGTAGGTGCAAAGATTCAAAACAATATTTGATACGCCGTCCCAATAGAACGGAGTCGTAAAATGATGAGTGTTCCAACCTGTCTGTGGTGTAAATGTGCTATCTGTTAAAACATTTGTAAATGGAGACGATGCGAATCTGTCTTTTCCGCTACAAAAAACTATTATGTACTCACTCGGTTGAATAATTTGATGCGGAAATGACCATTCACCTGGAATTGAATTATCACTTAAACTGTAATTGAATAAATCAATCGGGGATGAACCTGCATTAAAAATTTCTATCCAGTCTTCATAGTCTCCTTCCTCGTCCAAAAGAGTAAGGTAATTTTTATTACTCCCTTCGTTGATAATTATTTGACCGAAACAAAGATTATAACCAAGTATAAAGATGATGATTAGGCGTAATTTAAATCTGAACATTTGAAATTATTCTAATACAATTTTAAACATTTCATCCGAAAAATCCCTAAATCCGAAAAAATAAAAACCTTTTGTTACCAGGAAAAGTTCAGACCAATTCGATATTTTCTCCGCTCTCCCACTTCACACTCGCTCTAAAGAAAAGCGCAAATAAAAGTGTGAGAATGAGAGTGAGAGTGAGAGTGAGGGGAAAAAGAAAAAGCGCTATAACTTTCGTAATTGCGCTTTTCTTTTTAGTAGCAGATACACGAATATCCTGCATTTCATTTCGGATGGACGTAAAGGGGGGTTAACAATGAAAAGCTCAGACCACTTCGTGATCTTCCTTTTTACATTCCCATTCGCTTTTGAAAGTAACCAGGACTATCCTACACTTCGTTTCGGATGGACCTTTGGGGAGGGCTTTACTAAGAAAAGCTCAGACCGCTACGCGATCTTCCTTTTTTCATTTCCATTTGTTTATGAAAGTGAACAGGACTATCCTTCACTTCGTTTCGGATGGACCTTGGGGGAGGGCTTTACTAAGAAAAGCTCAGACCGCTACGCGATCTTCCTTTTTTCATTTCCATTCGTTTATGAAAGTAAACTTTCAACACTTCTGAAAACGAAAAAAGCCAGTCGAATTCGACTGGCTTTTCTTAGTAGCGGGAAGAGATCAAATTTATAACTTCCTGGAAGGATATGAGTTGGTGGTTGAATTGTGGAAAAAAGGCTGAAGAAGGTGTGTGAATTTCAAAATAAGTGTTTGTAAATAAATGGCGATTAAATGTTATTTTTAGGAGCAAGTAATTTTAAAATGCATCGGTAATGGCGAAAAGAATAGAACGAAATAAAGTTTCGCAGATCACTCCATTATTGTATGGCTAAGCGAAGGTTTGTTTCGTGTATATGCAAGTTAAGGGCAAGCTTGAACCGAAATTGACTAATGGTTAAACCGCCAACAATTCAATGATTTAATTAACATCCAAAAATCATTACAGTATTAAAATAAATTTATGACTAAAAATAGTTTTCTTATTATCGTTTTCCTTTTTTCAACAATAAATATTGTTGCTCAAAACAAGTCTATTGATCTAAAATCAGTTTGGGAAAACACTAAAAATTCAGATTCTATAAGGTTCAAGGCGTTAGCTGACTATTATATTTTAAATAATCAGGCGCAACCAGACGTTGCTCTCAACGTATTAGCGTACTACTACCAACTTGCAAAAGAAAAAAATAATACCAAAGAACTCTACAATGTTGCTAATGACAGAGGTGGTATTTATAGACATAAAGGCGAATTAGATAAATCTATGCACTACTATAAAGTAGCAGAAGAATTAGCATTAAAACTAAATAATCCTACCTTAAAAGCAGCTATTTCAGGTAATATAGGTAATGTTTATGCAAACAAAAAAGACTATAAACAAGCGCTTCAATATTTTTATAAGTCATTTAAAATCTATAAAAATTTAAAAGAGAAAAAAGGAGAATCGAATATGTTAACTAACATAGGAAGCGTATACCTTTATATACAGAATTACGATTTAGCATTAGAATATTATCAAAAGGCACTTTCAATCATTAAAAGTATCGATGTTCCTCAAAGAAAAAAAGCAGTAATCTACATAAATATTGGCTGGACAAACTATGAACTAAAAAAGTACAAGGAATCTAAAATATATTATGAAAAAGCATTAAAAATAATAGAGGTTACTAGTGATAAGTTTTTTTTAGTTTCATGTTATGCGCCCTTGGCAAAAATTCACTTGGCGTTAAATGAGATAGAAGAAGCCAGTAATTATGCTGAAAAAATGAACACAATGAGCAACGAACTTAAAGTGTCAAGTTTCATAACTGAGGGTCAAATTATTTCTGCGGAATTAGAATTAAAAAAAGGGAATATTGAAGCTGCTCTAAAAATGGGGGAATCTATATTGGCTGGGTTAGATGAAAATTCTGACAATGAATTAAAATTAAATCTATATGATTTATTATATAAGATTTATCAGGCTGATAACAATCCGAAAAAATCTTTAGAAATGTATCAGCAATACAGTATTTATAAAGATAGAGTTCAATTAGAAAGAAATAAACTTACACTCATTAGAGAAGTTGTAAAAATTGAATTTGATGATATACTTCTAGAAAATGAACAAAAACTACAAAAAGAGAAAGCAGAGGCAGAATTAAAATACCAACAAAAAACATACGGTATTATTCTTGGATCAATTATTTTAATAATGGGCATCCTATTTTACTTCTATAGAAACATCAAAAAGAATAGAAAAAAAAGAGACGAATTGCTTCAAGAAATTGAAAAACTAAAAAGTAATGAGGATAACAATCTTGTTGTAAACTCAAATGAATTTCAATTAGTAAGAGAAAAAATTGAAAAATCCATTGACAAAACATTAAACGAAACTGACTGGAACGTACTTAACATTTTACTCAAGGAACCCGATATTACAAACAAGGAAATTGCAGAAAAAGCATTCATGAGCGTGGATGGAATTGGTTCATCATTACGCAGAATGTATGTGTATTTTGATATTAAAGAATCCAAATACAAAAAAATATCTCTAATAATGACAGCAATTAAGGCTTCAAATTAAACTCTTTTACTGTTTTTTTGAAAATATGGTAACTAAAAACTCATTTTCACTACTATGCGTGAAATGTTTTAAATTATGAATTGTGATATTTGATCAAAATAGTATAAACTATAAACAACAACTATGAAAAAACTAATTACATTTATTGGAGCTTTGCTTATTTCAAGCGCAGCTTTTACTCAAACAGACTCAATTGAAGGTAAATGGTTGCAGACCGGATTTTCAAATACGCTTAAAATATATGAAAATGGCCTTATATATACGTATTATTGTTCAACGGGCAATTGTGATTCTTTGTATAATACTTTTGAAGCTGCCGATGGTAACCATATTCCCGGAGTAGAAGGATATACGCTGCAGAATGGTATTCTAACAATTGACCTTGATATAAATGATAATGACCCAGGTTTTGTTTTAGGTTCTGTTACATTTTCTTGTGAAGGAAACATTTATGAACTAGTTACATCCGTAGCTGAAGCTACTTTTGTTCGATTAAACACAAACGTAAATGATTGTCTTTCGGCTTCGATAAATGAAAATGACCAAAACAATTTAACGCAAATCTATCCTAATCCAGCAGTTTCTGAGTTAAACATCTTAGGTGAAGGTGCTTTTAGCTATCAAATTTCAGATATGTCAGGTAAAATTTTACTTCAAGGAGAAGTTAACGAATCTGATAAAATAAGAATAGCTGATCTTAATGCAGGTGTTTACACCATCACATGCATAACTGAAAATAAAATACAAACACTGCGATTTATAAAACAATAAATAGTAGTTTAAAACTAGTATAAGAGCGACTTCGGTCGCTTTTTTTTGTAAAAAAATTTAAGCGCCTTTTTTCTTTGTTTAGCTATACCCTTCCTAAAAACTCATTTTCACTACTAAGCGTGAGATGTTTTGAACTATAACTACTGAGATTTACACTCGCAAAACAACACAATAGAGAATCGTAAAATAGTGTTGCAATAATACGCCAGCCCTTAACAGCCCCTACCCAAAAGGCGGGGTTTCGTTTTCCAAAGACAGTTTATCGTATATTTGAAATGTAGTTCTCCGAATAAAGTTCGGTGGTAAAATCGCCACCTTCGCCAAGCCCGAAACCGTTATCGGCAACCCTAACAGACCACACTAACAACAAGATGACAAGCAAATATTTTGATAAATTATTAGCGGAAATTTCAAAAACGGGCAAACCTAATCTTGAAGACAGCGAATATATTAGTCAGTTTTTTATACCAATAAATTCGGCAAGAAATTCAATTTTAGAAGAACAAGATAAAATTCCTGAATACTTGTATTTCATAAATTCTGGTTTTATGCGACTGTTTTACTATGACCAAAACGGAGAAGAACAAACAACTTTTTTATGTTCGCAAAATGGTTTCATTGCATCATTCTCATCATTGATAAATCAGACCAAAGCGACAGAAAATGTAGAGTGTATTACGGATTGTGAATTATTGAAAATATCTTATGTTGATGCAAAACAACTTGTAGATAAAAGCGCAATTTTCAAAAACTTTTTTTTAGTAATGTTCGAAAAGTCTATATCATCAGCAACATTAAGAGCTAATGACCTAGCATCATTAAATGCAGACCAACGCTACCAAAAAATGATAGACCAACAAGCACATTTTATTCAAAATATTCCACTTCAATACATTGCATCATATTTAGGAATAAAACCACAAAGTTTGAGTAGAATTAGAAAACAAGTCATTAAGTAACATTTGTGAAGTAGAAAGAATTTTTGTTTTTTGACATTTGCATTTCATTAAACAGCATTTATAAAATGGAAGCATTACAAGAAATCTTAAAACAACTGCCTGCAGCATTTGGACAGTCATTAATGAATTACGGGATTATCGTAATTATATATTTAGTAGTGTGGAAACTATTAAAAAAACGACTTAAAAATTGGAGAATTCAATTGAAAGAACGTGTTGATGCCAAACAAATCAAGTCAGAATTGTTAAACAGCCTTTTCACACTTATGGTAAGTACCGTATTAGTACTTATAATTTATTCTTTAAAATCACTTGGTTACACGAAAATCTATACAGACATAAATGAGTACCCTAAATTCTTTGCTTATAGTGGCTTTTTCATTTTTTTACTTTTTGACGACACTTGGTTTTACTGGGTACACCGCCTTTTGCATCACCCACGAATTTTCAAGTATATTCATAAGGTACACCACAAAAGTATTGACGTTAATCCATTTACATCACTATCCTTTCATTGGGCAGAAGCTTTATTACTCACATTTTGGATTGTACCAGTCAGTATGATTTTTCCAATGTACGTTCCTGCACTTGGAATATTACAGATTTGGGGTCTTTTAGACAATATAAAATCACATCTTGGGTACGAATTTTTTCCAAGTTGGTGGAATAAAAGTTTCGGAAAACTAATGACATCAAGCACACACCATAATATGCACCACAGTAAATTTAATGGAAATTATGGCGTTCATTTTCGTATTTGGGACAGACTTTTAGGAACAGAATTTAATGACTACGAAAAGACATTTGACGAAATACAAGACCGAAAAAAGGGCAGCCGATAACACGGGTTTTACAAAAGCGGGGGGTTCGTGCTTCTATGAAAGTGAAGTGCTAAATTCAAGCTTTGTGCATCTAATGAAGTTTAGTGCTGAAAACCCCGCCTTCGCAAAGCGGCAAAACGTTATGTGTAACCTTATGACGACAACTCAATAGACATCTATAAAATGAAAAAAGCAGTAATAGTAGCATTTGACATGTTCACAGACATTGATGTTTTTTTAGCTTGGGACTTACTTAACAGAGTTAAATTTCGTGACAAAGAATTTCAAGTAAAAATCGTTGGAACTGAAACAGCTCATAAATCTGTGTGCGGACTTGACCTAAAAACTCACGGACTAATTGAAGAATGTAATGATGCCGACCTTGTATTTTTCGGTAGCGGACCAGGGACAAGAAATGTTATCAAGGACGAACTTTACTTAAAACGTTTTGACCTAGACCCAAACAGACAAATTATTTGTTCAATGTGTTCGGGTGCTTTAATCATTGCAGCCCTTGGACACCTGACAGGACTTTCAGCGACAACTTACCCGACTGCATTTGAAGCCTTGAAAAGTTATGGCGTTGACGTTCTTGAAGACAAACACCTTGTAACCCACGGAAACATTGGGACAGCAGCAGGTTGTTTGGCAGCAGTTGACTTAGTTGGTTGGGCAATTGAAAAACTTTACGACAACAAAGTTAGGGAGGACATTATTGCATCTGTTTTGCCAATCGGACAAGGACAAGTATGTATTTACTAGCAGACAGAAGAAAGGCTACACATAACAGCACATTGGCAATAGGCGGGGTTTCGTCTCCGCTTGACAGTTTTGGGGTTAAAGAAAGTTCAGTTCTCCGAACAAACTTTTGTGCTGAAAAGCGCGCCCATCGCCAATCTGCAAACCGTTAGCTGCAACCTTAAAAGACTACAGACAATGAAACAAATAATGATAAAAAGAGAAATTTTTCGCCCGACAAGAAATCTATTAATAATGTTGGTACTTCTTGTTTCAGTAAATAACATCCAAGCACAGGCAGTTTGGGACAACACATCATTTGTTCATCGCAATGGACAAGAAATACATAATGGTCAAAACAATGTGATCAATCTAGACGGTGTAAACATTGGCTCATGGTTGATGTGGGAAGGATTGATGTGGGGCGGTGGTTTAATTTCCGAAAAAGATATTACCAATAAAATGACATCAGTTATTGGTCCAGTTGCATTTGAAAATTTCAGAGACTCTGTTTACAAAAACTACATTACACGAGCAGATATTAAAAGGATTTCAGACGAATGTTATAATGTTGTTCGCATTCCGTTTAATCATAATTTGTTAGAGGACGATGCTAATCCATATGTATACAAACCTGAAGGATGGGCGATTCTTGACAGTGTTTTAAAATGGTGCGAAGATTATAATGTTTATGTTGTTTTGGATATGCATGCAGCTCCAGGAGGTCAAGCAAATTGGTTTATAGCAGATCCGGATTCTATAGATTTATGGAACTCACCCGTTAATAAAAACAGAACGATTCAACTTTGGAAGGCAATTGCAGACAGATATAGTAATCGTGGAATAATTGCCGCTTACGATTTATTAAACGAACCAAATATTTGGTGGTGGCCTGATTTAGTTAATCTATATAATAATATCATAACAGAAATTCGAACAGTTGACAGCAATCATATGATAATGCTTGAAGGAAATAATTACGCTCAGGACTTCTCTATGTTTACCTCTTTACCTGATTCAAATATTTGTTTCCAATTTCATTATTACACCTTCTTTTTCAGTGCACCCAATATACCAGCATGGACAGCACTTTCCAACACTTTAAATGTTCCAATTTGGTGTGGCGAATGGGGTGAAGATACGTTAGGTGGAATGCAGAATAAATTAACTAACATTATAAGGAATCCTGCCAACAAAATTAGTGGACAAGCATTCTGGACATGGAAAACTGTAACTGTAAGCGGGGAGAATCCACATTGTCTAAATGTAAATAATCATCCTGATTGGAGCAATACCATGTTGTGGGCAACTTACAATTCACCAACCGTAACTGCTTTAGAAATGCAAAATGGAATTGATAATTTTATCATCAATATGAAATTGCAAAACTGTTTAGTAGATACAGGAGTTTTTAATATGTTAAACTTGTGTTCAGTGACAGGCATTCAGAACATCGAAGCACTAAAACATTTAAATGTTTATCCAAATCCATTTACTTCATCTATCAACATAGAGGGTATAGTGGAAAACGAATATTATGAACTATTAAATTCAACGGGACAAATTATTTGGACAGGCAAACAAATCAATAACCAAGATTTTTCTTCACTGACAAACGGTCTGTATTTCTTGAGAATATATAATGGTAATTCGACACAGACGACAAAACTTATTAAGGATTAAAACCAATGACCGAAAGAAAGGCAGCAGCTAACAGCAACCCTAGACAATAAAAGAAGTATATGAATAAAATAATAGTGCTTACATTTTTTCTATGTTTAACCATATCGGCTTTTTCTCAGCCGAATGAGATAACGTATTTTCATAGAAGCAATGGTAATATTATAGATCCTAATGGAAATCGTTTCATCATTAAAGCTACAAATGTCAGTTGTTGGCTTTACCAAGAGAATTACATTTTGGGGGGCGCTCAAAATGCACATAAAATTACAGCGGAAAACTTGAATGAAATTCTCGGAACGAATGCTTACGGTAATTTTTCGAAACAGATGATGGAGCATTTCATAACTGAAGAAGATATTCGTCTAATGAAGAAAATGGGGTTTAATTCTGTAAGAGTGGGTTTTTCTGCGGAGTCATTTGACAACGACTCTATAAAGAATGTGCTATTTTCTACTTTAGATAATCTGTTACCCACTTTTAAAGAAAACAATGTAGCCATTATACTTTCAATGATTCATGCCGCTAAACCTCAAAATACTTTATGGGTTTCAAACTATACGAAAGGAGCAACAGTTTTGTGGGACTCGGAAGAAGCAAAGCTAAAGACAGCCTCTATATGGTCAGAAATAGCTCAACACTACAAAGATGAACAGATTATTTTAGGGTACGATCTAATCAATGAGCCAAACATCACTCGGAAACGAGAAAAGGAATTAATCGATTTATATCAAAAAATAACTACCTCAATAAGGAAATACGACACGAATCATATGATTATTTATGAAGGGAATAGCTATGCGACAAAACTGGATGTTCTTTCAAAATATGATAGCCTTTTGGATTCTAATGCTTGTTACCAATTTCATTTTTACAGTTGGTTTGGGAATAAAATTGAGAAGCAACTACCAAAACACTTAGGAAGAGCAGAAACAACACAACGTCCAATATTCTGCGGAGAATTTGGAATCAACCGTTTATCGGAAATTAAGCAACAAGTTGATTTAATGAACAACGCAAGAGAAATGGATGGTTGGGCAATGTACACCTGGAAATCTATTGAACTTTCAACTACAAAAGAAGAAAAGAAAAGACCGCCCTATTATGGAAGATGGATTTTTATTCCATTTGAGGATTTACACATGTCGATTGTACAATTTCACATGGACAATGAAATGCGGGATGTAATGGACTGGTTAACGAACGTGAAAGGCTCTAAAAAGCCAAGTGCCGAAACGACAGTAAATGTCATAGAGAAAATTCTTAATGCTGTAGAAGTGAAAAATTGTAAAATAGACAAGATACAAATAGAAGCACTCGGACTTAAATTTAATTAAAGACTATGGACGATAGGAAGGCAGCAGCTAACAGCACACAAGCGCAACCCGAAAAGGGTGTGCGCCTGTGCGCAAAACGTTATGCCTCATTGTAGGACGACACAACAAACAGACAAAATTAAGAATGAAAAAAGCTATAATAATTGGGGCGACATCTGGAATAGGTAAAGGACTTGCAAAACTTTTAGCTGACAACAATTATAAAATTGGCCTGCGTAAAAAGTTATCTAACTCCGAAATGTTTATAGATGAAGCAATAGAGATTGCTCGAAACATACAGTATTATTGGGATTCTTCAGACTTAGAGGCCAAATTGAAATTGCAGAAAACGGTGTTCCCGAAAGGGCTTAGTTAGGGTTTTGCTAAGAAAAGCTCAGACCGCTACGTGACCTTCCTTTTTATATTTCCATTCGTTTATGAAAGTAATCAGGACTATCCTTCACTTCGTTTCGGATGGACCTTGGGGAGCTTTACTAAGAAAAGCTCAGACCGCTCCGCGATCTTCCTTTTTTCATTTCAATCCACTTTTGAAAGTAAACTTTCAACGGTTCTTGAAACGAAAAAAGCCAGTCGAATTCGACTGGCTTTTCTTAGTAGCGGGGACAGGACTCGAACCTGTGGCCTTCGGGTTATGAGCCCGACGAGCTACCAACTGCTCCACCCCGCAATATATCTTGAAACGTCTTGTTTTCTGTATTGGGACTACAAAGATACGAACTTTTTTGGGTTCTGCAAGTAGCACTAGGTAAAAAATAATTAGCGGACGGTAGGGCCTGGGCCGAATTCTTTTTCAGAAGCGAGGAAGCTGAGCTTACCTTCTTCGTTTTCAGCCATTAAGATCATGCCTTGTGATTCGATGCCGCGGATTTTTCTAGGTTCGAGGTTCAAAAGAACGAGGACCGTTTTGCCAATGATGTCTTCGGGGGCATAGTGTTCGGCAATGCCAGAGACAATTGTACGCTGATCTATGCCGGTATCAACGGTAAGTTGGAGCAGTTTGTCTGCTTTTTCGACTTTTTGAGCGGCAAGAATGGTACCCATGCGGAGGTCCATTTTAGTGAAGTCGTCGAAGGCGATGGCGTCTTTCATTGGAGGGAATTTACTTTGAGTGGCTGCTGTGGCCTTTAATTTATTGATTTCTGTTTCGACGAGCGCATCTTCGATTTTGGCAAACATAATTTGTACTTCACCAATTTGGTGACCAGCTTTTAGCAGATCAGTGCGGCCGAGGTCTGAATATTGATCCCAAGATGCATGGAGCATTTTGGAGAGTTTGTCTGCAGTTGCAGGCAAGAAAAGTTGACACGCAATTTGTAGGTTGGCTGTGATTTGCAAGGCAAGGTGCATAATGGTTTGAACGCGCTCTGGGTCGGTTTTGATGAGTTTCCAGGGCTCGTTGTCGGCGAGGTATTTGTTGCCAATACGGGCCAACTGCATCATTTCTGCCTGCGCCTCGCGCAATTTGTAGGCGTATGCTAATTTGGATATGCGTGTGGGTATCTCTTGAATTTGAGTAATAATGTGTTGGTCTTCTTCGGTGAACTGACCAGCCGCGGGTACTTGACCTTCATAGTATTTATTGGTGAGCACCAAAGTGCGGTTGACGAAGTTGCCCATGATATCGGCGAGCTCAGAGTTGACGCGCGTTTGGAATTCTTTCCAGGTAAATTCTGAATCTTTAGTTTCTGGGGC
>Ga0208440_1000165_pt1 | contig 24237 bp, 19 predicted proteins | sample Colrivmet1547B02_FD_187644 | JGI IMG/M metagenome (GOLD analysis project Ga0208440, IMG submission 187644) | Estuarine microbial communities from the Columbia River estuary - metaG 1547B-02 (SPAdes) (version 2) | ecosystem: Environmental > Aquatic > Marine > Intertidal zone > Estuary | place... | reverse complement strand
TGCGATTAAATCATCCGCATCTTCGATTCCAACGCTCAATCTAATCAAAGAGTCAACGACACCACTTTGCTCACGCACATCTTTAGGGATGGATGCATGTGTCATGGTTGCGGGATGTCCGATTAATGACTCAACACCACCCAATGACTCTGCTAACGCGAAAATCTCTACTTTTTTCACGATCGATAAGGCGTCTTCCAGCTGATTTCCTTTCAAGTTGAATGAAATCATTCCACCGAAACCGCGCATTTGTCTTTTAGCAACTTCATGATTTGGATGACTTTCAAATCCTGGCCAATACACTTTGTCGATTTTAGGATGAGTTGCTAAGAATCGAGCTACTTTCTCACCGTTCTCGCAATGACGTTGAACACGTAAATGAAGCGTTTTAATGCCACGTAATACTAAGAATGAATCCATTGGAGCTGTAACAGCTCCTGACGAGTTCTGAATACGGTACATTTCATTAGCGATGTTCTCATCCGAACAAACCAATGCACCCATAACAACGTCTGAGTGTCCACCAAGGTATTTCGTTACGGAATGCATCACTACATCAGCCCCTAAGTCTAAGGGATTTTGTAAATATGGTGTTGCAAAGGTATTATCGACACACAGCATCGCACCGGCTGCTTTAGAAATTTTCGCCATGGCTTCAATGTCCACGATGTTCATCATAGGATTTGTCGGGGTTTCTACCCAAATCATTTTGGTGTTTTTATTAACCAAGGCTGCAACAGCATCCACATCTTGCATATTCACAAAATGAAATTTAATGCCATATTTCTCGAAGATTGTTCTAAATATACGGTAGGATCCTCCGTACAAGTCATTTGTTGAAATAACTTCATCACCAGGATTCAACATTTTTAACACACAATCAATGGCTGCTAGTCCTGAACCAAAACAAGCACCAAACTTCCCATTCTCAATTGCAGCGATGTTTTTTTCTAGTGCATGACGCGTGGGATTTTGGGTGCGTGAATATTCGTATCCCTTGTGGTTTCCAACGCCATCTTGAACATACGTTGAAGTTTGGTAAATAGGTGTCATAATGGCACCTGTTGCTGGATCTGGATGAACACCAGCGTGGATAGCTTTTGTAGCGAATTTCATGTGTTGAATTTTATGCAAAATTAGCAGAATCTTTAAGGTAAATTTAATTCTTTGGATGGATCCCAAAAGATTTCTGAAAAGTGTTGGATTTGATCGTCTTGTATTTGGATTCCTTCGGACTCTAAAGCTTGTTGCATGGAATCCGGAGTAGGGAAGTGCATTTTACCACTGAGTAAGCCATTTCGGTTGACGACGCGATGCGCGGGAATTCCGGCATATTGATGTGAAGCGTTCATTGCCCATCCAACCATGCGAGCGCCACTTTTCGAACCAAGGTAATTGGCAATTGCTCCGTAGGAAGTCACGCGTCCATGCGGAATGAGTTTGACGATTTGAAACACGAGTTCAAAGAAATCCTTGTTTTTGGCGTTCAGATTTTCAATCATGAAACAAAGATATAAATGGATTCCATAAGAAAAGGTAATTGGACTTTTTCGAGAAACAAAAAAGCCACCTGTTGAGGTGGCTTTCAAAATCTTTATATGCGGTGATTATTTTTTGTCACAACATGCTTTTTTATCTTTCGCACATTCATTGGCATTTCCTAACCATTTTCCATCTTTTCCATAATGAGCCATGCAAATTGCTTTCTCTTCAGGTGAACATCCTTTTTCGTCACACATTTTAGCGCATTCGTCTTTAGACATTTTTGCACATTCATTCATGTCACATTTCATGTTCATTTTTCCTTCATGACACATTTCCATTCCTTCATGACACATTTTGTTGTCACCAGTGCACATGTCATTTGACATACATTTGCCATCACGCATTTCGCAAGCAGCTGAACCATTTCCGTTCGTTTCTTCCGAAGAAGCGCCACTTCCTAAAATTGGAGCAATCACTAATCCAATTAAACAAGTCAATTTGATTAAGATGTTCATTGATGGACCAGAAGTATCTTTAAATGGATCTCCAACGGTATCTCCAGTTACTGCAGCTTTGTGAGCATCAGAACCTTTGTATGTCATTTCTCCATTGATTTCAACACCTGCTTCGAATGATTTTTTCGCGTTGTCCCAAGCACCACCAGCGTTGTTTTGGAAAACTGCCCAAAGAACACCAGATACGGTAACACCGGCCATATAACCACCTAACATTTCAGCGATTAATTGGTTGTTATCAGCATAAACTAATTTACCTAAAAGTACAATTGCGATAGGGAATCCGATAGTCATCACTCCTGGCAACATCATTTCTCGTAAAGCAGCTTTCGTAGAAATCTCCACACATTTACCATATTCAGGTTTTCCAGTGCCTTCCATGATACCTGGAATTTCTTTAAACTGACGACGAACTTCGTATACCATGTCCATGGCTGCTTTTCCTACTGAATTCATTGCTAATGCAGAGAAAACAACTGGAATCATTCCACCAACGAATAACATTGCTAATACCGGCGCTTTAAAGATGTTGATTCCGTCGATGCCTGTAAATGTTACGTAAGCAGCAAACAATGCTAAAGACGTCAAGGCTGCAGATGCGATCGCAAATCCTTTTCCAGTTGCTGCAGTTGTATTACCAACAGAATCCAAAATATCTGTACGTTGACGAACTTCTTTTGGTAACTCACTCATTTCAGCGATACCACCTGCGTTGTCAGAGATTGGTCCAAATGCATCAATTGCTAATTGCATAGCTGTTGTTGCCATCATTGCAGAAGCAGCCAAAGCAACTCCATAGAATCCAGCTAAAGCGTAAGTAGACCAAATTGCTGCTGCAAACAATAATACAGTAGGGAACGTTGAAATCATTCCAGTTGCTAATCCAGCGATTACATTTGTTCCAGCTCCAGTTGATGATTTTTGAACGATTTTCAAAACGGGTTTTGTGCCTAGTCCTGTGTAATATTCAGTTACTGACGAAATTGCTCCTCCAACAAATAATCCGATTAAAGATGCGTAGAATACACGTAAAGAAGAAATTTCTTGTAAACCTTCACCAAAGAAATTCATTAACATTGTTTTAGGCAACATCCAAGTTACTAAACCATAACAAGCAATAGCTGTCAAAACAATAGAAACCCAGTTTCCTTTGTTTAATGCACCTTGAACTTGTTTTTCTTTTGCATCGTTGCTAGAAATACGTACTAACATTGTTCCGATGATAGAGAAAAGGATTCCAAATCCAGCGATTGCCATAGGCAATAAGATTGGACCAATACCACCGAAAGCATCTTCGATACTTCCACCCATGTCTTTAATGACATAGTTACCAAGTACCATTGCAGCCAATACTGTTGCTACATAAGAACCAAATAAATCTGCACCCATTCCGGCAACGTCACCTACGTTATCACCTACGTTATCTGCAATAGTGGCAGGATTACGAGGATCATCTTCTGGGATACCAGCCTCTACTTTACCTACAAGGTCAGCTCCAACGTCAGCAGCTTTTGTATAAATACCACCACCAACACGCGCAAACAATGCGATTGATTCAGCTCCTAATGAGAATCCAGCCAACGTTTCTAGAACGATAGTCATGTCCTCTGTATTCGTCCATTTCCCTCCCATGAAGAAGTGAAAGAAGAAGATAAAGAATGCTGTAAGACCTAAAACGGCTAATCCAGCAACTCCAAGACCCATTACTGTTCCACCACCGAAAGAAACTTTCAATGCTTGTGGTAAACTTGTACGAGCGGCTTGTGTTGTACGAACGTTTGTTTTCGTTGCGATTTTCATCCCCATGTTTCCTGCCAATGCAGAAAAGATTGCTCCAAAAATAAAAGCGATGATGATTAATAAATGCGTTTTAACACCAGGCATAAATGTGATTCCAGCTAAAACGACACTTGCGATTAGCACAAAAACGGCTAAAAGTCTGTATTCTGCTTTAAGGAAAGCAAGTGCTCCTTCGTAGATGTAATCTGAAATTTCTTTCATTTTTCCATCTCCTGCATCTTGTTTCAATACCCAAGCTCTTTTCATTGCCATAAATAGCAATCCGATAACGGCCATTACGATAGGCACATAAATCATCATTGATTCCATACTAATTTGTTAATTTGTTAAATTTTACGCAGGCAAAAATAGAGTTTTCCGCCATGGTATGCAAATACGTAAGAAAAAAATAAGGGTTACGTTTTTTATAAAACAGCTTGAATTTTAGCCTTTAATGTAGCTAGTGGAAAAGCGCCACTTTCTCTCCATAGTACTTCACTGTTTTTAAACAGAACAAAAGTGGGTACACCTCTTACTTTGAAGCGTGCTGCAACATCCTGATTTTTGTCGACATCGATTTTGAGAATACGAATTTTTGGACCCATTTGTTTTTTGAGGTCTTCTAAAATTGGTGACATTGTTTTGCATGGTCCGCACCAAGTTGCGTGGAAGTCAACTAAGGTTGGAATTTCGGACTTGATAATATCATTGAATTTTCCCATAGTGCAAAGTTAAGGAAGCGATGTGAACAGAAGTGTAACTTATGCGACAAAAAAAAGGCAGATGTAACATCTGCCTTTACAAAGTAATTGATAAGATCTTATTGTTTAATGTAAGTTGCTGTACATGTTCCAGCACCACCAATTAAAGGAGCATTGTTATCGTAGGTATAAGTGATGATAATGATGTTTCCTTGGTCATTCATCGTTCCTGTTCCAGAATAAGTAATTTGACCAACTGTGGCATCAACCGTTTGTTGCGGGATGTTCACATTCGAACCGCTAATCGTTGCTGTTGCCGTTCCTCCAATTAAATTAAACATATTATCGATGTTTAATGAGGTAGCATTGCTTCCTGCTGTAATCGCTGGAGATGCAGAAAGTGGGAAAGCTGTTGCCCCACAATTACTTGATAGACTCCATGATACTAACCAGTTACCTTGTCCAATCACAACATTCACGGTGCGTTGAGCAGTGGTTGTTCCATTTGCGTTAGATGCAGTGTACGTTACAGTATATGTTCCCTTGTTCGCGGTGTTTACCGTGCTAACTGTTGTTACAGTAACAGCTGAACCATCTTTATTGGCAGCAGTTGCACCAGCATCAGTATATGTTGCACCAACGTTCAAGCTAACGGTAGCATTTCCATTCAAGGTAATCGTTGGAGCGTAAAGACATGTTGCATCGTCTTTTTTAGCGGCACTGTTGTAATTAGTTGCTGTATTGTCCGTACAACCTTTCTTTTTACACCCGGTGTTTGTCGTCATGACAATGGCACCAAATAAAAATAGACCAATAATTTTTTTCATTTTAAATAGTTTTTTGATTGGAATCAAAAATAGCAAATTATTTGATTAAAAAAAAACGGCACCCGAGGATGCCGTTTTTCAACCAAACGATATGCACTTAGTCTTGCAACACCTCTTCTGTTGAAGCGGGTGAACCAAGAGCGTTTTTAATTTTCTCTTCTAACTCTTCTGCTAATGCTGGATTGTCCATTAAAATGGATTTAATTGAATCGCGACCTTGTCCAAGTTTCGTTTCTCCGTAAGAGAACCAAGAGCCACTTTTCTTCAGGATATTTAAGTCCACTCCAAGATCGATGATTTCACCAATTTTTGAAATCCCTTCACCATACATGATGTCGAATTCTGCTTTTCTAAACGGTGGAGCAACTTTATTTTTAACCACTTTTACTTTCACTCGGTTACCCATTACTTCATCTCCTTCTTTAATTTGAGCAGCACGACGAATGTCGATTCGTACGGAAGAGTAAAACTTCAAGGCATTTCCTCCAGTAGTTGTCTCTGGATTTCCAAACATCACCCCAATTTTATCACGTAATTGGTTAATGAAAATACAACAACAACCTGCTTTATTGATGGAGCCTGTTAGTTTACGCAAAGCTTTGGACATCAAACGAGCTTGAAGTCCCATCTGAGAATCGCCCATTTCTCCTTCAATCTCCGCTTTTGGAGTTAAAGCTGCCACGGAGTCAATGACAACTAAATCGATCGCACCTGAACGAATTAAATTGTCAGCGATTTCCAATGCTTGCTCACCATTATCTGGTTGAGAGATTAATAAGTTGGCAACGTCAACACCTAATTTCTGCGCGTAGAATTGATCAAAGGCATGTTCTGCATCAATAAATGCAGCGATTCCACCTTGTTTTTGTACTTCAGCAATGGCATGAATTGCCAAGGTTGTTTTACCTGATGACTCTGGACCATAGATTTCAACAACGCGTCCTTTCGGATAACCGTTGATTCCTAAAGCTAAATCTAGTGTAATAGATCCAGTTGGAATGACTTCCAATTTTTCTACCGGAGAATCCCCCAGTTTCATGACAGATCCTTTTCCAAAGGTTTTGTCTAATTTCTCCATTGTTAATTGAAGAGCTTTTAATTTTTCTGCGTTTTGTTCTTTTGATTTTGACATATCGTTTGTGTTTGTTGAGTTGGTTGACTCGGTTATTAATTTCTACAAATGTATGAGCGGATGTTCGTAAACTATTTACGAACTAAATAGCGGAATTGTAAATGGCCAAAACTTCGCTCGCGTGGTTTTTTGTATTCGGTTTTTCGATAACGGAAATAAGCACGCCAGATTCATCGAATAAAAATGTGGTACGGTGAATTCCATCGTAAACTTTTCCCATGAATTTTTTCTCGCCCCAAACGCCGAATAAATTCAATAGTACTTTATCCGTATCCGCAATCAACGGAAATGGTAAGTTGAACTTATCAATAAACTTTTTGTGTGAAGAGGCACTGTCCGCACTAACACCAAGAATGGCAATATTATTTTCGGTTAACAAGGAATAGTCATCGCGAAGACTACATGCTTGTGCAGTACATCCAGGTGTATTGTCTTTTGGATAAAAATAAATCACTAAACGTTTTCCATTGAAGCTTGTTGCGTTCAATTCTTCTCCATTTTGATCGATTCCCGTAAATGCAGGAAGTGCTGATCCGATGCTGAGTTTATTCATAATGCGTAAATACTAATCGTTAAAAAGATTAAAAACTAATCAAAAGTAGAAACTATTCTTCAATATCAAAACATAATCTGAAAAAATGTTTTCAAAAAAATTAATTTTTAATCAAACGATATAGAAATACACACCAGCTGATGATCGTGATTGCTCCGCCAATCGGAGTAATTGGACCGATAACTCCTGTTGGAAAGTTTAGGGTTTTAAAGGTAACAAGGAGGTAAATGGACACGCAAAACAAAAGCATTCCAATAAACATCGCCATTAATATGCGTTTGAGAGAAAAGGAAAAGCGATCCGCATTTAATGCAATCATAAAAATACCCATCGACAGAAATCCTTGGTAACGCACGGCGACCTCAAAGGAATTAAATTGAGCTTCTTCCAAAATGCCTTTCAGTGCGTGTGCACCCATTGCGCCAAGAACAATCGAAATCATTATGGCAATTCCCGAGAAAAAAACGAATTGTTTTTGCATATGGCGAAGTTCTGAAAAATTCTACTCATATCAAATATGTATCTTTGTGAAATGAATCAGGTGAAATACTTTTTTTTATGTGCACTCATGCTTGTTGCTTTAACAAATTGCGACAATGAATCTACTGACAAGAAAAATAACTTTGATTATTTTCAATTTCAAGAACTCAATTTAGCGAAGTACGATATCCAAGCGACCATAATGATTCCCGATGCAACGGCCGGTATCGGTGCATCCTTCAAACCGGAGGTCAAATACGATGAAGGTGGATATAAATGGAGCGTATCCGTGGGAAGAAATTTCCAACTATTTATTGAAGATTACGGCGACAATTTATACCGATTCGCTGAATTTAAAAAAGACCTATTGAAGGACCATAAAAAAACAAACTATTTTCAATTCGAAATGTTAAAAGAGGAGAAAGACGTTCTCGTCTACAGCAGAAAAGAAAAATCAAATTTCGTGAAGGATAAAAAATTGAGCTACCATATCTATGCCGTGAAGAAAATCAACGGTATCTACTATGAAATTCAAAACAGAGAGCTCGGCGACTCGAAAAAAGTAATTGATTTTATGTACCATTCAATCCAATCATTTCAACCTTAATTTCTTATGGAACTTACAAGAGAAAATGTTCTAAATACCCTTGGCAAAATTATTGAACCAGATCTTAAAAATGATTTGGTGAGCTTGAACCTAATCGATGAATTAGACTTGTCAGAAAACAAAATTTCCCTCACGGTTCAAATTTCGAATCCTGCCCTGCACGCTAGAAAACGCATGCAAGAAGCGATTGAGTTTAACCTGAAACGTATTTTTGGAGAAGAAGTCTCCATTTCTTGCGTGATTAAAGGAATGAGCACGGAAAGTAGAAGCGCTCGAAGAAAGATTCTTCCAGATGTCAAATACATTGTAGCCATCGCTTCTGGAAAAGGTGGAGTTGGTAAATCAACGATTACGGCAAATCTGGCTGGTGGACTCCAAAAGCAAGGATACAAAGTTGGAATCGTTGATGCGGATATTCATGGTCCTTCCATGCCGACCATGTTTGACCTCGTAGGTGAGCGTCCACAAATGGTCGACGTTGATGGACAAGGACTCATTCAACCTGTTGATGCAAAAGGAATCGGTGTTTTGTCCATCGGATTTTTCACGGACCAAGACAATGCAGTCGTGTGGCGCGGACCCATGGCTTCCAAAGCACTCACGCAATTATTTACGGATGCTCATTGGGGCGAGTTGGACTTCTTGCTAGTCGACCTTCCTCCAGGAACCGGAGATATTCATTTATCCCTTGTTCAAACCGTTCCCTTGGATGGTGTGGTCATCGTTAGTACTCCTCAGGAAGTTGCTTTGGCAGATGCACGTCGAGGAATAAATATGTTCCAAATGGACACATTAAAAGTTCCAGTAATCGGAGTGGTGGAAAACATGGCTTGGTTTACTCCAGCTGAATTACCAGAAAATAAATATTACATCTTCGGTCGAGATGGCGCAAAGAATTTAGCAAATGGAATGAACGTTCCTTTCTTAGGTAGTATTCCTTTGGTGCAAAGCGTTTGCGAGGCTGGTGATGCGGGCAGACCTGCTGTTTATCAGGAAAATACGCCCACGGCATTGGCCTTTGATGAATTAGTTCATACCTTTGTCGACGAGCTAACAAAACTGAAAGCGAAAACTCTCTAGAAGGTATTATGAACGAGCAACTAAAAGCAACACTTTCAGAAAAAGTCAATGAAGCACTAAATCAACTTCGTCCATTTTTACATGCGGATGGAGGAGATATGGAACTCGTTGAAATTACGGACGATGCCATTGTCCGAGTGAAATTAATTGGTTCCTGCTCAGATTGTTCCATGAGCCACATGACACTCAAGGGTGGATTGGAAGAAGCACTGAAACAAGCAGCTCCCGAATTAAAAGGCGTCGAAGCAGTTCAAATGGCTTAAACATGAAAATCAAATTTTTGGTGCTTGGTAAAACGGCTTTCCCTGATGTAAAAGTTGGAGAGGACCGATATTCCACTCGCTTGCAACATTATTGCTCTTTCGAGCGTGTGGAGATTCCGGATGTGAAAAATCCCAAAGCATTAAGTCAAGATCAATTAAAGAAAAAAGAAGGGGAGCTCATCCTAGCGAAAGTCATTCCAACGGATTTCCTTATTCTCATGGATGAAAATGGCTTGCATCAAAGTTCAATAGAATTCGCTCAATGGCTGGACAAAAAACAAATGTCCGTCAATGGGAATTTGCTCTTTGTGATTGGCGGAGCTTATGGATTTAGTGAGTCTGTTTATGAACGTGCGAACGCGAAATTGTCCTTATCTAAAATGACCTTTTCTCATCAAATGGTACGGATGATTTTCTTGGAACAACTTTACCGTGCCTATTCGATTTTAAAAGGGGAACCATACCACCATTCCTAGTCACATGGAAATTCACATCGAAAAAAAACTGCTCAATTTCAAGAAACCTAGCGGCACTAGTCGTGGTATTCTATACAACAAACCTTCATGGATTTTAAGTGTCCGTCTTTCAAACGGACTCATCGCACTCGGTGAATGCAGTGTAATCCCTGGACTTTCGCCGGATTTCATCGATGAAAATCAATATGAAAGGAAATTAGCGGACTTAAAAAAGGAAGTTGAATCCGAATGGAGTGAGGAGGAATTCAAACAAGTTGTGGTTTTTACTTCGATGAAATGGAAGAATTTCATTCAAGCTTGGAGAAGCTATCCTTCCATGATATTCGGAATAGAAACACTTGCACGCGACATTTTCAACGGAGGAAAGGGACTCATTTTTGAAAGTGGATTTACACGAAAAGAGTTTAGTATTCCCATCAATGGATTAATTTGGATGGGTGATGAGTCTTTCATGCTCGAACAAATGGAAGAGAAATTGGCGGATGGATTTTCCACCATCAAAATGAAAGTCGGCGCCATTGAGTGGAAAAAAGAATATGCATTATTGGAACAACTTCGTCGTCGTTTTACGAGTCAGGAGTTAACCTTGCGTGTCGATGCCAATGGAGCGTATACTCCCGAATCAGTTATTCCCATTTTAACACAATTAAGTGAACTAGACGTTCATTCGATTGAGCAACCAATCCAGCCTGGACAATTAAACGCCATGAGTGAACTATGTAAGCATTCACCCATTGGAATTGCCTTGGACGAAGAAATGATTGGAATTGATGAACGTGAACAGAAAGAAGCATTATTAAAAATGATTGCTCCTCAATTCATCGTACTTAAACCCAGCTTACACGGTGGATTTCACGGATGTTCAGAATGGATACATTTAGCAGAAGAAAATAAAATTGCTTGGTGGATGACATCAGCCCTAGAATCCGCTATTGGTTTAAATGCCATTACTCAGTTTACCGCTACGTTTTCTGACCTTCTTCCCCAAGGATTAGGTACAGGTGGTCTCTACACAAACAATTTCGATTCCTCCCTTGTTGTATCAAAAGGACAATTAAGTATACTGTGATGAAAGAAAGAAACGAGTGGAATGAACTCACGCCCGATGAGAAGCGAATAATGATCAATAAGGGAACAGAATACCCAAATACTGGAGCATACAATTCCTTTTACGAAAAGGGAACATTTGTTTGTCGTCAATGTGAATCTCCCTTATACCGAAGTGAAACGAAGTTTAATTCCGGCTGTGGCTGGCCAAGTTTCGATGATCAAATCGCTAAAAATGTGGAACATGTGTTAGATGCAGACGGACGTCGAACGGAAATTGTTTGCGCCAATTGCAAAGGACATTTAGGACATGTGTTTTTTGGAGAACGATTCACGGAGAAAGATACACGTCATTGTGTCAATTCGATTTCCATGAAATTCGTCAAAGATTAACGTGAGGGGCAATTGGTGATTTCATCACATTGTTGATACACCATTTCGTGCAAAATTAATTGAGCAGCCAAGGCCAATTGGGTGTAATTTTGAGAATTATTCCCGAATCCACCTGCCGTATTTTGCCACATGTCTAGGATTAATTGTTGAGAACCAACCGTCGGTTGAATTTTGTTAACCACAGCGGCAACATTCATAGATCCAGCGTGATAAACATGAAGGACAAATAAGCGAAACCACAAATCATTTTCATTGTAACTTAACTGATGACGTTCCAAAATACGTTTCGCTTCAGGAATACATACTTTTCGTATCAAACTTGCGGAACCGAAAGCACAGCGATCGAAATCTTTACGTTCATCTAGGGTACTGTTAACCGTTAGTCCAGCAGCACGCGCAACATCGGGCATTAATTGAAAAGAACCGTAGGCTCCGGAAATTGATTTTTTCATTTGTCCAGGACATTCGATCAATAAAATCGCTTGTGCATACCATGGATCAACGCCATAACGCTCAAATGCAGCTACTCCTTTGGAAAGCTGTGGATATACTTCATTGAATTTGTAAAAATCATTTTTCCCAGAAGTCACGTAAATGCGTGTACTTGGATCGAGTCCAAAGTTGGCACGTAATTCAGCGCGTGTACTGTCTTTTTCCGCTTCCGTTTGACGATTCCAATCTTTCAAAGACATTTTTTTCAGAACTTGACGTGTACTTGCGACATTCACTAAACAGGAATCTGGAGCCAATAACATGATTTGTTTCCAAAATTGAGGTTGAGCTAATACATCCCAACGATCTTCGAAAAGCGCTTCGGCATGCATGAGTGTGCTCATGTTATTCGATTTTTTCACCATGATTTTCTCTTCATCCCAATTGGAAAGTGGTTGTCCATAGGCGAGACTAAAATAAATCGTGAAGATGAAAAAGATCAGATGTTGCATGTTTCGTTTGATTGAGTTCCCTAAAGTTAAGAAGATAGTTCAATCAGGCGATTTTGTTACATCAAAGCTTTAAACACAACCATGTTAAATAAGTATGTAACTTTGAGAAATGAAATGGTTGTATAAACTTTTAGGACTCCCTTTTATTTTCTTGGTACGCATTTACCAATGGGTTATTTCGCCTATTTTTCCTCCCTCATGTCGTTACACACCAACGTGTTCATCCTACATGATTGAAGCGATCAAAATTTGGGGTCCCATAAAAGGACTCTGGTTAGGTACAAAAAGAATCGCCTCGTGTCATCCACGAGGCGGGTTCGGTTATGATCCTGTTCCTAAAAAACAATCCTTAAAAGACAAACAGAATTAGTTTGCTTTAATAACTTTTATTGATTTTACTTGTCCATTTAGATTCATTCGAATGAAATATGGTCCAAAAGCAAGGGAAGTAAGATCCATTTGATATGCTTCTAACTCATTGATTTCAACAAATGAAATCAATTTCCCTTCTACACTTAATAATTCAATTCCACCGGAAATAACCTGATTAAATTCAAAGAATAAAACGTCTTGAATTGGATTAGGGTATACAGAAACCTGTAATCCATCTTGCTCCTCAAGCCCCGTACAATCTATAACCGTTACTAAAACGGTGTCTGAATTAGAACATCCATTGATATCAGAACCAGATGCAATATAATTTTGAGTCGCGGTTGGAATAAATGAAATCCCATTAGTCACACCGTTATTCCATAGGTAATTGATTCCACCTGTCGCGTTTAGTGTAACGGAAACTCCAGGACATACCGTTTGATCTTCACCAGCATTAATTACAGGCAAGGAATTCACGGTGATTTGTACTTCATCTGAATTTGTACAATTGTTTGCATCTGTTCCTGTTACCACGTATGTTTGCGTAGCCGATGGTGTGAAATACAAGCCATTGATTACACCATTATTCCAAGTAAGAGAACTAACTCCTGTTGCATTCAATACAACTGAGTTTCCGAAACATGTCACTTGATCCATTCCAGCAGTTATGATTGGAAGAGCATTAACTGTAATTACAACTTGGTCTGAATTGGAGCAGTTGTTCTGATCAACTCCTGAAACTGTATACGTTTGGGTTGCTGTTGGAGCAAATGATGTTGCATTTGAGACACCATTGTTCCACGAGTAGCTTGTTGCACCTATTGCGGTCAAAGTGATTGAATCACCTGCACAGATCGTTTGATCTAATCCTGCAGAAACAATTGGCAAGGAAAGTACGGTCACATTGATTTGATCTGTATTCGAACAGCCATTTGAAGCTGTTCCACTCACAATATATGTTTGTGTCGTAGTAGGAATGAATGCAACTCCATTCGCAACTCCATTATTCCAAGAATAGGAATTTGCGCCGTTTCCAGATAGAACGATGCTGCTTCCAGCACAGATGCTTTGATCAATTCCAGCATCCACTATTGGAAGAGCTAGAACGGTTAAATTCACTTGATCCGTATTTGAACACCCATTTAATCCCACGCCGATGACAGTGTAAGTTTGTGAGGTGTTTGCAGAAAATGGTACAGCGTTCGTTACCCCATTATTCCATGTATACGTGTTTCCTCCAAAAGCTGTTAAGGTAATGATTGAACCAGCACAAACCGTTTGATCGTTTCCAGCATAAATATTTGGAAGAGCATTGACGGTAACTTGAACTTGGTCTGTATTAGAACATCCGTTGGCATCGACACCGGTTACGGTGTAGGTTTGAGTAGTAGTTGACAAAAATGCGACAGAATTCGTTACTCCATTATTCCACGTGTAGGAAGAAGCTCCGGATCCACTTAACACAACACTCGATCCAGCACAAACCGTTTGATTAATCCCAGCATCAACAGTTGGAAGAGCATTTACGGTTACTTGAACTTGATCTGTATTTGAACAACCATTTGCATCGATTCCAGTGAGTGTATAAAGTTGAGACGTGGAAGGGATGAATGAGATCGCGTTAGAGATCCCGTTGGACCAAGAATATGAATTTGCACCACTTCCTGTCAATGTGATACTAGACCCAGCACAAACTGCTTGATCAATACCAGCATTCACCGTTGGAAGAGAATATGCTGTAATCGCTTTTACATTAGACGTATCTGTACATGCTAATAGTGAGTTTGTAACCAATACCGAATAATTGCCACCTTGGGAAATACTGCAGGTAACACCTGTTGCTCCTGCAATTGGCGCGCCATTTAATAACCATTGATAAGAACTTCCAACAGCACCAGGAATACTCAAAGAAGCCGTAGAACCTTGACAAAATCCAGTTAATGAACTATTGATTTCTGCTCCTGCAATAGAAGAACATGTATTCAATTGATAAATGGACAATGTACTACTTACTTCATTTGCCAAAATCACAAGTGGATTTCCATTTGGAGATTCAGCTGCAGAAATAAAAATAATTCCTTCAGCTCCTAAATCCGGACCGCTTGTTGTATTGGATCGATTGTTATAATATCCAACGAAATTTGGAGTAGAAGGATTTTGAACATTAAAAATAAATACACCACCAAGACGCTCAGAAGAAACAAATGCATACATAGATCCATTGAATTCATGTACCGTGATTCCCTCAATTTCCGGACCTTTATCGTCACTTCGGTTTTTAAGTGCTGGTGCACCAACTGTATTTGATGCATTAAAGATTGAACCAAAATAAGGGTGTTTTGAAGTGATTTGCTCCAAAAGGTCTTTGGAATCAAATACGACCGCTCCAGTTGTTGCATTGCGAATACTGAAAGAACGCCCACTCATAACATGTAATTCATCATAATCACCATCACCATCCGTGTCTCCTGAATATTTTAAAGCGCTAAGTCGACCTAGGAATTTATTGTTTTTTAAGATAGCTGCATCTGGGAAAGCAACTGGATCCAAGTTAGCAAAAGTGGATGATGAAATTCTGTTTGCATCGATTACTGATCCAAATTCTCTTGAATCACCTTCATTCGCTGTGAAAATATATCCTTGTCCACCAATGGTTGCATACGAAATAGCATCTGGCATATACGCACCTTTTATAGGTAAATCACCTGTGATGAGTACAGCTCCACTTTGATCAGACGCGTCTAAAGCATTTCCAGATCCAGTATTGTATTGACTGTAACCTAAAGCGGAAAGACTTAGAATACTATTTGTTGTTAAATCAATGGTTAAAAGAGCATTCGCTTCTTGAATAGCTACGTAAGCTTTTGTATTGTCATCAGAAATAGCAATGTATTCTGGCTCTAAATCTTGAGCAACTGTTGCACTTGTAGAGAATAAACGAATTCCCTGTGCAAGTAATGTGCTTGATTGCGTGTTAAACGCTGTTAACCCTAAAGTGGTAACATTAGCTTGTGTCAATGAACTGATTCCACCAGAAATGTCAATAATGGAAACTGAACCTTCTGGATCGACCGTGTAAGTTGCATTCGGCTCACCTTCATTCGCTGTAAGAATTTTTGTGTGATTTTTGTTGAACGTGATCATGTCGGGCATTGCACCAACAGTTACTTGTTTCAAGAAGTTACCATTGTAATCAAGGATTACTACTGATCCATTTAATTGTGGGTTTGAATTCTCTACCGCTAATGCAATAATACTGTCATGAGCAACAACAGAATTAATGCTTCCATAAGGTGCCATCGCAACGGAAGAAATTAAAATTGGATTTGACGGATTCGCGAAATTGACAATGTCTAATTTCGCTCCAATGCTATTTGCAATATACATGCGATCTACATCTGAATCAAATGTGACAATTTCAGCAGAGTTTGTTCCTGTTGCCCCGTTCGAGAAACTTGTAAGCAAATTCATGTTTAACTCATTGGTTTGAGACGGTGCTTGCATGTCATTATCGCTTATAAACATGATCCTGTAATTATCCGTAGTAGAGACAAGTGCGTTAGACCCATTCAGAATTTTAACAATGATACGCTCTGCTTTTTCAGCTAAAATATCATCAACAATTGTAACTGTGTGGTTGTAAACACCATTTGTATTGGCCGGAATAGTTACAGTACTTGACATCGTGAAATCATCATTCAAAGATGCGTTGGAGTACGTAGAAAAACCTAGGTTTAATACAATCGGATTTGCATTCGCATTTGACACGGTAATTGGAACAACAACAGTTCCTACATTTTCATTTACTGAAATAAAATTATTTGCTGCAATAATGGAAACATTTGAACGGCCCCCAATGGAAACATTATCAAATCTCCATGTACCTGCGGTAGCGATATTAGTAGGAACTCCTGTTTGTCTAAATTCACCGGTCGTTTGGTAATGTGCTGCAAGAACCCTAACGGCAAAATTTGCATTATTATTTGCTCCAGTAATCGCGGAAAAATTAACAGAAACCCTTCGGTAGTTATCTCCAACCGCACTATTTTGAAATCTTCCGCCATCTAAAACGCCATTACAGTAAGTAGTGTTTACATCAGTCATGACAAAATCTAACCAAGTTGTTCCATCCAATGTGTATTTCACACGCATTGTATTCACTGCGGTATTGGAAGATCTTTGATCCCAAGTAAAGAAAATGTTTTGAAAACCAACAGTAGATACATTGTATTGTACTCCGCTAGATTCATTCGTCGTACCAGGACTTGCTGTAAATGCCCACGCACCTGGATTCACTCCATTTTGAGTGCCACAGCCATTATTGATGATTGGATCCATTCCTGTTGCTGCTGGAGCGACTACTAACGAACCTACGATCGAAGATGTTCCAGTGCCTAAATCTGCTGCGGGTGCAGTGGGTGAACCTACTATCGTATTGTAATTCCACAAAGCAATGTGCGATTGTGAATATACAGATACGAAGAATAAATTGATAAAAATGAATAACAGTTTTGATTTCATGTCCAAATATTAGTTTGGACAAAGGTCGGTCTCAATTTTTGACAGATTTTTAAGGAATTATTATCTCTGCATTAAAGCTATGCCACTTGAACATGAACAGATTAAGATAATGTTAAAGTATCCAGCCCCGCTGACACAACACATCAAAACGATTAGTGAAGGATAGGAAATCTTCTTCCTCCCTCAACAGTTCTTCAAAACTCTTTTCTTGAAGTAAATGCGAAGTGTTTTGCTCTTGTTGACTTTCTGCAAAGACAAACCAATCCTTCATGCGCTGAACACCTTCATTCTTCGAAGAAGTAAACTCCGAACTCGTAACACTTGCAACAAATTGAATGCTCATTCGAGCACGACTGAATAAAACATTCAGGCGTTTTGCTCCATTGCTTATATTCAATGGTCCGAAGCGAAGTTCAAATTTCCCTTCTGGATTTTTTCCGTAGCCAAAACTGATCAGTAAATGATCGCATTCCTCTCCTTGAACTTGTTCCAAGGCCTTGAAAAAGATGCGGTCTTCATGAATTGCCTCATTCAGTGCAACTTGATGTTTGGCTGATAAACAGGAATAAATGGAGTTCAACTGTGCTTCCGAGAAAGACACGATGCCGTATTTTTCATCAGAGGACAACGCTTTTTCGATCAATTTCGCTACAACTTTTGCCTCCGTCAGATTGACACGGTTTTCATAAATTCCAGTTGGAACATAAGTGAATGTGAGCGGATTTTTTGTCTGTGATCGATCGGCAAAGGTCCGCAATCTACCACCATAAAAATGCTGATTTGAAAAGGCAATTAACTGTGGATTACGACTTCGGTAATGCCTAGTTAATAAGATATTCGCAAAGTAAAAAGCGGATTGATGTAAAACATCCACAACCACATCGTCTGATTTTTTAAAGTAACTAGATGGACTCATTTGCTGATGATCTCCAGCTACCACAACTCGTTTCGCTCGTTGCAAAGCGCCCAATGCATAACTCATTGGAATTTGTCCCGCTTCATCAAAGATCAACAGGTCAAATTGTCCCGTTTCCATCGGATAAATCGATGCGAGAGAACTTGGATTGGACAATTGAATAGGCTTCAATACATCAATCCAAAGTCGTGCTTCGCTTTTGCGTAAATCCCTAATCGACAAATGTTGGCGTGTTTTTGCAAATTCTTTGACTAAGATGGACTTGCCTTTGCGGAGGATTCCGCGCATTTCTTTTTCATCTGCCGACAATTTCTTCAATGGAGCGCTGAGGACATGTTGGAATTGTGCAAATTTCTTCGCTTGATGATGGATCAAAAAACGAGATAAATCATTTTCTGATTGACGTCTTGCTACTACCTGTTTCTCAACTTGGTATTTAAAGGACTTCACCTCAAAATCGACCATGTAAGGATGGGCTGATGTAAAAGTTTGCCAGGTATGCTCATAAATGAACGCATTCAAGGCGATAAGATCTTGCTCGAACTTGAGTACTTGAAAGGTCATTTCAGATAGTTGTTCTACTAGTAACAAATCTTGCTGAATACTAGAAATCGCCCCCATTGTCATGGACAAAATTGTTCCTATTTCTTTCTCTGAGACAAGGGAAAATAGTTGTTGAAAGGATTGATTGAATGTGCTAATGGTCCGATTTGCAGCTGCCATTGCCGATCTTTTCTCTGGAGCTAACGATTGATACCAATTCCAATCATCCATAGAATTGTGTTGGAGTATTTGTTCAATAATTGGCAATTCTACTTCCACATTGATAATCCCCAACTCGGAAAACACTCCTGCTATTTTATGTTTAGTTTGCAGTAATTCCAAGTGTTTTTCTTTTGAAAGAATGCTATTTATGGGATTTAATCCGGGAGTTCTGGTCCATTTCTTCCATAATTTCTTCCACCTTAAATTAGCGAAAAAACCTTGTTCTTGAGCTGCCGTTTTGAGCACTTCTAATTCCGCTGTGCTTGGCTCATTTATCCAATGATTCTGATCCACAGCACTTTCGTCGAGATCCAAACAAACTTGCTTCCACTTTTTTAGTGACTTTTTAATGAGGCTCAGATCCTTCCCCAAAAAACGCCCATATTTCTCATATACATTCCCATGAAATTGGTGACAAAGTACCGCTTCCCTCACTGCCGCTTGAACATCGCTGGTTTGCTCAAATCGAAATAAGAGCGAAAGTTCTTCATGCTTTTTTACGAGTTCTGTTAGCTTTTGAACATTACTAACGAAGTTCTGAGGGTCTTTCCATGTAAGGCTTAAAAACGGTAGGCATTCAATAGTACTTTTTTGTAACTGATAAAGAATGGCTTCATCGGTCTTCCAGGTTTTCAAGGATGGAATTGAACCATGTAAAGATGGCTTTTTTGCGCTCTTTTTCAACTGATTTTTTAGTTCTAAAATGGAAAGCCCATTTTCAGATTCAAACAGCTTAAAACCTTCAAAGATCTGTATTAATCTCGCTTCTTCGTCGAGCGTTGGTGAGCTAATACGTTGATATATATCTTGTTGTGATAAAAATTCCCACGTTGCTTTTAAATCAGAATAGTATGCATGCGAATTTGAATGAAAGGCTACATGTGAACATAGAAACCCAAGGTTTTTTTGTTCGAGTTTTTGTTGTAAAACAGTCAAGGCAGCCTTCTTTTCTGAAACGATTAGTACATTTTTACTTTGACGAATACAGGAACCGATGAGGTTGCTAATGACTTGAGATTTCCCTGTTCCCGGTGGACCTTGAACGGTTACAGAGGAATCATTGATTGCTTCAAAAACAAGTTGCTGGTCTGGATCGTACGGAAAAAGGTAGGGTGCTTGAAAGTTCCACGTTTCTTTTACCTCTGACACTTCGGAATGTCCGAGCAATTGTTGCAAGGGCTCTGATAGTTTCTCGCACAAAAGAAGTTCATCCACTTCTTTTAATAATTCATATCGTTGCGGATGAAAATTCCCATAAAAGGATCTTTCCTCCGAATAGAAATTCCCGACTTTAGCTAAGATTTCTGAAAGCAGTTCACGGTTTTCAAAGCTTGGGGGAGTCGTGTTAAATTCGCTGCGAAACCAACGGTCAAAGTATGGATTCAGGTAATAATCTTCCTCAAATTCGGCTTTGGGCAGAATACTGGATTTTTTAAATTCCAAGGGAACATCTGAAAGATAAATAGGCGTTTCCAGTAGCTTACCGTGATTTTCCCAACGCATGACTCCTTTGCTTTGACAAAAAACTTGAATACCAAATTCGCGATAAATGCGTTGTGCTTCGCGTAATATTCGTTGCGTCTTCGGTTGATGGAGGTCTGTCCATTCAGTCTCCTCAAGTATTTTCTCTGTATGGAGGTGTACGAGGATATCATCTGACTGAAAATGAGTCAATTCATCCTTATAACCAAGAAGTTGTTCTTTCATTCCAAGCTCCATTGTGGTAAAGTTAAGTCCAATTTTAGAATGATGGAAGAATTGACAGCAATGGATTTAAAATTCGTTATATTTGTTTGGACTAAATCTTATTTCATGCATAAATCAATTTTGACTGCTTGCTTTTTCTCCTTTTTTGTCTTTGCCGGACAAGCGCAAATAACATTAGCTGTATCCGATTTTGCGAATGCGGGGGATACTGTTCGTCTGAGTCAGACCCAAAACTCAAACATTGATTTTACAAGTACTGGCCAAAACTTTACCTGGGATTTCAGTAGTTTAACGGCGAGTACTCAGTCCTTGAAGGATTATACGCCAATCGGCTTTGGTTCTTTCTTAATTCTTGCTACGTATGGTCCTTTTGCGGGATCTTATTCTGCTACGTATTTTAACTTGACCACCGAATTACCCATTGATCAATTATCCGCATTTCTACCCATTCAAATCAGTGATTTAAGTCAATATACGAAACGTTCAAACAGCGCGATTACATCCATCGGATATTCAATCAATGTACAAGGACAAGGTGTTCCGTTTAAATCAGACACCATCGAAACACGTTATAGTTTACCGCTTACTTTTGGGGATGTTCACGATTCACGTGGATACACCTTTGTTGATTTGAATCCAGCTGCCGACATTAAATACATTCAGCATCGTCAAAGACATACAGAAGTGGACGGCTGGGGAACGGTGACTACGCCTCTTGGAACTTTTCCTGCTATTCGTGTGCGTCATGATATAAATGAGATTGATTCCATTTACCAAACCTTTTTTGGATCGGGAAGTTGGATCGGAACACCAGCTATTAATCGTACGGAATATGAATGGTGGACAAATGGCAAAAAGGAATATTTATTGAAAGTAGTTGCCACGAATGTCAATGGTAACCAAAACATTAGTTCCATTGAATTTCAAGAACAATACCTTGGACTTGATGCAGGAATAAATGAGTTAACGTTAAATGCATCGGTATATCCGAATCCAGCTGAAGACTTATGTTTTTTTGAAACGGAAGTAGCAGTCGAAAACGTTGAGTTTTACAATCAAATGGGCGAATTAGCCATGAACACATCTTTTAATGGTGTTCAAAGTGCTTACATCGACATTTCAAGTCTGGCACCGGGAGTTTATTTCTGTCACCTGCACAGCAATAAAGGGACAATCGTTCGAAAACTGACGAAACTTTAATACCTTTGAACAGGCAAATCAGGCTATCGCTTTTTTAAAGAGGAAAGTCCGGGCAGTATAGAGCGTCGTACTTCCTAACGGGAAGGTCTCGAAAAAGGAATTTTTCGGGAACAGAAAGTGCCGCAGAAAGGAAAACTACCTGAGCGCTTGCGCGAGGGAAAAGGTGAAAAGGTGAGGTAAGAGCTCACCGCTTTGACAGCGATGTGAAAGGCAAGGTAAACCTTACGAACTGAAAGACCAAATAAACCGAGGATTGCAGCAATGCATAAAGGGCTGCTCGTCCGATCTCGGAGGGTAGGTTGATGGATTCCAAGCGTGAGTTTGGAACAAGATAAATGATAGATAACTGCGTTGATTTTTCAACAAAGGAGACAGAACCCGGCTTATGATTTGCCTTTTTTTCTTTTAACATGAGACTGTATATTGAAGATGCTGCGCAGCGTCTTGAAAAAGTGCGCGATCATTCCTTGGTTCAAGGAATGGAAAATTACATGAAAAATAACTTTCCCTTTCTGGGAGTTAGAAGTACCCCGCGAAGAAATCAAATGATGGAATGGAAGAAAACTTTGCCTGCTCAACTCAGTAGACGCGAGGCTTGGGAAATCGTTCTGGAATTATGGCAAAAAGAAGAACGCGAATACCACCATTTCGCTCTGGATTGGATGATGACTTGGCCCATGAAAAGCTATGAAAAAGAGGATGTCGAGGGAATATATTTTATTTTAAGTAATCATAGTTGGTGGGATACCATCGATGGAATTGCGGTGCACATAGTTGGCAAATACGCAAGGAAATTCCCGAAAGAAATGCCTCGAATTATTGCAGAATGGATGAGCCATCAATCGTTTTGGTTGAATCGAACCTGCTTGCTGTATCAGCTGAAATACAAGGAACAAACGAATTTGGGATTGCAGCAATCCTATATTCATGCGCTAAAATGGAACAAGGAATTTTTCATTCAAAAGGCAATCGGATGGAGTTTGCGTGAAATTTCTAAATGGAATCCGACTTGGGTGAAAGAAGTGGTTTTACAAGAGGAACTGAAAGGACTCGCGTACCGCGAAGCCATGAAATATGTCCCCTAACATATCAACACTTTTTTGTAATTTCACACACCATGAAGAAAAAACTAATCATCAGTTGCTTGCTGATCTTTCAATTTAGCTCGTTTTTCGCGCAATTTGGACCTGAAAACGGGGTGAAAAAATCTGAGCCAAAAGCCATCCTCATTCAAAATGCTCGTATTTACGTTTCGCCCAATCAAGTAATAGACCATACGGATCTCTTGATTGTAGACGGAAAAATCAAAGAGCTTGGAAACAATCTTAAAAACAAAGAAGCGCTTGTGTTCGATTATACAGGCAAGACCATCGTTCCGTCTTTTGTCGAGTTGTACACCAACGTGGGGTTGCCTAAATTGAATTTTAAGGAAGGTGGATTTAGACCCCAATTAGCGAGCGATAAACAAGGTGCTTACTACTGGAATGAAACCATTCACCCAGAATTAAACGCCGCACCATCCTATTCAATTGATGCAAAATCAAACGAACTTTTAATTCAACAGGGATTTGGATTCGCAGTCAGTCATTTTATGGATGGAATGGTTCGTGGAACTGGAGCCTTCATTTCGTTAGGGAACAATGAACCGAATCGACAAATGTTGAAAGGTGAATCAGCACAATTCATGTCTTTTTCGAAAGGTTCTTCTTCTGAAGGATACCCATCCTCTCAAATGGGTTCAATTGCTTTGTTAAGACAAGCATTTTATGACTTGAAATATTATTCAACTGCACCGCAATCGGAATTTTCTATCTCTTTGGATGCGTGGTCAAAACAAGGGAACTTACCGAGTTTCTTCAAAACAGAGGACAAATGGGAGCTCTTACGTGCGGCGAAAATTGCCAAGGAATTTGAATTAAAACTGTGTTACATCGGTAGTGGAAATGAATACGCTGCGCTCGATGAATTGAAGAAATTGAATAGTACCATTGTGATTCCTATTAATTTCCCGGAACCATTTGAAGTACGTGACTTATATATCGCTCGACAAATTCCGTTAAGCGATTTGAAACATTGGGAATTAGCTCCTTCAAATCCAGTTTTGTTACACCAAAACAACATTCGATTTTGCATTACAAGCAACGGCACCAAAAGCCCTGAGCAGTTTTGGAAAAATTTGAGGTTGTCGATATCGAAAGGATTGCCTGTGGAAGCTGCATTGGCTGCATTAACCATTAATCCTGCCAGTGAATTGGGCGTTAGTGATCAACTGGGAACCTTAGAACAAGGCAAATGGGCGAATTTCTCTGTGTTTAGTTCAGATCCCTTTACTACGGAAGCACAGTTAGTGGATTCTTGGATTCAAGGTGATTTAATGCGAGGAAAGGAATTACCTGGATCAAGTATTGCCGGAAAATATTCCATGCTGATTGATGGCGAAAAATATGATCTGGAAATCGAAGGGTCAAACGAGC
>Ga0208440_1000148_pt1 | contig 25580 bp, 25 predicted proteins | sample Colrivmet1547B02_FD_187644 | JGI IMG/M metagenome (GOLD analysis project Ga0208440, IMG submission 187644) | Estuarine microbial communities from the Columbia River estuary - metaG 1547B-02 (SPAdes) (version 2) | ecosystem: Environmental > Aquatic > Marine > Intertidal zone > Estuary | place... | reverse complement strand
CGCATGCTTCCTCCCGACATCAGCGCGATTCAAGCAATGAAAGTATCCTCTGAATTTCACGCACGTTTTCATGCGACCAAACGCACGTATCGTTATTTCCTTCATCAGCATAAAGATCCTTTTCAACTAGATCAAAGTTGGTATTTCCAGCAGCAATTAGACTTTTCAGCCATGAATGCGGCTGCTCAGCGTTTGTTAGGCACCAAGGACTTTGGCTCCTTTTCCAAATTACATACCGTTGTCAAGACGAATATCTGCACCGTTTTCCATGCGGAATGGGTTCGAACTGAAGACCGATGGTATTTTGAAATCTCTGCGAATCGCTTTTTGCGAAATATGGTTCGAGCGATTGTCGGAACATTAATTGAAGTGGGCTTAGGTAATCTCACCATAGCGGACATTGACGCGATCATCGAGGCAAAAGACCGCGGTCAAGCAGCGGTTTCCGTTCCTGCTCATGGATTATTTCTGTGGGACATTGTTTATCCAACTTTGACAGAAAATTAACCCAACAAAAAAGGCGACATTTCTGCCGCCTTCTCAATTATCCTTTTGCTTTTATTCTTGGTTTGACATGTACGCGCGGTACAAATCGAAATAACTTTTTGTTTCTACAACAATGGCTCCACCAAGCGTATCGCCGTATTTTGCTGGAAGTCCACCTGTGTAGACCATCATTCTATTAATGGAGCAACTTGGAACGCTATACACTTCGTTGCTTTTGATTCCATCGAGGATATAAATCATATCTCCTTTTCGCGCTCCGCGGAACATCAATTGTCCGTCGTCATCGACTTTAATTTCAGAGGACATTGAAGTTGCGAGTGCTTTGATGTCGAATTTATTTGCGTTGTGTACCAAATCCTTAGAAGTTAATTCCTTCACAGGCAATTCGCCATAAATTAAGCGAATGCGCGTACCCACTGGGACCGCTTTCATTGTTTGAACAGCGTTTGTATTCATTGAAATCGTTCCGAGATTACAATAGGATTCGATGGGAACATCTACAGGAATTCCTTTCAAGGAATCTGCTTTGTAAACGATGTACATCGTATATTTTCCTACAGGAACACTAGAAATTCGGAAGCGACCATCGGCATCCGTCATGGCATAATATTTTTTATCTTGATCTTCCACCACTGCGCGTGCATTTTGCAAGGGTTTATCTTCATTAAAATTCATTACTTTCCCGATGATGTCACCTGTTACGGACTGAGCGATTGTGTTTCCTGCTAAGACAAGCATCCACACTGCGAACCATTTTTTCATAGCTTTTATTTTTGGATTTCTTAAGAGATGTCCACATCCATGAAATTCCATAAAAGTCAAAAAAAAAGGCCCACATTGCTGTGAGCCCTTGACTATTTTTGATCCGTATTATTCAACGATTGTCGCACTACTCGTCGCTAATTCGCGGTTTACTTTTTTGAAAAGTCCTTGCAATACTTTACCTGGACCAACCTCTACTACTTCAGCACATCCATCAGCAAGCATGTTATTCATAATTTGAGTCCATTTTACAGCTCCTGTTAATTGCAACACCAAGTTTTGTTTGATTTCAGATGGATCAGAAACCGCTTTTGCGTTCACATTTTGATATACAGGGCACGTTGGTTGTGAAAAATGTGTTGCTTCGATCGCTGCTGCGAGTTCTTCGCGTGCGGGCTCCATCAACGGTGAATGAAAAGCTCCACCTACTTGAAGTAACAACGCTCTTTTCGCTCCCGCTTCAGTCAATTTTGCACAAGCTTCTTCCACTGCAGGAATGGAACCGGAAATAACAAGTTGTCCAGGACAGTTATAGTTTGCTGGAACAACGACACCATCGATTTCGGAACAGATTTTTTCCACTACGTCATCTTCTAAACCTAAGATTGCTGCCATGGTTGACGGTTGCATTTCACAGGCTTTTTGCATCGCTTGCGCACGTTGAGAAACCAAACGAAGTCCATCTTCGAAACTCAAGGTTTTATTCGCTACAAGTGCAGAAAATTCACCAAGTGAGTGTCCAGCAACCATTGCCGGTTGGAACAAATCACCTAAACATGCTGCTAAAATTGTCGAATGCAAGAAGATTGCAGGTTGTGTTACGTTCGTTTGTTTCAACTCTTCTTCACTTCCTTCGAACATGATTTTTTGGATATCGAATCCAAGAATTTCATTTGCTTTTTGGAACATTGATTTTGCTAAATCTGAATGTTCATATAAATCTTTGCCCATTCCGGTGAACTGTGCGCCTTGTCCGGGAAATACATATGCTTTCATACTCTTTAATTTGGGTGTAAAATTAATGATTCCTTTGGAATCTTATAACTGTCCATCGGAATGATAGCGACCCGCTTTGAAGATTCGCACCTTTTGGAGGATTCCATCGGCATCATAGTCATAGACTTTTCCATCCCATAATTGTCCGTTTTTAAATTCTCCTTCCATCCAAATTTCATCGTTATCGTTATAGACTTTGTTGTATCCATTGGTCACGAATTTCAATCCTTTCATTCTTGGGTTGGCAATTCTCGGTGGATAAATGACCGACTCTAAGCTCGAAACAGGAGGTCTTGGTGGTGGGACATTTGAAAAGTTCTTTTTGTTGGTCATTGCACCAGTTGCAGAAACCTCGAACGACTCAATAAGATTTCCTTGGGTGTTATATCGATTCACCAGTCCAATCAAGGTTCCATTTTTCATGGTATATTCCAAGGCAATTTTTCCATTTTCATGAAAATACTGAACCTTACCAGTTTCCTGTCCATCGTTGTTGTAAACCGCTTTGTACGAAGGAATTCCATTTTCAAAGTAGCGCACAAGGTTTCCTTTGTATCCATTCTTACCGAAACTTCCTTGTTCCATGATGCGTCCATTCGGATAAAAGCGCGTAAATGATCCTTCAGGACGATTATCGGAATAATTTCCTTTCAATTTTGGGGTTTTCCCATCCTTGTGGTATTTTGTCCAAATTCCTTCTTTTCGACCGTCAACGTAAATACCTTCCTCTACTTTTCCCGATTTCGAAATACCAGAACTTGGTTTATCTGCACCGGTATACACCCATTTTCCCGTTCGTTTACCGTGCACATCTTTTTTGTTCTGTGCATGAACAAAGAAAGTGCAGAAAATGAAACAGAAAATGAAAGTCGTCTTAAGCATAGTTGAATTCTCCTGTAAAAGTATGAAAAGCAGGCTGAAATCTGTGAATAACTCCTGAAAAATTACCGGCAAAGGAAGGGAAGAAAAAAGTAATTTTGAACTAGATATGATCACATTTAATCCACAAGAAATTTCGGTACAGCGACTTCACCAGTTGCTACTTGGTTCCATTGGTCCAAGACCTATTGCATTTGCCTCAACGATGAATGCTGCGGGACAAGCAAATTTGGCACCGTTTAGTTTTTTCAATGTTTTCAGTGCGAATCCACCGATTTTAATTTTTTCGCCTGCGCGTTCAGGAAGGACAAATGAAACGAAGGATACCTACAAAAATGTGAAGGAACTTCCGGAGGTCGTGATTAACGTAGTCAATTTCGATATTGTTCATCAAATGAGTTTAGCGAGTTCGCCTTATTCTCCAGGAATCAGTGAATTTGAAAAATCAGGATTAACGCCGATTGCATCGGAAACCATTAAACCGTTTCGCGTTGCGGAGGCTCCAGTTCAATTCGAATGTCGTGTAAACGAAGTGAAGGAACTTGGACATGAAGGAGGAGCTGGAAATTTAATCATTTGTGAAGTCTTGCGCATGCACGTGCGAGAGGACCTCATCGATGAAAAAGGGCTGATTGATCAACATAAAATTGATTTGGTTTCGCGCATGGGTGGTGATTGGTATGTTCGAGCGGACGAATCATCGATGTTTGAGATTAAAAAACCCATTACAACGTGTGGAATTGGCTTTGATGTACTTCCAGTCGACATCAGAAATAGCCGCATTTTGAGCGGAAATGACCTTGGGCAGTTAGCTGGAATAGAAGAATTGCCAAATGAAACAGATGTAAATGAATATAAGCTGATTGAATTAAGCGAATTATTTGTATCTTTAGAAAACGACGCTATCGAACTCGAAGCACAACTTCACCAAAAAGCGAAAGCACTTTTAAGCGAAAACAAATTAGAAGAAGCTTGGCTTACTTTATTAGCATTTAACAATTAAATTATAATTCAATGTTTAAATTCACCGGAACCATTAAGGTTATCCAACCAACGCAACAAGTCACAGAGAAATTTGCAAAAAGAGAATTTGTTGTGACAGATACAACTTCCATGTATCCACAAGATATTATGTTTCAAGCAACACAGGACAAATGTAGCATGTTAGACAGCTACAATGTGAACGACCAAGTGGAGGTTTCTTTCAACCTTCGTGGACGTGAATGGACGAGTCCTCAAGGTGAAATTAAGTACTTTAACACGATTGAAGCTTGGAGAATTGAGCGTCCAGGACAAGGAGCAGGTATGCCAGCAGGCGGGCCATCTGCAATGTCTTTAGGAAATGCTCCAGCATCAACACCAAGCAGCCCAATTACGGCAGCTGAAGATGATGATGACTTACCATTCTAAGTAACAAAAGCACATAAAAAAGCCCCTGACAATATTACTTGTCAGGGGCTTTTATTTATTCGTGTATTTCGTACATGCGTTAATACATCAACATCGCTAATCCACAGCCAAAGACTATGCTCATTAATTTCATGAGGTTGAATTTATGATTCTCCGTTGTTTCGAAGATAATTGTTGTGGAAATATGTAAGAACATTCCAACAACGACAGCTAAGATGACGTGAACGTCTAATCCTAATTCAGCAGGCGAAACATTGAAGCCAAGAAATACACCCAAAGGAGTCATTACCGCAAACAATAACAGTACCAACCAAGATTGTAATTGACTTAATTTCGTATTGATTAACAAAGTCATTAAGGCAATTGCCACGGGAACTTGGTGAAATATAATTCCCCAGAAAAGTGATCCATGTGCGTGCTCATGCGCATTCACAATGCCCATGTATTCGTTGCCTAATGGAATTCCTTCGATGATGGAGTGAATCGACAAGGAAATAAAAAGTACCCAAGGTAACGGTTGACCCTTGTGTACATGCACGTGACCGTGTTCAATTCCACCGGAGAAATACTCGAGAATTAACTGGACTAAAAATCCGATGAGAATGAAAATGCCCATTTTCGCTTGTCCGTCAGCGTAAATATCTGGAATGAGGTGTTGGAAAATAATCGCCAACAAGAATCCACCGCTAAACGCTAAGGCAAGTTTAATAAACTGGCTTTTATTCGTTGCATTCAGGTAAGTGACCACCATTCCACCTAAAATCACAGAGGCAATGAGTCCAACAAAAACAAGGGAGATATTCATTATTTTAGATGTGCTAATAGGATTAAACGATCTGATTTTTCTTCGTCAAAAGGTGCCAAATCGTAAGACCCAAAAGTATGTATTATTTCAAAATGCGTTTCCAATAGTGAACGGAAATCTAAGAGTTTTATTGCTTGAACGCGTTCCATGTATCGACTTACCTGTTCACCATCAGTCACAGCAATGTGTTTGTAGATGTGTTTTCCGTCGTAGGTGCGTGTAATATCAAAGGTAATTCCATCGATTGTTTTTGTTTCCGCAGGAACTAAGTTCTCAATGACTTTTTTTGCATTCATGAAATCGATGAGCAGTCGTCCACCAGGAACTAACATCTGTGAAATCGAATCACACATGCGCTTGTTTTCTGATTCATCATCGAAATATCCGAAGCTAGTGAAAAGGTTAAAAATAACATCGAACTCTTCATTTTCAATTACTTCTCGCATGTCATGAGTCTGAAAGCGCAATTTTTCATGTGCATATTCACTGGTCTTTTCAATGCTGTTTGGAGAAAGATCAACGCCCATCACCTGGTGATTGAATTCACTTAAGAATTTTGCATGACGCCCTTTCCCGCAAGCAAGATCCAATAATCGCGAGTTGACGGGGAGATCTAAATGCGTAAGGATATTCTGAATGAATCGCTCCGCTTCTTGTTCATCTCTGTTTTGATATAATACATGATAATAACTCGTATCAAACCAATCTACAAACCAATCCTTTTTTGACATGTCCAAAATTACCATTTTGTTTTTGAAAAAATTGGAGAGAAATAGATTGTTTTTATGATTTCAACCTGAATATTTTGTATTTTTGACAATATTTTCTGTTATGTCTGATTTTTTTGCGTTGATTGCGAAGTATAATTTCTGGAATAACGCCATAAAAACAGGTTATCCAAGAAAAAAATACGTGGAGCAGCTCTTGCTGTTTAAACAAACTCGATTAGTCAAAGTACTGGTTGGACAACGTCGCGCGGGAAAGAGTTTTGTCCTACGTCAATACATCGATTACCTGATAAAAGAAGGTGTTCCGGCGAGAAATACCTTGTACATCAATAAAGAGTTTACCGATTTCGACCGAATCGATTCTTACCAAGATTTGTGTGACCTTGTTCGAGCCTATCATGAACAGTTTGATATCGTAGGTCGACTTTATGTTTTCATCGACGAAGTTCAATATATCACAGAATGGGAAAAAGGGGTCAATTCCTTGTCCCAAGATTTCACCATAGATGTAGATGTATTTATCACCGGTTCAAATTCCGAATTATTATCAAGTGAACTTGCCAGTTTATTGTCCGGTAGATACGTTCAATTTCAAATCCTTCCGTTTTCTTTTGATGAGTTTTGTGCTGTTCATAAAAAAGAAAAAAACAGAAATAATTACATGAAATTCTTGCAGGAAGGTGCCTTGCCTGAACTTTTTCATTTACCAACAGATGAAAGTAAGTTTCATTACTTATCGTCATTGAAAGACACGATCATCTTGCGGGACATCGTTCAGCGTTTTTCCATAAAAGACACTGCTTTATTAATAGACATCTTCAACTATGTCTGCAATAATGTGTCGAATTTATTTTCGGTGAATAATGTGGTCAACTATTTTGACAGTAAAAAACGCAAAACGAATTACGAAACGGTTGCCAATTACCTTAATTACCTTTGTCAAACGTTTGTCATACATCGCTGTGATCGCTATGATATCAAAGGAAAGGAATTACTTGGGGGCAATGTAAAATATTACTTGAATGACTTATCCTTCCGGACGTATTTGTTTGGCAACAATACATTAAGTTATGGAAACCTACTCGAGAACAGCATCTTTTTAGAGTTGGAACACTTTGGTTTTTCCACGCAAGTTGGAGCCATGCGAAACAAAGAAATTGATTTTGTGTGTTATCGCAATGGCGTTACGCTGTACCTTCAAGTTGCGTTTAGTATTTCCGAAGAACAAACCTTTGAACGTGAATTTGGAAATTTAATGGCCTTGAAAAATAACCATCCTAAACTGATTGTCACGATGGACGAACTTCCAATTAGAGAAAAGGACGGAATATACATCGTTCCTGCTTGGGAATTGGAATCATTTTTAGAAAGTTTAACTACATTCACACTACCATAAGTCAGCATTGAATGAAGAAAATCGGATTAACAGGCGGAATCGGTTCAGGAAAAACCAGCATTGCACAAATCTTAGCGGCGATGTCATACCCTGTATATTACTCTGATCAACGCGCAAAGTTTTTGAGTGACGAAAATCCTGCTATTCGAAATGGACTTATCGACTTACTCGGTGAAGAAGCCTACATCGATGGAACCTTGAACCGCGTGTTTGTCAGCGAATGTATTTTTTCGAATCCGGATTTACGTTTAAAGGTGAACGAAATCATTCATCCCATTGTGCGTAAGGATTTTGACGATTGGGCGTCACAACAAACGAGCAGCTTGATTTTTAATGAAGCAGCTATTTTATTTGAAACTGGAGCCTATCAACAATTTGATGCGATCTTGCTCATTTGCGCACCGATAGATATTCGCATTCAACGTGTGATGCTCCGCGATCATTGCAGCAAAGCATCCGTGGAAGATCGCATACAAAGCCAATGGACAGATGAACAAAAACGCAGTTTAACGAAGTACTGTGTGGAGAACGATGGGCGTCAACCTGTACTGATTCAATTGGAAAAAATCTTATCAGAGCTTGAAACCTAGTAGACCATTTTAATGGTAATGACTTTGTCTTTGTCCAATTTCACTGAACATTCTTCAAAACTAGGAGCAGACAATTTTGGACGCATATTATTCGAAAAAGCATACGCTTCGGTAGGAATTCCGAAGAAATTTTTATCGCATATTTTATTGCTGTTGTCATCATGGTAAACCACAATGGCGTAGTTCGTTGCTTCTAAATCTGTGAATTGGAATTTTACTTCTGGAGACTTTGCATCCAAGCGTGCGAGACGATGGGTTTTTCCCGACTGCGTAAAAACAGCTGGATTTTTATACAAGGCAAATTCGATCAGTCCTTTGTTGTGTTGAATCGATGTCACCTTTACTGTTAAATCGAAGGTATCTTTTGACGTTTCATGCTTCAATGGAAAGAAGGCATAACTCAGGGTACAGACAACGGCAAATAACTTAAGCATGGGAATTAATTGATTTTCAAGTAAACACCAAGCGTCATTTGCTTATTATTCAAGGAAAAGATCGAATTCCCAACATTTTGCACCCATTCTTTCCACGCACCAAATTCAAAATCATTGCTCAAATCGCGCTGACCTTCGTAATACGATATTTTGCAACCGAAACGCTTTGTGAAATTGAATGAAGCGTAGGCAAAATACCCATAATCTAATTTGGCATTGGTATTTACACCAGTTTTCGTTCCAAGATCTGTGCTGTTGGATGCAAAAGCGGCAATGGATGAATAATTCGTCGTCATGCTTCCCGCGACTCTGTATCGGCATTCAATTCCTCCTCCGACATGCAATTTCCCCGCATTCAATTGAAGTCCAATAGGTAACGAAATCATTTCCGCTGTCGTCAGCTTATCACTTGTATAAGTCGCTAATAAACTTCCATCCGGATGGTATTCATTTTGCGAAGTAACATAACGACCATTTGTTTTCACGTAACCCAAGCCAGAGAATACCGTCGCAAATTTCAATACCGTGTAACTCAGTTCCACGCCACCACTTGCGGCAAACTTCCAATATACTTTTGGATCGAGTTCATTTTGCTGAACCAAATTTGACACGGCAGAAACATCTTGTTTATTCAATCCCGTTTCTGCGTGAAGGGTCCATTTCCATTGGGCATTTGCCTGAGTGGTAAAAAGGATGCAAAAAAGTACTTTCAAAAACTTATTTATCATCTTAGCCTAAGAATGGGTATTTATAATCTGTTGGCGGAACAAATGTTTCTTTAATGGTGCGAGCAGAAGCCCAACGCAATAAGTTCATCGCTGCACCTGCTTTATCGTTCGTTCCGGAACCTCTCGCGCCACCAAAGGGCTGTTGTCCGACAACGGCACCAGTTGGTTTATCGTTGATGTAGAAATTTCCAGCGGCATGTACCAACTTTTTCGTTGCTAATTGAATAGCATAACGATCGTTGGAAATAATCGATCCCGTTAAAGCGTATTCTGAAGTGGAATCTAACATTTCCAAAGTTTCTTCAAATTGATTTTCGTCGTAAACGAAGACCGTCAAAACTGGGCCAAAAATCTCCTCACACATGGTGCGGAACTTCGGATTGGATGTCACAACTGTCGTTGGTTCAATGAAGTATCCTTTTGATTTATCGTAAGATCCACCTGTAATGATTTCCGCATCACTTTGTCCTTTACAATAGTCGATGAATCCAGCAATTTTGTCGAAAGCTCTTTCATCAATTACTGCGTTTACAAAGTTGCTTGTGTCTTCTGGCGTTCCCATTTTGAAAGAGTTCACTTGTTCCGTGAAGATGCGTTTCACTTCCGGCCAAATGTTTGATGGCACATAGGCACGAGAGGCAGCTGAACATTTTTGTCCTTGGAATTCAAATGCTCCTCTAGACATTGCCGTTGCAACCTCCGCAGCGTTTGCTGATTTGTGCACCATGATGAAATCTTTTCCACCTGTTTCACCAACGATTCTTGGGTAGGATCTGTAGTTCTCTAGGTTTTGACCGATTTCTTTCCATAAGTGACGGAAAACGCCTGTTGATCCTGTGAAATGTAATCCTGCGAAATCTTTGTGTTTGAAAACGATGTCACCAGCTACTGGACCGTCTACCGTAATCATGTTAATGACTCCATCCGGCAAGCCCGCTGCTTTGAATAAATCCATGATTACTTGTGCCGAATATACTTGCGTACCAGCTGGTTTCCATACCACCACATTTCCCATCATCGCTGGAGCAGCACATAAATTCGCTGCGATTGACGTAAAGTTGAAAGGTGTCATTGCGAAAACGAATCCTTCCAAAGGACGGTATTCCAAGCGATTCCACATTCCCGGCAAAGATTCTGGTTGTTCTTTATATATCTGCGTCATATATTGCACATTGAAGCGGAAAAAGTCGATTAACTCACATGCAGCATCAATTTCGGCTTGCATCACGTTTTTTGATTGCGCTAACATTGTAGCCGCATTCATTCTATTGCGGAAAGGTCCTGCCAATAAATCAGCTGCTTTTAAGAAAATTGCTGCGCGTTCTTCCCAAGGAAGTTCCGCCCATGCTTTTCTTGCAGATAAAGCGGATTCAATCGCATCGGTTACATGACTTGCATCCCCCGCATTATAATGTCCCAGCACATGAGCGTGGTCATGCGGTGGATTTATTGCTTTTTTCGTGTTTGTACGAACTTCTTTTCCGCCAATATACATTGGGACATCAATTGGAGCTTGACTCCACATGTCTTTGTATGTTTGAATTAACGAATTCGTTTCTGCCGTTCCAGGTGCATAAGCTTTCACTGGTTCGTTGATGGCAATTGGGGTTTTAAAAAAAGCGTTTGACATAACTATTGAATTTTCAACAAAGATAATAGAATAGTTATTCGGGAACGTATCTCTTGTCACGCAAGGAAGGATTTCCGTTCGATTCGCGAAATAAATGCTACCTTTGACGCACATGTTTTTAGCTCAATTACACCTCATCAATTTCAAAAATTACGAAGACGTCGAAGTCGATCTTTGTCCAGGAATTAATGGCTTAGTTGGACAAAACGGCAGCGGGAAAACGAATATTCTGGATGCGGTTTATTACCTCAGCATGTGCAAGTCCTATTTGAATGCGATTGACCGTCAGAACATTCGCTTCGATCAAGCTTTTTTTTCCATTCAAGGAAAATGGCAACTGGACAATCAAGAACAAAATGTTCACTGTGCGCTAAAGAATGGCGGAAAGAAAACAGTAAAACTCAACAAAAAAGAATACGAAAAATTAGCGGATCACATTGGGAAATTTCCGGTGGTTTTCATTTCCCCTTACGATGGTGACTTAATTGCCGATGGATCCGAAATGCGACGCAAGTGGATGGATGGCATTTTATCCCAATTGGACAAAGTCTATTTGGAAGAAATTCAACGCTACCATAAAATCTTGGAGCAGCGAAATGCCTTATTGAAGAATATGTTTGAACACCGACTGTTTGATGTCGATTCGATAGAAGTATGGAACGAACAATTGGTTCCATGTGGAAATTACATTCACGAAAAACGCAAGGCCTTTTTAGCGGAATTCATTCCTGTTTTCAAGCGTTTCTACACCGAAATTGGTTTAGATTCGGAAGATGTGGAACTGGAATACCGTTCTCAACTGAACGAGAAACCCTTCGTTGAATTGTTAAAAGACTACGCCAAAAAGGACGCAGTTACTCAGTATTCAAATGCTGGAATTCATAAAGATGATTTGATTTTTAGCATCAAAAAACATCCGGTAAAAAAATTCGGATCGCAAGGACAGCAGAAATCGTTCGTCATTGCTTTGCGCTTAGCACAATACGATTGGATGAAGCAGCACAAGGGATTGAATCCAGTGTTGTTACTGGACGATATTTTCGACAAACTGGACAATGAGCGCGTACAACGTTTGATTGATTTAGTAACAGCAGATTACTTCGGACAAGTCATTGTCACGGATTCAGATCCAGCGCGTATGAAGCAGCTATTTGACTCGATTCATACCGAAAAGAGACTTTTTCAGGTGAATGAGCAACAACTTTCCTTGATTTTATCCTAACTTTATTCCATGCGCGAAGACAACAGACGAAGTTCGAACGAGGAACCGTTAAAGGACCTCATCGATAAATTCTTGAAAGCCTATTCCTTGGAAGGCAAAATGAAGGAATACGACATTATTGCTGCTTGGCCAGAGTTAATGGGTCCAGCAGTGGCGCATCGCACCAAAGAAATTCACATTAAACATCAAACCTTGTATTTGAAAATCGATTCATCGGTGATGCGAGAAGAACTGTTGAATGGGAAACAGATTATTATTGAGCGCGTAAACAAAGAGGCGAAATGCCAACTCATCAACGACATTTGGTTTTCCTAATTACTTCTGAGGTTCCTTACTGAATTGAAAGAGCCAATCGTACAATTCGTCGGTACGGAAAACACGTTCTAAATCTCCATGATTAGCGCCGGGAACCACGGTATACTTCAAATTTTCTCCACCATTGCATGCGCGAATGGATTTCACCATTTTTTCAGATTCACTGATTGGAACTGCGCTATCTCGGTTTCCATGTTGAATCCAAACAGGAATCGTTGAAAGGTTGCAGCCATTTCGGGTATTTCCTCCACCACAAAGCGCTACAGCAGCAGTCACAATTTCAGGATATTCACCTGCAAAATCTAAGGTTCCATATCCTCCGAGACTCATTCCAGTTACGTATACGCGATTGGTATCCGTTTGAAAATGTTCTTGTGCAAAGCGAAGAACGGAAAGAACTTTCTCTGGCTCCCATGATTTCCCAGCAGGAACTTGAGGGGCAAGGACAATCGCAGGAATTTCTCTTCCTTTTTCTATTTCATGGATGATGCCATACTTCTTCACCAGCTCCAAATTATTGCCGGAAAGACTGCGGCCATGAAGAAAAATCAACACGGGTGGATTGTTTTTCAGAATGCTATCGGCTGGTAAGTGCAGCAAAAAAGGATAGTCGGCCTGGTTATGAATGGCTTTTAATTGTCCAAAACTGGACAAAGACAAAAACAAGACACTAAAAAGAATTCCGATGCGCATAACGCAAAGTTAGGGCTCTTCGAAGGAGCTAACAAGTTGATTTTTGAACAGTTGAACTGGTGGTTATCAACAATCAACTGAAGAAATGGTGAACCAAGAAAAGCTTAATTGTTTTCCAATTTATACGAAATACCAATCCCAAGAACGGATTTAAACTGCGTACGTGGACCGACATTCCCGTAAATATCCCGAATCTTGATGTCGTCGTCGTAGACTAAATTCCATTGGGCGGTAGCAGAAAATAAGGAATTCACGCGAAAGACAAACAAGAGTTCTGCGTTGACGTCAATGTTTTGTGGATTCTTTAAATAATTACTAAACAACTCGAGCTTGGACTTCATCTCAATGTTCTTCGCCAAATTTTTATTTAATTTCATTTTCAAGAAGGCGCCGTATTCTTGACGGAATTTCTCCCCTTTCTCCACTCCAAAAGCACCAGCTGCGGACAAAGAATCGTCCATAACGAAGGTTGATTTAAAGGCAATCGAAGAAAAGAATATGGAAAATTGATCTCCCTTTCTTAAATCCGTACCAAGCGCTAGGTTTAAATAACCTGGAGCCATGAACGTGGAAACAACGACCGAATCATTTGGATAAGAGAATCCATTCACCATTTGTGTTTTGAATCCGGCAGCAACCGTTAAAAAGAAATCCTTTGAGAGGAGCATACCAAAGGTACTGGCTACGTCAATGCGGTCATCTGTTTTCTGTAAGCCTACACCGTTTAATTTGTCCAAATACTTAATTCCACCGAGGGCAAAACTAGCGTCGTTGGTCCATTTGACGTTATTGTGCGTATAATAAGCACTCGCACCAATAGAACCAATCATCGAAATGTTATTTCGTCCACCTGCATTCCAATTTACGAACGAGGATTGTGTTCCACTCAAGGAGTAGAGGGATTTCAATTTCCACGATTTGATGGAATCCGCCTTCACTTGAGCGAAATTCATCGTGCACGAAAACAGAAAAACAGCAAGAATGTATGTATTTTTGGGTCGCATTGTCTAATCAAGCACAAAATTAATGGACAAATTCACGTTAATGCTTTTATTGTTGTGGAACATTTCAACAAGTCATTGTTTTTCACAGCAAATCGACTATTCAGCGAAGGAAAATTGGGCCGTTTTACCGGGATCCTATCCAAAGGAATTAGCTGGACAAATTCACGACACGAGTTTATGGTCATCGGTTGATGTATTTTACGTTTATCCAACCTTAATGCTCGATAAAAAAGATGAGCGATGGAATGTTGAATTAAGCGATCAAGAACAGCAGCAGAAAGTTTTGGGTGCCGCAGTGAAATACCAAGCAAGTGCTTGGGCTGAAGCCGGAAGAATGTATGTTCCGTATTACCGTCAAGCGCACATTCGATCCTATGAACTACTTGAAAAAGGTGGACGCGAGGCCTTGCTTTTTGCGTATGCTGACATCAAAAATGCGTTTCAATATTACTTGGATCATTACAATCATGGTCGTCCAATCATTCTTGCCGGACACAGTCAAGGAAGCACACATTTACGCATGATTTTGGAAGATTTTTTCGACAACAAAGAACTGCGTGGACAATTAGTTGCGGCGTATATTCCCGGAATTGGCATTTTCCGAAATGAATTCAATAGTATTCCATTGATGAGTTCAGCAAGTCAAACAGGTGGATTTGTTACGTGGAACACATTCAAGAAAAATGTTGATCAAGATTCATACCGTCGCTGGTACAAAGGAAAAGCAGTCGTTAATCCTGTTACCTGGCAGACATCAGGAACAGCTACAAAAGACCAACACCTTGGATTTTTATATTCCAACGACGGCCTATTTTGCCACTGTTTTGAAACAAATATCATCGATGGAGCAGTCTGGATTTCACGTCCTTGCTCCTACTTTGGACTCTTTTCGTGGACGATGAAATCCCTACATAAAGGAGATGTCAATTTATTTTGGAAAGACATCCAAGAAAACGCCAAATTAAGGGCACGTACTTATTTGCTCGAAAAAGGTTCATAAGTCCAAATTTCGGTTCAAAACTTCCCCCCATTTTTCATTGACGATTCTTTTTTTGCTTTGTATATTTGTGCACTCAAAAAAGAACATTCATGACACCATTTTCTAGAAGACACATCGGACCGAGTGAAGCAGAGAAAAAAGCCATGTTGGCTGCCATCGGCATCGACTCAATTTCCACCTTGATTGACCGTACCATTCCTGCCCAAATTCGTTTGGATGGCGAATTGAAAATCGCTGATGCGATGACGGAACAAGAATATTTACAGCATGTTTCCGAATTGGCTGCAAAGAACCAAGTGTTTAAGTCCTTTATTGGACTTGGGTATCATGAGACGATTGTACCAAGTGTCATTCTCAGAAATGTATTAGAAAATCCAGGATGGTATACGGCATATACGCCTTACCAAGCGGAGATTTCACAAGGACGTTTAGAAGCTTTGTTGAATTTCCAAACGATGGTTTTGGATTTAACTGGAATGGAGATTGCAAATGCGTCGTTGTTGGATGAAGGAACAGCTGCTTCTGAAGCGATGATTATGTTCTACAATTCGCGTTCAAGAGCAGAAGTTCAAGCTGGAAAAAATAAATTTTTCGTCGCAGAAGACGCCTTGCCACAAAGTATTGATGTCATGCTTGGACGTGCCATTAACCTAGGCATTGAATTAGTGACTGGAAATATCGATGCGTTTGAAGGAACGGCAGAATATTTTGGTGCATTTATCCAAAATCCAAGTGCTCAAGGACACGTTCGTGATTTGACTGCGAAAATTGCGCAATTGAAAGGACATGGAATTCAAGTTGCAGTAGCAGCGGATATCCTTTCGATGGTGGTGTTAAAATCACCAGGAAGCATGGGTGCGGATGTTGTTTTGGGATCGTCCCAACGTTTTGGTGTTCCAATGGGTTACGGTGGACCTCACGCCGCATTCTTTGCAGCAAAAGAAGAATACAAACGAAATATCCCAGGAAGAATTATCGGTGTATCAAAAGATGCTGATGATAATTTCGCCCTTCGCATGGCGCTTCAAACGAGAGAGCAACACATTAAACGCGATAAAGCGACATCGAATATTTGTACGGCTCAAGCATTATTGTCCGTAATGGCAAGTATGTATGCTGTTTACCACGGTCCAGATGGAATTCGTGCCATTGCTTCTCATGTTCATGACTTAGCAACGAAAACAGCAGCTGGATTAGCAGCAAAAGGAATCACTTTAGGTTCAGATTCTTACTTTGACACACTTTGGATCAAAGGTGTTGATTGTACAAGTGTTCGTGCGAAAGCAGAAGCACAAAAATTAAACTTCCGTTACATCTCTGACTCAGAATTGAGCATCAGTTTTGGCGAGCCTCATACAATGGAAGATGTTTCCTCTATTTTAGCATGTTTCGACGCTCAAGTGGCTGAAGGAACATCGAAACTTTCCTCCGATTTAAAAAGAACGGATGCTGTACTAAGTCATCCGGTATTCAACAGCCATCATTCGGAATCACAAATGATGCGTTATTTGAAACGATTGGAGAACAAAGACCTTTCTTTGGTTCACAGCATGATTCCTCTTGGTTCTTGTACCATGAAGTTAAATGCAGCGACTGAATTAATGCCGATTACCAATCCGCAATTCGCGAATTTACATCCCTTTGCCCCTGTTGAACAAGCTGCAGGATACCACGAAATGTTCAAGCAATTGTCCTTGGATTTATCTGAAAGTACTGGATTTGCAGGAGTTTCCCTTCAACCAAACTCTGGTGCGCAAGGTGAATACGCTGGACTAATGGTCATCAAAGCGTTCCATGAATCAAATGGAGATACGCAACGTAAGAAAATGATTATTCCTTCATCCGCACACGGAACGAATCCTGCTTCTGCTGTGATGGCTGGATTTGAAGTTGTTGTGACAGGTTGTGATGAAAATGGAAACATCGACATCGAGGAACTACGTCGCGTGGCGATTGACTTGAAAGACGTCTTGGCTGGAATCATGGTAACGTATCCATCAACACATGGTGTATACGAAGAAGGAATTCGTGAAATCACATCGATTATCCACGAAAATGGTGGACAAGTGTACATGGATGGAGCGAACATGAATGCACAAGTTGGATTAACCAATCCAGGAAACATTGGTGCTGACGTTTGTCACTTGAACTTACACAAAACATTTGCAATTCCTCACGGTGGTGGTGGTCCAGGTATGGGTCCAATTGGCGTTGCTGCACACTTACTTCCATTCTTGCCGGGAAGTCCAATCGTGAAAACAGGTGGAGAAAAAGCGATTCACGCTATTTCTGCTGCACCATTTGGAAGTGCGTTGATTCTTTTAATTTCTTACGCTTACATCAAGATGTTGGGAGCAAAAGGACTTCGTGAATCCACAGAGATTGCGATTTTAAATGCGAATTACATTGCTGCTGGATTGAAAGGTCATTACGACATCCTATACACAGGAAAAAACGGAACAGTTGCACACGAAATGATTTTGGACTGTCGCGACTTCAAACGTACAGCAGAAGTCGAAGTAGCGGATATGGCGAAACGATTGATCGATTTCAACTTCCATGCTCCAACGGTATCTTTCCCAGTTGCTGGAACATTAATGATTGAACCAACGGAATCAGAGGATAAAGAAGAATTAGATCGCTTTATCATCGCGATGATCAAAATCCGTGAGGAAATTCGTCAAATTGAAAACGGTGAAGCAGATAAAGTAAATAACCTATTGAAAAATGCGCCACATACAGCGGATTGTATCATCAATAAAGAATGGAATTATCCATACACGCCGCAAGAAGCAGCTTATCCAGTAGCTTATTTGAAAGAGTGGAAATATTGGGTTCCAGTTCGACGCGTGGACAATGCGTTCGGTGACCGAAATTTGGTTTGCTCTTGTCCAAGTATTGAGAGTTACCAATCATAAATTATAAAAAAGTCCCTTTTCTAAGGGACTTTTTTATTTTTAACGTAGTTTCGTACGTAAATTCTAACGAAGATGAAATTAGATATCCTAGCTTTTGCTGCCCATCCCGACGATGTAGAATTGTCCGCTTCTGGTACCTTGTTGCATTATGCCGCACAGGGAAAGAAAATCGGAATCATTGATTTAACCGAAGGTGAATTGGGGACACGCGGATCTGTTGAAGATCGCTATGCTGAATCGGCTGCTGCTGGGAAACTCATGGGATTAGCAGTTCGTAAAAACTTGAACATGGGCGATGGATTCTTCGAAATCAATGAAGAAAACAAGCGCAAAATCATTGAGCAAATCCGCCTACATCAACCGGAGATCGTTTTGGCGAATTGCTTAAGCGACCGTCACCCAGACCATGGACGCGGAGGGAAAATCGTTTCCGATGCTTGCTTTCTCGCTGGACTTCGTAAAATCGAAACGATCGTTGACGGCGTTTCATTGGCACCACATCGTCCGAGATTAGTTTTGCATTACATCCAAGACCATTACGCGCATCCGGATATCGTTATGGACGTAACACCTTACATGGAACAAAAAATCGAGGTTGTCAAAGCATATCGATCTCAGTTTTTCGACCCAAATTCTACCGAACCAACAACGCCAATCTCCGGTGAAGAATTCTTCCAATTCCTCAAAGGACGAATGATGCAATATGGACGTCCAATCGGTGTTGATTACGCCGAAGGATTTACCGTTACACGCATTCTAGGGACAAGAGATTTGTTTGATTTAGTTTAAAACGAATTTGCTAATGTGCTAATCTGCCAATGTGCTAATGATAATGTGCTAATTTGCCAATGTGCTAATGTGCTAATGATTGGTTTGCTTCGCAAACGGTTTAATGTTGATTGCAGAAATTAAAATCGAAACCACCATTCGTATAGATACCGGCACTGTTCACTTAGCACCCATTTCAAACCTATCTGAGCAAAGCGAAGAGCTGGATACAACAAATTGGCAGATTAGCACACTAGCACATTGGCAAATTAGCACCCTGAAGGGGTCAAATCTCCATACAAAAAACAAATTTTCAACAAACCACAACCCTGTAGGGGTTGAATTTTAAAAAAAAACAATTGTAGGCGCAGGGCATGCCCTGCGCCTACAAAAATTCCTGAAAAACCCGAATGTACAAAAACAAAATACCAAACCTATCTGAGCAAAGCGAAGAGCCAACCACTACCAATTAGCACATTGGCAAATTGGCACATTAGCACATTAGCACATTATCCCTACCTTTGTATCGTGAAACCACTGATTCTTATTTTCTTAAGTGCGCTATTGTTTTTAGGAAACATTGGGGTTCCCGTGTTTACACATGCCTGTGAAGAAGATGGCGTCTTTACCTCGTTCTTCATCAACCAACAGAATCATTGTCAAGAAGAACAGTCGGAACTACCTCCTTGCTGTCAAAAAGAAAAAAAGAAAAATTGTTGTCACGACGAGAAAACCGTACTGCAATTGGACGAGAAATATGTGGTGACACAGGCTTTATCTATTCCGGATTTCCACTTTTCATTTACGGCGAATAAATCCATTTCTTTTGATCAAAGTATTCTTCATTCAGCAGTTGTTTCCATTCAAACGTGGGACGACCCTCCTCCGCTGAGGAAATACGGCAAAGAATTGCTGATTCAAAACTGCGTATTTCGTATCTAACAATCGAATCATCCATGCACCTACGAACTTGAAAACTCAAGTGTTCGTTACGTATTCATGATTTAATTTTAGCTATGAAATATTATATTTTCGGGCTGTTCCTCTTCTGGATAACATCCCACACCAATGCACAAATCAAAGGAGTTGTCCTGCGGCAAGACTCCACCAAAACAAGTCCAATTGAAAATGCAAAAATTCGACTTAGTAATGCAAAGCAAGGTGTCTTTTCCAATAAGGAAGGGCGATTTGACATCGTGCTGCCAAAACAACTGCCTGATACACTAATCATCAGTGCGATGGGCTACTTGTCCGACTCGATTGTCGTGACAAAAAATGATCGCTTTGCAGCGTTTACGATTATACTGATTCCTATTTCGACGAAAACGGAAATTGTTTATCAACTGCGCCAAAAATCCCATCAAATTTCCAAGATGAAAACCTTGCATGTGGAGGAACTCAATTCGGGTGAATTACGCAAAGCCGCCTGCTGTAATTTATCAGAGTCCTTTGAAACCAATGCTTCGGTGGATGTGAACATTACCGATGCCGTTTCCGGCGCAAAGAAAATCCAAATGATGGGACTCGATGGCGTCTACACGCAAATTCAGCTAGAAAACATTCCCTATCTGCGTGGACTCGAAAGTTCGTTTGGACTACAATCCATTCCGGGAACGTGGATTGAGTCGATTCAAATTACGAAAGGAACAGGAAATGTCGTGAATGGTTATGAGTCGATGGCCGGACTCGTGAATTTAGAAATAAAGAAGCCGAGTGAAATGGAAAAATTCTATTTCAACGCCTATCAAAATCGCTTTGGACGTTCCGAAATGAATATCAATGCAGGAACAAAAATAAATGAAAAATGGAGTTCTGGCCTACTTGGACACGCTTCCTCCATGTTTGGAAACATCGATCACAATGCCGATGGATTTCGCGATATTCCCATGGGCGATAACTTCGCATTGATGAACCGTTGGCAGTTTCAAGGTAAGAAAATGGAGGCGCAATTTGGCTTCAATGTGTACCAAGACCGCAAAACGGGTGGACAAACCACGTACTACAGGGACAATCCGATTGGATATGGAGTGGTGATGAATGCGCGCCATGCCGATGTGTATGCCAAAACCGGATTTTTCAGCAAAAAACCACTGCGTTCTTTTGGTGTGGTGTACAACCTGAAATACCAAGCCATGAACGGTGCCTTTGGTCTTCGTGATTTTCAAGGAGAAGAAAAGCGTGCGTATGTGAATGCCATTTACGACGACATTATCGGGACAAGCGATCATAAAATTAAACTGGGCGCGAGTTTCGTTGGACTACAAATCCGGCAAAAAGTTCAATCCTTGGAGCAGTTGCGTACGGAAATCGTTCCAGGAATTTTCGCGGAATACACGTATACAGGAGCACGATTGAGCGCAGTCCTTGGCGCGCGTTACGATCAACACCTCACGTATGGTGGACAATTCTCACCGCGCATTCATGCGAAATACGCTTTGACCCAACGTGCTGATTTACGCGTAACAGCGGGAAAAGGATGGCGTGTTCCGAATTACATGATCGACAATATTTCTTTGTTAGCAAATTCTAAAACGTGGATTGCTCCGACGGAAATCAAACCAGAAATTTCATGGAATGCGGGAGTTTCTTTGGTAAAGGACTTTACGATCTTCGAAAAAAACGGAAACATCAGCATGGACTTCTACCATACACTTTTCCACAATCAGTTGATTGTCGATCGGGATGCCGCATCGGACGCGATTGTCTTTCAGAACTTGGTTCAATCCTCCTACTCCAATAGTTTTCAAGTCGAATGGTCGTATGCTCCTTTAAAAAACTTCGACATTCGATTAGCCTACAAACATTTGGATGTCAAAGCATTGTATGACGGAGTGATGCGTCAACAAGTAATGATTCCCAAGAACCGTGGATTCGTGAATCTTGCCTACCGCACACGCAACAAGCGTTGGGAATTCGATGCGACATGTACCATTTATGGCGCAGCTCGTTTACCACTCGAACTTCAAGCATCCGGTTTGGAAGAACACAATCAACAGAGTGAAGTGTATCCGATGGTGAATGCGCAGATCACCCATATTTACAAAAAATGGAATTTTTACCTTGGAGGCGAAAATTTAGCGAACTTTAAACAGTCGAATCCGATCATCGACGCACAGAATCCATTTGGATCTCAGTTCGACGCCAATCGCGTTTGGGGTCCGATTATGGGGTGGAATGTGTATTCGGGGGTACGGTTTTCGATGAAACAGAGTGAGAAAGAGAGCGGAGAGTGAGAAACAGAAACAGAAACAGAGCGGAGAGCGGGAATCAGAGTGAGAAAGAGAGCGGTTAAGAGATCCGCAGGATTGCAAATCCAGCGGGGCAGAGCGAAGAGCGTGATCATAAATTTAAAATGTATATACGATGAAAACAATGATCTTAAGTCTATTCTTTGTGCTGATGAGCACAGTGAGTTTCGGACAAAAAATGATGACGAGTGAAATTCAAACCAATGCGCAATGTGGTGACTGCAAGGAACGCATTGAAGGCAAGTTGAATTATACGAAAGGGATTAAGTTTGCGGAACTCAACGACGAGACGAAAATCGTCACGGTTAAATACGATCCGAATAAAATCGACCTCGTTACCATTAAGCAAAGCATCGCAAAAATTGGCTACGACGCAGACGAGGTCAAAGCAGCGAAGGAAGATGTGGAGAAGTTGCCAAAGTGTTGCCAGCCGAATGGGCATTAGGTAATGTGCTTCCGCCGCGGCGGATTGCTAATGTGCTAGTGTGCCAATGTGCTAGTGTGCTAATGATTTGTTCCGCCAAGGCGAAAAAGACTGAAAGTTAATTGTAGTAGGCCGCTACGAGGACTGATGTGCAAATGTGCTAGTGTGCCAATGTGCTAGTGTGCCAATGATTTGTTTGCTTCACAATCGGTTTAATGTTGATCGTAAAAATTTCACACCAATCCACCATTAGAATAAATACCGGCACTGTTCACTTAGCACTCATTTCAAACCTATCCGAGCAAAGCGAGGAGCTGGATACAACAAATTGGCAGATTAGCACACTAGCACATTGGCAAATTAGCACCCTGAAGGGGTCAAATTTCCATACAAAAAACAAAATCGCGACAAACCGCAACCCTACAGGGGTTGAATATTAAAAAACAAAATACCAAACCTATCTTCGCTTGCGAAGAGCCAACAGCGGCAAATTAGCAGATTAGCAGATTAGCACCCAAGAGGTTGGAGAGCTAGAAGCGAAACGCTCGATTACCCTACAATCGTGATGCGTTTTCGCTGTGAGCCGATGATTACGTAATATACTCCAGGTTGGATTCCTTGTAGGTCGATTTGCGAAGTGAAGATTCCTGAACGTAGTTCGGATCCATTTAAATCGAAGACACGGAACGTTCCGGAAGTTATTCCACTTATGTACAAAGTTTGATTTCCGTTTAGAGGATTCGGGTAAACGAAAAATGCTTCTTCGTTTTCGTTCAATCCGGAATCTTCGATGATTAAATCAATGGTAACGACACTATCGCATCCATTCATACTGGTAAAAAACTGGGTATGCAAAGCCGAAGTTGTATATACCTGTCCATTCCAAGTGAATTCATCGAATACAGTGGAATCAATGAGAATACTATAAATGGGATTGACCGTTAAATTCAAAGTAACAGTGGAATCACAACCGAAAACACTTTGCAACGTATCAATGTACACTCCACTTTGCCATAGCGTTTGTCCATTCCAAGGGTAATTCCCACAAGCAGATTCCGTGACATTGGTGGTAAATCCTTGAACGATGGTTAAATTTAAGTTCACGATAGAATCGCATCCGGAGATACTTTGCAAGGTATCCACGTAAACACCACTTTGAGAAAACGATTGACCATTCCAATCATAATTACCACAAGCACTTTCACTTTGATTCGTGTTGTAGGCTTGAACGATGCTTAAGTTCAAAACAACTGTTGAATCACAGCCCCAGATTGTTGATCCTTGGTATGGATAGGTTCCACTTTGCGTGTAGGTTTGTCCGTTGAAACTGTATGATCCACAAGAAGAAATGTTCAATGTATTCGCATAAGCCAAATGCTGGTTGATGGTCAAGGATACTGCTGGACTTTGTCCACAAGCGTTTTGAGCAAGCACGCTCATTGTTCCACTGACAAAACTTGGACTAAACAATAAATTGAGTGTGGTGCCGATGCTACTTCCTGTTGCACCGTTTGGTGTTGTCCAAACGTAAGAAGTTGCACCATTTACCGGAGAAATGGAATAGGATTCCGATCCATCATAGCAAAAATGAGCAGCACCTGTTATTCCTGATGGAGCAATCGGTGCGTTATTTATCGTTACGGTTACTGCCAATCGATTGGTAGATTGTACGCTATTTACCGTCTGTGAAGCATAATAGGTTACGCCGTTTACCAAAACTGTTGTTCCACTTAAAGGAGTTCCTCCCGTTGGACTTGCGTACCATTGAATATTGGAACCCGTTGCGGACAATTGAGAAATTTGTGCTCCAGTACAAAAGGATTGAGCTGCAGAACCTGTTGGTGCTGCTGGAGGTGGTGGTGGTGGAACCAAGGTGAATGTTGCGTTGGAAATTCCACGGTTGGACGAACCATGATAGGATAATCCAAAGCTTGCGCTTCCAGCTCTTGCCCAGATTAAACTTAGGGATCCAGTCGCTGCCGTGAAATCATGGTCATTGGCATCGCCGGTAACCAAAGCTCTTGTCGCGACAATCGTGCGCACACCTGAAGCAACTGCGTCACTGACGATTGTCCAGTTTTGTTGTGGGTCAGTTGTAGGCGCGGAATATCCACCGATACTGGCATCGAACGAACTCAGTGTACCAGCTGTATGCGCGATTACCACATCATTTCCTGAACCCATGCTTGTGGCATCGAAACCAATGGCAAACCAACGTGTGGCTGGACCGGTTAAAGTCAAGGTAACTTGCGTTCCGACATCCATTTTCGCGGTCATGGCAAGTCCGGCAGTTGAACTCAAGGAAACCACACCTGTTGTATAAGTTTGCGCATTAACAAGTGTACCAACAAAGAGAAGTACTAATAAGAATAATTTATTTTTCATCGAATTTAAATAAGTTGACAAGTTTTTCATCATTGTACATAGTTAAAAGCTCTCGAATGGATTTTCCATGTTGATCCAACACATCCAAATTCGGTTTTTGCTTCAAGATTCGTTCAACAAGCTCATATCTTTTGAGGCTCATCGCAAAATGCAAGGGAGTTCCAAATTGAGCGAACTGACACGTATCATCAACAGAAACACCTTTTTGAAGTAAAAGTTCTAAAATCTCCACGTTGTTTTTATAAATCACTCCGTAAATCGGGGATCCCTCGGAAAAGCAGGTTTTGATATCCGCTCCTCTTTCCACCAATAATTTAGCTACCTCGTTATTTCCGCGATACGCCGCAAGTAAAAAAGGAGACAATCCTTGTTCCGAAAGTTGATTCACTTGATTCGGCTGCTCGTCCAAAAATTTCTTCATCGCAACAACATCTCCTGTACGCGCCAAGTCATGAACGGATTGACCAAAGGACACATCACTGAGGAGCAGAAATAGGATTAAATTGCGAATCATGGTGTAAAAATACGGATAATGTGCTAGTGTGCTAATGTGCTAATGTGCTAATGTGCTAGTGTGCTAATGATTAGTGCGCAATAGCGCATAGTTTATCGTTGAGAGCAAATCCTGCACCACGGGTTTACTGACCCTGTAAGAGATGAATTTAGTCCGTGCCGGTTCAGAAGAGAGAAAGACAATGAGAGCCAGAGAGAACGAGAACATATAAGAAGCTGCTAAAT
>Ga0208440_1000123_pt1 | contig 28172 bp, 30 predicted proteins | sample Colrivmet1547B02_FD_187644 | JGI IMG/M metagenome (GOLD analysis project Ga0208440, IMG submission 187644) | Estuarine microbial communities from the Columbia River estuary - metaG 1547B-02 (SPAdes) (version 2) | ecosystem: Environmental > Aquatic > Marine > Intertidal zone > Estuary | place... | reverse complement strand
CCGGGTTTCAAGCAACCATCCTTCTCCGACTCGACCGGTGATCAAGGCCGCCATCGCAAATGCAAATGGCACCGTGAAACCCACATACCCGATATACAAAATCGGTGGATGAAACAAAACAAGAATGTGATTTTGTAGCAGCGGGTTTGGTCCAGGACCATCGTTGATACCAGGTGCGCCTACCGCAAACGGATTCGCTGGGCCGTATGACAAGAAGAAGAAGAACAAGCCGACGACGAACAAGACAACCATGGCCCATGCCAAAAGTTCGTCACCAGCACGCGCCCTGAACTTTCGCGCCACGGCGGCAATCAATCCGGTGAGAGCAACCACCCACAACAGAATGGATCCCTCGAGAGCGCTCCACAGTGCGGTCACATTAAACAGTGCCGGCGTGTCTCGTGAGCCAACTTGTTGCACATACTTCAAGGAGAAGTCCCGAGTAATGAGCGCACGTTCCATCATGATGAATGCCACAAGAGCAGCAGCAAACGCGACATATGCGTAACGAGTTGTCGATCTCAATGCACGCAGGTCGTGCTTTCGAATTCCGGCAACAGTGATGGCGATACCCGAGAGACATGTCAATAGCCCGAGCAAAATCGCACCGCGACCGATGGCCCCATTAATGCTTACTGCAAGCACGAAGTTCCTTCAGCAGCTGATGCTTCATCTTCGACCCGATCGGGATTATCGGCCTTGTAATCATTTGAGTGTTTGACTTCAACTCGGTCGCCAAGAAAAACGCCATCGGACAAAATGCCATGGACGACGACGGGGATGCATTCTTTAAAAATTCCGCCTGGTTCGCCGTCGTAGGTCACGGGCAGCGTCTCTCCGCCAAATGACATATCGAATTTGGTTGTGACACCATCATTTTCGACTGACCCCTCATCGACCACACCTTGAATGCGCAATCGGCGTCCAGATTCACAGCCGGACTTCGTTCCAATCTCATCAACATTGCAGTAGTAGTCAATGGCCGAAGTTAAAAACTTGGTCAGCACAATTCCGCCAGTGGCGACGACCAATAACAACACAATGATTGCTGGCCAAGGCCGACGCTTTCTTTGCTGTCGCGCTGAAACTGGCCGGGGAGAAAGATCAAGTGAGTCAGCGCTGGTGCCAATTTCGTCGTCATTGACATTCTGGTTCATAACCACGGCCTCTGATCTCGCGGTACATCGCGAGATGACTTGCGCGAACGGCGGATGACACCCAGTGCATATGCGCCAACTGATCCAAAAGTAATGATGTAACTCGCGAAAATGAAGCCGGCGTTATCCATTAGCGAGCAACTCCTTGAGCTTCGGCGCGACGGGCCGTCAGTGCGTTATCGAGTCCCGAATCGTCGAGCATGTCATCGAGTGCCAGCGAACGTTGACGATGCAACACCAACCACACATACATCAAGGTGAAGACAACAACACCAAGAAACAGCGTGAACAACATCAAGCCGTCCATCTCAACATCGGTTCCCCGACCAGCAATGCTCGCTTCTTGATGCAGCGTGTTCCATAACTCAACAGAGAAATGCACCAACGGAATTTCTAAAACCGCGAGCAACGCCAAAACTGCACTTCGCCGTGCTCGTTGCTGATGAGTGCCGCCTAGCCCACGAACTGCTAGGTAGCCAATGTATGTAACGAATAAGAATGCGGTCGTGGTGAGACGGGCATCCCAAGTCCAGTAAGTGCCCCAAGTAATTCGTCCCCACAAACTCCCAGTGACGAGCGAGATACCCATGAACAAAACACCGACTTCAGCCGAGGCGCCGGCAATGCGGTCCCACGTGAGCGATCGGGTGCGTTTCCACAAATATGCGGCCGATGAAATTCCGGTGACAACAAATGCAAGGTAAGCCAGCCAAGCACCCGGCACATGCGCATACATGATACGCACCGATTCTCCTTGGTTGACATCAGGAGGAGAAACAAACAATCCGAGGATGACGAGCAAAATCATCCCGGCCAAAATCACGACACCGAGGCCACGAGTGAACGTCGTACCAGTGACACGATCACGAGGAGAAGAATTTGGCGCAGTTGTCGTATCTGTCGTGTTCATGGTTCTCCTCCTTTGCTCGTTACTTTCAATCATCGAGCAAAGGCCCAAAGGCCACTGCCCCAGCAACACTGAACAAAACTGCAAACACTGCCAGTAAGCCCAACCACGGCCAACCTTCACTGATCGCAATTCCGTTCGTGCCGAACGCAGATTCGGTCGCCCGAGTTGCTCCGATCAACACTGGTGCAACTACTGGCAATAAGAGCAACGGAAGCAAAGTTTCGCGTCCCTTGGCACCAGCAGCAAGACCTCCATACAGAGTACCGACAGCGGCCAAACCACAGGTAGCGGCGATCGCAGTGGTGACCAAGAGCACGCCGCCAGACCACGAAACCTGTGCGCGATACAGAACAACTGCCGCTCCCACCAAAAGTGTCACCAAAACCAATAACTGCACCATCAAGGCCACTGTTTTGCCGATGAAAATACCCATAGCCGGCACCCCGGACGATCGCAATTGATCGAGCGCTCCATCGGCTGTTTCAACGGCAAAGGAACGTGAAACCATAATGAGAACACTAAAAAGCGTTGCCAACCACACCAAACCTGGCGCCACTCGTTCGAGCACTGCATCGCTGTCGAGTGCAAAAGCAAACATCACCATGACAATCAGTGAAAAAGGCACCACTTGATTGAGAAGTACTCGACTGCGCAACTCAACACGAAGGTCTTTGGTAGCAATCAGCCGCGCCGTCGCGATGACGGTTGACGTGTTTTTAGGTGACGAGTTTTCAGGTGACGAGTTTTGAGACGGCTTGCTCATAGCGTTTCCAGTTCTCGCGCTTGACCGGCCACAACTTCAACTTGCCGAGTTGCCAATTGGCTCGCCCGCTCAAGTTCGTGACTCGCAACCATCACTGTCGCGCCGGCAGCGGCAGCCAATTTAAGAACCTGATCAAGTTCATCACGGCCCGCCGCATCGAGACCTGCATGAGGTTCATCAAGTAACCAAAGTTCAGCCCGTCGCGCGACCAATCCCGCTAACGCGGTACGGCGTTTTTGCCCGGCCGACAGACGCGAAATGGGCAAATTGGCCAAACGCCCGTCGAGCCCCATTCGATGCAAAGCGGCGTCGACCTCAGATGTTGAAGCACCGACGGTTCGACCCCAAAAACGAACATTTTCGGTGACTGTGAGATCGCTATACAGCCCGTTGTTATGCCCAATCATTCCGACTCGGTGGCGCACAAGTTCACGATCGCGGACAAGGTCAACGCCGAGAATTCGACCTTGACCTCGTTCAAGGGGAACCAGCCCCGCACATAACCGAAGAAGTGTGGTCTTTCCGGCGCCATTTGGTCCACGAAGCAGAACTATCTCGCCTCGCCGAACGCTCAATGTCGCACCAGCCAAAGCGGGAAAAGAACCCAGCACGGCAACCGCGTCAACGAGGTCAACAACCACATCTGTACCGGGCTCGTGGGCGATCGCTGACATGCACTGACGACGCTATCTGCAACCTCTGCGCTGCCCTGTTCTGAGCCTCATCACAGATAGCGTTTCACCTCTGTGGAGAACGACGAATCGGCCAAATCACGAGCTTTTGGTGACGACCTTTCTCCCCCCGACAGTTACGACCCTTTCGAAACCTCTCGGCCCATCCCCCGACCAACTGAGGTCGGACCTATTGAGCCACTTTTGATGCCCCGCAATAACGACGAAGCCTCGCGAAACTTGGCCCCTGTCGTGAAAGTCCCTTTTTGGGATCGCCCGAAGCCCAAGAAGGATTGGTACTGGTTTCTTGGACGACTCGGTTCAAGTTTGATCATTCTTGGACTATTGATGTTCTTGTTCGTCGGTTACCAACTGTGGGGAACCGGAATCGAAGAAGCACAGTCGCAGAACAAACTTGAAAATCGTTTTAGTGCAATTGCGGTTGCCACAAGTACGACACCGTCAACATCTCTCGCACCATCAACCAGCGAGCCACCGGTAGTAACAACAGTCGCTCCATCCAAACCAATCGTGATTAATGAAGGTGATCCCATCGCCATCATTGAAATGCCAACAATTGGTGTCACCAAATACGTCGTTGCGGGTGTTCAAACTGCTGATCTCAAAAAAGGTCCTGGTCATTACCCCGCGACACCTTTCCCGGGCGAACTCGGTAATGCATCAATCGCCGGACACCGCACAACTTATGGTGAACCATTCCGTCACCTTGATGACCTGAACATCGGCGATCCGATCGTCATCACCGATTTGTTGGGGCGCCAATTCACTTATCTTGTCAGCAATCAACAAGTTGTTGAAGCAAACGATTCGTGGGTCGTCGCCACAACCGACCCCACAAAAGCGATCCTCACGTTGACGACTTGTCATCCCGAGTTTTCAGCCAAACAACGTTTAATCGTTTCGGCCGAACTTGATGTGACACAAAGTGGAATCGCTACCTCGCCAGCGGCCATTTACGCAAAAAACACTTCTGATACCACCAGTGATCCATCACCTGAAGTTGTCACGACAGAAGTATCAACGACAGACGTCACTGAAACGCCAACGACGACCACAACTACTACGCCCGAAATTTTCGTTGACGATTCAATTGATAGTGAGAGCGCCGACGCTTTAAGCCGTGGTTGGTTCAGTGATCTTTCGGCAATTCCGCAAACACTCTTGTGGGGGTTACTCGAACTGCTCATCGTGATGGGCGCATGGCGAGTAGCTAAGAAATTCCGCAACCGCATTATTGGCGCTGCTGTTGGGTTTATCCCATTCTTTGTCGTTCTGTACTTCGTTTTCCAGAACGTCAATCGTCTCTTGCCACCAAATCTCTAATTGCCTCAGGGTTTATCGGCCCAACAAGTCTGAACAAAAAGCAACTGTGCCCGAGACCAAGGCATGCGGTGCCTCCCACGGTACGAAGTGACCGCAATCGCGCAACAAATACGGTCCCACGTGCTTGTCAAAGACCACTGCAGCCATTTGGTCGAACCCTGGATAGATCACATGATCGCTTGGCCCAAACAAAATCAAGGTGGGAGTTTTCTCATTGCGACCCATCTTTGTTGAGTCACTGTTCTTTGAAGCGTTGAACACTGTTTCGTAACCACCAAATGATGCACGTAATACGTCGCCACTTGCGAATGGTTCAGTATGAAAGTCGACAGCTTCTTGATCAAAAGTTCCGGGGTGAGCCCAAAAACGACTTCCGTAAAACGTTGCAATGTAGCGACGACGCGCATCCGGTGTTGAAAGTTCTGTTGCTAACCCGTCAGCGTCTGTTCCTTGACGAATGAAATAGTCGGCGGCTTCACGCGGCGCACGAGTGCCCTCAATGCCCTTCATGCGTTCTTTGTCAAACGGTAACGGCGAATTGAACAACACCATGCGGTCAACAAATTCGGGATATCGCAAAGCCATGTCTTGAATGACTGGTCCTCCCATGTCTCCGCCAAGCACAACAACTTTGTCGTAACCAAGTTGATCGTGTACGAGTGAATACATGTCCTTTGAATGTGATGGCGTGTCATAGAAACCATCGGGTGCGACACCACTGTCACCGAATCCACGAAGGTCAGGAACAATCACGTCAAAGCCCGCCGCTACGAGAGGTTCAATGACTTTCCAAAAAATACGCTTACTTTCGGGCCAACCATGAAGACATAACAAAGCTGTCCCAGACCCGTTAGTCGATCGCTCATAAACAAATGTCTGTTTAAACCCGCGCAACGTCGATGTGTGGAGTTGAAATCGCTGGGGATCAACATCTGGATTCATGCCACTACCGTACCGAGAACTGTCAAATCCCGCCGTACTCGGCGAGCCCGCACGCCTAGCCTGTAGACCATGGATGCCAACGAATTTCGCGCTAATGGCCAAGCAGTGATTGAACTCATTGCTCAATACCTAGAAACGATCGAACAACGCCCAGTCACCGCCGATGTGCGACCCGGGGATATTCGTTCAATGTTGCCCGAACATCCACCTACATCGCCTGAATCATTTGATGACGTTTTGCGCGATGTCAACAACATCGTTCTGCCTGGTCTCACCCATTGGCAACATCCGAATTTCTACGCTTTCTTCCCCGGCAACTCGTCGTATCCATCAATTCTCGCCGATCTGTTAACTGCTGGATTAGGAGTACAGGGAATGAGTTGGCTCTCATCTCCTGCGTGCACCGAAGTTGAAACACTCATGCTCGATTGGATGCAAGAGCTGCTTGGCCTGCCCGATAAATATCGCAGTACGACCGCTACTGGTGGTGGAGTCATTCAGGGTTCGGCAAGTGAAGCCACACTCTCTTCAATACTTGCGGCCCGTTGGCGTATCACTCACGGAAAAGTAAATCTTGACGGCGACACGTCCAAGCTCATCGCGTATTGCACATCACAATCACACAGCAGTATCGAAAAAGGACTTCGTATTGCTGGCATTGGTACGCAAAACATTCGCGTCATTGAACACGATCAATCATTCGCTATGAATGCCGAAGCACTTGAAGCGCAAATCACTAGCGACAAAAATGCGGGGCTCACTCCGTTCTGGATTTGCAGTACTCATGGCACAACATCGTCAGGTGCTTTTGACCCAACGCCTGCGATTGGTGTCATCGCACAACGACACGGCATTTGGCTCCACGTCGACGCAGCAATGCACGGCATCGCAGCGCTTGCACCCGAACTTTGTTGGGTCAATGACGGACTCGAGTTGGCCGATAGTTACTGCACCAATCCACACAAATGGATGGGGGTCAACTTTGACTGCGACCTCTTTTGGACTTCTGATCGCGCATCATTACTTGGCGCGCTCAGCATCTTGCCCGAATACCTTCGTTCTGCCGCTGCCGAATCTGGAGCCGCGATCGATTACCGCGACTGGCAGATTCCGTTAGGTCGTCGATTCCGCTCACTCAAATTGTGGTTCGCCATTCGTACCGACGGCACCGCGGTCTTCCAAGAACTCATTCGTCGTCATGTCGCGATTACCCAAGACCTGGCCACCCTCGTGACCTCTGACGCACGCTTTGAAATTGTCGCCCCTCATACGTTGAACTTGCTCTGCCTCCGCATCAAGGGTTCAAGCCCAGAAGAGGGCGACCGCCTCACCGATCAGCTCATTGAGGCGGCAAACGCCACTCGAGAGGTGTTTTTCACGCGCACGGTGCTGAACGGTCGAAGCGTTCTCAGGTTTTCCATCGGAGGGCGTACCACCGAACGTCGCCATGTTCTCTCGGCATGGGGAATGTTGCAAAGGTTGGCGTAAGATTTGAGCACAACATAAATCACCCCGTGCGGGGTTTGGGTGTAAGTCCCAACCGGCGGTTACAGTCCGCGAACCAGTTGATGAGTTCACTCAACAACTGGCCGATCTGGTGAAATTCCAGGGCCGACGGTCATAGTCCGGATGGGAGCACGGGTGCGTCTAGTTCGGCGTACATGAACGGGCCTCGTTGCTCGTTCATTGCTCGTGCTGTTCGTGCTTGGGCTGTCACCCCGTATGTGGTCTGACCCCGAATGCAGAGCCATGACCGATCACGACTACATGATGAAAGCGATTGAAGCTGCTTCATTAGTTCGTCTTCGCACGTCGCCGAATCCGTGGGTTGGTTGCGTTGTTGTGACAGTTGACGGTCAAGCCTTTGTCGGTGCAACCGAGGCACCAGGTGGTCGCCATGCAGAAGTCGTCGCACTTGACGCAGCACGCGCGGCACTTGCCGACACTCAAGGTGCCACAGTATTTACAACTCTCGAACCCTGCAGTCATCACGGCCGAACCGGACCTTGTACCGAAGCACTCATCTCTGCTGGTGTGTCTCGGGTCGTGAGCGCTATCACAGATCCCGATCAACTCGTAGGCGGTCAAGGATTCGCTGCTCTTCGCTCAGATGGCATCACTGTTGAAGTTGGCTTATGTGCCGATCTTGTGACCGAGCAACTTCGTCCGTATCTCCATCACCGAATCACAGGGCGACCTTTTGTGATTCTGAAGCTTGCCTCAACTCTTGATGGTCGCACCGCAGCAGTTGATGGTTCGAGTCAATGGATCACCGGTGATGAGGCACGCACAGCAGCACATCAACTACGCGCCGAGAGTGACGCCATCGTCGTCGGTTCTGGCACGGTACGGCGAGACAATCCAACACTGACAACACGTCTCGTTGACGGCCCATCACCACGTCGCGTTGTTTTGGGGAAAGCGCCCGAACAGGCCAATGTTCATCCTTGCCTCGAATGGGACAAATCACTATGTGAACTCCTTGACACATTGGGTAACGAAGGTGTTCTGCAACTCATGGTTGAGGGTGGAGCAACGGTTGCATCCTCTTTCCATCAAGAAAATCTTGTTGATCGTTATGTGATGTACGTCGCCCCCGCATTCATGGGCGGCAACGATGGATTGCCCTTGTTCAATGGCGAGTCGGCTCCTTCAATGCAGCACATGTGGCGTGGCTCGCTACGAAGCGTGAAACAACTCGGATCAGATATTGAAATAACGATAGATAACCCCCGCATAAACGAGGAGAAGTAATGAGTAACAATTTTGAATTTGCCCCGATCGAAGAGGTCATTGCAGCAATAGCCCGTGGTGAGATGATTGTGATGGTTGATGATGAAGATCGCGAGAATGAAGGCGATCTCATTATGGCGGCGCAATTTGCCACCCCAGAAAAGATTGCCTTTATTGTTCGGCACAGTTCGGGTGTGATCGTTGCTCCATTAAGCGGAGATCGTTGCGATGATTTGCGTCTCCCGCTCATGGTTGAACACAACACTGAAAGTCATCGGACTGCCTTTACTGTTTCCGTTGACCTGATTGAGGGAACGACCACAGGGATCTCAGCAGCAGATCGATCTGCCACGCTGTGTGCTCTAGCCGATCCGAAAGAAAGTTTTGCTTCATTTGCCCGCCCTGGGCACATCTTTCCGCTTCGCGCGCGTGAAGGCGGAGTACTGAAACGAGCCGGGCACACCGAAGCTGCTGTTGACCTCGCACGCATGGCTGGTCTTGAGCCAGCCGGAATCATCTGCGAAATCATCAACGATGATGGCTCAATGTCACGCCTACCAGAGCTCATCGAGTTTTCCCGTAAACATAATTTGCTACTTTCAAGTATCGCCGACCTCATCAAGTATCGACGTCACAACGAAAAACTTGTCACGCGTATGGGTCAAGCACAAGTACCAACCGACTGGGGCAACTTCATGTGCACCGCATTCAAGAGCGATGTCGACGAAACAGAACATTTGGCATTCTCACTCGGCACCGTTGACGATGGTGAACCCGTATTGGTACGAGTGCACAGCGAGTGCCTGACGGGCGACGTGTTTTCAAGCCGCCGTTGCGACTGTGGTCCGCAGTTGCATTCTGCAATGTCTCTCATCGCCGAAGAAGGACGCGGAATTGTCGTCTATCTCCGGGGACATGAAGGTCGCGGCATCGGAATTGGTCACAAGATTCGCGCTTACTCATTGCAAGATGGAGGCCTCGACACCGTTGATGCCAATACCGAACTCGGCCTCCCTGTTGATAGCCGTGAATACGGAATTGGCGCTCAGATTCTTGCCGACATGGGAGCCAATCAATTGCGATTGATCACCAACAATCCAGCAAAATATGGCGGCATTGAAGGCTACGGTTTAGAAATCATTGAACGCGTGGCGATCAACCCAGTTGCGACAGAAGAGAACATCAAGTACCTACAAACCAAGCGCGACCGTATGGGGCACTTGTTTAGCTTGCCCGAATCCGATTCTGAAAAGGAAAAGTCATGACCCGAATTACTAGTAGTAAAACAGCCCCGGATTCTTTTGATGGATCTGAATTGAATATCGGAATCGTCTGTGCCCGCTTCAACGATCACATTGTGAGTGAGCTTCTCGCAGGTGCGCTACGAGGCCTCAAGCGATGCAAAGTTGATTCAACAAACATCGAAACAGTTTGGGTTCCTGGCGCGTTTGAAATTCCACTCGCTGCAATCACTCTTGCTGATTCCGGAAACTTCGACGCCGTGATCACTCTTGGTGCAGTCATTCGTGGAGACACCGCGCATTTTGAATTCGTTGCCGGCGAATGCGCACGTGGTATTCAAAATGCACAGCTCGAGACTGGCGTACCTGTCATGTTTGGCGTACTCACTGTTGACAACAATCAACAAGCCGTCGACCGTTCAGGCCCTGGTATTGACAACAAAGGCGACGAAGCCGCAGTCGGTGCAGTTGAGATGGCGTTGCTCGTCAACCAGATTAAATCCACATATCCCACTGTCGAGTAAATCTCCGTTTTACAAAGAGGTCAGCACACTTTGTTGAGTCACTACATCGGTGGTGACAAAACACAAGGAGGGCGACATGGGCTTTGTGCTCAGTCTCCTCGTGGCGGTCTCGAGTTTTTTGACCGCTCCATTGTCGAATCCCGATCCCGTTCGTGATTCGAAGCGTTTAGAGACTTTGGTCTTCTCCACTACATTGCGCGACTTTATTGCGCTATCGCAGCGACACCCTGAAGCAGACAATTGGTTTGATTGGTCAACCGATTTATGTTCGGCACCACTCGTCGGAAGTTCGGGTCGAACTTTTGATTTCACCGCACCATGTTTGCGACATGATTTCGCATATCGAAATTTCAAGCTGATGGATCAGCGTTACTCATGCCCTCGACGATTGCCCCAACAGGTATGTGAACCTGGCACCAGCAATCATGGCAAATGGTGGAACAGCAAGAACCGATTGCGAATTGATTCGCGCTTTCGTACCGACCTGTTGAATCACTGCTCATCACGCTCGCTGCTTGATTACTTGCCGTGCAAAGCGTGGGCAGCGGTTTTCTATAAAGGAGTCCGAACCGCGGGCGGTCTCTAACGTTTGGGTAGGTCAGAGAGTTTTTCGATACTTAATAGCCATCACTTCATTCATGAACTCTCTGGCCAAACCCCACCCGCGTTCAACTTCAACAAAGCCGGCGCGCTCGATCGTGCGCCGTGAGGCCGTATTTTCTTCAGCGATGTAGGCAACAACTGAATGAATGTCTTCATCAGGTGTGATTGAGGCAATCAACAATTTCACGGCAGCCGAAGCAGCCTTCATTCCTCGACCCCAAGGTGCCACCCAATACCCCATGGGAGCTTCGCGAGTGACTTCATCAATCTCGTGAATACTCACCAAACCAAGTGGCATCGATGATTCTGAATCTTTAATCACCATAGTCACGTACTCTGGTTCGTTCTCAACAAACCATTCGGCATCTTCCAGCGAATATGGCCGCGGAATCATGGTCCAACGTTGAATTGCCTCATCTTGACAGGCATCAAAAATCCACTCGACATCGTCGTACTCGAGTCGGCGCAATTTAAACATGTTCATATCTTGATTTACCAATTCGGTAAATCAAAATGATTTACGCCGTGAATGACACATAACAGTTCGTGCAACATTCGAGCCGTTGCACCCCAAACCGTTTCGTCGTCGAGATGAAAGAAAAACATCGGCCGATCACCAGGCAGTTCGGCACGGTCGAACGACCACCATTCCCACGAGAAAGTATCGGCCCGTACGAGTTCGGCAAGAGGCACCCACATTGCCCGTTCAACTTCGTAAGAATTAAGGACCAGCTCTGGTTTCTTCTCGACAGCGCCAATGATTGGCACAATAAAACTTCGACTCACAAATGTTGACAAAGGACTTAATTCGGCGTGGACAGTAATTGAACTCGGCTCAATGCCAACTTCTTCGTGAGTTTCGCGCAAGGCTGCTTCGGTCATCGTCTCATCAGTGTCGACCCGGCCACCTGGAAAACTGATTTCACCTTGATGATTACTAAGTTTTGTTGAACGTCGAGTCAACAAAATTTCAGCACCATGCTCACCTGGTGCAAGCAATGCCAGAACTGCCGAAACCTTTTCTTCAACCCGAGGTGTTTTGTGTGCTCGTTCGTCAACTTGTTTTTGTTTGACTCGTTGCACAACTGAAGCAAGATCAAATTCAGCTTGATGTTCGATCCACAACGGATCACCGGCGCTACGACGCGAGGACGGGGTCGGAATTTGTTGGGCTCCGCCGACACGGCGCGGTGAACCCGATGTCATGACAAATCAGGCGACGACTGTTGGCTTCCAGCCCGATGACTGAAGTTCTTTCAAAATCTCGGCAAGGCCAGCCTTCTTCATATTCGTCATGGTCTTGCCCGGAGCTTCTTCGCCCCGTTCCCATTCATCCCACGCGGCAATGATCTTGTTCAGGTCGGCATCTGGACGTTCGAATGATGAAGTCATGGGCAAAGTTTACGCCTCAACGGCGCAAAGACTCTCAATGCGATTTCAGGCCAATAGATCTATTGCGTGAGCCCGACCGTCCGACCAACGCACGTCAAAATTCTGCTTCTCAAACCGCTCGCGACCCACTAAACGAAGAATTTGTTGGACAACCCCTCGAGCTTGTTTTTCGTTGTACTTCTCGCAGAACAACACGTGAAACGCGGTCTCTTCCGACATCGTGGTGTGAGCAACGAGCAGCGGGAAAATGGCGTCGTACGCGTTGGCGAAGTCGTACACCATCGTCGAACCATCGAAGTCAACAACCTCGAGGCGACCACCTTTAATCACCAGTGCAGCGAATGAACCAGTGCCGATCGGGTCGGTCCACACCACAAGACCCGTGCCATCAGGCAGTTTGAAGCGCTTGGGTTTGGGGGCAGATTTCTTCGGTGGCTTATTCATGGTTGTTTGAACTCTCGACTCTTTTCGCGGATTTTGCTGGCCCACGTGCCCGCAGTATGCCCCGCTAGTCGCCCTATTTCGTCGGCCCGTCCATCGGGAACCGCAGAAACAGGTTGTTTTCCTTTGGGCGCCGGCGCTGAGTAATTGGTTCGCAAGATCACCACCGCCAAGACAATGACAATCAATATCTGAACGAGTCGAGTCGCTACGTCCATCCCGGGCGCCGCACAGGCCACTGTCGCTATCCCTAAGACGATGTAATCAAGGATTCGATGTAGGCGACGACCGACCAATCGGAACGCCCCAAAGGGGGCGTCGACGATTGCGGTATTGAGCAAGATCAGGCTTCCGACGATTGCCGGGATCAGTGGTTTAGGACTTTGTAATCCCGAGGCCAACATCGCTCCGCCCACGATGTATTCAGCCAATTGGTGCAGCCAAAACGAACGTTTTCCAGAAGCGGCCATAGCTACAGGTTAGTTGCCAGTTCGCTTGGGCGATTTGACCCCCGAATCTGGGGGTGTTTCGCGCCCAACGGGAAATAGCAAAGGGGCCGGTGGATTGCTCCACCAGCCCCTTGTCGTATTCAGTTATGTATTCGGTTGTATTTGGTTGAAAGTGTGTTGACGGCGAACCGTCAGATCACATCATTCCGCCCATGCCACCCATGCCACCAGGCATGCCGCCACCCATACCGCCGCCACCGCCGCCCTTTTCAGGCTTGTCGGCAACGAGGCATTCAGTGGTGAGGACCAAAGCAGCAATCGAGCCAGCGTTTTGCAACGCGGCACGAGTCACCTTGGCGGGGTCGATGATTCCGGCCTTCACGAGGTCGACGTACTCGCCAGTTGCGGCATTGAGTCCCATCGCGCCTTTTTCGCTTTCAACACGCTGCACCACAAGGGCGCCTTCCATGCCGGCGTTGTCGGCAATGTTGCGGGCTGGTGCATCAAGGGCTTCCCACACGGTGCGAGCACCAGTGGCCTCGTCACCAGTGAGCGAATCAACAACGGCCTTGACCGCGGCACGGGCACGCAACAATGCGGTTCCGCCTCCGGGTACAACGCCTTCTTCGATTGCTGCACGAGTTGCCGAGATGGCGTCTTCGATGCGGTGCTTCTTCTCTTTGAGTTCAACTTCGGTAGCTGCGCCAACCTTGATCAAAGCCACACCGCCGGCCAACTTGGCCAAACGCTCTTGCAACTTTTCACGATCCCAGTCGGAATCGGTGTTTTCGATTTCGGCCTTGATCTGGTTGATACGACCTTCGACGTCAGACTTTTCGCCATTGCCATCGACAATGGTGGTTTCGTCCTTGGTCACGATGACGCGCTTGGCACGGCCGAGAAGATCGAGCGTGATGTTTTCAAGCTTGAGGCCAACTTCTTCGCTGATGACTTGGCCACCAGTGAGAACTGCCATGTCTTGCAACATTGCTTTGCGACGATCACCAAAGCCAGGAGCCTTGACAGCAACTGAAGTGAAGGTTCCACGAATCTTGTTAACGACAAGAGTCGCCAAAGCTTCGCCTTCGATGTCTTCAGCAATGATGACGAGCGGCTTGCCGGTCTTCATGACTGCTTCAAGTGCGGGCAACAAAGCCTGAACAGTTGAAATCTTTGAGCCGTACAACAAGATGTAAGCATCATCAAGAACTGCTTCTTGACGTTCTGCATCAGTGACGAAGTAAGGCGACAAGTAACCTTTGTCGAACAACATTCCTTCGGTGAAATCGAGCTCGATTCCGAAAGTGTTGCTTTCTTCAACAGTCACAACGCCGTCTTTGCCGACCTTGTCGATGGCATCAGCGATGACATTGCCGATTGCTGAGTCAGCAGCCGAAATGGTTGCAACGCTGGCGATCTGAGCTTTGTCTTCAACCTTTTGCGCCAACTGCTTGATGCTTTCAACAGCAGCAGCAATGGCCTTTTCGATGCCCTTCTTGAGACCCATCGGGTTGGCACCAGCAGTCACGTTGCGCAGACCGAAGTGCACCATGGCCTGTGCAAGCACAGTGGCGGTGGTGGTGCCGTCACCGGCAACATCGTTGGTCTTAGTAGCAACTTCTTTGACTAACTGAGCACCCATGTTTTCGAATGGATCTTCAAGTTCGACTTCTTTAGCGATGGACACACCGTCGTTTGTGATGGTGGGTGCACCGAACTTCTTGTCAAGCACAACGTTGCGGCCCTTAGGTCCGAGTGTGACTCGAACGGCATCGGCCAACTTGTTGACACCTGCTTCGAGGGCGCGACGCGCTTCCTCGTCAAATTTCAGCATCTTCGACATGGTGGTTTACCTCACTTGCCGACGATGGCAAGAACGTCACGGCTGGTGAGGATCAAGAGATCTTCGCCTTCGATGGTGACTTCGGTGCCGCCGTACTTCGAGTACAAAACGGTGTCGCCTTCTTTGATCGCGAGGGCGTGATGCTTACCTGCATCGTCGCTCCAGCGGCCAGGTCCGACGGCAAGGACGGTTCCCTGCTGGGGCTTTTCTTTGGCGGTATCGGGGATGACGAGACCGGAAGCTGTGCGCTCCTCGGCTGCGTTGGGCCGTACCACGATGCGGTCATCGAGGGGCTTCAGGTTCATAATTCAAGCCTCCGTGGCTAGATAGTTTGCGGATATAAGTGACCGATATGAGCGTTAGCACTCGTACCTGCCGAGTGCCAAGGATAGGGGTCAAAGTGACCAGTTAGCAACCGCCAACCGCGAGTGCTAAGCCCAAACCTTGCCGACTAAACCGCTTCAGCGCAGGGGTGCACCAAGGGCGGCGCAGATCTCGGTCAGGCGTTCGATCGGGAGCCCGATAATGGCGTTTAAAGACCCCTCGACCTGCTCAACAAACCCGGCCGCCCCACCCTGAATGGCATAGGCACCCGCCTTGTCGCGGGGTTCGCCCGAGTCGACGTAGGTGATGATCTCTGGAATCGGGACCGACCGGAAGGTCACCGTGCTCGACACCACTTCAACATGACCGTCCCAATCGACTCCCCGACAGCCAGGCCCAGCCACCGCGACCGCAAAGCCCGTGTGCACCTGATGGCTTCGGCCCGACAACGCGAGCAACATTTTCACAGCCTCGGCGTCGTCGACGGGCTTGCCGAAAATCACGCCATCAACATCAACGGTGGTATCGGCGGCAATCACGATGGCCCCAACGTTCACCGCACCCACAGTTTTCATCACTGCATCTAATTTCGCCGATGCCAAACGTCGCACGTAATCAACGGGCAACTCTCCATCAAGAACTGACTCATCAATATCGGGCGACACCACGCGCGGCTCAATGCCAACACTGCGCAACAAATCAAGTCGTCGGGGTGAACCCGAACCCAGAATCACAGACATGGAATCACCGTCATAAAAAATCAACCATCAATACGTCAGCCACCCGAAATAGCCATCTCTGAATCGTCGTCGGGAACAGTCATGTCGTCAAGACAACCGCGGAAACCTTCGGGCAACGACACCTTGATGGGTCCACTGGTTTTGCCACGACGCAAACTCTCGCCGCCCTCAACCACAGTCATGTCGGCTCCATTACGTTCGAGCATCTCATCAAGAATCGCATCAAAAGCCTCAATTGAATCGGCAGTCGCTAAACGATGACGCACTTCACCACCAACTGGGTATCCGGTGAGATACCACGAAACATGTTTACGAAAATCACGAACTCCGCGTGAAGTACCTGAACTGTCATCACCAAAGTGCTCAACCAAAGTTCGCAAGTGACGCTTCATCACGTCAACAACAAAACCCAAAGTACGCGGTGCCTTTACTTCGCGACCATTAAACGCATCCGCCAAATCTTCAAACAGCCATGGCCGACCAAGGCAACCGCGGCCAATCACGACACCATCGCAACCAGTTTCGGTCACCATGCGCACGGCATCGTCGGCAGTCCAAATATCTCCGTTACCTAAAACCGGAATGGACGAGACTGCCTCTTTGAGCGCAGCGATGGCATCCCAACGAGCAGTCCCGCTGTAGTGCTGTTCGGCTGTGCGCGCGTGTAATGCAATCGAAGCAATTCCTTCTTCTTCGGCGATACGCCCAGTGTTGAGATAGGTAATGAGATCTTCGTCAACACCGATACGGAATTTCGCCGTCACTGGAATGCCATACGGCTCAGCAGCTTTGACTGCTGCTTTCATAATGGCCCGTAGCAGATTGGGTTTGGCCGGAACTGCGGCGCCACCACCTTTACGCGTCACCTTGGCAACCGGGCAACCAAAGTTCATGTCGATGTGATCAACAATGTCGTTCTCACAAAGCTTCGTCACTGCACGCGCCAACATGACGGGGTCACTTCCGTACAACTGCAAACTGCGCGGTGACTCATCAGGAGCAAAAGTCACCATACGTTCAGTCTTGGCGCTGCCATGTACTAACGCAGTTGCCATCACCATTTCGTTGACATACATCAAGCCCGATGCGAACTCACGACACAATGTGCGAAACGGCGCATTCGTCACGCCAGCCATCGGTGCCAACACAATCGGTGATGCCAATTCAATGTTGCCAATCTTGAGTGGCTTCATCGTGAGCGGCTTCATCGTGACCAGCTCGAATCAATCAGAGGCAAACGCAGATTGGGAAATGCACCCGTATCAAGAGCGGTCGCCCCGTCGCTACGCAAGCGATACCACGCAGCACTACCAATCATGGCTGCGTTATCGGTGCACATGGCTCGGCTCGGCAGCAAACCATGTCGACCATCTTTTTCGCACATTTCGGTGAAACGCTCACGAAGGAGTGAATTCGCGGCGACTCCCCCACCCAATACCAAACCTTTAGCGCCAACCATCTCGGCAGCTTTACGCGCTTTACTCAAAAGAACATCGACAACGGCCAGTTGAAATGACGCAGCGACATCAGCGGTATTCACTTGTGGATTCTTGCGCACATAGTTGACGACTGATGTTTTGAGTCCGCTGAAACTGAAATCAAGTCCGTCATGCAACATTCCTCGAGGGAAATCAATCGCTTGTGCGTTGCCTGTACGTGCGATGGCATCGATTGCCGGGCCACCTGGGTAACCAAGTCCGAGGAATCGCGCAACTTTGTCGAAAGCTTCACCAGCCGCGTCGTCAATCGTGCGACCAAGTAGTTTGTATTCGCCGTGACCACGCATTTCAATCAACATCGTGTGACCACCAGATACCAACAGAACTACAAGTGGTAGTTCTAACGTTGGATCTTCAAGCAAACCTGCATACAGGTGTGCTTCAAGGTGATTGACGCCGATGTACGGAACGTCCCAGGTGTACGCCAGGGCTTTAGCTGCCGACACGCCAATCAATAAGGCCCCTATGAGTCCAGGACCATGGGTTGCCGCAACTGCATTGATGCGCGTTTCACTGATACCCGCTTCGGCGATGGCTTGTGCGATCACTGGATTCAGCAAATCAAGATGGGCCCGACCAGCAATTTCTGGTACGACTCCACCGTATTGAGCATGCAGATCAATTTGTGTGCTCACCACACTGCTCAGGATGTCGTTGCCACCCATCACCACTGACGCGGCAGTTTCATCGCAACTAGTTTCAATTGCCAAGATCACCGTTGATTCCTCAACTGATATTTGATTCGCCTGGTGAGAAAACTGCAACGTCATGATTCATCACCAGTCCGTTGACGGGATTCAAGTCGCTCGCGATATTTTGAATCTTGAATATCATGCGCCCACATCACCAAAGCGTCTTCGGTATTTTCGTAATAACGCTGCCGAACTCCCGCGGGTGCAAAACCAAAGTGGCGATATAACTCCTGGGCCGCAGTGTTACCCACGCGCACCTCAAGCGTCAGCGCTTCTGACTTGTGCGCAATAGCTTGCTCGACAATGTGACTCATCAACATGTGGGCGATTCCCTGGCGACGGAATTGAGGGTCAACAGCAATATTGGTGATGTGCGCTTCATCTAGCGCAAACATCAACCCGGCATATCCAACAACTTTGTCTGCACCGACAGCAACGACGTAATACCTTTCGCCGCGCTTCACAAGATCAATCTCACTCGTGAAGACTCCGAGTGTCCACGGCTTGGGGTAGACCTGTTCTTCAATAGTAAGAATTTCACGCACATGACGACGACGCATTGGTTCAAGCGCGATAGCAGTAGATGCATCAGAATTTGATTTCAAAAAACGCGACACAATGCTCACGACGCAGCCCCTGAGTTACGCGTGGTCCAATTGATCTCGGCATCAGGTTGACGTAAGTACAGGGCCTGAACTTCGTGGGGCTCAACCCAATCTTCTTTGAGCGCACGAGTATGGGCTAACTCAACTAATACTGATGCACTCGGAAATGAGTACGAAGTGTCAGCAAAATCAGTTGCGAATCCAGCCGCAATTTCTTCGCGATAACGCACTGCTCCGTCGCCCACGCACAGCGTTTCTTGACCTCGACCTAATAGATCAGAAATCAGATCATCGATAGTGCCAACTGTTGGGTCGAGAACTCGTTGGATGCCGGTGTTGTTCTGTCGATAGAACGCATAGAACACTTCGCCCTTGCGGGCATCAATGACCGATGCAATGAGCCGCTCGGTTTGGCGCATTGGATAGGCCAAGAGATCAAGGCTTGAAAGTGGAATCATCGGAACTTGCAGTGCTTGTGCAATGACTTTTGCTGACGCAATCCCAACGCGCATCCCCGTGAACAAGCCTGGACCAACATCGATAGCCACGCTGGCGATCTCATCAATCTTGACATCGGCCTGGCGGCAGACAAATTCAATAGCTGGAGTCAGAATCTCGGCATGACGACGACCGCGAGTCACTTCAAAAAGCGCAAGCACTCCATCGTGATCGCCAAGGGCAACACTGACTCGCTCTGTTGCAGTTTCAATTCCGAGAGTCAACATGGCCCTAGTCCTCGAGCCATAACGTCAACGAGGTTTTCAAACGATCTAGTCGTGATGCCCACTGTGTACCAACGCTGTGAACAACAACCGATCGCTCATCGTCTCCATGTTCGGGATTGTGACGCAGAAACACTTCGAGATGATCGCCCAACAACTCAGAAGCAACATCACCCCATTCGACAAGCATTACTCCGTCTTCATCAACCATTTCATGCAGTGCTAGATCAGAAACTTCAGACATTTTGTCGAGACGATAGAGATCGGCATGATGCAAAGTGACGCGACCGGTGTCGTAGGTATGGACGAGAGTGAACGTTGGACTCGTGATGGGCTCGTCGACACCAAGAGCTTCACCGAAACCTTGAGCGAACGCCGTTTTCCCTGCCCCCATTTCGCCCGCCAGAACAATGATGTCCCCCGTACGACTTAATTGAGCAATGGCTGCGGCGACACCATGCGTGTCGGCAAGCGATTGAACCAAGAGCGAAATCACTCCGAAAGCCTAACGGTAGTGACGCGAGAGGCGGTTCGAGAGACCACAAACGATTTCATAGCCAATCGTTCCGAGTCGACTGCCCCATTCATTAGCCGTCACCGAATCTGAACCTTGAGTTCCGATCAGTACCACTTCATCACCGACAACAACCGATTGATCGCCGACGTCAACCATCAGCTGGTCCATCGTGACGACTCCGACGATTGGGCAACGACGTCCCCCAACCAAAACTTCGCCGCCTACCGCAGACAAACGACGCGGTACACCATCGGCATAACCCAGCGGAACTGTCGCCACCGTTGTGGCCTTGTCAAAATGGTGACGCTGACCATACGAAACGCCCTCACCAGCAGAAACCTTTTTCACAAAAGTAATGCGCCCCTTTAACGACAACGCCGGTCGCAATTCGGCACACAGATGTTCAATCGCAATATCGGGAGCGATGCCATATACCGCGATCCCTGCGCGCACCATGTCACGATGTGAATTTTGATGGGCAAGCGAACCTGCAGAATTCGCAATATGAATCCAACCTGTTTCAACTCCAGCGCTGTGTAATGCAGCGATTGTTGTATCAAACTTCGAAATTTGTCGATCAGTGAAATCACTTTCAAGATCATCAGCACACGCCAAATGCGTAAAGACTCCTCCTAAAACGAGTTCGGGTGACCGAGCCATGATGCGACCGCCGAATTCAACAGCGTCACTCGGCTTGCATCCGACTCGATTCATTCCGGTGTCAATCTTCAGATGCACTTCTTGCCCGACAACATTGCGAACTCGTGCTTCGTTTGCAAGTGCATCAATGTAGGAAACCGAATACGCCGTCGCAATGAGGCCATGCGCAACGATGTCACCTACTTGATCAAGCGGTTGTTCTGACAAGAGCAGAATTGGATTTTCAATACCAGCACGGCGTAGTTCGATTCCTTCTTGAACTAACGCGACGCACAGTCCATGGGCTCCTGCTTCAAGCGCGGCTTCGGCTACTTCAACAGCGCCATGTCCGTACCCGTTGGCTTTCACCACCGCCATGACCTTGGCATCGCCGATCAATGTTTGGAGATGGCGGACATTGTGACGCACCGCTTCTAGATCGATATCAATCCAAGCTGCTCGAGCGCTCATTTTCAGTCCCGTACACCAACATGTCGCATGTGCGACAAAGCCAACGGGATGAGGTCTACCAAATCTGAAGCAATCAAACCTTCATTGGCGGTAAACAACGATGCGGCGTATCCATGAATCCAGGCTCCACTTGCCGCAGCGTGGAACGGTTCGACTCCTTGGGCCAACAATGCACCGATGATTCCAGCCAAAACATCGCCGGTTCCTGCAGTTGCCAAACGTTGATCGCCATTTGCCACCATCAAGACTTCTCCGGAGGGTTCGGCAACAACAGTTGTTGTTCCCTTTAACAGGCACACACAATTCGTATCACTGGCAAGGCGACGTGCGCTGGAGATTCGATCATGCGAAGGTGCGTACCCAAGCAAGGTTGTGAACTCGCCATCATGCGGCGTCAAAATCGTTCCGGCGGAGCGCGCACGAACGATGTCGCGGGCTCCTTCTCCGCCCCAAGCAACTGCAAACAATCCGTCGCCGTCGATGACCATCGGAATATGAGAGCCAGCAATGACTTTGCGAGCTTCATTCACGGTTCCCTCATCACGGCCTAAACCTGGACCAATAACCACGGCTTTAAATCGCGATAAATCATCAAGTACCTCATTCGACCAACCCAGAGCAGGTAGGGCGCGACGCACAATTTCGGTTGACGTGCTTCGATCACTCACAATTCCGGGAGACGCGACGTGCACGATGCCTGCACCTGCTCGCATGGCCGATGCACTACACAAATTGGCGGCACCCATCATTCCCGAACTACCGGCAACTGCGTACAACGCCGCTTTCCATTTGTGCGAATCAAATGGGCGTTGCGGAACCCATTGGGAAACATCGCTACGTTCAACTTCGTTGATATCAACGTTGCCCATACCGAGATTGATACCGATATCAACAAGCTCAACGTCACCACATAAGGCTCGGCCCGCTCCCAATAACAAGCCTGGCTTCAAGGCCACAAAAGTAACGGTGCGAGTGGCCTGCCATGTATCTGGTGCCGCGAGCCCGGTCAGACCATCAATTCCGCTCGGAATATCAACGGCCAAAACGGGAACACCTTTGGTTGATGGCGGGCTCCATTCTCCACGAAAGCCAGTTCCGAATGCTGCATCAATAATGAGGTCACTCACGGGGAGGCGTAACGGCATGTGCTCGGCGTCAATGACATGCACGCGTACTCCTTGATCGGCAAGCAATCGAGCAGTCACGCGACCATCGGCACCATTATTCCCTTTACCGGTGATGACGACGACGGTCCGCCCGTACAAGCCACCCATCATGCGCTTGGCAGCTCGGGCAACAGCAGCCCCAGCACGTCCAATCAAATCATCAATTGAGGTTCCTTCAGTAATGGCCTCGGAATCTAAAACCCGCATCTGTTTCGGGGTGAGCACCGGACGCATAACTAGATCGTATGCCTTTGAAGCAGGTCTACGGCAACGATCGGACAGCAATCACATAGGCAATAGCCGTGGTGTCCGTATGTGTGATCGAGAGATGCCAGTCAGTGACACCGAGTTCGTTCGCGATCTGCTCTGCCCGACCCGTGACCGCAAGCATTGGGCGCCCAGAATCAGCCCGTTGCACCCACACGTCATGAAATTCAAACGCACCGAGCCCAACACCCATGGCTTTCATCACAGCTTCACGCGCCGCGAAGCGAGCGGCCAACGAGGCTGTGGGATCAATTTGCGGTTCGACGTACTCAAGTTCTTCATGTGTGAAGAGTCGAGTCTTCATTGATGGGGTGCGTTCTAGCGACCGACGAAAGCGATCAATTTCAACTGCATCTACCCCGATACCGACAATCATCGAGATGTTCTCACGACGAAGCGCGGCGCCAGCGGTCGGCCATTTCGCTGATCGGCAAGATCAGTAAATCGGCCACCGACAATTCGCTTAACAAGTCGTCACGCATTTCGCCTTCGGTTTCTGAAACCCAGTCGACTAACCGATCGTAACGACGGTCATAACCCTGCAGCACTCCACGCATCACTGATGCATTGAGTCGATCAAAGAAACGTACGTGCAACAAAGTAATGCCGACAGTCTGACCTGACTTTACTTCTGGAATGAAAATCACAGTTCGTCCGTCACTACGCCCACGTGCGACAAGTACCTCGCGCTCGCTGGCAACTCGGCGCTTAGTTCCGAGTAACGATGGGTTGCGATCAACACGGCTCGGAACATCGCGGGACAAACCACCACGATCGACGATCGCGATTGTGGCCGTTGTGCCAGATGGATCACCGTCGATGCTGTAACGCGTGTAACCCACCACGGCTTCGACTGCAGGATCAAGATCGGCCAACACCTTCAGTGTGCGATACGCCAAAACATCGCGGCCTGCACCAGTAGCCAACACTTCTTGCACCAATGCACGGTCCATGACGCCTTCGTCACTACGGCTAATACCAACCGTCACTGTTTTCGCTTGATGCTTAATGGCATCAATGGGTCGTGTGAGTTCTTCAATCGCACGAGTGAGTGCCAAGGTGAGATCGTCGATGAGTGCCGATGGCGAACCGACTTTCCCAGTTTCGTTTTGATAGGCCTCGACTGGTGACGCATCAAGTACGACGCGCAACATTGAGGCCAGGCGCACAGCAGTGCTGGCCTCAAGATGACCGTCGTAAGTGCCGGCGCGCAAAGTCTCATTAAAGCGCTCAGCGGCAATGACCAATCCAGAACGCACAACCTTCAACACCGATTCACCATCAGGATTATGCAATACCGCAAACTCAACAACTTCACGAGCCTCGCGTAGAGAGCGAGCCAGTTCGTCAATAGCCCGAGCAGCTTCGTAGCCAAACAAGTGGCCGACAACTGCACTCAACACGAAAGCCAAAGTTGGGTCAACGTCAGGAACATCAATCACTGCAACTGCACTAGAGAAACGTGACTCAGATGCGCTGGCAATAACAATGGGTGTCGCTTTGTGCGCTCGATAGATCGCAATCTCTTTAGCGACATCGTCGGCGGTGCTTCCGGCTAATCCAGCGGCGCACACCAAGATCAAGGGCTCACATGACAAGTCAATGTGCTTCTTGTCTTCAGTGATGTCGCACGAAATACTCTTGTAGCAAAGTTCGCTCAACTTAATGCGTACTTCGTTGGCTGCAATCGCATTCGGGCCATTGCCCACAACAGCCCAATAGCGCTTGGACGGCGCATATTTGTGAGCAACTTCAGCAATCTTTGCTCGCGAGTCAATGACCGTACGCATGGCGGTGGGAAGTTCACGCAACGTGCGCAACAAATCATGCCGGCGCGAATCTGTTCCGAGTCCGGCCGCAACACTCACGGCACATGCCAACAAAACTCCGGCTGCCACTTGCGCATAGAACGCTTTCGTGGACGCCACGCTCATTTCAACGTCGCGGCCATCGCTCGTGAACAACACTCCATCGGCCTTGTCGCACAAATCGCTTCCGCGACGATTGACGATAACCAGCACCGATGCTCCACGCGAGCGCGCCAAGTCGACCGTACGGTTCGTGTCGGTGGTTGTTCCACTTTGGCTCACGGCGATGATGAGTGTGTCACTCATATCTAACTGCAGGTGAAAACCACTTAACTCGGTTGCAGTGATCGGATCAACGTCTAGTCCGCCAGCGCAGAGTTCATCAAGAACTGTTGCGCAGCTACGACCCGCGATCGCCGCGGTACCTTGACCAATCACGCGAACTTTACGAATAGCTCCAGATGCGAGTTGTTCAATAATTGAAGTTGGCAAAGTTTTGACACCAAGCGACGCATGCAAGACACCATCACGTTCAACGATCTTGCCGCGAAGAGTCTTACGGAATGACTCGGGTGCCTCGCTGATTTCTTTGAGCAAGAAGTGTGGAGCATCACCACGATCGATGTCACGAGTTGTCACCTCGGCAGTCACGAGCTCGGTTGCCGAAATGGGCAAAACAGTTCCGTCGTAGGCCAGTCGTGTGACGCCAGAGAGATCGCCAGCGAGCGCGCCATCAAGAACGACGATTTGACCTTTGCTCTCGGTCAGCGCTGCCGTGCTCGACCCTTCACCATCAAGACGGAAATATGTCGAAGTTTCTTCAACGACTCCATAGGGCTCGCTCGCAACAATGAAAAGATCTTCAGCCACGCCAACAAAGAGACCTTGACCGCTGCCGCGTAATGCGAACATCAGTCGATCAGGCTGATCGGTAGCGGCAGCACCAATAGCAACTGAGCCTTCAAATGACGCAACACTGCGACGGAAAGCTTCAACTGTGTCTCCGCATGCTCGCGCATGCATATTCACTAATGCCGGAATCACTTTGGCATCAGTAGTAATTTGCCCAGGGAACGACAGGCCATGAGCAATACGTAGATCACCATGATTATCAACGTCGCCGTTCAACGCCGCAACGACGTATGGACGCATCGTCTCAGAATCGTCGAGTTCGCGTTCGCTGTTCACCGGGTGCGCATTGGGCTCACTAATAATTCCCACACTCGCCCATCGCGTATGTCCGACTAAAGACAAACGTGCGTTGGGGTTTGAAAGGGCTAAACGCAACAAGTCATCTTCTTGAACGGCGGCACGTAACGCTTTGGTGTTGTCGCCTAGTTCGCCGATCTCGGCGGCTGCCTTATAGACAAATGACAACGTGTCATCAATCAAACGCACCGATTGATTTTGAAAGAGTGCGTCATGAGCTCGTGCGTTCAGAGCAGATGTCACCGACGGATCATTTGCCGACAACCCATGGCCCCATACGAAGACGTGGATTCCGGCCGAGTCACGACCACGAACTTCAAGTCGATCAAGCGCCGAGAAGGACTGCTGAATGGTGAGGTAGCCAGCGACCGCAGCAACTCCGGCGTCACGTCCAGCCAAATCGCGCACAAGTCGAGCTGTACGTAAACGATCTTGCCCAATTGACCACGTGACATCACGTAGAGCAATGAGTGCCGCGGCATTTCGTTCAAGTTCGTCGGCATCGGCCACGCTATTTTCGAGACCTTCGTCGATGGCGGCGATCGTCGCGCCCACTTGGTCGAGGCGGCTCGTCATTGCACTCACTAATTCGTGATTGTCAATCAGAGCTACCGCACCCGGGACGCCCTTGAGAAGTTCATTGACCTCGACAAGATGACTCGTGGCATCGACCATGTTGCGACCGCTCGCAATCGCCGCGTCGAGGTGTTGCACGATTTCGGCCACGCTGGGGGCACTCCGCCGAGCGGGTCGACCGACCAAAGCGATGATGCCACACATGACAATCAGGTTACCGAACAACTATGCAGTGACAGGCTCACAGGCATTTGTTGACGGCAACGGCAACGAGTCGATCGGCAACTTCATTGGCCATTTCAGCTGTGGGAGCCTCAACCATGACCCGAATCAGTGGTTCAGTGCCACTCGCCCGCACCAAAACGCGGCCATTTTCGCCAAGAACTGCTTCTTCAGCGGCAATTTCTGCCGCTAACAGTTTGGCTACATCATTCGGACGCACAGCAACTTTGACATTCTTAAGAACTTGCGGGAATGTGTGCATCACTGAACTCGCGAGTTGTGAAAATTTTGACCCATCATTTTCTTGGCGTCGTCGCACCAATTGGGCCAAAACAATTGCTGCTAATAACCCGTCACCAGTGGTGGCCAGATCGCGATGAATGATGTGGCCACTTTGCTCGCCGCCAATCACAAATCCACCAAGCTCCATAGCGTCAAGCACATAGCGGTCGCCCACAGTAGTTGTCTCAACATTGATGCCTTGTTGCTTCATGGCTTGATGAAAGCCCAGATTCGACATCACAGTCACGACAACGGTGTTGTTGGCCAATGTGTTGTGGTCACGACGATCAATAGCTGACAATCCAATCAATCGATCGCCATCGACTACTCGTCCATTTTCATCAACCGCAATCAGGCGATCGCCGTCTCCGTCAAATGCAAAACCAATATCAACAGAAACACCAGTGCCAGTACCACTGACGAATTCACACAACGTTTGTGGCGATGTCGCACCGCACGCATCGTTGATGTTACGACCATTGGGTGCATCACTCATTGAAATCACATCAGCACCGAGTCGCTGCAACACCAACGGTGCGACTTGACTCATTGCACCATTGGCCGAGTCAATGACGACACGTAAGCCAGCTAGCGAACCTTCACCGAAAAGATCGACAAGATGATCGACATACAACGACACTGCATCACTTCGCCGAACAATGACACCAACATCTGATGTGGTTGATGTGACGCCACTCAAAACTTTGTGTACTTCAGATTCAATGAGTTCTTGATCGGCATCGGTCAACTTGCGTCCACCTGCTGCAAAAACTTTGACGCCGTTATCTGAGAACTTGTTGTGCGACGCAGTGATCACCACACCAGGAACATTTTCTTGTTGCGCAATCAATGCAACTGCCGGCGTCGGCAAGACACCAAGCTGTTCAACACGCACACCAAGTGACGCCGCACCGGCAGAAAACGCTGCTTCAAGAATGGGTCCAGACACTCGCGGATCGCGAGCAATCACCAAACGCGGTGATCCAAGAACCAATCCGACGGCGCGACCAAGAGCAAGAACATATTCAGGGGTGATTTCGCTAATGGCGACGCCACGAACACCATCGGTGCCAAATGACGGAACAATAGACATGTGTAACTGGGGCGAACTGCTTGCGCCCGACATCGAAGTCGCGATCAGCGCTTCGTGTACTGTCCGGCCTTACGGGCCTTGCGCAGACCGTACTTCTTGCTTTCCTTACGACGTGAGTCGCGGGTCAACAAGCCGGCCTTCTTAAGTGCAGCACGTGAATCAGGATCAAGTTCAACGAGTGAACGAGCAAGACCCATGCGCATTGCGCCGGACTGTCCGGTTACGCCGCCACCATGAATGGTTGCATCAACGTCGTACTGTTCGGTCGTGTTGGTGACGCGCAATGCTTCGACTGCTGCGTTCTGCTGAGTCGCGGTGCAGAAGTAC
>Ga0208440_1000104_pt1 | contig 30904 bp, 33 predicted proteins | sample Colrivmet1547B02_FD_187644 | JGI IMG/M metagenome (GOLD analysis project Ga0208440, IMG submission 187644) | Estuarine microbial communities from the Columbia River estuary - metaG 1547B-02 (SPAdes) (version 2) | ecosystem: Environmental > Aquatic > Marine > Intertidal zone > Estuary | place... | reverse complement strand
GCGGCGGAGCATCGTTAGAATATTTAGAGGGCAAGGAACTTCCTGGTCTTCAAGCACTTGGCTTATAAGGAGCACTCATGCGTAAACCATTGATGGCTGGAAACTGGAAGATGAACCTCAATCACCTCGAGGCGATTGCAGTTGCCCAGAAGTTGGTTTATTCACTCGATGACAAGGATTATGACGCAGTTGATGTTGCGATCATTCCTCCTTTCACAGATATCCGCTCTATTCAAACCTTGATTGATGGAGATCGTCTGCGCCTGACATACGGTGCACAAGATCTCTCACCAGAGGCAAGCGGTGCATTTACCGGAGATATTGCAGGGTCAATGTTGCACAAACTTGGTTGCACATTTGTTCTTATCGGTCACTCTGAGCGCCGTGCTATCCACGCTGAATCAGATGCACTCATTAACCGAAAGATTAAGGCGGCCCTTGCTAATGAAATTATCCCAATCTTTTGTGTTGGTGAAGAGTTAGCGATTCGTGAATCAGGTGCACATGTGAGCCATGTGATTCGCCAAGTGCGCGCAGGTCTTGAAGGATTTACAAAGCCAGAGCTAAAAAAGATTGTTATTGCATATGAGCCAGTATGGGCAATTGGTACAGGCAAAGTGGCAACACCTGAGGATGCACAAGAAGTATGTGCTGCAATTCGTGAAGAGGTTGAAAATATCGGTTCCGCCGAAATCGCTTCAAACATGCGAATCCTTTATGGCGGTTCAGTGAAATCTTCCAACATCGCAGAGATCATGAAAAAGAACGATGTGGATGGTGCCCTCATCGGGGGAGCGAGCCTAGACCCTGAGGAATTAGCCAAGATTGTGAAGTTCCACGCGCAATCCGAGTAAGGCTGAGCCGGCTTTTACAGGTATCCTTACCCTCTACGAAACAAGGAGTTCGACAACGTGAAATTAGCACTATCAATCTTGCTCGTCATTACAAGCGTCATCATGATCCTGCTCGTCCTTTTGCATAAGGGCAAGGGCAGCGGACTCTCCGACCTATTTGGTGGCGGAATCTCAACTAACTACGGTGGGTCATCAGTAGTAGAGCGCAACCTTGATCGCCTCACAATCGTTGCTGGTGGACTGTGGTTCGCACTCGTTGTTGCCTTAAGTCTTGTTCTTAAGTAAATCTTTTAATACTTATTTTAAAAAGGAGTAATACATGGCAAGTGCAATTCGTGGAAGCCGAGTCGGCGCTGGCCCAATGGGCGAGGCAGAACGCGGTGATTCGATTGCTCGCGCATATGTTTCATACTTTTGTGCAAATGGACATGAAGTCCGTCCATCATTTGCTGTTGAAGAGACTGTAGTTATTCCAGCTGAGTGGGATTGCCCAAAGTGTGGTTACCCAGCAGGCCGTGATCGCAACAATCCACCTAGCCCGGTTAAGAATGAGCCTTACAAGACTCACCTTGCTTACGTTAAAGAGCGTCGCACTGATGCTGAAGGTGAGAAAATTTTAGAAGAGGCGCTACGTAAACTTCGTGGAGATGACGAAGACTAAATCTTTTTAACTGCTTCAAGTAGTTGGTCTATACCCGCACTACGATTTGTTAAATTAAATCGCAGGAGCGGGTATTTTCTTGATGCAAGGGCTTTTCCATCTCCCAACGCTTGAGCAGCAACTAAAGTCTTAAAACCAAAGATCTGTCCAGGGATAGCAATATCTGTTGCCGGAGTTCCAGTTATTTGTAAGAAGGAGCCGTTTTGTTGGCCACCTTTATGAAACTGCCCAGTGGAGTGAAGAAAACGTGGACCCCAACCAAAGGTAACTGGCTTGCCGATTTTGGCAGAGAGTAGCGCTCTGATCTCTGAAATCTTTGCTTCATCTTTGCGATCTAGGTAGGCCATGATGGCTACGTATCCATCAGAATGAACTCCTTGAATGAAAGCGCGTAAGGCTTTAGCAACATCGTCGCCATCACCAAATATCTCAACTGCGCCATCTGTATGTGGGGCAGTAAAAGTTGGAAGTAAACCAGACCATTCCTTGAGTAGAGCTGAGGTCTGCTCTTTAGCTTCAGTAACATTTGGTTGATTAAATGGGTCAATCTCTAGTGCGGCTCCAACGAGTGCTGTTACCCATTCCCAAATAATGAATTGAGACGCTAGGTCAGCCTCAACAACCAAATCAGCGCTTCCAGCATATGCAATTGAGAATACGTTTGGGCTAGTCGCAGCCCTTTCTATCACCACAGGCAGTCGACCCACTTGATTCTTACCAGTTGATTCGGCCACCAACTGCTCAGCCCAATCACTTAACCCCGGCATTGAAGATCCATCATCGGTATAGGAAAGATACTGATCTGCGTGATAGGCAAGAAGGTATGCGATATCAACTACAAGTGATGGGTCTTTAAGGAATGCAGATTTTGCATCACTGGCGTTATCTAACAAAACTGAGACATCCACACCTACTAACGCAGATGGCACCAAGCCAAAGGCACTGAGCACACTAAAGCGTCCACCAACATTGGGATCAGCATTTATAACGCTGTAACCGGCCTCGCGACTTTGCTTATCTAGTGGCGAACCAGGATCGGTAACAATAACCATGTGATTTTGTGGAGTAAGGGATGCTTGAGTAAAGGCAGATTCAAAGAGTGCGCGCTGTGATGCTGTTTCAATTGTTGAACCTGATTTGGAACTAACTACTACAACAGTCTTCGCCAAATTAACATTGAGCGCGTGCGCTACATAATCAGGATCAGTGGAGTCAAGAATGAAGAGTTTCTTCTTAAAGCTTTGGGCGATAACTTCAGGGCCAAGGGAAGAGCCGCCCATGCCACATAGAATTACATTGGTCTTGTCGCGGTGCTTTGCATAAAGAGCATCGAGTGCAGGTAGAAGTTCTCTTGAACTCTCTGGAAGATCTATCCAATTTAAGCGAACAGCGGCTTCAACTTGGGCAGCTGGGCCCCAGATTGTTGAGTCCTTCTTAGCTAGACGTGAATGAACTTCTAGAAGGGCCTTATAGCGCGCATCACTGCGATCAACTTTGGAGATTGCATTTCCTAAAAGCTTGATCATCCCGCTTGAGCTGCTTTCACGTTTGCTAGTAGTTCATCCCATGCTTGCGCAAATTTCTTCACACCATCTACTTCCAAATCTGTTGTCACAGAATCGAGAGAGATATTGAGAGCTGAGAGGCCTTTTAGGACTTCCACAGCAGCGGCATAGTTTGAAGTAATGGTGTTACCTCGTACTTTTCCATGATCAATTACTGCATCTAAAGTTGATTGAGGCATTGTGTTGACGGTATCAGGTGCAATTAATTCAACAACATAACGGGTGTCATCATATGCGGGGTCTTTAACGCCAGTAGAGGCCCAGAGTGGACGTTGCTTGTGAGCACCGCGAGCAAGCTGTGCTTGCCATCTAGGTGAAGAAAACTTCTCTTCAAAGAGTTGATAGGCAAGATGAGCGTTAGCAATGGCAGCTTTTCCTAGTAGGGAAGTGGCAGCCTCTGAACCATCCTTTTTAAGCAAAGCATCAATAGATGAATCGATGCGGCTAATAAAGAAGGAGGCAACGGAGTGTACGTGTGTTGGATTAGTAGCTGCTTCTATTCCAGAGATGTATGAATCAATTACTGCGCCGTAGCGCTTAACTGAAAAGATTAAAGTGACATTGACGCTAATGCCTGCGGCGATAAGAGCGGTAATGGCTGGTAGACCTTCAAGAGTTGCCGGGACTTTTATCATTAAGTTTGGTCGATCAATAATTGACCATAGCTCTTTACCTTGAGCAATCGTGGCCTCTGTGTCATGGGCAAGGCGAGGGTCAACTTCAATGCTCACTCGGCCATCGATACCTTTGGTAGACGAGTAGATATCTTTGAAAAGATCACAGGCAGCGCGAACATCATCGGTTGTCAGCTTTTTGACTACATCATCAACGGATGCGGATTTCATCGCTGCTATATCTGCTGCATATTCATCTGCGCCTGCAATGGCTGCGCCAAAGATTGCAGGGTTAGTTGTAACACCTACAACGCCAGATTTAGCGATTCGAGATGGGAGTGAGTGCGCATCACTGCCTGAAATCTTGGCTCTAGATAAATCATCGAGCCAGATGGATGTTCCACCCTTTGCTACATCAACTACTGACATTTATAGAGCTGCCTTAATCTTGGTAACTATCGCTTCGACGGAGAACCCAAACTCTTTGAACAAGCGCTTAGCATCAGCTGATGCACCGTAGTGCTCTAGTGAAATAGTGATTCCACCGTCGCCAACAAGTTGATGCCATCCTTGAGCGATTCCAACTTCAATGCTGACTTTTAACTTAATTGAGGGAGGCAGTACTTCATCTCTATAGCTTTGATCTTGTTCGCTAAACCATTCAAGGCATGGTGCACTTACAACGCGGACTGCAATTCCCTCATTGGCCAGTGCGCTCTGCACATCAATGGCCAGGGATACTTCAGAGCCAGTTGCAATCAAAATTGCTTTTGGATTAGCAGCATCTTTGAGAATGTATGCACCTTTGGCAGTTCCAGTAGCAGGTGCGCACTCTGAGCGATCTAAAACAGGAAGGTTTTGGCGCGATAGGAGGATTCCTGCAGCACGCCCACGAGTCAGAATCTTCTTCCAGCTCTCAGCAACTTCATTGGCATCACCGGGACGGATGACATCCAAACCTGGAATTGCACGCAAAGCTGCGAAATGTTCGATGGGTTGGTGCGTTGGTCCATCTTCGCCCACGCCGATTGAATCATGTGTCCAAACAAATGTTGAGGGGATATTCATAAGCGCTGCAAGACGAACAGCAGGGCGCATGTAATCGCTAAAGACTGCAAATGTTCCACCAAATGAGCGAGTTAAACCGTGGAGTGCAATTCCATTGAGAATTGAGCCCATTGCATGTTCGCGAATTCCAAAGTGAATAATTCGACCATATGGGTGCGCGCCTTTGATTGCACTAGATGAAGGTAAGAATGAACCTCCACCTTCAATGCTGGTGTTATTCGATCCTGCTAAATCCGAAGATCCACCCCAGAACTCAGGCAGATGTTTTGCAATTGCATTAATGACTTGTCCAGATGCTGCGCGAGTAGCAACTTCTTTACCAGGAGCAAATGTAGGGATGTCTGCATCCCAGCCAGCGGGCAAGGCTTTCGTGCGCAGGCGTGCCAACAATTTTGCTTGTTCTGGATTAGTTGTTTGCCATGTTGCAAACTTTGTATCCCATTCCTTGCGCACTTTTGCTCCACGCTCTTTTACTAATCGAGCATATGCCAATACATCTGCAGGCATTGCAAACTTCTCTTCTGGGTTTAATCCAAGAGCTACTTTAGTTGCAGCAATTTCCTCATCACCCAGTGCTGAACCATGAGACCCGGCGGTGCCCTGCGCTTTAGGGGCTGGCCAAGCAATAACTGACTTCATGCGAATAAGAGATGGCTTAGTTGTTTCTTTCTTGGCAGTAACCATGGCGGCATCAAGAGCTGCGATATCTACACTTCCATTAGCAGCAGCGGCTACATCAATTACATGCCAGCCGTATGCGCGATAGCGGGCAGATACATCTTCAGTGAATGCATTATGTGTATCGCCTTCAATCGAAATTCGATTGTCATCATAAATAAGATTCAATGCACCAAGCTCTTGTGTTCCAGCTAAAGAAGATGCTTCTGCACTTACCCCTTCTTGCAAATCACCATCAGAACAAATAACCCAGATGCTGTGATCAAATACTGAAGTTCCTGCAGGTGCGCCAGGATCAAGTAATCCGCGCTCATAGCGAGCAGCCATTGCCATACCAACAGCAGTAGCAACACCTTGACCCAGGGGACCTGTTGTCATTTCTACGCCGGCAGTGTGACCGAACTCAGGGTGGCCTGGAGTAAGTGAACCCCATGTGCGAAACTCTTGAAGATCTTTTAACTCAAGACCGTAACCACTTAAGAAAAGTTGAGTGTAGAGAGTTAGTGATGAGTGACCACATGAGAGAATAAAACGATCACGACCAACCCATTGTGGATCCGAAGGATCATGAACTAAATGACGCTGAAAGAGTGTGTAAGCAACTGGGGCCAATGACATAGCAGTACCTGGGTGGCCGTTGCCGACTTTCTGCACTGCATCAGCGGCGAGGGCGCGAGAATAGGCAACTACGCGATCATCCATCTCAGACCAACCAGACATTGCACTCACAGAGCCATCTCCTTTGCCTTAAATTGAACGGATAGCCAGATTCGCCACGCTGCAATCCAAACTAAAGTAGTACCTAAAATATGAAGTCCTACCAATAGCTCTGGCACACCGAGGAAGTACTGAATATAACCGAGCACTCCTTGCGCAAGGGAAATACCAAAAAACACTTGGATACGTCTTTTTGTTAGGGCAGAAATATCTTTGCGTTTGTAGTAAGCAACTGTGAAAAGCATCAAGATTATTACTGAGAGCGAGTGCATGCGTGCCACATCGCCAATTGCTACATCCAAGCGAGGAACATCGCTATCTCCAGCATGGGGACCTGCTGCTGTGACAACTGTTCCCAAAACAATGACAAGGGCGGCCCAAGCAGTGTGAGCTTTTGAAAAGGTGTGCAAGGGCCCACTGACCTGTGTTCTTACAGCGGGACCTTTACGTCGTGAGTGAAGAGAAGTGGCTGCGGCAATCAAAACTATTGATAGCAAGAAATGGGCAGCAACTGTGATTGGATTCAGATCTGTAAGAACAGTGATTCCGCCAAGAATTCCTTGGCCAAATATTCCTAGGAACTGTCCTGCGGCAAGTAGACGAAGATCTTTTCTTCCTGAACGTAGTACTGCTATCAAAGTTGCTAAGGCAAAGATAACTAGAACAAAAGTAAGTAACCGGTTTCCAAATTCAATCCAAGAGTGAAACGTGCCTTCGACTTGGTTCTCAACTGGAAAATATGAACCTGGAGTGCATTCAGGCCAGGTTGGGCAGCCAAGGCCTGAGCCTGTTAATCGGACCGCGCCACCCGTTACAACGATCGCCGCCTGGGAGATAAGTAGGGCCAGAGTCAGCGGAGTTAGTGCCCGAACTGCTCTTTGTGATGCCATGGCCCAACCCTATGGCCACTGAGCGCTCAGGCGGGCCGAGTGGCCGAAGGTGTCGAATTACGACACAATAGTGTTGTGAAAATGAGCGGCCAAACAAGCCCAGTTCCTGGTGATGATCTTCGCACCCGGGACTTAGTGGCGCGTTCCATATTAGAAAATGGACCATCAACGGCTGCAGTTCTTGGACAGCGTTTAGGTCTGACTCCGGCTGGCATTCGTCGCCACCTCGATTTACTTGTTGCAGATGGAGTACTTCAAGCACGTGAACCGCACTCTGCGATTAACCGTGGCAGAGGGCGGCCTTCAAAAGTATTTGTTATGAGCGATAAGGGCCGCGAACAATTTGAACACTCTTATGATGACCTAGCGGTAGCTGCGTTGAAGTTTATGTCAGCACAATCTGGCGAGCATTTAGTGTCAAACTTTGCCCAGTCTCGCGCCGATGACATTGAAAGAAAAGCAACGGTTGCGCTGGAAAAGAAGAGCAATAAGACCGAAGCTCTCGCACAGTTTCTTACAGAACAGGGCTATGCCGCAAGTGTTGCTAAGAAGCCAATGGGTGAAGAACTCTGCCAGCATCATTGTCCGATAGCCCACGTTGCATCTGAATTTCCCCAACTATGTGAAGCTGAAACTGAGGCGCTCTCACGTCTTCTAGGCACTCACGTTCAGCGTCTTGCAACAATTGCGCACGGTGATGGAGTGTGCACGACATTTATACCCACAACTAGAGCAACAACAAAGCGAAAGGTACGTGCATGACAATCGCACATCCAGAACTCGAAGGTATCGGCAACTACGAATACGGTTGGTCAGATAAAAGTGATGCAGGCACAAACGCTAAGCGCGGCCTGAATGAAGATGTCGTGCGAGACATCTCCGCTAAGAAATCTGAGCCACAGTGGATGCTAGACCTTCGTCTTAAGGGCCTTGCACTCTTTGAAAAGAAGCCAATGCCCAACTGGGGTTCTGACCTTTCTGGAATCTTCTTCGACACGATCAAATACTTCGTGCGTTCAACAGAAAAGCAGGCTGCAACGTGGGATGACCTGCCAGATGAAATTAAGAACACATACGATCGCCTAGGTATCCCTGAAGCTGAAAAGCAACGCTTGGTTTCTGGTGTTGCAGCTCAGTATGAGTCAGAGGTTGTTTATCACTCAATCCGTGAGGATCTAGAGAAGCAAGGCGTCATTTTCCTTGATACAGATACCGCTCTCAAGCAGCATCCAGAGTTATTTAAGGAGTACTTCGGAACAGTTATCCCTGTGGGAGATAACAAGTTCGCAGCTCTTAATACATCTGTGTGGTCTGGTGGTTCATTTATCTATGTTCCAAAGGGCGTTCACGTTGATATTCCTTTGCAAGCTTATTTCCGTATCAACACTGAGAACATGGGCCAGTTCGAGCGCACACTGATCATTGCTGATGAAGATTCATACATTCACTATGTTGAAGGATGTACTGCGCCTATCTATAAGTCTGATTCACTTCACTCAGCTGTTGTTGAGATCATTGTGAAAAAGGGTGCACGCGTTCGCTACACAACTATTCAAAACTGGTCTAACAACGTTTATAACTTGGTGACAAAGCGCGCAACATGTGCTGAAGGTGCAACCATGGAATGGGTAGATGGCAATATCGGCTCAAAGGTAACTATGAAGTACCCAGCAATCTTCTTGATGGGACCACACGCCAAGGGTGAAACTCTTTCTCTGGCTTTTGCAGGAGAAGGACAACACCAGGATTCAGGTGCAAAGATGGTTCACGCTGCCCCATACACATCATCATCTGTTATCTCTAAATCAGTGGCACGAAATGGTGGACGTACTTCTTACCGTGGACTTGTTCAAGTCCAAGAGGGAGCACATCACTCAAAGAGCACAGTGAAGTGCGATGCACTTCTTGTTGACACAATTTCTCGCTCTGACACATATCCATATGTTGATATCCGTGAAGATGATGTCTCTATGGGCCATGAAGCAACTGTTTCTAAGATCTCTGATGATCAGCTCTTCTACTTGATGTCTCGTGGATTAACTGAAGATGAAGCCATGGCAATGATTGTTCGTGGATTTATTGAGCCAATTGCACGCGAACTTCCTATGGAATACGCACTAGAGCTCAATCGTCTCATTGAACTTCAAATGGAAGGTGCAGTTGGTTAATGTCTGTTTTAACTACAAATTACTTAACACCAACTGGGCGTGAGGAAGCATGGCGTTTCACGCCGCTTAAGCGCTTGCGTGGTTTGCACGATGGCTCTGCCGTTGTTGCCGACCGCAACTCCCTAGTTGCAAAAGCTGGATTACCTCAGGGTGCTAGCTTTAAACGTGAATCATTAGCACCTCTTGCTGTTAGCGATGACGTCATCATTGAGCGCATTCGAGGCGAAGTCTCTGATGTTTCGCATCTAGCCATTGAGGCTAATGCAGAGATTAAGGAACCAATTTTTCTTACTCGCTCAGCTGGTGCGTTAGATTCAGCAGAACTTTCTCGAGTTCGTATTTCACTTGGTACCCACGCAGTTGCAACGGTCATCGTTGAAAATATCGGCGATACATTGCTCGCTGAGGATCTAGAAATTGCGTTAGCTCCAGGATCATCACTGACTTTTGTGACTTTGCAAGAGTTTGATTCAAAGAGTGTTTACACAGCCCGCCACCATGCCGTGGTGGATAAGGATGCAGTTTTTAAATCAATTACAGTCACCGTTGGGGGAGATGTAGTTCGTATCTTGCCAACAGTGGAGTTCACAGCACCAGGTGCTTCAGCCGAACTTTTAGGCGTCTACTTTGCAACAACTGGACAGTTCTTTGAACACCGTATGCATGTAGATCATGCAGTTCCAAATGCTAAGTCTCGAGTAAATTTTAAAGGTGCACTTGCAGGTAGAGATGCACACACTGTGTGGATTGGTGATGTGTTGATTCGCGCAGTTGCTGAAGGTACTGACACATATGAGCTCAACCGAAATCTATTACTCACAGATGGTGCACGCGCAGACTCTGTTCCTAATCTTGAAATCGAAACTGGTGAGATTGTTGGCGCTGGCCATGCAAGTACCACAGGCCGCTTTGATGACGAGCAGTTGTTCTATTTGATGTCACGTGGAATCACTCTAGAAAATGCCCGCCGACTTGTTGTTCGCGGATTCTTTAATGAAATCATTACTGAAATCGGCAATGAAGAAGTCCAAGAGCGCCTCATGGAACGTATCGATGGCGAACTTGAAAGAGCTGGTGCATAAATGGCTGATTTAACCTTGGATCAACTACAGGTCGGCAAGCCGGTCAAGATTGAAAAAAATGGAAAAACAATCTGTGTTGCGCGAGTTGGCGATGAGGTGTTTGCCGTTGACGATACGTGCTCTCACTCCGAAGCATCTCTATCAGAGGGTGAAGTAACAGATTTTAAAATTGAATGCTGGCTACATGGCGCCGAATTCGATCTACGAACCGGTGAGGCTTTGACCTTGCCGGCAAATATCAGTCTTGAAACATATGCAGTAAAAATTGACGGAAATTCCGTCACGATTGAGATTTAGTACACGAGTAGAAGAGAGAAAATAATGAGCGTTCTAGAAATCCGCGGACTACAGGTCTCAGTTGATACTGAAAACGGTAGCGTTGAAATTCTCAAGGGTGTTGACCTAACGATTAAGTCTGGTGAGACACATGCAATCATGGGGCCTAACGGTTCCGGTAAATCAACTCTTGCTTACTCAATTGCTGGCCACCCTAAGTACACAATCACTGGTGGTTCTGTAACGCTAGATGGCGCCGATGTTTTGGATATGACTGTAGATGAGCGCGCTAAGGCAGGCTTGTTCTTAGCGATGCAGTATCCAGTTGAAGTTCCTGGTGTTTCAGTTTCTAACTTCTTGCGCACAGCTGCAACTGCTCTTCGTGGTGAGGCTCCAAAGCTTCGTACATGGGTTGCAGAAGTTAAGGGAGCAATGGAAGCGTTGAATATGGATCCAGCATTTGCTACTCGAAATGTTAATGAAGGATTTTCTGGCGGCGAAAAGAAGCGCCATGAAATCATGCAGCTTGAACTCCTAAAGCCAAAGATGGCAATCCTGGATGAAACAGATTCAGGGTTAGATGTTGATGCTCTTCGTATCGTTTCTGAGGGTGTTAACCGCGCAAAGGCCAATAACGATCTTGGTGTTCTTTTGATTACCCACTACACACGTATTTTGAAGTACATCAAGCCTGACTTTGTTCACGTTTTTGCTAACGGCAAAATTGTTGAAGAGGGCGGACCGGATCTAGCAGACAAGCTAGAAGCCAACGGCTACGCAGATTACGTAAGCAAGTAAGGATCAAATGAGTTTTTCTGTCGCGGATGTACGCAAAGATTTTCCAATCTTTGAACGTACTATTCGCGATGGTAAAAGGTTGGTCTATTTAGATAGTGGTGCCACTTCCCAGAAACCCTGGTCGGTCATTAATGCCGAGAGTGATTTCTACTCCAAGCACAATGCCGCTGTTCACCGCGGAGCCCACCAACTAGCTGAAGAGGCAACTGATGCCTATGAGGGCGCTCGAGCAATTGTTGCCGATTTTTTAGGTGCGAAAGAAAATGAAATCATCTTTACAAAGAGTGCAACAGAGTCAATTAACGCAGTTGCTTACGCAATGGGTAATGCCGAGCCTGGAAATCGCTTTGCATTAACAGCATCTGATTCCATCGTTGTTACCGAGATGGAGCACCATGCAAACCTGATCCCTTGGCAGCAGTTAGCTAAGCGGACTGGCGCTAAACTCAAGTGGTTTAAGGTCACTCAGGACTCTAGGTTAGATCTTTCAAATATTGATCAGGTCATTACGGCCGATACTAAAGTTGTTGCCATAACGCACCAATCAAATGTTTTGGGAACGATTAACCCGTTAGAAGCCATCGTTAAGCGGGCACATGAAGTGGGCGCAGTTGTAGTTCTAGACGCATGTCAATCAGTTCCGCATATGAGTGTGAACGTTGTTGAATTAGATATCGATTTTTTAGCTTTCTCTGGACATAAATCAGTTGGCCCAACTGGGGTGGGAGTTTTATGGGGCAAAGCTGAACTCCTTCGTGAATTACCTCCATTTCTTACTGGGGGATCCATGGTGACAGCTGTAACCATGGAGAGTGCCACATGGGCAGAAGCACCACAAAAGTTTGAAGCCGGAGTCCCAAATATGGCGCAAGCTGTTGGGTTGGGTGCAGCACTTAATTACCTTTCCAACATAGGTATGGATGCAATTGCCCAGCATGAGCGATCATTAACTGGATACGCGCTAGATAAACTGTTGCAAATTCCTGGCCTTCGAATTGTTGGTCCCCAAGACAATGTTGATCGTGGGGCTGCTCTTTCTTTCACCATCAAGGATATTCACCCACACGATGTTGGCCAGTATGTTGATAGCCAGGGAATTGCGGTTCGTACGGGCCATCACTGTGCGTGGCCATTAGCGAAGATTATGAATGTTCCTGCAACAACACGTGCATCTTTTTACCTTTACAACGACGAGCAGGATGTAGACGTGTTAGTCGAAGCCTTGTTAGGTGCGCAGAAGTACTTTGGGAAATTCTGATGGAGTTAGATTCCCTCTATCAAGAAGTGATTCTAGATCACTATAAGCATCCACAACATAAAGGTCTTCGCAGTGATTATTCAGCCCAAGTTCATCATGTCAATCCAAGTTGTGGAGATGAAATTACCCTCAACTTAACGGTCTCAGATGGTTTGATTTCAGCGATTTCATGGGATGGCCAAGGCTGTTCAATTTCACAGGCCAGCGTTTCAATACTCGGTGATTTGCTAACAGGTAAGACATTTGCACAGGCAGAAGTAGTTGTGAACGCTTTCTCAGAACTCATGGCAAGTAAGGGAACCGCAGCGGGAAATCCGGAGATACTTGAGGATGCAGTAGCTTTTGCGGGAGTTTCAAAGTTTCCAGGTCGTGTAAAGTGTGCACTGCTTGGTTGGATGGCCTTTAAAGATGCAGCGATTCAGTCAAAGGGAGAGAGCAAATGACAACGAGTGTTGAAGATGTAACAGAGGCAATGAAGGATGTTGTCGACCCAGAATTGGGAATCAATGTCGTTGATTTAGGTTTGATTTATGATGTGATGGTTGATGAAGCCAACATCGCTATTTTGAATATGACGCTAACTTCAGCTGCATGCCCACTTCAAGATGTTATTGAGGATCAAACCCGTTCAGCGTTGGCGGGAATGACTACAGATGTGAAAATCAACTGGGTTTGGATGCCACCTTGGGGCCCAGACAAGATTTCTGATGATGGAAGAGATCAGCTTCGCGCTCTCGGTTTTACTGTCTGAGGCATAACTCAATAAGGTAGTCACATGTCAATGCATGCGGCTTGGATGACCCACAGATCGATGACCGCAGATCCTTCGGTTAAGCAGCAAAAACTCAAGGCCGGCACGGTAAAACGCATCTTCACTTTTGCAAAACCCTATCGACTCAGTATCTGGATCTTTCTATTCACTGTTGTTATTGATGCTGCCTTAATCGTTGCCACACCATTACTACTTCGAGAGCTAATAGACAAAGGTGTTATTCCTAAAGATGCGGCGTTAGTTACTCGCTTATCAATTTTGGTTGGTTTAATTGCAATTGCGGATGCGGCCATGAGCATGCTGGGACGATATTTCTCTTCTCGAATCGGTGAAGGTCTAATCTATGATCTTCGCTCTTTAGTGTTCGGGCACGTGCAAAGACAATCGATTGCATTCTTCACGCGCACACAAACAGGCGCGCTGATTTCTAGAATTAACTCAGATGTCATGGGTGCACAGCAAGCCTTTACTGCCACCTTGTCAGGTCTTGTGAGCAACGTAGTGAGTTTGGTTCTCGTGGGTGTGACCATGATGATTTTGTCGTGGCAGATCACGATCTTTTCACTTCTGCTCTTGCCAGCGTTTCTCATTCCAACTAAATGGGTCGGTAGAAAGCTACAAGAGCTAACTCGAGATTCCTTCAACACTAATGCCGAGATGTCTAGCACGATGACTGAGCGCTTCAATGTTTCTGGTGCAATGCTTGTCGCACTCTACGGAGAACCCGATAGAGAGCGTGAATACTTTAGATCTAGAGCGCGCAAGGTTGCCGATATTGGAATCAAAATGGCAATGCTTAACCGCCTCTTCTTTATAGCCCTGACCAGCGTTGCAGCTATTGCTACAGCCTTCGCCTACGGTATTGGTGGCCACTTAGCTATCAATGGGGGAGTAACAGTTGGAACTTTGCTCGCAATTACTGCCTTATTGGCAAGACTCTACGGTCCGCTAACTGCGCTATCGAATGTGCGCATAGATGTTATGACATCACTCGTTTCTTTTGAGCGCGTTTTTGAAGTGCTGGATTTAGAGCCAATGGTTAAGAATCGTGAAAACGCAGTTGATTTGAAACCTCCACATCCAAAGATTGAGTTTAAGGATGTGAGTTTTTCATATCCTCGCGCTGAAGAGATTTCTCTTGCCTCCCTTGAATCAGCAGCAAAACCTGAAACTATTCAAAGTGGTGAAGTTCTTAAGGGTCTTTCATTTACTGCAGCTCCTGGAACATTAACGGCATTGGTAGGACCATCAGGTGCGGGCAAGACAACTATTAGTGCGCTGTTGCCACGGCTTTATGACGTGACAACAGGTGCGATTGAAATTGACGGACATGACATTCGCGACCTAACACTTGAATCTTTGCGTGGTGCTATTGGTGTTGTTATGCAGGACGCCCACCTTTTCCACGAAACTATTGCTGAGAACTTACGTTATGCAAAAAATGATGCAACAGAAGATGAAATGCGCATTGCCTGTGAGTCAGCACAGATTTGGGAGTTGATTAAGTCTTTGCCCAATGGGCTAGACACCATGGTGGGAGAGCGAGGACACCGTCTTTCTGGCGGAGAGAAACAACGCTTGGCTATTGCTCGCTTACTCCTCAAATCTCCTTCAGTTGTCATTCTTGATGAAGCAACCGCGCATCTAGATTCAGAGAATGAGGCGTTAGTTCAAGCTGCGTTACAGAGCGCTTTGAAGGGTCGCACGAGCATTGTTATTGCCCACCGTTTGAGCACTGTGAGAGATGCAGACCAGATTCTTGTTTTAGAAAAGGGTCAGATTGTTGAGCGCGGAAAGCACGATGAACTTGTGTCGCGCGGAGGCCTATATGCCGATCTTTATAACCGTCAGGACTTAACGGGTGCGGCGAATTAATATTCGCCCATAAATAATTAGTCCACCAAAGAAGAGCCACTGCAATGCATATGCCATGTGTGGTCCATTGCTGAGTTCGGGGAGTTGGGCAGCAACTTTTGGCGTGAGTGAGCTTTCAGAGCCACTTAAAAGATCGATGTAGTAATCCTGAGTATCTAATTGAGATTGAGCATCAAGCTTTGAGATTAAGCCTTCTCCATTGGCAGGCAGCGCAAAGAATGCTCCGCGCGGAAGAGAGGAATCTAAACGCAATCTTCCAGTGATTGAAACTTCATTGGTTGGCGGGGGAGTAATAGTAGGTGCGATTGTTGCAGCGGCTCCAGCTTTAACCCATCCGCGATCTACCCAGAATTTTTCGTTATTGGGGGTCGTGAACAAGGTGAGAACTTCAAAGCCATAGAAACCTTCGCTATAGCGATTTTTCAGAAGTATTTGTTTTGAGGAGTCGAAAATGCCTTGTGTAGTGACGGTCTTCCATTCAGCGGCAAGAGGTGAATCCTTAACTGAGTCCAAAGCAACTGGAGCCAGGGCAATGTGTTTTTCAATAATTGCATTACGAGCATGTCTATCGACACCGCGGTGATACTGCCATTGGGCAGCAATGCAGCAAAGAACAACCAGGACAAGGGCAATCAGTGATTTAAATATTGAATATGGTTCGCGAACTTTTTCCATGATTAATCGAGTGATAAAGGTTTGTCTTCGATAATCTGCTTATTTCGAGTAATTGTTTCACGCCCAGCATTTGCAATCACTACGGCAAAATATGGCAATCCGACAGCACCAGCCAGAGCAAACCAGCGGTATGGACTTGGCAAAATTACGGTCAAAACAAAACATGCAGTTCTCACCATCATTGAGATGAAATACCTTTTTTGTCGAGCGGCTTGATCACGTGTCAGGGCTAAAGGCGCATCAGTAATCTCGAAAACTTTCTTTTTCTTAGCCATGTATCAAGAGTAGTGCCAGGCGCACCCAAGCGCTTCTTTTGAATACCTAGCGGTAACCAGTAAGTTTTGGCTATGAGTTCAGTGGCCTTGGTAACAGGTGGAAATCGCGGTATCGGTTTGGCAGTTGCGCAGTCTTTGGCAGCGGCTGGCCATGATGTTGTCGTCACCTATCGCAGTGGTAGGCCACCTGTTGGTTTCAAGTCCGTCATCATGGACGTAACCAGCACAGAGAGTGTTGATAAAGCTTTCGATGAGATCGAGTCAGCATGGGGAATCCCAGAGATCATTGTTGCTAACGCCGGCATAACTAAAGATGGTCTTGTTATGCGCATGAGTGATGAAGATTTTGAATCTGTTATTGATGCAAATCTCACCGGCGCATTTCGTGTGGCACGTCGTGCAACTAAGGGTTTACTGAAATTGAAAAAGGGACGCTTGATATTTGTTGGCTCCGTTGTTGGAGCGTCGGGCTCTGCCGGACAGGTCAACTATTCATCTTCTAAATCAGGTTTAGTTGGTATGGCTAGATCTTTTGCCCGCGAGATTGGTAGCAGGGGAATCACGGCAAATGTCGTTGCACCAGGTTTTGTCGAAACGGATATGACATCGACGTTGGATGAAAAGCGCAGAAATGAAATTGCTGGATCTATTCCTCTGGGCCGCTTTTGTACTGCGCAAGAGATCGCCGATGTCGTTACCTTTATTGCTTCACCACAAGCTAGCTACATATCTGGAGCATTGATTCCAGTTGATGGCGGATTAGGAATGGGTCACTGATATGGGTTTACTCGATGGCAAGAAGATTCTCGTAACAGGAGTACTGACAGATAGCTCAATTGCCTTTCATATCGCCAGACTTGCACAGGAACAAGGAGCACAGGTTGTTCTATCCTCTTACGGACGAGTTCTCTCTTTAACTACGCGTATTGCTGGACGTTTACCACAACCAGCACCCATTATTGAATTAGATGTTACGAACGAGGCAGATCTAGCCGCTCTTGAATCTAGAGTGCGTGCGCATTTTCCAGAAGGCCTGGATGGCGTTGTGCATTCAATTGGTTTTGCTTCAGAGGCAGCTCTTGGTGGAAATTTTCTCAACACTTCTTGGGATGATGTTTCTACTGCCATGCATGTCTCTGCATACTCTTTAAAATCTCTCACAATGGCAGCTCGCCCATTGTTTAATGGTGGCGGCTCCGTTGTTGGACTGGATTTTGATGCAACTGTTGCGTGGCCAAAGTATGACTGGATGGGTGTTGCTAAAGCTGCGCTGGAATCAACTTCTCGTTATTTGGCCCGTGATTTAGGTGCTGAAAATATTCGCATTAATTTAGTTGCTGCAGGTCCTATCCGCACGATGGCAGCTAAATCTATTCCTGGCTTTGATGAGTTTGAAAAAGTGTGGAATGAGAGAGCACCAATGGCATGGGATGTGAATGATCCAGTTCCTGCAGCTCAAGCCGTTGTCGCACTTCTTTCTGATTGGTTTCCAAAGACCACGGCCGAAATCATCCATGTTGATGGTGGGCTTCACGCCATGGGTGCCTAAGCCCATTTCAGGGGCCAATTTCACCTTTTTGCCTCCAGCGGGTAATCTTTGCCTCAGACCAGTGGCCTAATAATCACTGCAAGAGGAGTTACCGCTCCCACCTTCTTCGCCACTAGTGCGAGCTGGTTTGTCGGATGAGAGATTTACTTCTCTTTTTCCTTGCGGTTTTCTCATGCAGCGCTGTTAGACCAAAGCGTTAAACGAAGCCGAAGGAGCACAAATCACAACTGACCCGCGCATTAATGATCGAATTCGCACACCCGAAATTCGTCTTATCGGTTACACCGGTGAGCAAGTAGGGGTTGTAGATATCGATACAGCGTTAAAGATGGCTGATGAAGTTGGTCTCGACTTAGTTGAGATTGCACCAGAAGCTAATCCACCCGTTTGCAAGATTATGGACTTCGGAAAGTACAAGTACGAAGTTGCACAGAAGGCACGGGAAGCGCGACAGAACCAGACCCACATTGTGGTGAAGGAAGTGCGTTTAACACCAAAGATCGAAACTCATGATTACGTTACAAAGCGCAATCAGGTTGAGAAATTTCTCAAGGGTGGCGACAAGGTGAAGGTGACGATGAAGTTCCGCGGCCGCGAACAAACGCGACCTGAGATGGGCTACAAGCTATTGCAGCGTCTTGCAGAAGATGTCGCAGAGTTTGCCTTTGTTGAGTTCGCCCCTAAACAAGAGGGACGAAATATGACAATGGTGTTAGGTCCAACAAAGAAGAAGACAGAAGCAGTAGCTGAAGCAAAAGCAGCGCGTAAGGCAAAGGCCGATGCCGCAGCAGAGACAACGGATGGAGCGTAAGAAATGCCAAAGATGAAAACACATAGTGGTGCGAAGAAGACTTTCCGCATCACAGGTACTGGAAAGGTTATGCACGAGCGTGCCGGAAAGCGCCACTTACTCGAGCACAAATCTTCACGAGTCACCCGCCGTCTCTCAACTGAGAAGTCAGCAAAACCAACCGTCACAATGACAGCCAAGCGCATGCTTGGTTTGAAGTAAGGAACGTGAATTAAATGAGAGTAAAACGCGGAGTTCACGCTGCTAAGAAGCGTCGTACAACATTAGAACGTGCCAGTGGTTATCGCGGACAACGTTCCCGTCTTTTCACAAAGGCGAAGGAGCAAGTTACGCACTCAATGGTTTACGCGTTCAACGACCGTAAAGACAAGAAGGGTGATTTCCGTCGCCTATGGATTCAGCGCATTAACGCTGGATGCCGTGAACACGGTCTTACATACAACCGCTTCATCCAAGGCCTTAAGGCTGCTGGAGTGGAAGTAGATCGTCGTGTTCTTTCAGATCTAGCAACAAATGATCCAGCTACTTTCAAGACACTTGTTGATGTTGCTCGCAAGAGCCTTGTATCTGCTTAATAGATCCCAATGATTGAGAGCCTTAACTCGCCACATATAGCGCGAGTTAAGGCTCTAATTGGTTCTAGGGGTACAAAAGAACGTAAGTCTTCAGGCCATTTTGTTGCAGAGGGATTGCAATGTGCTCGTGAAGCAATCGTTGCAACAAACGGTCCACGTATTGAAACTTTGTATGTCACGCCCAGTGGTCGAATTAAAGTAGAACAGATTGCAGATCTCAACTCCTTCAATGTCATTGAAGTAAGTGATGACGTGATGAAGGCGATGTCAGAAACCATTACGCCTCAAGGAATTCTGGCCGTGTGTTCAATTCCGGCTAATTCTCTGGAATCAATAACTCTCAATGGCACACGTAAATTTGTTTATCTCTCAGAGATTCAAGATCCAGGCAATGCTGGAACGATCATTCGCTCGGCTGATGCTTTTGGAATAGATGCCGTTATTACATCTCCGGGAAGCGTTGATCTTTACTCACCAAAAGTTGTCCGTAGTACTGCTGGTTCACTCTGGCACACACCTGTTTTTGAAAACTTAGAGTTATCTACAGTTCTAGCCCTTGGTGTTCAAGCGTTCACTTTGGCTGCGGAAGGTCAAAAATCACTCAAAGATCTGAAGATCACTAAGGATTGTGTAGCAATATTTGGCAATGAGGCCCGGGGATTAGCAACTGCCCAAGGCGTATCGTCTATTGAGCAAGTCAAAATATCGATGCCTGGTAATGCCGAAAGCCTGAATCTTTCTGCGGCGGCAACCATTGTTATGTATCACCTAGCAAATATCCCATCTTCCTAAACTCTCACAGGATAGAGTTCGCTCTATGCGCCAAGAAGATGTCTCACAATGGGTTAAAGATGCCCAAGTAGCCTTTGGCGCTGCTACAGATTTAGATTCTCTTAAAGCCGCTCGTTTAGCCCATGCTGGAGATAAGGCACCGATTTCACTTGCTTCACGAGGACTTGGATCTTTGTCGCCTGATGAAAAAGCTAGCTTTGGCAAAATTATTGGAGATGCAAAAGCTGCAATAGCAACGGCTCTAGCTAAGGCAACAGAGAAGCTTGAGGCCGAGCGCGATAAGAAAGTTTTATTGGAAGAAGTAGTTGATATTACTTTGCCCGTTAATCGCAGACATCGCGGGGGACTACATCCGATTTCGATTATCAAAAACGAAGTCTCGGATTTTTTCATTGAACAGGGTTATGCAGTTGCTGAAGGTCCGGAGCTGGAATCTGGCTGGTTGAACTTTGATGCACTCAATATTCCTGCAGATCATCCAGCTCGCACGATGCAAGACACATTCTTTGTTGAACCAGTGGAATCTGGAATGGTTTTACGTACTCACACATCACCCGTGCAGATTCGAACCATGTTGACTCAAACACCACCGATTTATGTCATTTGTCCCGGTCGAACATTTAGAGCAGATGAGTTGGATGCAACGCATAGTCCAGTGTTCCATCAGGTTGAGGGCTTAGTTGTCGATAAGGCAATCACGATGGCCCAACTCAAGGGCACACTCGATAACTTTGCCCGTCATATGTTTGGCCCAGATGTGACAACTCGTCTTCGCCCATCATTTTTCCCATTTACTGAACCAAGTGCTGAGGTCGACATATTCTTTAACAATCGCTGGATTGAATGGGGCGGTTGTGGAATGGTCAATCCAAAGGTTCTGCAAAGTTGCGGGATAGATACCGATGTCTACAGTGGCTTTGCTTTTGGAATGGGATTAGAGCGAACCTTGATGGTGCGACATGGCATTACAGATATGCATGACATCGTTGAAGGAGACTTGCGCTTCACGCGCCAATTCGGGGTGGGACTCTAATGCGCGCACCTCTATCGTGGATCAAAGAGTTTGTTGATATCCCTGCAAAGATCAGTGCTGATGAAATCTCTGATGGCCTCATTCGTGTTGGCTTTGAAGTTGAAGAAATCATCTACCAGGGCTCAGATTTAACTGGTCCACTTAAGTTTGCCAAAGTACTTTCAATTGAAGAGTTAACTGAACACAAAAAGCCAATTCGCTATGTGGGATTGGATTGTGGCGAGAAGGAAACTCGCTATGTGATCTGCGGTGCTACAAACTTTGCAGTGGGGGACATGATCGTTGCCGCTCTTCCAGGGGCAGTGCTGCCTGGTAATTTTGCAATCGGAGCACGTGAGACTTACGGCAAAACCTCTAATGGAATGATTTGTTCTGCTCGTGAGCTTGGCATCAGCGATGAGCATGCGGGCATTATGGTTTTCTCAGAAGCAGATGCAAAGATTGGCGCAGATGCAATCGAAGGTTTGCAGATTAACGATGTGATCTTTGATGTGGCAGTTAACCCTGATCGCGGTTATGCGCTGAGTATTCGAGGCATTGCCCGCGAGGTCGCAGGCTCACTTGGTCTCACATTCACCGATCCTGTTGAGGTGTTGCGTTCTTTAAAGTTTGCGGAGACTGGCAAAGGCGTGAGTGCGAAGATTGAGGATAAGAGTTCGGCCTCAGTTTTCTACCTTCGCACTATGTCTAACTTTGACACTAAAGCTACAACACCGCTATGGATGCGCCGTCGTATTGAAAAGATGGGTATGCGTTCAATTTCACTTGTTGTGGATGTTACAAACTATGTCATGTTGGAACTTGGCCAACCATTACATGCTTTTGATAAGTCAAAGATTAAAGGCGGCTTAACCATTAAGCGTGCTGGTAAGGCACAAAAATTTGTCACATTAGATGGGCAAGAGCGCACGTTGGATCCAGATGATTTGATGGTCTGTGATGATGATCAACCATTAGCCCTTGCAGGAACCATGGGTGGGCTTTCTTCAGAGATCACACAAACCACAACGGATATTGCACTAGAAGCCGTTCGATTTGATCCAGTATGTATTGCAAAGAATTCACGCAGACATAAGCTCTCTTCAGAGGCATCAAGGCGTTTAGAGCGAAGCGTCGATCCATCACTTGCTGAATTTGCATCAGCGCGATTTGTTCAATTGTTAACGGCCCACAGCTCAGCGGTGCATGTGGCAACAGTGGTTGCAGGAGAGCCTGTTTATGCCCCTGTCGTGAAGATCGATCCCACTTATATTTCGAAGATTCTGGGCTTTGAGGTTCCAAACGCTGAAGTTGCACGCATCCTTCGCCTTGTTGGCTGTGATGTGGATGAGAAGAGCTGGGCAATTGATCCACCGTCATGGCGCGCAGATCTATTGGGTATTGCTGACTTTACTGAAGAAGTGGCACGCATGATTGGTTACGACAAGATTCCTTCTATCTTGCCACCTCGTCCATTACACGCATCACTCACCTCGACACAAAAGCGTCGTAGAGCAGTTGCCACGATGTTAGCTAGCCGTGGATTAGCCGAAGTTCAAACATTCCCCTTCACAAACCAAGAAACTATTGATGCAATGGGCTTTGTTGGAGAGCGTGCTGCGACTTATGCAATTGCAAATCCAATGTCTGAAGAGTTCCCATTAATGCGAGTTCATCTAGTTCCTGGATTAATTGAAGTTGCACAGCGCAATATCAGTCGTGGCGCTAAAGACTTTGCAATCTTTGAAATGGGATCGATTTTCCGTAGTCCACAGAAATTGGTACCCGCCATTTCGCCAGATTTGGCTAAGCGCCCGTCTCAAAAGGTCATTGAAGAGATTTTTGCATCTGTGCCACCACAGGCCTATCACGTTGCTGGATTATTGGTGGGCAAAGTAGAGAATGAGAATTGGCAAGGTAAAGCCCGTGCTTACACTTGGCATGATGCAATTGAATATGCTCAAGATATTCTAGCTCTGTGTAATCTTGAATGGAGTATCAAGCGCTCAGATTTTGCGCCTTGGCACCCAGGACGCTGTGCTGAATTAATTGTTGATGGTAAAGCTGTCGCACATGCCGGTGAACTTCATCCACGAATTATCGCCAAGTATGGATTGCCAGAGCGGAGCGTGGCATTTGCCGTTGGTTTGAGCGCTCTACCGGATTCCACGTTGGTTCGACCAACGAGAGTGGGAACAATGCCGGCGGCTTTGCAAGATGTGGCATTGATTGTGGATGAGAAGGTGACTGCGGCCGAAGTTCAAGCGGCGTTGACCCAAGGCGCTGGAGATTTACTCGAATCCATTTCACTCTTTGATCGCTACGACAAAATTGGTGATGGCAAGATTTCGCTGGCTTTCACTCTGGTCTTTCGAGCACCAGATCGCACGCTAACTGGTGATGAAGTATCGGCAATGCGTGAGGCAGCTACAGCAGTGGCGGCCAAGAAGTGTGGGGCAGTAGTCCGAACCGCATAAATATGCATGTGTTTGCATAAATATCGACCTCGCTATATCCTAGGTTCATGAAAACAGCGGTCATCGGTGCAAGTGGCTATGCCGGGGGAGAACTCCTACGGTTGTTAGCAGTCCATCCTCATTTTCAAGTCACTGCCATAAGTGCTCATTCAAATGCAGGTGAGCTAGTCACATCCGTCCATCCACACCTAACAACTCACAATGGCGAGAAGTTTTTGGCTGTTTCAGAGATAGATTTTTCAGATATCGCATTAGTTTTTATCGCGCTGCCTCATGGTGAGTCAGCATCACTGATCAAAAAGATTTCAACGACGGCAAAAATCGTGGATCTAGGTGCGGATTACAGATTAGAAGATGCCTCTGCGTGGGAAAAATACTATGGGGGAGCTCATGCTGGTGCTTGGGTCTATGGATTGCCTGAACTATCTGCTGGGCAACGTGCCGCTATTGCTAAAGAGAGCAGAGTTGCTAATCCAGGTTGCTATGCAACGGCAATTACTTTAGGGATAGCGCCAGCGGTCGATCATGTTGATGTGAGTGATGTCGTAGTAGTTGCTGCATCTGGAACGACAGGGGCGGGTAGAAGCGCAAAAATCAACTTGATTGCAAGTGAAGTAATGGGTTCTCTGACTTCTTACAAATTCGGGGGAGTACACCAGCACACACCTGAGATTGAGCAAGCGGTCTCTGCAATTGCACAAAAACCTGTAAAGATCTCTTTCACTCCAATACTAGCTCCAATGCCTCGTGGCATCCTTGCAACAATTACGGCCAAGCTGAACAAGCCTATGAATTCACAGGCAGCTCATGATCTCTTTTCAAAGCACTATTCCAATGAATACTTTGTGGACGTTCTGCCACTCGGGCAAATGCCTAAGACAGGATCTGTCACAGGCTCTAACAAGGTTCAAATACAGGTCGCAGTTGATGAGCACACTAACCGTCTAGTCATAAGCGTTGCACTTGATAATTTAGGTAAAGGTGCAGCCAGCCAAGCGATTCAAAATGCAAACATCATTACTGGGTTTCATGAAGGCTCTGGTCTATCAACTGATGGTTTAGGCGCATGAAGCTGCCTCAAGGTTTTGTTGGTGCGGCATGTGTTGCTGGGCTAAAAAGCACTGGGGCTTTGGATTTAACCCTGATTTCAAACACAGGGCCCTCCTTTTTTGGTACTGCGGTCTTTACATCAAACAAAGTTGTTGCAGCTCCAGTTATCTGGAGTCGCCAAGTAGTTAAAGGACAAGTAGTTCGCGCTGTGGTTCTCAATTCCGGTGGCGCAAATGCTTGCACAGGACCACAAGGCTTTGCCGATACACATAAGACGGCAGAGAAAGTTGGAGAACTGCTCAATGTTTCTTCAGGCGAAGTGGTGGTCTGCTCAACTGGCCTTATTGGTGAGTTACTACCAATGGAAAAGATTGTTGCAGGGTTAGAAAAGATTGCACCAGGTTTGAGTACGGAATCCTTGCAAGAGTGTGCTCAGGCAATTATGACCACAGATTCTGTACCAAAGATCGCACAAGCCGCTTTGGGTAGTGTGCAGGTAGCGGGAATAGCTAAAGGTGCTGGGATGCTTGCACCAGCATTAGCAACGATGCTTTCAGTTGTCATGACCGATGGACTAGTAAGTGAAAATGCATCTGCGATATTTGCAAAGGTGACAGATCGCACCTATAACCGTATTGATTCAGATGGCTGTACCTCAACAAATGACACAGTGCTGTTCATGGCATCGGGTGCTTCTGGACAATCTCTATCGGATGTAGAGTTAGAAGATTTACTGATGAATGTGTGTGGGTCTTTATCCTCTCAACTTATTGAAGATGCAGAAGGATCTACAAAGTCTGTTGCAATCACCGTCAATAACGCAATGACTGAGAGCGATGCAGTTGAAGTGGCAAGAGCGTGCGCTCGAAACAATTTACTCAAGGCTGCCATATTTGGTGGAGATCCAAACTGGGGAAGAGTTTTGGCTGCCGTTGGAACAGCTGATGCCCACATGGATCCGTTGACGATTGATGTGAGTCTAAATGGCATCCAAGTTTGCTCAAATAGTGCACCAGATGCGAACAAAAGCGCGGTGGACTTTAGTAATCGTTTAGTGGAAATCGTCATTGACCTTAAAGTCGGGAAAGCAAGTGCAACGGTTATGACCAATGATCTTTCCCATGATTATGTTCATGAGAACTCGGCGTATTCAACATGATCGTCGTTAAGTTTGGTGGACATGCAATGAAGGATGAAAACGGAGCCTTTGCCCAAGCCATAGCTGCTGCGCAAGCCACAGGTGAATCTGTCGTTGTTGTTCATGGCGGTGGGCCACAAATCGATGCCGCGCTTAAAGCCAAAGGGATTGAAAGCTCTTTTGTTGGAGGTTTTCGTTTTACGACTCCAGAGATTTTTGAAGTTGTAGAAAGAGTTTTGGCCAATGAAGTTGGACCAAAGGTTGCACAAACACTTGAACAAGGTGGCATAAAAGCCCAAGCAATGTCAGGCCGAACACTTCCGACACTTATTGCGAAAAAGAAAGTAACTTTAGTTGATGGGACAGCCGCTGATTTAGGTCAGGTGGGCGATGTTGTGGGTGTGGATACCGCAGATTTATTAGCACTTGTAGATAAAGGAATAGTTCCTGTTGTTGCACCGATCAGTAGTGATGAAAACAAGGCGGGCTTGAATGTGAATGCTGATTTAGCTGCAGCAGCTATAGCCGGGGCTTTAGATGCTTCTGCATTAATCATCATGACCGATGTCGCAGGTATTTATCGAAACTGGCCAGATGAATCATCTTTGATTGATGCAATAGATGCGCATGAGCTCAATGAGATTAAGGGCAGTTTTGCCCAAGGCATGGCACCAAAGGTCCAGGCGGCACTAGATGCAATTACAGGTGGTGCTAAGGCGGTTCGTATTATCGATGGAACAGATCCTCATAGTTTTGCAGATGCATTGCTGAGTAAAGGTGGAACGCTGGTGGTTGCATGAAAAACGCAGATTTGATCAAGGGGTGGAAAAACACCACACAAAACAATTATGGTGTGCCAACTCTTGCTTTAGTTAAGGGCAAAGGAATCGTTGTCACGGATGCCGATGGAAAGCAGTATTTGGATTTCCTTGGTGGGATAGCAACCAGCGTTCTGGGACATGCACACCCAGCCATAGTGAAAGCTGTCAGCAAGCAGATTGCACAGTTGAGCCATGTGAGTAATTTTTATGCCCATCCCAATGCAGTGGCACTTGCCTCAAAGTTAATTGATATGACTGGCGATAAGAGTGCACGAGTTTTCTTCTGTCAGTCAGGGGCTGAAGCTAATGAAGCAGCACTCAAGCTTTCACGTCGTACTGGGCGAAGCCGAATCATTGCGGCGCAAGGGGCCTTTCACGGAAGAACGATGGGTGCACTTTCACTAACGGGCCAACCTGCAAAACGTGAACCATTCCTTCCATTAGTCAAAGGCGTGAAGCATGTTGCCTATGGTGATATCGAAGCTATGCGCCGTGCTATTTCAAAAAAGACGGCCATGGTTATCTTGGAACCCATCATGGGCGAGGCTGGAGTAATTATTCCGCCTGTTGATTACTTAGCTCAGGTAAGAAAACTCTGCGATACATATGGCGCACTACTTGTTATTGATGCAGTTCAAACAGGAATGGGTCGCACCGGAGATTGGTTTGGATATGAGTACTCAGGGATAAAGCCTGATGTGATTACGTTGGCTAAAGGATTAGGTGGGGGATTGCCATTAGGGGCGATGCTCGCACTCGGAAAAGCAGCATCACTTTTTGAGGCCGGAGATCACGGAACAACTTTTGGCGGAAATCCCGTAACTACTGCAGCCGGCCTTGCTGCCATTGCAGTTATTGAAAAAGAGAAGCTTATTGAAAAGAGCGTTCTACATCATGAATATCTTTTGACAGAGTTAGCGATGGTCAAGGGTGTGAAGGAAGTGCGCGGAGCTGGTTTGCTCATTGGAATTGAGTTGGATACACCCACTGCAAAAGAGTTTGCGGCCAAGATGGCTAAGGCTGGAGTTTTGGTCAATGCTGCTAATGAATCAACGATTCGAATAGCACCTGCCCTCATTGTCACTCAGGCACAACTGGTGAAATTTGTTTCCATCTTTAGAAAGGTGATCAGTGATGGCAAGTAATGCAACTAATGTTTCTGCGCGCAGAGCTAAGGCAATAGCGCTTATTCAATCTGGAGTCATTCACTCACAGTCTGATCTAGTCGTGGCACTCAAAAAAAGTGGATATCGAGTTACTCAGGCAACTGCTAGTAGAGATTTAGAAGAGATTGGCGCGGTTCGTGGTCGTGGTCGAGATGGTGAATCTGTCTACCAAATCAGAGAGTCCTCTGATGATGCTCTTTCTCGTATCAATCCCGTCCCATCAAAGTTAATTCTCTCCGTTGATCACAGTGCCAACTTGGCCGTGATTCACACACCACCAGGGGCTGCGCAATTCGTTGCTAGTTCACTCGACCACGCCAATCTCACAGGTGTTATTGGCACGATTGCAGGCGACGACACGATTATCCTTGTGTCCAAGAAAGCAACAGGTGGAGCGCAATTAGCGAAAGAATTACTGGCTTACGCAGCAACTAAGAATGGGAGAAAGTAAATGGCGCTCTGGGGTGCACGCTTTAGTGATGGCCCAGCTGATGCTGTTTTTGCACTCTCTCGCAGTGCCCACTTTGACTGGCGTTTAGCCCCATATGACATTCGCTCATCCCTGGCTCACTTATCTGTTTTGGAATCCAGCAAGTTGGTATCTAAAGATGATGCAGCAGCTATTCGCGCTGCTCTCAAAGAATTAGCAGTTGAGGTATCAAAGGGCTCATTTGTGGCGCAAACAGATGATGAGGATGTTCATAGCGCCTTAGAGCGTGGGCTAACTGCCAAGCTGGGCGCAGTTGGCGGAGCTCTTCGTGCTGGGCGCTCTCGCAATGATCAAGTCACAACTGATCTACGTCTCTTTGCCATCGATCACATGTTGGAAGTAGCTACATTGGTTAGCGCGCTGAATACCGCAATTTTGAACAAGGCCAGTGAGTATGTCAACGACAGTGCTCCAGGATTTACTCATATTCAACATGCACAGCCAGTGTCATTTGGACATGAATTAGCTAAGCACGCACATGCTTTTGCAAGAGATCTTGATCGCATTAATGACTGGTTAAAGCGCACATCAGTGAGCTCTCTTGGGGCTGGTGCACTTGCAGGATCTTCACTTCCATTAGATCCAGCAAAAACTGCACAAGAACTTGGTTTTGATTCTAGTTTTGCTAACAGCATTGATGCCGTCAGTGATCGTGATTATGTTGCAGAGGCGCTGTTTATTTGCGCAACAATAGGTTTGCACTTATCTCGTATCGGTGAAGAGTGGACGTTGTGGGCATCGACTGAGTTTGCGTGGGCCAAGGTTGCAGATGAGTATTCAACTGGATCTTCGATTATGCCTCAGAAGAAAAATCCAGACATGGCAGAACTTGCACGAGGCAAATCTGGTCGACTGATTGGAAACCTAGTTTCAGTGATGACAATGCTCAAGGGATTGCCTTTTGCCTATAATCGCGATCTGCAAGAAGATAAAGAACCTTTCTTTGACAGCATAGATACATTGCTCCTAACGTTGCCAGCAGTAACTGGCATGGTTGCAACTACTGATTTTGATCGCGAAAAAATGGCACAGGCAGCACCAACTGGTTTCTCTCTTGCTACAGAAATTGCAGATTATCTTGTTCGAAAGAATGTTCCTTTTGCTTCTGCACATGAATCTGCTGGAAAATGTGTAGCGTTGTGTGAAAAGAGTTCACGTCAGTTGCATGAGCTTAGCGATGATGAGTTTAAAGCTATCCATCCATCTCTAGATGGGGGAGTCAGAGACGTTCTAAACGTAGCCGGAGCATTGAGTTCACGGACAACTGCTGGAGGGACTGCGCCGGCGTTAGTGGCCGAGCAAATTAAGAGCGCGCTTAAAGAAAATGCGACGCAATCTAAGAAAATAGCCGACAAAGCCAAGGCCTTTTCAGAGATGATGGGTTCATGAACCTTCTAGAAGATCTACGTTGGCGCGGGCTATTAGCCCAGTCCACTGATGAGGCAGCTTTGCTTGAATCATTGAAAAAACCCATCACTTTGTATGTGGGTTTTGATCCAACTGCGCCATCACTACATGTGGGCAATCTCGTTGTTCTTCTTGTTCTACGCCGCTTTCAATTAGCTGGTCACACACCTATAGCCCTAGTGGGCGGTGCTACGGGATTAGTGGGAGATCCCAGCGGAAAAAATGAAGAGCGCACACTTAACAGCACTGAAATCGTTGAGGGCTGGGTCAATCGTATTCGCACACAGGTTTCAGCCTTCCTAGATTTTAGTGAAGCTAGAAATAAGGCCATTGTTGTTAACAATCTTGATTGGACTTCACCGTTAAGTGCGATCGAATTTCTGCGCGATATTGGCAAGCACTTTAGTGTTAACCAGATGCTCTCAAAGGATTCTGTATCTGCAAGGTTAGAAGCTGGTGGAATTTCATACACTGAGTTCTCTTACCAAGTTCTGCAGTCCTATGATTTCCTAGAACTCTTCCGCCGCAACAACTGCACATTGCAGTTAGGCGGCTCGGATCAGTGGGGCAATATTGTTGCGGGTCTAGATTTGATTCGCCGCGTTGAGCAGGGCAGTGGGCATGCACTCACCGTGCCACTTTTGACAAAAGCTGATGGAACTAAATTTGGTAAAACAGCTGGGGGATCGGTGTGGCTAGATCCTGCGATGACCTCTCCTTATGCTTTCTTCCAGTACTGGTTAAACACCGATGATAAAGATGTCATCAACTTCCTTAAGGTCTTTTCTTTCAAATCTCATGAAGAGATCACTGCTTTGGAAAATGCGCACAAGGAAAACCCAGGTCTACGGGAGGCACATCGTGCTCTGGCCCGTGAACTAACCGCACTTGTGCACTCGCAAGCAACAACTGATCGAGTAGAAGCTGCTGCGAAGGCGTTATTTGGCCAGGGAGATTTAACAGAACTTGATGAGGAAACATTGGCGGGTGCACTTGCTGAACTACCTCGCACCACTGTGTCGAAAAATGAAGCAATTCCCACCTGGGTAGATCTCTTAGCAGCAACTGGAGTAGTTGATTCAAAGTCGGCTGCGCGCCGCATTGTTAAAGAGGGTGGCGCATATCTCAATAATGAAAAGATTTCCGGAGAAGATTTTGCACCTCAAAAATCTGACTTTTTATGCGGTAAATATGCGGTTTTGCGAAAAGGCAAGCGAGATTTAGCTGCTGTGGAGTTGATCTAAATATCGCCCTTTTTGGCCTAAAACGCTAGCGGGCCAACGTTTTTGATACATCAGAGGTGGTCGAAAAGCTCTGAAAACCCCGATTTGACCCCCCCTGGCCGAGGGGGTTATAGTTTGCCTCTTGCTGTGAAACGGACGATTGAGGC
>Ga0208440_1000095_pt1 | contig 31971 bp, 20 predicted proteins | sample Colrivmet1547B02_FD_187644 | JGI IMG/M metagenome (GOLD analysis project Ga0208440, IMG submission 187644) | Estuarine microbial communities from the Columbia River estuary - metaG 1547B-02 (SPAdes) (version 2) | ecosystem: Environmental > Aquatic > Marine > Intertidal zone > Estuary | place... | reverse complement strand
AATCGTTCCGCAACCTCATCAATATTTATGGAAGAATCGTCCCAACCCAATCGCGTTTTTACGGTTACAGGTAAATCGGTGCTATCGATAACGGCTTGCGTTAATCGGATCATTAAATCAACATCTTTTAACACCCCAGCTCCAGCGCCTTTGCAAACGACTTTTTTTACAGGACACCCAAAATTAATATCGATAATATCGGGATTTACGGTGCTAACAATTTTTGAGGAAAGCGCCATGGCTTCTTCATCACCACCAAAAATCTGAATTCCAACAGGGCGTTCATAATCGAAAATATCCAATTTCATGCGGCTTTTAATGGCGTCGCGAATTAACCCTTCCGAAGAAATAAATTCAGAATACATTAAATCGGCACCATGCTGCTTGCACAATCTACGAAATGGAGGATCGCTAACGTCTTCCATTGGCGCGAGAAGTAAAGGGAAATCGGGTAATATTATGTTGCCTATTTTTGGCATAATTGAAATATTTTTGCAAAGATAGCTGTTTTACGAGAATAGAAAATAGATAATGTAATAAAGACCAATTTCTTCTATTTGAAAGTGCTGAATTTAAACTATATTTGCAAATTAATCGCGTGCGCGTGAAGGATAGCAGTGAAAATCCCACGCTTTTTTGCGTGGATTGCAACGAATAGCCTGACCCTTGTGGTCACGCCCAGAAATAAATTCAGGGTAAACCAAATAAAATTGACACTAACAAAGCATGAAACACATAAGGAATTTTTGCATTATTGCACACATCGACCACGGGAAAAGTACGCTTGCTGACCGATTATTGGGGGCTACCCAAACGGTTACGGCTCGTGAGGAGAAGGCGCAATTGCTAGATAATATGGACTTGGAGCGCGAGCGTGGGATTACCATTAAAAGTCACGCGATTCAAATGGAGTACAAATACAAAGGCGAAGATTATATCTTGAATTTGATTGATACTCCCGGCCACGTTGATTTTTCCTATGAAGTTTCTCGATCTATTGCCGCTTGTGAAGGCGCACTTTTAATTGTTGATGCGGCACAAAGTATTCAGGCACAAACGATTTCCAATTTGTATTTAGCGTTGGAGAACGACTTAGAGATTATTCCTGTTTTGAATAAAGTAGATTTGCCAAGTGCTAATCCTGAAGAAGTTAGCGATGATATCGTGGATTTATTAGGTTGTAAAATAGACGAAATTATTCATGCTTCGGGTAAAACGGGTTTGGGTGTGGAGAATATTTTAGCAGCCATAATCGAAAGAATTCCTCCACCAAAAGGAAACGTTGACGAACCATTACAAGCCTTAATTTTTGACTCACATTACAATCCGTTTCGTGGGATTGAAGTTATTTTTCGTGTAAAAAACGGACAAATTAAAAAAGGTCAGAAAATAAAATTCATGGCTACCGGAAACGAGTATTTTGCCGATGAAATTGGTACTTTGAAACTAAATCAAGTGCCAAAACAAGTTATTTCTGCAGGTGATGTGGGGTATTTAATATCTGGAATAAAAGAGGCAAAAGAGGTAAAAGTAGGTGATACTTTAACCGATGCGAAAACGCCTACAACCAATATGATTACGGGATTTGAAGATGTAAAACCAATGGTTTTTGCTGGAATTTATCCTGTAGATACGGAAGATTTTGAGGAGTTGCGAAACTCCATGGAAAAATTACAACTGAACGATGCTTCGTTGGTTTTTACCGCTGAAAGTTCGGCCGCTTTAGGTTTTGGTTTCCGTTGCGGATTCTTAGGAATGTTGCATATGGAAATTATTCAAGAACGCTTGGAACGTGAGTTTGATATGACAGTTATCACAACTGTTCCTAACGTTTCTTACTTGGCTTACACCAAAAAAGAGCCTGAAACAGCCATTATAGTGAACAATCCATCAGACTTGCCGGAGCCTTCTAAATTGGAGCGCGTTGAAGAGCCGTATATCAAAGCAACCATTATTACCAAAGCTGATTTTGTGGGTAATGTAATGAGTTTGTGTATTGAAAAAAGAGGGGTGATTACCAATCAAACGTATTTGACTACGGAACGAGTAGAATTGAATTTTGACATGCCATTGGCAGAAATAGTATTTGATTTTTACGATCGCTTGAAAACTGTTTCCAAAGGTTATGCATCATTTGATTACTCCCCAATAGGAATGCGAACTTCGAAATTAGTAAAACTAGATGTGTTGTTAAATGCGCAATCTGTAGACGCCCTTTCGGCCTTAATTCATGAAAGTAACGCGTACAACATTGGTAAAAAAATGTGCGAAAAATTACGTGAACTAATCCCAAGACAGCAATTTGATATTCCTATTCAAGCGGCAATTGGAGCTAAAATTATTGCTCGTGAAACGATAAAAGCATTGCGTAAAGACGTTACAGCCAAATGTTACGGTGGAGATATTTCGCGTAAACGAAAATTATTAGAAAAACAGAAAAAAGGTAAAAAACGAATGCGATTGGTAGGAAACGTTGAGATTCCTCAAGAAGCGTTTATGGCGGTTTTGAAATTGAATGACTAACGTTTAAAGAAGTTAACTACAATTTCTTTATTACATAAGTAACCATTCCCCAAATAATCAATTGGTTTTCTTCGGTAACTTTTATAGGAGAATAGCTTGGATTTTCCGGCATTAAATACAAACAATCTTGTTCTACAAGAATTCGTTTTACAGTAAATTCTCCGTCTATAAAACAAATGGCAATTTTATTGTTTTGAGGTTCTAAACTTCGGTCAACAACTAAAACATCATTGTCATTTATACCCGCATCAATCATTGAATTCCCTTTCACTTTTATATAAAAAGTAGCCAATGGATTATCGGTTAGTTCTTTATTTAAGTCGATGCTGGTTTCCATAAAATCGGCTGCTGGAGATGGAAATCCAGCCGAAACTCCTTCTTTTACAAAAGGAATTCTCAAATCACTTTCAAAATCAGGAAGAAAAAAAGTGAGTTTGTTGTTTTTCTTTATTGACATTTTACTTCAAGGATATCTTTAAAATTAGTAGTGTATTTTCGTGACAAATGGTTTTGTCGCATGTTCCAAGTAAGATTCAAATTTTGCGATGCCAACTTGACTTTTTTATCGCCCATTTTTTTATTCAGAAAATCCATCGAACGCATTAAAGCCAATTGTTTCGGATTTTCCTCTTCAAATAATTGAAATTGCTTTTGATCTTCGGGGATAAATTCGGTTACTATTACACCCGCTTTTTTAAACTTTACGTTTTCATTTCCGTGAAGTAATTTTTTTAATATATCTATGGCAATGTTAGAAATAGTTAAGGTAGAATTAGTTGCAAATGGTAAAGTAACCGCCATATTAAAATAGTACTTTGATGTTTTAACAGTGTGTCTATCAATCACCAACATCACAATAATAGTGTGGCAACACGAGTTTTGTTTGCGTAATTTTTCGGCACAAATAGCGGCAAAAGTAGCTACCCGTTCTCGCAGTAAATCAAAATCGGATATTTGTTTTGGGAAACTTCTTGTCGTAGCTATACTTTTCTTAGCGTTGGGAATCGGTTCTAAATCCAATACCGATTTTCCTTCCAATTCGTATTTTAAACGAAGCCCTAAAACGCCCAATTCTTTTCGAATCCAAGGCTCCTGATGTGGCTGAATAAAATCGAAAGCCGTATGGATATTTCGAAGTTTTGCCTTCTTAGTGGTTCTATTTCCAATGCCCCAAACATCTTCGATTTTAGTCCATTTAAGCGCTTTGATTCTTTTTTCATCGGTATCGATCGTGTAGACTCCGGAAGTACGATCTTGAAATTTTTTGGCAATTTTGTTGGCTACTTTAGCCAAAGCTTTTGTAGGTGCAAAACCGACGCAAACAGGAATTCCAACCCATTTTTGAATTCTGCTTTTCATCGCAATTCCATACGAATCGTAATCTGAAATTGACATTCCGTCAAAATTAAGAAATGCTTCGTCGATACTATAAATTTCTAAATTGGGTGAAAACTGTGCTAAAATTTTCATTACACGATTACTTAAATCGCCATAGAGTACATAATTGGAAGAAAAAACTTCTATGTTTTTCTCTTTTATTAAGTCTTTAATTTGAAATAATGGAACGCCCATTGAGACGCCAGCAGCCTTTGCTTCGTTACTTCGGGAAATTACACATCCGTCGTTATTGGATAATATAACAACTGGTTTTCCGTTGAGTTTCGGTTGGAAAACACGTTCGCAGGAAGCATAAAAATTATTACAATCAACTAAAGCATACATACTACAAACTTACAGAATAAGTTGGTTTTGAATAACTTCAAAAAAGAGAATTTTTCGGATTGTTAATAAAAAATTTAAGGACAGCCGCAATCGTTTGGACCGCACTTTTTGGAGGTGTTTTTCTTGAAAAAGAATTTCTTTGTCAAATAACCCAGTGCCAATCCTAAAGTAATAAAAGCTATTATTTCTTGTGTCATTTGAAGTTATTTTAAAATTTGAAATGCTAATAAAGCCACAATATAAGCCAGTCCGCTCATGAAGACAAGTTGCGCCAAAGGCCATTTCCAAGTGTTGGTTTCTTTTTTAGTAATCGCCAAGGTACTCGCGCATTGCATGGCAAATGCATAAAAAAGTAATAATGAAATACCTGTTGCAAAATTGAAGATTTTAACTCCAGTTTCAGGGTTAATTTCAGCGCCCATTTTGTTTTTTATGGTATTGTCATTGTCGTTATCTCCAACGCTATAAATGGTTGCTAAAGTCCCTACAAAAACTTCCCTTGCGGCAAATGAACTGATAATTGCAATCCCTATTTTCCAATCGTAACCTAACGGTGAAATCGCAGGTTCTATGGCTTTACCCATTATTCCAATATAAGAATTTTCTAGTTTATAGGCAGCCACTTTATCCTTAAATTCTAATTTTGATAAAGTACTATTGGTGTTTTCAGCAGTAATAATCGCCTCGGCATCATTGAATTTTTTTCCAGGGCCATAAGACGCTAAAAACCATAAAACGATAGAAATGGCAAGAATTATTTTTCCCGCTCCAAAAATAAACGAACGCGTTTTTTCAATCACATTGATAGCTACATTTTTGAACATGGGTAATTTGTAGTTTGGCATTTCAACTACAAAAAATGTTTTGCCTTTAATTTTTAGGATTTTATTTAGTACATAGGCCGAAAAAATCGCCATTCCAAATCCCAAAAGATAAAGTAACATCAACGTTAATCCTTGCAAATTAAACACCCCAAAAACTCTAGTATCTGGGATCACTAATGCGATAATAATTGCGTAAACCGGTAATCTAGCGGAACAAGTAGTGAAAGGTGTAACTAAAATAGTGATCAATCTTTCCTTCCAATTTTCGATGTTTCTTGTGGCCATAATAGCCGGAATAGCACATGCGGTTCCGGAGATTAATGGCACCACACTTTTACCTGAAAGGCCAAATTTTCTCATTAATTTATCCATCAAAAATACCACTCGACTCATGTAACCGCTTTCTTCTAAAACAGAAATGAATAAAAATAAAAAGGCAATTTGTGGAATAAAAATCAATATTCCCCCAATTCCCGGGATGATTCCTTGTGAAATTAAATTGGTTAAAACCCCTGCTGGCAAAGTTTCGCTTGCATACAAACTAAAATCGGCAAAAGTAGCATCTATAAACTCCATCGGGACTTTTGACCATTCGAAAATAGATTGAAAAATGAAAAATAATATCGCAAAAAAGAGGCAATAACCCCAAATTCTGTGAGTTAAAACGCGATCCAATTTACTTCGGAAATCTTTAGCAATTGAAGAATCTATTTTGTGACCCACTTTTAAAATGTCATTTATAAATTGGTATCTCTTTATGGTTTCCTTTTGTTGTAATCGCTTTAAATCAGAATGGGATTTGGTGTAGGAATTTTGAATTTCATTTCTATCCAAATTTAAAAAGTTAACATCCTGAGTAATTACCAGCCATAATTTATAAAGCAATTGTGTTGGAAATGTTTTTTGTAGCGATTCAAAATAGTCAGAATCTATACTTGATGCGTTCAAACAAGGCTCGGTAGAAAGTGATTTATAATTGATAATTAATTCTTTCAATTCCTGCATTCCAAATCCTTTTCTAGTACTAATTAAGGCGATTTTGGTTTTAAATTGCTCTTCTAAATAAGGAATATCCAATGAAATTCCTTTGAATTTCATTCTATCAGCCATATTTATGACTAATATAGTAGGTATTTCAAGGTCTTTAATTTGGGTAAAAAGCAATAAATTTCGTTTCAAATTTTCTACATCTGCAACAACAACTGCAACATCAGGATATAATTTGTCTTTTTTATTTAGTAGCAATTCAATTACCACATTTTCATCAATTGAACTGGCATTCAAACTATAGGTTCCGGGCAAATCGAGAATATTCGCTTTAATTTTGGAAGTTAATTTACAAAACCCAATCTTTTTTTCAACAGTAATTCCAGGATAGTTTCCCACTTGCTGGTTCAATCCGGTCAATTCGTTAAAAACAGAAGTTTTACCCGTATTTGGATTTCCAATTAATGCGACATTGATATTGCTACTGCTCATTATGAGTTGGTTTTAGAATTTCAACCTCAATTTCATTTGCAGTTTCTATGCGAATTGCAAGATGTGAGCCATTAATATTTAGGTAAAGTGGGTCTCCAAAAGGAGCAATTTGAAGTAATTGAACGGTATTCCCTGGTAAACATCCCATTTCCAATAGCTTTAATGGAATAGAGTCAATATCAAATTCTTTGATTATTGCAGTTTCACCTTTTTTGAGAGAATTTATTGTAGTTCGCAAACCTTATTTAGATTGAATTTAGATTACAAAAGTAAATATAATATTATTCAATCAAATGATATTTATAAGTTTTATGACATTTTTAGTAATAGAAAAGTAATGCTGAAGAAATGGGAATGCTCTCGCTATTGGGTACACAAAAAGTTAATGTCTTCAATTAAACGTTCCATTTCTTCTTTTTTTGTTCCGTCATAAAAACCTCGTACGCGTCTTTTAGTATCTACCAATACAAAATTTTCGGTATGAACCATATCATATAATTCTTCCGGTTTACCTAATTTTACTGCCAAATACGATTTTCTCGCCATAGTGTAAATCTGCTTTTTGTCGCCAGTAACTAAATTCCATTTGGTGTCAATCACTCCGTTTTTTTTAGCATATTCTTTTAACACTGCAACGTTATCGGTTTCAGGAAAAACTGTGTGCGAAAGTAACATCACTTTAGGGTTATTGATAAATGCTTTTTGAACATCTGCTAAATTGGTCGTCATTTTAGGACAAATAGAACCGCAAGTGGTAAAGAAAAAATCGGCTACATATATTTTACCCTCATAGTCTTTTTGAGAAATAATTTTACCGTTTTGATTGGTAAATGAAAAGTCAGCAATTGTATGGTATTTACTGATATATTGAATAGTGGAATCTACCAATTCAGGATTTACCATCGACGGATTATAAATTGGCAACATTTTTTTTGGCTTTAAAGCCGAATAAAATAAAGTTAAAATTATTGCAGAAAGTACAATTACAACAATCAAAAACCACTTGTATTTTTTAAAAAAAGAAAGCATATAATTTTTTTACAAATTTACAAAAGTTAAATAGTAAGTGATCAAATAACCGATTTAATTTTTGAAAAAATCAAGAAAACAGAATCGTTATTTTATTGGCAGAATTTAACATTTATTAAAAAAATAATTAATATTTTTGAAGACTAACTAAATAGTAACTAATTATGAAACTTAATTTTAATAAGACATTGTTGTACGTTATTCCAGCACTGATTGGATTATCGGCAAATGCACAAAAAGAGGCCCCTCAAAAGACGCCTGGAATAAACGTTCCTTTTATGGATAAATCGGTGAAGCCAAGTGAAGATTTTTTCAAATTTGTGAATGGAACCTGGTTAAAAAATACCGAAATTCCTGCCGACAAAACACGTTGGGGAAGTTTTGATGAATTACGTCAAAATACCGATAAAGACGCCCTAGCAATTTTAAAAGAGGCTTCAAAAAATCCAAAATACAAGTCAAATACTGATCAAGGTAAAGCGATTATCATGTACAAGGCTGCAATGGATACTGTGGCAAGAAATAAACAAGGAATTGCACCATTAGCTCCATATTTAGCTAAAATAAATGCAGTAAAAAACATCAAAGATTTACAAAAATTGATGATGGAAACGGAAGCTCAAGGCGGGGGCGTTGGTTTTTTTGGAGTTGGAATTGGTGCTGATGAAAAAAATAGTACTAGAAATGTAGTAAGTGTTGGACCTGGTGGTTTAGGATTGCCAGACAGAGATTACTATGTGTCTGAGGATAAAGATTCAAAGGAAAAACGTGAAAAATATGCCTTACACGTTGCAAAAATGTTGCAATTTTTGAATGAATCTCCAGAACAGGCAGAAGCCGATGCTGAAAAAATTCTAGCTTTAGAAATCCAAATGTCTAAACCAAGATTGGACCGTGTGGAGAGAAGAGACAGTAAAAAACAATACAATCCAACTGCAATTGGGGATTTGCAAAAAATGCTACCTTCAATAGATTGGAACACTTACATTAAAGGAATTGGGATTTCAAAAATTGATACTATAATCGTTTCTCAACCAAGATACATGAGTTCTTTACAAACTTTATTTACTGAAAATAAAGTAGAAGATTGGAAAGCTTACATGCGTTGGATGTTGTTAAGAGGGGCTTCAAGCCAATTATCTACAACTATTGAAACGGCAAACTGGCAGTTTTATGGGAAAACTTTAACAGGCGCTTTAAAACAAAGACCGCGTCACGAAAAAGCATTACAAGTTGTTAATGGAACTGTGGGTGAAGCTTTAGGAAAATTATACGTTGAAAAAATGTTCCCAGCTGAAGCAAAAGCTAAAGCGATGAAGATGATTAAAAACGTAATGAGAGCCTATGAAATTAGAATTAATAATTTGACTTGGATGTCGGCTGAAACTAAAGCTAAAGCGGTTGAAAAATTAAATAAATTAACTATTAAAATAGGTTATCCAGACAAATGGGAAGACTATTCTGCTTTAGCAGTGAAAAGTCCTGAAGAAGGAGGAAGCTATTTCCAAAATATCAAAAACGTTTCTAAATGGAGTTGGGCTAAAGACTTAGCTAAATTGGGAAAACCAGTTGATAAATCAGAATGGGGAATGTCTCCTCAAACTGTTAATGCTTACTACAACCCTTCTTACAACGAAATAGTATTCCCAGCAGCAATTTTACAACCTCCTTTTTACAATTACCAAGCTGATGAAGCGGTAAATTATGGTGGAATTGGCGGAGTAATTGGACATGAAATTTCTCACGGATTTGATGATCAAGGGGCTACATATAACGCTGATGGAAATTTAATTGACTGGTGGACAGCTGACGATTTAACCAAATTCACTTCTTTAGGAGGTGCACTTGCTGATCAATATTCTGCATTGGAGCCATTACCTGGAACTCACGTAGATGGTAAATTTACCTTAGGAGAAAATATTGGGGATTTAGGTGGTGTGAATGCCGCTTACGACGGACTACAATTGTATTTAAAAGAAAATGGAAATCCTGGTTTAATTGATGGTTATACTCCAGAACAACGATTTTTTATCTCTTGGTCAACCATTTGGAGATCTAAAATGAGAGATGAAGCGTTGAAAAATCAAGTAAAAACAGATCCGCATTCTCCTGGAATGTACCGTGCCTATGTTCCAATTCAAAACGTAGATGCATTCTATTCTGCATTTGACATTAAAGAAGGTGACGGAATGTTTGTAGCTCCTGAGAAACGAGTAAAAATTTGGTAATAACCAATTTTATTTAAATTTAGAAAATCCCATTTTGTATTTCAAAATGGGATTTTTTTTATGAGTTTTTAGAATTTTGAAAGGACCTATTTACTAAATAAAGCCCAAATAGCGTAATTATTCCACCTACTGCAATGGACAGTGATAAAGGTTCCCCAAATATATAAGCCCCTAAAAGAACCGCGATTATTGGATTGATGTAAGCGTAAATGCTATTTATTTCAGCAGGTAAATGTTGCAAAGCATAGATATAAGCAATGAAGGTTAGCACCGATCCAAAAATCACCAAATAGCCAATTGAAACCCACGAAATAACTGGAATAGTAGATAAACTCACCGCCGATCCCGTAGCTCCCAAATAGGCAAAAAGGAAAATACTTGAAATAAACATTTGGATTCCCAAACTAAAATAGGGGTTAAAACTTGCCGCTTTTTTCTTAGTATATAATGTGGCAAAAGCCCACGTTAATGTTGAAATTATGGATATTATTATTCCAAATCGGAAATTAAAAATTAAGAAATCACTTAAGTGTTCGTAGAAAATTACACATACACCCGCAAATCCAATAATCAAACCTACAATTGCCAATTTTACTAATTTTTCACCTCTAAAAAAACTAATTATTACCACCCAAAGCGGGACCAAAGCGCCAATAATTGCTCCCAAACCACTGCTTATGTATTTCACTCCCCACGTGCTTAAACCGTTGCTTAATACGAAATTTAAAATGCTCAATATGATAATGGTTTTCCATTGTTTGCCTTTGGGCCAAGGTGTTTTCTTAAATAAAAAATAAGACAAGTATAAAGTGGCGCCTAAAAATTGACGAATAGCTGCAAGCTGCAATGCGGGCATGTATTTCACCCCTTCTTTTGAAGCAATCCAAGTAGTTCCCCAAAAAAAACTCACCCAGCAAAGTGCCAAAATTGGCAATCCTATTGAGGTAATTTTCGATTTAACTCTAGATTTTAATTTTTGTATCAACTATAAACTTCCTTTTACGAATTGGTATTTCAAAACGTTATATAATTTATAGGAAAATATGGTTTTTCCAATAGATGGTTTTGAATGCGTAAAGATAGGAGGTTCCAAATTATATTCTTTTGCTTTTTGAGAATAATACTCTTCGCGATTTGGATGAAAAGGCGCAACTGCATTAAACGTTTCTTGCCAACAATTACTTTCAATGATTTTTAAAATAATTCCGATGCAATCCTCTTGATGAATCAAATTTATTGGTGCATCAGGATTTTCGATATTGCTTCTCCCAGCTAAAAAATAAATAGGATGACGGTCTTCGCCAATAAGCCCTCCAAAACGTAAAATGGTAGTTTCAAAATGAGAATTTTCTTGCAATAAGTTCTCGCATTCTAGCAATTGCTTGCCACTTTCGGTATCTGGATTTGGAATGGTTTCTTCAGTTACAACTTTGTCTTCATCAGAATAAACTGAAGTAGAACTCACGAAAAGCACTTTTTTAATTCCCGATTTTTCAATAAATGGAAGGATGTTTTGTATTTTAGAAACAAAATTTTCAGTGGAATTTCCTCTTAGTTTAGGCGGAATATTGATTATTAAAACCTGGCTTTGATCCAAGAATTGATCTACATCTCCATTGATTTCATTTTCCCCTATTTCAATCAAAAAAGGAGTTATTCCAGCGTTTTCTAATAACCCTATTTTATCTATTGAAGTCGTTGATCCATTAACCGAAAATCCATTTCCTATTAAGGCTTTCGCCAAAGGCAATCCCAACCAACCGCAACCAAGAATACTAATTTTTGTCATTATTGAATGCCTTTTAAAGTATCAATACTAACTGTCAAACTATCTTTCGGAGTCAAATTCCTAGATTTGAAATTATCTGATTTTCGAATCACATTTGAAGGAATAATCTTCTTTTGAATCACAACCGCATCGTTTAATACAAAGGGCGTTGGTATCATCCAAGGCAATCTTTTGGCAATTCTGAATTTTGGATTAGTAATTAAATCAAACGAACTTTCCATTAAATCCATTTCAAAAACCGAATTAACAGGAATAGAAAATTGCAATTCCAACGGCTCATTGTCAACAACATAATAGCTAACTAATTTCTTCCCTCTTCGTTTATAAATACTTCCTTTTTGTTCTAATGCCGAAACTCCATTTGCCTTTAAATTATAGAACGTCATTGTTTCATTTGCAAAAACATCATAACGATTTACTGGTCGATTTGGAATAATTTTTATTTTATAATAATGTTGAGACCCCGCAATACTATCCCGTAAAAACGAAATTGTAGGATCGCTTAACTCTTTTACATCGGCTTCAGCTGAATAAGTAAATGCCGAATTATATTTGCTAAATAATGGATTCTTGTTTAACTCTGCTGCGTCTTTTGGGTTTTCGCCCAAGTACATTTTCGTCCAAGAATCTAAGTTTACATCATAGGTAGTCCAAACCGCTTTTTTTGTATCGGCATTATAAACATAAAGCAAGCTGTTTGGTTTTGCAGTTCCAACAGCATACCCAGAATTGAAACTAGCCTTTATGAAAAACCCAATTGATATTAAAAACAACACCAATGACCAAAAACCTTTTCTAGGAAACGATCCAAATATTGGTAACAACAAACCAAAAACCAAAACAGTTAACACCGCGCTTCCAGCCACTATTTTTAACCCCAATCCTATTGGAAACATAATAATAAAAGGAACTATGATAATTAAAGATGGAATACTCAAAATTAAATTCAGTATCGGATTTGTTTTTTGGGTGGTGACAAAATAAGCCAACATAAACAAACTGAAAAATAATGGAATAATTAAAAATCCCGCTCCAGGCAAATAAAAAGCAATCGCAATATTGATTAAAATCCAAATGAATAATGGTGCTATAGAATAATTTTCGGTTTTATTTTCCGAATTGGAATTGGAATAAAACAATAACGAAATCGCCAAACTCAAAAACACAAACGCACCTATATAATCGTGACCATTATAGGTAAATCCTTGAAGAATATCATTGTATTGTGGGTAAATCTTTAGCAACAATTTCCAACCAAAATAAGTGGTTATTCCCGAAACGAGTAACGCCCCAAGGAAAATTAAAAAGCCTTTCCCTATTTCTGAAAATGCCAAAACTCGTTTGCCAAGGCCTATAAATACCAAAAATAGAAATAGAAAAGCAGCAATCAAAACCATTGGTAAAACCCAAGAAAACGGATAACTCACAAATTTAAACGGCGTATTAAAATAAACATAATCGTCACTCGATTGAAGAGAAGTCAAGTCGGAATTGGAAAAATAATTCAACAACGGAACTAAATAAGTTCCTTGATGCTCCATAGTTTTTGGACTCAAATGATTAATGTCATCCTGAGCCGTATGGTAGTTAAAATGGTTGTCGATAAAAGCAAAATTAAATCCTTGAATTTTACCTTGCTCTCTAAAAACAGTCAAATCAGTATCGTTCGGCAACATTTTATAAATGCTGTACATCAAGGAATTTGAAACCGGATAACTTGGGTTGGCGGCCGTAAATTCCTTAACCATATTGGCATTTCCCTTGTTCACTTCCATCAACATATAGCTTGGTCCAGCGCTTCCTCGAGCTTCAAAATTTAAAACCAAACCCACTTCATTCGCCCAATTACTTTTGGTTACAAAAAGTGCCGCTCCGTTCAAACCCAGTTCTTCCGCATCCGAAAACAAAATGATAATATCGTTTTTATGTGGCGTTTTATTTGCCAAAAAAGCACGAACGCCCTCCAAAATAGTTGCAATTCCCGAAGCATCATCGCTTGCCCCATGTGAATACGAATGTGGCGCGCTGTCATAATGCGACAATAATAACAAGGCTTTCGAACTATCAGATCCTTTAATTCTCGCTAATATATTTTTAGATTTTGTCAGGTTTCCCCAATCAGAAAGCGTAGTTCCTTCCTGAATTTGGGTTTCCAATCCCAATTTTTGTAATTCATTTACCAAATATTCCCCCACCATTTTATGATTCTCCGAACCTACAAAATGGGGATTTTCCGAAATAACTTTCACTTTTTCAAGCGCCCTTTTTGTGGAATATTCCGAGAGCAATGCATCATCCGTTGAAACCCATTGCGGCATCATTAACAAGTAAATAAATCCTATGGTTCCAGCAATAAATAATAACGATAAAATGGCGGTGAATCTGTTTTTCATTTGTAATAAATTTGAAGTTAAATATCTTTTTTGACTAACATAAAATAATCGTTTTCCAATGCCATATAGCCTTGGTCGTATATAAAATAATAGGTGTTTCCCGTTTTGGTATTCAAAATATTCGTAAAAAATTCAAAATCAAATCCCTTACTTAACAATTTAGCACGCGTAGTTTTCGACTTTCCCTCCACATTCAAAGCGCCCAAAATCCGATAATTTTTCCGCAATTTATTGTTCACATTGCGCATAAAATTCGTGCTGTCCTTATTGATTTTGTTGTTATAAGAATTCCTACAACCGTCGCTGCAAAACTTTTTGTCCTCGCGCCCCACAATTTTATCGTTGCATTCCAAACACGTTTTATTCATTTTTTTGTCATTGCGAGGAACGAAGCAATCTTTCCCCTTATTATTAATTTCTTTTTGAAGCAAAAAGCCAGTCTATTTTTACCAATCCTATTCCCGCTGTTCGTTTCAATCCCCGCAAAAGCGTGGGATTTTCTCTATCATCGGGGCTAAAGGGAAATTGTCTTTTGTGTTTTTAATTTTTGGCTTAAAACTTTTACAATCAATCAAATATACTTATAATTTTCCAATTACAAACGCTTACAAACAACTACAACCGAAAGTAAACAGTTAACAACCGAATAAATTTTGGAAGTCGCCACATCTTTGCAATGTCGAAATCAAACAAGTATCGGCAAAACAAAAATTTTTATTATAACCCATATAAATTAAAACGCTATGAGCACATTAAGAAACAAAGTACAGTTAATCGGTCACGTTGGTAATGATCCGGAAATCAAAACATTCGACGGAGGAAAAAAATTGGCCAAATTAAATGTTGCAACCAACGAAAGTTACAAAAACGACAAAGGCGAAAAAGTAGAAGAAACCCAATGGCACAGTCTTATTGCTTGGGGAAAAACCGCCGATATCATTGAGAAATATGTCGTAAAAGGTAAAGAAATTGCCATTGAGGGCAAACTAACACACAGAAGTTACGAAGACAAAAACGGAGAAAAACGCTACGTCACCGAAGTCGTAATTGATGAATTAATGCTATTAGGAAGTAAGTAAAAGAGAGGCCGCAGTTTGTCTAAATAAGCAAACTGCGGCTTTTATTATTTTAGAAGCGACAAGACTTCTGTAATATTTTCAAAGGAATAAAAATGGTCGTGTTTAATTTCAAAATCTATTTTTTCGTATTCCCAAGTGGTGTGATACGGAATGTGAACTCCGTAACCTCCTATTTTTAAAATAGGTAAAACATCTGATTTTAGTGAGTTCCCAATCATTAATAAATCTTTGGGATCACAATCCAATCGCCCTAACATTTTTTGATAATCCAATTCCGTTTTGTCACTCATCACTTCAATATGATGAAAATAAGCCCCAATTCCTGAATCGTGAAGTTTGCGGTGTTGGTCTTTTAAATCGCCTTTGGTGGCAACAACCAATTTGTATTTCCCTTGCAATTCACCCAATACCTTTTCCACGTTAGGCATTAATTCAACTGGTTTTTGCAATAAATCCTTTCCAATTGTAATTATTTTTTCAATTCCACTTCCTGAAATTGTATGATTGGTTAAATCCAAAGAGGTTTCAATCATTGAAAGTGTAAATGCCTTAATTCCAAATCCATACAAAGATAAATTTGCAATTTGGTGATTTAAAATCAACCCTAATATTTCTTGCTTAGAAGCATAATCTTGAAATAAAACACAAAAACGCTCTTGGGCTTCATCGAAATAAGGTTCGTTGTGCCATAAAGTATCATCTGCATCAAAAGCAATAATTTTTGGGTTCATTTTATGTTTTTTTAAACACTAATTCCACTAATTTTCTCAAATTAAATCTGTGAAAATTAGTGAAATTAGTGTTATATATTTTTTTTAATTTATGGTTTCGCCATTGGCAACTCCATCGGAATCAGGATTTACAAAAACCAATTTTCCATCTGCATTGGTAGTCATCAAAATCATTCCCTCGCTATCTACTCCGCGAAGGTTTCTTGGAGCTAAATTCACCAAAACCGTAACGCGTTTCCCAATAATTTCTTCAGGAGAAAAACTCTCTGCAATTCCAGAAACAATAGTGCGAATGTCAATTCCTGTGTCGATTTTTAGAATCAATAATTTATTTGCTTTAGGCATTTTTTCTGCTTCTAAAATAGTTCCAACACGCAAATCTATTTTAGCAAAATCATCGTATTGAATCGTTTCTTTTTGAGGTTCTGTCTCTGCTTGAGCTGAAGCAATCTCTTCTTTATTTGCCACTTTTGTGGCTTCTAATTTGTCCATTTGTTTTTGTATTTCTTCATCTTCAATTTTTGCAAAAAGCAATTCTGCTTCTCCAATTTGGTGACCTGAAGGAATTAATTCAGAAGTTTGAGATACCGTTTTCCAATCTATTTTGGTTTCTATTTTTAGAATTCTAGAAAGTTTTGCTGCTGTAAAAGGTAAAAATGGTTCGCAAAGTGAACTCAAAGCGGCTGCAATTTGCAAGGCAACATACATTTGAGTTTGCACGCGCTCAGGATTGTCTTTGATTACTTTCCAAGGCTCCTCATCGGCTAAATATTTATTTCCCAAACGGGCCACATTCATCAATTCGCCCAAAGCTTCTCTAAATCGGTAGCGTTCAATTGAACTTGAAATTACTGCTGGATAGGCTTTTAATTCCGTTAAAGTTGCTTCGTCCACATCGGAAAGCGGGTTCGGACTTGGGACAATTCCATTGTAAAATTTATTGGTTAAAACCACAACACGATTGATAAAATTCCCAAAAATTGCAACTAATTCATTGTTGTTTCTCGCTTGAAAATCTTTCCAAGTAAAATCATTATCCTTAGTTTCTGGTGCATTAGAAGTCAAAGCATATCTTAAAACATCTTGCTGATTTGGAAAATCAACCAAATATTCGTGCAACCAAACCGCCCAATTTTTTGATGTCGATAATTTATCCCCTTCCAAATTCAAGAATTCATTTGCAGGAACATTATCAGGTAAAATATAACTTCCTTCGGCTTTTAACATCGCAGGAAAAATAATACAATGAAAAACAATGTTGTCTTTTCCAATAAAGTGAACCAATTTCGTATCTTCATTTTTCCAATACGGTTCCCAGTCTTTTCCTTCTCTCGCAGCCCATTCTTTGGAAGCAGAAATATATCCAATTGGGGCGTCAAACCACACGTATAATTTTTTTCCTTCGGCACCTTCAACAGGCACATCAATTCCCCAATCTAAATCTCTAGTAACTGCTCGAGGCTCTAAACCGCTATCAATCCAAGATTTTACTTGTCCGTAAACATTGGGCTTCCAGTCGTTTTTATGACCAACCAAAATCCATTCTCTTAAAAAAGCATCGTATCGATCCAACGGTAAAAACCAATGTTTTGTCGATTTCAAAACGGGAATTTCACCTGTAATTGTAGATTTTGGATTAATTAAATCGGTTGCATTTAATGTAGAACCGCATTTTTCGCATTGGTCGCCATAGGCTTCTTCATGTCCGCATTTTGGGCAAGTTCCAGTAACAAATCGATCTGCCAAAAATTGATTGGCTTTAGCGTCATACAATTGTTCGGTTACTTGCTCGATAAAATCGCCATTGTCATATAATTTCTTGAAAAATTCGGATGCTGTTTCGTGGTGAATTTTGGAGGAAGTTCTTGAATAATTATCAAAAGAAATTCCAAAATCTATAAACGATTGACGAATTATTCCATCATATTTATCAATGATTTCCTGAGGCGTTACCCCTTCTTTTTTAGCTTTCATTGAAATTGCAACTCCATGTTCGTCGCTTCCGCAAACAAACAAAACATCTTTATCTTGTAATCTTAAATATCGGGAATATATATCTGAAGGCACGTAAACTCCGGCCAAATGTCCAATATGAATTGGTCCATTAGTGTAAGGCAAAGCGGCAGTTATGGTGTATCTTTTGGGATTTTGTATCATAATTGTATTTTTGAAATCCTTGAAACTAACCAAGAATAGATGCAAAAATAAGATATTTTATGTTAGGGACAAGTAGCTAGATTATTAGGAATTGCTTTTTTATTTTTTTATTAATATAAATAGCAATTCGGAACTTCAATCCTATTTTGTATATTCGTGAACTGAACCTAAGATATCTAACAAATGAGGTGGGAAGAATTATTATCTTTAAAAAGACAAGGAGACACTTTTAAGCGCTTGCGCAAAGAACAAGACGACACCCGATTGGGTTTTGAAGTCGATTATGATAGAATTATATTTTCATCGGCATTTCGAAGTTTGCAAGATAAAACGCAAGTAATTCCAATGTCTAAAACCGATTTTGTTCACACAAGATTAACTCATAGTTTGGAAGTTTCGGTTGTAGGTCGTTCTATTGGACGATTAGTTGGAAAGAAAATAATTGAAAAATATCCTTATTTAAAAGAAATTCATGGATTTCAAATGAACGATTTTGGTGCAATTGTAGCCGCAGCTTCTTTGGCTCACGACATTGGAAATCCTCCTTTTGGTCATTCAGGTGAAAAAGCAATTGGGGAATATTTTTCTATTGGGAACGGTCAAAAATACAAAGCCAAATTATCTGATAAAGAATGGCAAGACCTTATAGATTTTGAAGGAAATGCCAACGGATTTTCAGTGTTAACTAGCTCCAGACCAGGAAATGATGGTGGTTTAAGAATATCTTATGCAACTTTAGGAGCGTTTATGAAATATCCAAAAGAGAGCTTACCTAAAAAACCAACCTCAGCAATTGCCGATAAAAAATATGGGTTTTTCCAATCAGATGTGGCGTTTTTTAAAGAAGTGGCTTCAGAATTAGGGATGATTCCAAATAAATCAGGTAAAGATGTTGGTTTTGAAAGACACCCTTTGGCCTATTTAGTTGAAGCCGCTGATGATATTTGTTATACCATTATTGACTTTGAGGACGGGATCAACCTTGGTTTGGTTTCTGAAGATTATGCATTGGAATACCTAATTAATTTGGTTAAAGACAGTATTGACACTAATAAATACAACACTTTAACTTCTAAAGAAGATCGTATTAGTTATTTGCGCGCTATTGCTATTGGTAGTTTGATAAATGATGCTGTTAATGTATTTATTGAAAATGAAGAAGCAATTTTAAACGGAAAATTCCCTTATGCACTTACCGATAAAAGTAAATACAAAGCACAAATGGATGATATTATCAAATTGAGTGTGAAAAATATTTATAAAAGCCGAGAAGTTATTGAAAAAGAATTGACGGGTTATCAGATAATAAATACACTTCTGGATAAATTTATTACTGCTTTCAATAATAATTATGAAGGAAAAGCGTCCAATTTTGATAGTTTAGTTATGCAATTGCTTCCCGAAAAATTCAGAGTTGAAAAAGACAATTTATATGATAGATTACTCCATATATGTCATTTTATTTCTTTGTTAACGGACGGAAATGCTTACATTTTATTTAATACTATTAATGCTTCAAAAAGTTAAATTTCAAACAATTATGTTTCTATTATTTGCATTAACAAATGATATTCTTATATTTACGAACTTAAAAATTTCAAACTAACATTATGAAAAACAAACTACTTATTTCGATTTTCTCTATTTTGTTTATTGTGTCGGGGTATTCTCAAACAAAAAAAGAAAAAGAATCTAAAGGATTGTCTGCCACAATTGAAAAAAACATAAAAGCCAAACCAAGTAAAAAAACACTTGAACTTAGAAAAAAATTGGCTTATTACCAAAGTCATACCCCATTTTCAAAAACTGCTAACTTATCAAAAGAAGAAGTTGGTAAAAATGGAGTTCCCCCAAATAAATATTATGAAAGTGAGTGGGAATTAACTATGAATCCTGTTTTAGGAAGACCAACTCCAGAAAATATAGAGATAATTAGAAAAGATTTATTAGAAGCAAGACAACGAATTCTTGCTACTGGTAGAGTTCCTGGTGACGCAGTAGATAACAGCTGGGTAGAAAGAGGGCCAACAAACGTAGGGGGAAGAACAAGAGCTATTATGTTTGATCCAAACGACCCAACTCGTGAAACTGTTTTTGCAGGTGGAGTAAGCGGTGGTTTATGGAAAAATACTGCTATTTCTAATGCATCATCTACCTGGACAAGAGTGAATATTTCTGATAATCTAAATGTTTCTTGCCTTGCTTACGATCCAAATAATACCAATGTTTTTTATGTTGGAACCGGAGAATCTTGGACAACAGGTGACGCAGGTGGAGATGGAGTTTGGAAATCAATTAATGGAGGTACAACTTGGACCAAAGTTTTTGGTGGAATTTCTGGTTCTACAATTTTTACGACGGCCGCAAATTTAACAGTTAACAGCCCTACAAGTGTTGCGGGAGTATACCCATGTATTCCTAATACTGCTTTTGGAGTAGCAGTAACTACTCCAATCACAGCTAACATCGTATTAGTTAATGATGGTGCCTCTGTCCCAACTTCTCTTGGTTGTGCCGCTTCAGCAGTTGGGTCACTTACAGGAAAAATAGCCCTAATTAGAAGAGGTAGTTGTCCTTTTTCTGATAAAATAAAATTTGCCCAAGACGCAGGTGCAATTGCAGTTATAATGATGAATAATATTTCTGGACCACCTATTTCAATGGGAGGAACCGACGCTAATGCTCTTGCAACTACAATTCCTTCAATTATGATTACTATGACAGATGGAAATTTGATTGAAGCTGCTTTAGCCAGCGGAGTAGTTAACGTTACTTTAAACCCAAGTATTCCGGGAGCTGTGTCAGGTAATGTCGTTCCTGGAGCGCAACACATCAATAAAATTGCCATTAGAAATAACGCAGGGGTTTCTGAGGTATTTGTAGCGGTTGCGGATTCTTACTACGGTGATGCCAATGCTACAACCTATATGGGAGCTAACAATTATGGAGTTTATAAAACTAATAATGGTGGAACTTCTTGGAATTTATTAAACCTACCTCTTACCCCGGCGGGCAACAAACATTGCCCTAACGATATAGAAATTGGTGCCGATAATAAAATTTGGGTAGCTACGAAAACTAGTTTTTCTCGCGGCGACGGTGGTGGAAAAGTATTTTGTTCTGCTGATGGTGGAGCAACATTTATCGATAAATATACCGTTACGGCAAATGGTGGTGGACAAAGAACAGAAATTGAAGCTTCAGCAACCAACCCAAACCTAATTTATGTTTTAGCTCAGTTAAGACAAGCTTCTGCAACGCAGGGGATTGAAGTTCAAATAATTAAAACCACTGATGGATTTGCAACTACTACAATTCCTGCTTTACCAGCAGTAACTTTAAACCCTGCTGCTAGAACTGATACTTATGGATTTACTGGTGCTCAAGCTTGGTACGATTTAGTAATTGAAGCGGATCCTAGTAACGATCAAATTTTATGTGTTGGAGGAATTGACTTGTTCCGATCTGCCGATGGTGCAACAACTTGGAATCAAATTTCAACATGGAATTCAGGATCATCGGTTCACTCTGACCACCATGCAATTACTTTTAAACCAGGTAATACCAATTCTGTGGTTTTTGGAACTGATGGAGGCGTTTACTACTGCGGAAGTTTAACTACCGCTTCAGCAAATTCTGGAATTGAAGCCAGAAACACTGGATTTAACGTAACTCAGTTTTATGCCGTTGGTGTTGCTCCAACCTCTACAGTTAGCGGTTTAACAAACGATCATTTTGTTGCTGGTGCACAGGATAATGGTTCCCAATATTTCTCTGGGGTAACCGGAACTTCTAGTAGTAGCACTAGAGTACAAGGTGGAGATGGAGGAATCAGTTTATTTGATCAAGGTGCTGATAAGTACATGATTACCAATTATGTATGGAATCAAAGTATCTATTCTAGAACGACAACAGGAAGTTCAAAATTGTTAAATAGTGAAAGTACTGAAAACGGTGCATTCATTGCTCAAATGGCGTTGGATTCTACTAGAGATATATTGTATGCCGATTATGGAAATGCAACAGACGGTACATACGGAATTAGACGTTATACCAATACGAAACCTACTACTGCAACAGCTCCTGTTAAATCAACAATTACAAATGCTTTAATTACAACTTATGTAACCGCATTAACTGTTTCTAAACACGCTTCTTCCGGTACAGTTTTATTAGCTGGATTAAAAAATGGTAAATTGATACGATCGGCAAATGCAAATACAACTACAGTTGCCAGCGTAACTTGGACAGATATTACTGGACCTGAATTTATAGGAAGTATTTCAGATGCAGAATTTGGAGCTTCAAATAATGATATTTTCGTAACTTTCCACAACTACAATGTGGTAAATGTTTGGTACAGCTCTGATGGAGGAAATACTTGGGAAAACAAAGAAGGAAACCTACCTGATATGCCTGTTAAATGTATTTTACAAAACCCTTTGAAACCAAACGAAGTGATTATTGGAACCGAACTTGGTGTTTGGTTCACTTCTACATTTGACACTGCTTCTCCAGTTTGGTATCAATCTTTCAACGGAATGAGTAACGTAAAAGTTACCGATTTAGATTTAAGAAATGACGATTCCGTATATGCTTCTACTTATGGAAGAGGGGTTTTCTCTGGATTATTTACTTCTGCAACATTGGCAAATGAAGATTTCTCCAACAAAAAAGGAGTTTCAATTTCTCCAAATCCTTCAAACGGAGTGTTTAATATCAACATCAGTCAATACTCTGGAAAAGTGAATATTCAAGTAGTTGACTTAAACGGAAGAGAAGTTTATACCGCTAAAAATGAATTGTTCAATTCAGAAAAAGCAATTGATTTAAAAGCAGTAGAATCTGGAATTTATGTGCTCAGAGTTTCAGGAGAGGATTTAAATTATTCTCAAAAGATAATCAAAAACTAGTATTAAAATAGTTTTATTAAAAATCCAATCATGAAAATGGTTGGATTTTTTTATGATAAAATTGAAATTATACTTTGCGCATCAATTTTACAATATTGATGTAATTCCTCAATGGTTCCCTGTTCGATAAATTCATCTGGTATTCCCAAATTTATAACTGGGTTGGAATAGTTGTTTTGTGATGCAAATTCTAAAATGGAACTACCAAAACCGCCTTTTATTACTCCATCTTCAATAGTGATTATTCTTTCGAATTGATTGAAAATACTATGTAATGTGATTTCGTCAAGTGGTTTTACAAATGCAAAATCATAGTGAGCAATCGTTTCTGGATTGTTTAGTTTAGCTAAAGCAAATGTAACTGTGTTTCCTATTGGTCCATTGGATAAAACTGCGGTAATCGTTCCTTCTTTTAAATAATTAGATTTGCCGATTTCCAATTTTTTATATGGCTTTTGCCAATCCACAATTTGCCCTCGACCTCTTGGATAACGAATTGCCATAGGGTGACTCATGCCCAATTGGGCAGTATATAAAATATTCCGAAGAGCAATTTCGTTCATCGGCGAATACACAATCAAGTTGGGAATACATCGCAAATAAGCCAAATCGAAAACACCATGATGTGTAGCGCCATCTTCGCCAACCAACCCCGCTCTGTCCAAACAGAAAATTACTGGAAGATTTTGTAAAGCAACATCATGAACAACTTGATCGTAAGCGCGTTGTAAAAAAGTAGAATAGATGTTACAAAAAACAATCATCCCTTGTGTTGCCATTCCTGCGGCTAAAGTTACCGCGTGCTGTTCAGCAATTCCAACATCAAAAGCACGTTTTGGAAACTCATCCATCATGAATTTTAAGGAGCTTCCTGAAGGCATTGCAGGTGTAATTCCAATTATTTTTTCATTGGCTTTAGCCAAATCTAATAGTGTTAATCCAAATACGTCTTGGTATTTTGGGGGTAAATGCTGCTCCGATTTTGGAATGATATCTCCCGTAATTTTATCAAATTTACCAGGGGCGTGGTATTGCACTTGGTTGTCTTCGGCTTGTTGAAGTCCTTTCCCTTTTGTTGTAATAATGTGAAGGAACTTTGGCCCTTTTATTTTTTGTAATCGTTTTAATTCTTTTAGAATTGCATAAATATCGTTTCCATCAATTGGACCAGAATAATCAAAATTTAGGGATTTGATCATGTTGTTTTCCCTTGGATTTTTCCCTTCTTTAACGGCAGTCAAATAGTTTTTTAGAGCGCCAACACTTGGATCAATTCCAATGGCATTATCGTTGAGAATCACTAATAAATTGGCATCGGTAACTCCGGCGTGATTCAATCCTTCAAACGCCATCCCGGAAGCTATTGAGGCATCACCAATTACCGCAATGTGTTGTTTGTTCAAATCACCTTTCAAATTGGAAGCAATTGCCATTCCTAAAGCAGCTGATATTGAAGTTGACGAATGGCCAACACCGAAAGTATCAAAATTGCTTTCACTGCGTTTTGGAAATCCTGAAATCCCGTTCAGTTGTCGGTTGGTGTGAAAATTTTCTCTTCTACCGGTAAGGATTTTATGCCCATAGGCTTGATGTCCCACGTCCCAAACCAACAAATCATTTGGAGTATCGAAGACATAATGTAGGGCAATAGTTAATTCTATAACGCCCAAACTTGCTCCCAAATGCCCTTCTTTTACGGCAACAATATCAATAATAAAATCGCGCAACTCTTGAGCCAATTGAGGAAGTTGCCCTTCGTCAAGAAGCCGTAAATCGGATGGAGAATTGATATTTGAAAGTAAATTGTTAGACATAATGCAAATGTACGATTTGAAATTGTATTTTTACAATCGATAAAAAGTTGTTTCTCAAAGATTCACGAAAATAAAACGAAGATTCACAAATAGTTAGTGATTTGTGATTAGTAACTACTATTATGGAAAACCCTTTCAGTGACGAATATTTCATGAAAAAAGCTTTGCAGGAAGCGGAATTGGCTTTTGAAAAAGGCGAAATTCCTGTGGGCGCTTTAATTGTAGTTGATAATAAAATCATTGCGAGAACCCATAATCTCACTGAACTTTTGAATGATGTTACCGCTCATGCAGAAATGCAAGCCATTACTTCGGCGGCAAATTTCCTTGGCGGAAAATACTTAACGGGTTGCACTTTGTATGTTACTTTAGAACCTTGCCAAATGTGTGCTGGAGCATTGTATTGGAGTCAGATTTCCAAAATTGTGTATGGCGCAAGCGATGAAAATAGGGGTTTTGAGAAAATGGGAACACAATTACACCCTAAAACAACCGTTGTAAGAGGTGTAATGGCTAATGAAGCTTCAGTTTTGATGAAGTCGTTTTTTGAAAACAAAAGAAAATAATATTGAATCCTAGTTTTCTAGCCCGGTCCCGACGCTTCGGGAGAAGGGAAAATCCCGAGCTTTTTAGCGAGGATTTGGAATGATAGCCGGATTAGCTCCTGATTGCTTCGTAAAAACTCGAAATGAAAACTTAATCATTTTTCTCGAAAACCTAGAAATACAAAAAAACCGCTACTCAATTGAATAGCGGTTTTTTGTTTATTTTTCTTCTTTAATCAGATAAATATAAACTGGGAAGTGGTCGCTAAAACCTACCTCGTTTATAGAATGTCGGAGTGGATATCCCTTGTATTGGCCGGTGGTTTGTATCATAAACGGTTTGTTGTAAATTCCTGATTTCCAATATCTGTAGGACGAATAGTCTTTTTTGATTAATGTTTCGGAAACCATTATTTGGTCGAAAATATCTCCGGCATCTCTATAAAAAAGAGAAGAATTACCGTCAATTGCCATTTGCTCGAAAGGATTATAAACGCCGAATTGTTTCACTTCTTCCTTTTTTAGTTTAGCACCTATCCCTTCTTTTACGCTTTTATTGTAGGTGCCATCATTTAAATCTCCCATAATGATTATTTTGGCATTTGGATTGATTTTATAGATAGAATCCATGATTTTTTTATTCAATCTTCCAGCTGCTTCTCTAAAAGGGCTGCTCTTTTTTTCACCGCCGGATCTAGAGGGCCAGTGATTTACAATTACATTTACCTCATCGCCGTCTAACATTCCGGTTACTAATAATACGTCTCTGGTGTAAACTCGGTTATCAATTGCCACTTCAATTTTATCGGCATCTGCTTTATCTTCTGCGGTTTCGCCAGTATTTTTCTCTATAATTTTAGAATCGTTTCTATAGATTAGTAAAGGGATATTAACCGAGCTCGTGGGTTTAAAATGCTTTTTTTGATATAAAAGTGCCACGTCAATTCCTCTTTTATCAGGAGATTCATAATGTACAATTCCGTAATCGTTTATAGCTAATTTAGGTTGTTTTACTAAGTCTTCCAAAACACCTCTGTTTTCAATTTCTGAACCACCAATAAGGGTTGGAGAGTTTGGATTTTCACCAGTCCCAATCTCAGAAAGCACCCTAGCAAGATTTTCTAATTTTTGCTGATATTTTTCTGAAGTCCAGTTTTGAGAACCATTTGGCAGCCACTCTTCATCAAAATTTGGATTGTTAATGGTGTCAAATAAGTTTTCTAAATTATAAAATGCCACCGTATGAACGGAAAATTTCTTTTGCTGTGCATTGGTGCAAATAATTGTAAAAAATAGAAAAAGTAGCGCGATTTTATTTCTTAAGTTCATAGAATATTGTTTTTATTTATCCTCTACATTAATTAGCCGGGTTACAAATGTAAAATATTATTGTAGATTAATAGCATTGGCATATTAAGAAAATAATAATTGATTATTATTAAGACAATTTTAATATGTTGATTATGGATTAAAGGATAATGAAATTAGGGGTTACTATAATTATATTTAAAATTGCTTTTTTTTAAATGTAAAGAAATTAATATTTTTAACTGAAACGATTAAAATATTGAAATTTGTAACATTAATTCTTGTAAATTTGTGAGCCCTATTTTTAAATAATTTAAAAAGTAGGGTTAATTTAAAAATAATATATGAAAAAACTTGTTATTAGTGCATTATTTGTAATGCAAGTGTTTTTTGTTTTTGCTCAAAATGTTTCTGGAATTTCTGGAAAGGTGGTTGATTCTAAAACTCAAAAACCATTACAAAATGCAATTGCATCAATTCAAAATTCAAATTTAACCCAGCTCACGAATGCTGAAGGGGTATTTATTTTTGAAAATGTAATTGTTGGTAGTCAATTAGTTCAAATCAAAAGTTCAGGTTACAAAGATCAATTGCTTCCGGTTGAAATTGTATCTGGGAAGAACTTAGATTTAGGAACAATTATTTTAGAATCGGACATTACAGTAGAAAGACAATTAAGCTTAATAACTATTACCGATTCAGATTTAGGAGATGACAATAGTGGTTCAGAAAGTACTTCTAGTTTGCTTCAAGCATCAAGAGATGTGTTTCAACAAGCAGCGGCCTTTAACTGGGGTCAAGCTCGATTCAAGATGAGAGGTTTAGACAATGAGTATGGAGTAACCATGATTAATGGAATTTCCATGAACAAAATCTATGACGGTAGACCACAATATAGTAACTGGGGAGGATTAAATGATGCAACTCGTAATCAAGAGTTTACCAATGGTTCTGCGCCTTCTGATTATACTTTTGGAGGAATTCTAGGGACCAATGAAATAAACACTAGAGCGTCTTTATACCGTCCAGGAAATAGAGTTTCGTTTGGTGGAACTAATACCAATTACACTGGAAGAATTATGGGAACTGTAGCTTCAGGGATGAGGAGTGATGGATGGGCTTATACTATTTCTGCTTCCAGACGTTGGGCTCAAGAAGGTTATTTCCAGGGAACAAATTACAGTGCCAATTCTTTTTTTGCAACTGTAGAAAGAAAAATCACAAAAAATAATAGCTTAAATTTTACTGCAATATTCGGTCAAAATAGTAGAGGGAAAAATTCTCCAAATACACAAGAGGTAACTAATCTTGGTGGTGAAAAATACAATTCTTACTGGGGTTGGCAAAATGGCGAGAAAAGAAATTCAAGAATAAAAACGGTCGAAGAGCCATTGTTTATTTTAAGTAATTATTGGAAGCTTTCTTCAAAAACAAATTTGAATATCAATGTTTCTTATCAAACAGGAAAAATTGGAAACAGTAGAATTGACTTCCAAGGAGCTAATAGTCCTGATCCTACTTATTATAGAAATTTACCTAGTTACTATACGTCACTATTTGAAAATGACCCTGCAGCTGTAACGCTTCAAAATCCAGGCGCCTATCTTCCTGGTGGTTTGGGAGGTATTAGTCTAATTGCTATGTATAATTATTCTCCAAGTCCAGGAGTTTATCCATATCGTGACCCTAGCTTAGCAACTAATACTCCTTATATTGCGGCTTTTAATGGTTCACAAACTGCTAATTTTTTAACCAATAAACAAATAGATTGGACGTCTATGTACCGCGCCAATTCTATTAACGGAACTAGTAAATACGCATTATTTGAAGACCGTACAGATGATACTCAATATGTTGCTAATACAATATTAAGTTCCCAACTTTCAGATAATATAATTTTAAATGCAGGTGGAAGTTTTACTCGATTAAAATCGCATAACTTTAAAAATATGCTTGATTTATTGGGAGGTAGTTCTTTCAGTGACTTGAACTTATTTGGTGTTGGCGACCAACAACAATCTGATTTAAATAACCCAAATAGAGTAATTGGAAAAGGAGATATTTATGGCTACAATTATAATTTGTTTACCACAAAAATTGATGCTTTTACCCAATTTAAATTTGTTTACAAAAAAGTAGACTTTTATTTAGCACAATCATTCTCTCGTTCAGAATTTGAAAGAGAAGGATTGTTTAAAAACGGCTATTACGCGAACAATTCTTTTGGTTATAGCACGAAAAAAGCATTTGATAATTTTGGATTTAAAGGAGGTTTAACCTACAAAATTTCAGGGCGTCAATACGTTACCTTTAATGGTGTTTATATGTCAAAAGCGCCGAGTTTAAGGAATGTGTTCAATAATGCACGGGTATCTAATAATGTGACTGACGGGGTATCAAACGAAACCGTTTCTAGTGCAGATGCGAGCTACATCATTTCTGCTCCAAAATTAAAAGTAAGACTAACCGCTTTTTATTCTAAAATTCAAAATCAAACTGAAACTTCTTTCTTTTTTGGAGATGGTGCGGGAATTGATGACCCTGCAACTGATGCAAACGAAAGTAATGTATTCGTAGCTGAAACGGTTACTAATTTAGATAAGAGAAATATAGGAGTTGAATTTGGTGCTGAATATGCAGTTACTTCTACCATAAAAGTTACAACTAGTATTGCTTTTGGAGACTATATTTTTGACAGCAATCCAAATGTAAAAGTAAGTTCAGATGCCGCGGCGACAGTTGATAATCCAACACCACTGAATGATTATGGACAAGCCAAATTGAAAAATTACAAACAATCGGGAATGCCACAAGCAGCTGCATCTTTTGGAGTTGAATATAGAGACCCTAAGTTTTGGTGGGTAGGCGCTAACATAAATTACCTGGCTAATAATTATATTGATGTTGCTCCAATAACAAGAACGGACCGCTTTTTTAATGATCCATTAGGGGTTAACAACAATCCATTTCCAGAGGCAACTCAAGCAAGAGCTAACGAATTGTTAAAGCAAGAAAAATTTGATAATTTTGCTTTGTTGAATTTAATTGGTGGAAAATCTTGGAAGGTAGGAAATAACACCTTTGGATTCTTTGCAAGTGTAAATAACGTTCTGGATATTGTATACAAAACAGGTGGATTTGAACAAGCAAGAAACTCCAACTACAGACAATTAAACCAAGACGTTTCAAGTGGAACTCCGGCATTTGCCCCTAAATATTTTTACGGTTTCGGAAGAACCTATTTCTTAAATCTATATATCAATTTCTAACAAAATAAATAACAATAATATGAAATCAATAATTTTAAAATCAGTATTTTTTAGTATTCTTTCTGCAGGACTGTTTACTAGTTGTGTAAAAGATGAGTTTGGAACACCTACCCTTGGAGACTGTTCAGAAACTTCATTAGTAAAAAACAGAGAAGTTTCTCAAATTTCTGCTGGAGCAGTTGTAGCGGTTCACACCAATATTGTACCAGGTGTTTCTGACGTAATTGAAGCATATGTTACTTCAAGTGATATTGGAGGAAATTTCTTTAAATCAATTTCTTTCCAAACTTTAGACGGAACTAAAGCTTTTAGTGTTCCTGTTGATGCCTCTTCTACATTTATTAATTATGAGCCAGGAAGAAAAGTTTTAATTAAAATGGATGGTTTATATAAAGATGTAAAATACGATGGAATGAGAATTGGTGGTCTTTATGCCAACTCATCAGGAGGTGCTGAAGTGGGAAGAATGCCAGAAACTGATTTCAAAGCTTCAGTTAACCGCACTTGTACTGCAGTAAATGAAGATCAATTAGTTCAACGAGTAACTATAGACCAAGCAATTAGTGGTGGTGCCTATTTAAATAAATTAATTGAATTTGACAGAGTTCAATTTGTTAATAATGATGTTGTTGCTAACAGTACTTATTATGATCCAAGTCCATCAAATCCAAATACTATTGGTGGAGCTACCAATAGAAGAATTCAAGATTTTAATGGTAGTTCAGTGATTTTTAGAACTAGTGGCTATGCTAATTTTGCATCTAAACAAGTGGCTACTGGAAGTGGAAAAATTAGAGGGATCATGACAAAATACAATACCGATTACCAATTTATGGTAAGAACTGAAGCCGATATTAAATTAACATCACCAAGATTTTCACCATTATTAAATGAAACTTTTGACGGTGGTATTGCTTCTTGGACTGCTTTTAGTGTAACTGGGGCAGAAGTTTGGGTACACAGCACTACTTTTGGTAATCCAGGGTCAATGGCTAAAATGTCAGGATTTGCAACTACCAATAGAGCTAATGAAGATTGGTTGATTTCACCAGTTCAAAATTTATCTTCATTAACAACCGCTACTTTATCGTTTGACAATGCCTATAAATTTACAGGAGATCCTATTGTAGTTTTAGTGTCTAAAAACTATTCTGGTTCAGGAAGTCCATATGCTGCAGGGGTAACATGGACCACTTTAACTGGGGCAACACTTTCTGCTGGTAATTATGTTTATGCCAATTCAGGTAACTTGTCTTTAAGTTCTTTCGTTGGCGCTGGAAATAGTGCTGTTTATGTGGCATTTAAATATACCTCTTCAACAACCGCAGCTTCTACTTGGGAAATTGACAACGTGAAAATTTTAGGAAACTAGTCCTAAATAGTATTATACAAAAGAGCTGCAGGAATGTGGCTCTTTTTTTTGGTTATTTTTTAAAATAATGATGAGTATTTTATAACTATTTTGTACTTTTCAGTCTAATTTAAATTTTAAGAAAAATGATTAAATTTTCATTCCAATCCTTGTTAGTAGTCCTAACTTTCAGCTTAGGAACCAATACCAATTTTGCCCAAGATATATTAGTAAACTCCCTAAAAGTCAATGCAAGCGATAAAAGTAAAGAGAGTTTTAAATTTACCGATGTAATCAACCTTGCGAATACATCCGTTAAAAATCAAGGTTCGTCAGGAACCTGCTGGAGTTATTCAGGAAATTCGTTTTTAGAATCAGAAATGATTCGCATTGGGAAACAACCCGTTGAATTATCACAAATTTTTTCTGCTCGAAATGCCTACGTTGAAAAAGGAAAAAACTACGTTAGAATGCACGGTGCGGTAACATTAGGCGATGGTGGATCTTTACATGATGTAACTAATATGCTTAAAAAATACGGAGCAGTTCCTCAAGAAGTATATACCGGTTTAAATTACGGAACTACCAAAAATAAATTTGGAGAAATGGCTGCTTTAACAGAAGGTTTATTGGTTGCTGCGGTGAAAAATCCTAATGGGGAGTTAACTCCAAATTGGATCAAAGCGTATGAAGCAGTTATAGATTCTTACTTAGGTCAAGTTCCTCAGAATTTCAATTTTAAAGGAAAAAATTATACGCCTCAAACTTTTGCAAAGGAAGTAGTGGGATTAAATCCTGATGAATATGTAGAATTGTC
>Ga0208440_1000050_pt1 | contig 41537 bp, 37 predicted proteins | sample Colrivmet1547B02_FD_187644 | JGI IMG/M metagenome (GOLD analysis project Ga0208440, IMG submission 187644) | Estuarine microbial communities from the Columbia River estuary - metaG 1547B-02 (SPAdes) (version 2) | ecosystem: Environmental > Aquatic > Marine > Intertidal zone > Estuary | place... | reverse complement strand
AAGTCTGGTTTTGGTCTAGCCAACGATTCACAGACTGCGGTAATCAATGAGTTAAATCGTCGCGGTATGTGTCCTCCGGGTGCAACTGCACTTCTTCGTGCGGCAATCGATGGCGTCACTGACCCCGCAAAAATTTCTGATCTGATTGCATCAGAAACTAATAAGATGGGGAACGTGGGTGCAGCTATTCCAGCACTCAATACCACGCTAATAGAACAAACAGGTGCTAAACCTGGATTGCTTGATAAGTTCGAGCAAGCAAAAGCAGCCTCTATTAGTGCAATCGGTGTAAGTAAACCAGAATTGACTTCTCTGATTAGTAGTGCCGGTTCTGCATCGATGGAATCATTGAAGAAACAAGCATCTGCGGCAGCAAGTGGCATACTCAATTCCAGTTCGACCGCAGTGTCCGGTCTTGCTCTTGCTAATAATCTCACCGCGATAACAGCCGGTGCAAAAGATCCATCTGCCGCCGCTGCCGCCCTTGGCGCTTCTGCGGTATCAAATGTTACGGGCGCTATATCAGCGGCAACTGGCGCAGTTTCGGGTATAGCTGGTAACGCACAAGGAGCACTCAACTCTGCCACGGGCAACGTTACAAGTGCGTTGTCGAATGCAGCATCAAATGTTTCAGGAATGTTGGGCGGCTCTTCACCTACCACTACCGAAAAGCCAGCAGAAGGTGAAATTGTTTCGTCGTTCTTGCCGGTATCACCCGCTTCTGTTCCTCCAACTCCTCAAACAGGTGCGGCGTCCGCAGACGCAGTTCCTACGCTACCGTCCACGCAAATTGCGGCTGCGGTAGAAGGACCAACGCAGGCTTCTTCGCCACCTGTCGACCCTAATCCAATGAAAACTACATACGGTTCAGTAGAAGTCTCGTATCAATGGACAGCATCAAACGGCGTAGTTACATTATCTACCAAGGGTTCACCGATTGCTTCTGTAAACTTAATTGATAAGACAGATATAAAAACTCCTCAATATTCGATACTGATTTCTGCTATTGATGGTGCAATTAAGCAAGAACGTATCAATAACTATACTCCAAAAACACCTAAAATCTTTGAACAAAATCTTGGAAATGCTCTTTATCCGCAAAATAGCGGTGCGCTACCACTCACAGAGATTCCGATAATTGCTACAGTTATTCCGTTTATGAGTGACCACGCAATAAAGGTCGATGGATTAAAACCGATAAACTATGAACCATTTCGGACGAAGTATATTATACCTCTCAACAGACCGGAGGGTACAGAAAGTATCGATGCTCAATTAACTCGCGAAATTGAATATACACAGCGAGACATTGTGGAATTAAATCAAGAAGTTGCCGCCGACCCAACTGGCTCGACTGCTAAATGGGATCTTCCTACCGCGGAGGCATGGCTTGATGTTCTTAATGCTCTAAAGAGAGAGCAAAAAAACATTATCTTTAACTATAATAAATGGGTTAGAGAGTTTAATAATCCTCCTCTTGGACCAGATACTGCGCTATCAAACGACCTTATAAGTGCTAAGTCTGGAATCGCGGGTGAGTATACTACAAATCTTGAGAAAGTCAAGAAAACTTTTAGTAACAATACTCCAGTTGCGGCACAAGGACCGAGTAAATCAAATACAGACGGTTCAACAACTACGATTGTAACTGAAAAATATGGCGACGGTTCTGTAGTAACAACTACAATTGTAGAAGATCAAAAAGGATTTGCGTCTTCACAAAAAGAAGTTACGAGAGTTGCTCCGCCTATCGCAACAGCTCCTCCGAATACAAATCCACTACAAGCAGATAGCGTAGAACATCCCGCCGCGGCAGATACCGCGCAGTCATTGACACAAGCCCCATCGGATGCTGCGAATATTCCAGTAACAAACGATACTGAAAACGGCTTCGGTGACCCAAGAGGCCAATATCCGAAGAAGTCTCTCGGTGGTAAACCAGATACTAATCCTCTTGCAGTGGGTATAAATTCGCCTCATATTCAGAATAACCCAACGTCACAGGGTGCAAATCAAGAAAGTTTAAGTTCAGGTGCATCACCTGCCGCTAAAAATGCTCTCCGTAAAAGAGACATTCCAAAAGCGGGTAGAAACGGTGGATCTTGGTCGCAGCCTAAGACCGCATATGCTGCCCAGTATCCTTTCAACAAGGTTACTGCTTCGGAATCCGGTCACGTTCAAGAAATCGACGATACCCCCGGTGCCGAACGGATTCACACCGCTCATAAATCAGGATCATTTAATGAAATCGGTCCTGACGGAACACAAGTAACTCGCGTTGTTGGTGATAACTATACAATTATCGATAATAACGGATATATTTTAATTGAGGGCCGCGCCAATGTTCACGTTGCAGGTGAATGTAATGTTATGATTATGGGTGATGCAAATCTTACTATGAACGGTAAAGTCAACATGGACGTTCATAATGACTTCAACTTAAACGTTGCTGGTCACTTTGGACTATCTGTAGGTGGCGGCATCTTCATTAGAAACGATGGTGTATTCTCGCACGATAATAAAGGCGACATGCAAATACATGGTGCAGGCAACTTCAATTCGACAATTGATGGCACTCATAACCTTACAGCAAGCGGTTATAAAGTAACATCTAAGGGCGATTATCATGTTAAGGTATCTGGAGTTTCTTATCATACATCTGTTGGCAATATCAATCAAGACACAGATGGTTCAATCTTGAGCAAGGCCGCCGTAACTATCGATAGTAAGTCTGGTACACATACAAACATAGAATCGCTTGGTAATACAAACATCAAGTCTGCTGGTTCTGTTAATACAGAATCGATTGCTTCTACAAATATCAAGTCTGCGAATGTTATCAATGCACAAGCAGCGGATTCAGTTAATGTCAAGTCTGGTAATGCCGTGAATGTCAACTCTGCGGCAGCAACCAACGTCAAGTCTGGCGCAGCCGTTAATGTTGAGGGTGCAGGCAATATCAATCTTAAGGCACAACTTGTTGCATCTTCGCCTATTGATACACCAACTCTTGACGTTACAACTGCAAATGTCTCCACACTGAATGCTGGTAGCACAAATCTTCGAGCAACTGGAACTGATACTGGTACTAATGGAGGAAGCACTCACGATCTTCCGATATCTGGTCCGACATCTGCTTCTGTTACTGAACCAGGATCGGCGGTAACCGCCGGTAATGCTAACTCGGCTGATCCAGCAAGCGAAGCAACTGGCGCTAAGATTGCAACACTTGCAAATCCAATTCCTATTGAAAAGCCAGTATCTGTCTCGGCATCACCTATTATCGGTGGTCCAGATGGTCTTACTTCTACCGGGTCAGGTGGCAGCAGCCAGCTTGTAAATTCGGCAGGCGGGATCTCCTTCAATGAACAAGCGACAATCAACGACGATACGGCGTTGGCATAAGAGGAATATATGGCAGAAACCCCAAAAAATCCACCCGCAGCAAACTCTAATGCACCAACAACTACGACGGCGCCAGCGGCTGGCGGCGCCCCTACTGCTCCAGTTTCTCCGGCGGCCGCGCCCGCCGCTCAACCGACAGAAACTACTCAAGCGCCTGGTACAAATGAACCGGCAAATGAGGATCCTGGTTGCGCGGAAGCGAACAGCGACGGCAGTCCCAGTTTTATGGGTGACGAAGGTGGAGCACCTACATCTACTGAACCAGGAACTCCAGTGCCGCCCGCCGCGGGACTTAGAAAGACCGATACAGATTTTAAAGGAAATAAGCTACCGCCAATTCCCACATCCGGCAACTACAATGCTATGGCATCTAAAATCAAGTTATCACACTTTTATACTTTACAAGATGCCTTAAATCCTGCATTGGGCGCTGCTAGTATTCCTGGCTCAAAGTCTGCTGCAGGTAGAACATGGACAGGATATCAAATAGTCCAAAACTTACGCGATCTTTTTGTTCTTTGTATTGACCCAATTAGAGCCCGTTTCGGCGCGGGGTTTGTGATTACATCAACTTTACGCCCAAAATCAAATGGCTCAGCCCATAATGTTGGCTGGGGTATTGATATGCAGTTCGCAAGTTGTGGATATGTAGGGGGTAGACACCGCGAGGTTGCAAATATTATTGCAAAATTAGGAATTCCTTATGACCAGCTTCTTTACGAATGGGCGCCTGCGGTCAGGCCAAAGGGCGACCCATCCAAGGCGCCATGGATTCACATTGGATTAAGACAACCCAAAACATTAGCGGTTAGAGGCTGGGCGCAAAGTTTCTATAGGGACGAACCTTATGGAAAGAAAGGACAATTTGATCAAATGCCTGGTCTCAGAGGCTAATTTAATGTATAAATATACTTATGTCTATTAAACAAGTAAACAGAATATACTCGGACTTCGATCTTTCGTTTGCAGCTAATCCTGTGACGGGTGATGTTGCGAAGAAATATGATGTCAATGCAGTTAAACAATCTCTTAAAACTCTAGTGCTTACTAGATTTTATGAGCGACCTTTTCAACCTAAATTAGGGTCTCCTATATACGCATTATTGTTTGAAAATATCGATGTTATTACAGCCAATAGATTACAACTAGAACTTGAAATATTGATTAACAAATATGAGCCAAGAGTTAGAGCGCAAGACATAGAGGTTATTCCTGAATATGATGCAAATGCTTTTACGGTAAACATTACTTTTTATGTCTTTGGTATTGAAGGTCCTTTTAACTTTTCAACTATTCTAAGAAGAAGCAGATAATATGGCTCAATTAAATGTTACCGAACTAGATTTCTTTGGCATTAGAGAAAATCTAAAGACATATCTACAAAGTCAAACTGAGTTTGCGGACTACAACTTTGATGGATCTGGTCTATCGGTTTTAATTGACCTACTTGCGTATAATACTCACTATAACGCAACGCTTGCCCACCTTCTCGCAAATGAAATGTTCATAGACAGCGCGGTAAAAAGATCGTCTGTCGTTTCGATTTCTAAGTCTCTTGGATATAATCCCCGCTCCATTCGCTCCGCTAGAGTTGAGGCCACAATTGAAATAACTCCTCCGACATCGTATACATCCAGCACGGCAACTCTAAGTAAAAACCTAGGGTTTAAGGGAGTTGGTTCAGATGGTGTTACGTATACATTTTATCCTGAAGACGATATTACTGCAACAAAAGCAGACGGAACTTTTACTTTCGTTGTAACTCTAATTGAAGGTGTAAGAACCAATAACTTCTTTACCGTTACGGCAGATACTGTGTCTGGGCCGTTCGAACTTTTAAATAGAAATGTTGACACTTCTACAATAGTATGTAGAGTCCAAACATCTTCATCTGAATTAGACCTTCAAACATTCGTTCAAAATCAGAACATCGTTTCACTCACGGAAACTTCAAGAGCATTCTTCGTGGAAGAAAATGCAAATGGATTAATTGAAGTTCGTTTTGGTGATAACGTTTTGGGTAAAAAATTAACAGTCGGTAATATTGTTACTATAGACTATATTGTAAGTGGTGGGATAGGCGCAAACTCTGTCACAGGATTATCCGCAAAATCTGTAATTCTTGGAACAGGAGAAATAATTTCTGTTTCGGCCGCCGCTGCATTTGGCGGTGCAGAAGCCCAATCAACTGATTCAATTCGCTTCATTGCACCTAAATTCAATGCTACAAAGAATAGAGCCGTAACCGCTGAGGACTATACGGCATTGATTGAAAGTCAATACGGCAATATCAATTCGATAACTGTTTGGGGCGGAGAAGATAATGACCCTCCTATCTATGGTAAAGTTTTCGTTTCAATTGAGCCTCTGCCAAATAGCGTTATCACGGAATCCGATAAAACATCTATTGCACGGGACATTCTAAAGCCTAGAGGTGTAGTTGGAATCCAGCCAGTATTTGTGGATCCTTCATATCTTTATATTAGCCTTAACATAACAGCCAGATATTTAAAAAATAATACATCCGTGTCGGCGTCTGTTATTCAGAATACTATGTCTGAATACTTAGCGAGTTATTTTGTAAATACAACTTCTAAAGTAAAAAAGAATTTTTACTATTCAGAATTGTTAGAATTATTAAATTCTGTTTCAACTTCTATCTATGCCACCAATATAGAAATGAATCTACATAGAGCATATGAGCCATTCGCGGCCGAAAATAATAGAATTTCATTTGCATACAATACTACAATCGCACCGAATAGTGTAAGATCAAACCTTTTTACCACAATATTGCCATCGGGTAAAGAAGTAACATGTTATCTACGAGATAGTTATACCGAAGATGATTCGCTACCGGGTGTATTAGATTTATATGACGAAAACAATCTTCTGATATCAACTGCCGTAGGAACAATAGACTATCGAACAGGTAAAATCTTGATACCTAGTTTGTATATTAATACTATTTCTGGCACGGATCTTTATCTCAGAATTTATATTAAGCCACAAGGTTCATCACCGGACATCATTATGGCACCAGTAAATGAGGATATTTCCTATACGTATGCGGTCACCCCGTATGCAAATAAGAATTTGGTTTTAGCGCAAGATACTTCTACTATTTCTGGTGCTGGAAATTATATCTCAGGTACAACAATTAATATTATCGGAACTTAATACATGTCGGATTTCAAAAATTCTCTGGCATATTTGATTACAAATCAAGTTCCGGATTATATTAAAGCAGAATTCCCACAATTCGTCCTTTTTCTAGAAAAATACTATGAGTTTCTAGATCAGGATGGAGAGGTGAATAATGTCCTATTGAATGCCAGCTCGTTTTCTGATATTAATAATACACTCGAAACCTTTATTCCCTCGTTTCGTGAACAATATCTACAGATGTTTCCTAAAGATTCGCTTATTACGGATCGTCGCCTTATAAAATTCATTAGAGAGTTTTATGAAGCAAAGGGGTCAGAAGAAAGTATTCTATTCATTTTTAGAACCTTCTTCAACGAACATGTTGATATTATATATCCGTCAACTTATGTTTTAAAGCCTTCTGATGGTGTATGGATAAATCGCGAAAAGATGCGTATCACAACAGATGATACTATCTCATTAGACCCGTTTGATTTAAAGGGTAAAAGAGCAAAGATATATTCTTACATTGATATTGGTAGCGTTTCTACGTTTGAAACATACAATATTATAGTTGATGAAGTAACAAGACTAGCATACTCTACTGTTCCAACATATGAACTTTTTGTTAAGCAAGAAGAAAATGATGTTGTCATTCTTCCTGGTGCGGGCGCAAATGCCAGGCCCCTTGTTGTTGATGGCGAAATCAAGGCGATAACAGGTGACCCGGCAGTTTCTTCTAGAGACTTCGATCCGGCTGAAAACTTTGACATATATGCCAGATTTTTAATTCCAGACCATGGGTTTACAACTGGCGATTGTGTTATCTATGATCCTATGGAAGGCTCGGCAATTGGCGGATTAATTCCATATAGACAATATTTTGTTAAAGTAATTGACAGTAGATATTTTCGATTGTATCGTGACAAAATTGCGTTGCAACAAGTTCCTACAAGAACTTTTTTTAAAAGTGCCAATGTAAACATTTCTACTAATACCATAACGATAGCGGCACATGGTTATAATACTGGCGATCTGGTTGTATATAAGGCAGATTCTACCGGAATTGGCGGGCTGGATGATTTCGGTGTGTATTATGTTATTAAAATTAATAACAATACAATCAAACTTGCGGAATCTTTAATCGATAGTGATCCAAGATATTGTTTAGATGATACTTATTTTGCGGCAGACTATGTAACTATTTCAACATATAGTGAGTTGAATCTTACCTCAGTGGGTGTCGGCAATTTTCATGCGTTATCTAAAGAATACTTTATCAATTTTACCTCTGCAGGTACTGGCGACGAACAGCGTTTCATCGATGCTATGGATGCACCCGGTAGTGGCTATAATGCAATTCCCGCATCTAAATGCTACCGGTGGTATTGAATATGTTTCGATGTTAACAGGAGGTACTGGATACGCAGAAGAATCCACTATCGTATCCTTTAGCACCGATAGCATAAGGTCGTTTGTTTATATTGATGAGTTTGCGGATAAGTATGGTTATCTTACTCGTAGCATTACAGATACCGTAGACATTGTTAGTATTTCTGGCACACCGAATTACGGCTTCTTACAGGGTGAAGTATACTCAATTTCCGAAAGCGGATCAACTGGGCAATATGTATTCAGTTTCCCAGATACGTCTCTAAATTATTTCGCGGGTGATTACGTTCAGTTCGGCGTAGATAATAGAGCCAGTGTTATTATTGATAGCGTTAATGCTCAAGGAAGACCTACAAAGGTAAGAATCTTCTCAAGTGGTAGTGGATTTGAAGCACAGACATTTACAGCTACGATAACATCGACATCTGGATCAAATTGTGTTCTTAGATTCACTACTGGAGCAATAACTTCGATACAAGAAGGATTCCAGAATCGTCAAGGTATGTTGTCGGATGTTAATAAACTCCAAGACAATTACTATTACCAGAATTATTCGTATGTTCTTCGCTCAAAGGTGCCATCTGTTAACTGGATGACAATGGTGAAAAACACTGTTCACCCAGCCGGTATGGCCATATTCAGTGAACTATTACTAGGTAGCACCCTAGAGCTTGGTGCTTCGTTTGAAGTTGCTCGTCAACCAATTCACTTCTATGAATTCCCAGTTGAAATTGTTCGAGCAGTAGAAATTCTTGGTGTAAGTTATGATATTGCAGTAGACTTTAGGAAGACACTTAATGATACATATCTTGCCGAGGAGCAACATGTATCTCATGTCGGTAAGAACGTATCATTTTCTTATGTTACTCCGTTTGATAATGCCAGCGCACTTTATGGTACTACTTTTGAAATAACCGGTGGTGGTGGTCTTTATACTATGACTATTAGTATCGATAGCGGAGGTGCTATTACTATTATTTCTGGTGCTACAATGCCATTTGGTTATTATCTTTCAATCGGAGGAACTACCTTTGAGCATATATCTGGTGATGATATTGTTACTTCTTCTGATATTCTTAACAATTTTTCTGTTGGTAAGAGTGTGGTTGATACTCCGGTAACAAGTGATATCATTGATACCTTTGATGTGGGTAAAACCCTGCTGGATATTCCACTTACCACCGATGATAATATCTATTTTGGATTCGAAAGAGTAGTAAGCGAATCTACAATGGGTATGTCAGATAGTTTGATATCTGACTTCGACAAATTTGTTGATAAAACGATTGATACTGCAGCTCCATATCTTTTAGGAGATTATTTCGCAGAAGATTACATCACAGAGGCAGATATTATTCTATCTGCAATTGATAATGCATCAATCGAAGTTGCAAAGGGTCTAACAGAAACAGTGGCTTCCGGTGATAGTATACCATATATGGTAATCACTAAGGTTATCAACGAAACCGTGACGGCAATTGATACAGTCAATTCTATTGATCCCGTATATGCACTTTTTAACGATGCATTAGATACCGCTCATTCTACGGAACTGGTCAATACAGATATAACGAAGAATATAAGCGAAACTCAAAATGCAAATGATTCTGGCAGTATAAATATACAAGACTATTGGTCATATGATTACACTTCTGGCGCTTATGAAGCAGGCGATTACGTTGGAAGTAACAATTCGATTTAACACAGGAAGAAGGTATAATATCTCATGAGAAAAACAGATTTCTTGACTGCTAAGGGTACCCTAGGTATTGTCCTTACAGACGAAAACGGCAATCTAAAGCAAGAACTTAATGTTACTAACCTTGTTGTTGATACAGGTCTAGACTACATCGCTTCGCGCATGAAAGATGCCACGGCAACAGCAATGACTCACATGGCAATCGGTTCGGGTACAACTGACCCTGCCCCGGCTGATACTGCCCTACAGACACAACTGGGTCGCGTATCGCTAACTTCTACAACGGTTACAGGTAACTCGGTTGCTTATATTGCATCGTTCGCTGCGGGTACAGGTACGGGCGCAGTTACAGAAGCAGGCATTTTCAATGCATCATCCGGTGGCACAATGCTTTGCCGTACCGAGTTTGCAGTTATCAACAAGGCTGCAGGTGACTCGATGACAATCACTTGGACTGTCACTGTAGAATAATAGGTAATAAACTGTGGCTCTATTGCTAAGAACATTGGCTAGAAATGAACTAGCAAGAAGTTTCTATCGTGACGTAGTTAACGAGAACGACTTCTTTTATTTCTTCGTGGGTAAAACCACGCAATGGTCACCGACTGACACACCAGAAGACCCACTTGATACCGAGTCTTATAATAGCCAAACACATAGGAATATGATGTTTGTTAAGCGTGTCCAAGCCTCGGATGCTGTTATGATGATTCGTCGTATCGATTGGGTAGCTGGTACCATTTATGATCATTACGATGATGTAGATGATTTGTCAACCAAGGACTTCTATGTTCTGACAGATGATATGCGTGTATACAAGTGTTTAAACAATAACGATGGTGCGCCAAGTTTTAATAGACCTAACAGCACAGATACCACTAATGCATTCATACTTCCAGATGGATATGTATGGAAATACATGTTTAGAATTGAAGCCTCAGATGAATTGAAGTTTCTTACTCCAGATTTTATTCCAGTTCGTAAGATGGCAGGAGTAGGTGTTCCGTTATTCGACATCAATGGCGAAATTGATGATATCACCGTAACTTCTGGTGGTTCAGGATACGTTTCAGGAGATTTACCGACAGTTCTTATTCATGGTGACGGGGTAGGAGCTACAGCGGTTCCGGTAGTTACCACGGGTGCAATTACAGATATTAACATCACCAATGCGGGATATGGTTATTCATTTGCATATATTGAAATTGTTGATAATGAAACGGGTGCTGGTGCTACCGCAGAAGTATCTCTAGGTAGTATTCCAGTATCTCTGGTTCAAGAAAGTATTGAAGCCGCCGCAGTTCCAGGCACGGTAGATAGAATTAATTTACTGCAAATTGGACAGAATTATTCTTCAGGAGACGTTCTTGTTACCATATCCGGTGACGGATCTGGCGCGGAAGCAGTGGCATTTATAGATGAATTGGGTAGAATTGAACGTGTTGATGTTACTAACCCGGGTACAGGATATACCTTTGCAGAGATATCATTTAATAATATTCTAGGCTTTGGCTCTGGTGCTACCGCCACTGCAACTGTTTCCCCATATTATGGACATGGCGCAAATCCTGTTAAAGAACTTTATGCCAAAACAGTTTGTCTTTCAGTCAATTTGACAAATGACACAACTGATTATTTTTACAATAACGATTATCGTCAACTTGGTATAGTTAAAAATCCATTGGACGATGAACTGGCGAATTTTATGGCAGACACTGGCACTACCTGTTATGTAATTACAGTCGATGATACCACCGTTTATTCTAACGATGATTCCATTTCGACAGACGGTGGCGGAAGATTTATTGTTGCTCAGATTAAAGAAGCTACAGATCAAGTATATCTTCTTCCCGTAATTCCAGTTATCACAGTAGATTCTGTTTTGACAAATAATAGAACGAGCGTTACTGGATTGACTATAAATAGTCTAACTAGTCCGGATGTTATTAATACTACAGGTGAGATTCTTTATATAGAAAATCGTCTGCCTATTAATAGACAAGCAGATCAAGTAGAAAAGATTAGAACAGTTATTAACTTTTAAGAGAGAAGTTACACATGGCCTTGGACTTAAATGTATCCCCGTATTATGATGATGCTGCGGATGCGATTGCAAACAATTACAATAGAATTCTGTTCAAGCCGGGTTATGCTGTTCAGGCAAGAGAATTAACACAACTTCAATCCATTCTTCAAGATCAGGTTGGAAAATTTGGCAACCATGTTTTTAAAAATGGTTCTGTAGTTGCAGGTTGTGAGTTCAAACTAGACACCGCACGGGACTTCATTAAAGTTCTAGATGAAGATGCTTCTGGATTTTTGATTCAAGATATTGAAGATTATGTCGGTGCTAAAGTAATTGGCTTAACATCTTCGATACAAGCAGAAATTATTTATGCCATCGGCGGCTCGGAAGCCGACTCACCTGATCTTAACACACTTTATTTGAGATATCTTACGGGCGATGGATCCACGGACGCAGTTCACTTTTCTCCAGGTGAAACAATTCGTGTAATAGAATCTGAAACCGGCGATCAAGTTACTGATACTTTTGTAGTAGATGATACTTTTGAAGAAGGTAATTATTATTATGGTAGAGGGTCATTCGTAACTCTAGATGATGGTATTATTTTTCTAGATGGTAAGTTTCTTCCTTTTACTAAAACTACTCTCGAACTACTAAAATATAATTCATACCCTTACTTTAGAGTTGGGTTCGAGATTGTAGAAAGTATTGTTACACATGAAACTGACCCCGATCTTTTGGATCCTGCACAGGGTACATTTAACTATGCAGCGCCTGGTGCCGATAGATATGTAACAACAGCATCTCTTGCAAAATATGCGCTAGATGCCACGCCAGACGACGGTTTCTCAGAGTATATATCAATTGTTGGTGGTAAGTTACAAAATACTGTAAACGAAGACCGCATTTATGCCGACCTTGGTCGCAATCTTGCAAAACGCACTTTCGATGAATCGGGCAACTATACTGTAAAAGCGTTTCCTATTTTAATCAAAGAACACCTTGACACAGGAACTAATAATGGTCTAATACCATACAATGCGACCACCCCCGCAGCGGGCGGTGATGAGACGCTTTTAGCAATTGGTATCGAAGCCGGTAAAGCATATGTTCGCGGTTATGCATACGAAACCAGGCAAACAGAATATATAGTTGTTCCAAAAGGAAATACAACTAAGGTTGTAAATGAAGTTCCTATCTCTACTGCATTTGGTAGCTATATTCTAGTAGACAACTTCTGCGGTAACTGGGATATTGCAGCGGGTGATACTGTATCTCTTCGCGGTACCGCCGCCAACGCTATTGGTACTTCTGGTTCTCCAACGGGTGGCGCACAATCTGCCACGGCGGCACCAGGATCACAAATCGGTACAGCTAGAGTCCGCCATATTGTTCACGAGACTGGCACACCTGGCGCATATAATACGCAATTCCGTATGTATCTCTACGACATTCAAATGACATCCTCATATAACTTCGAAGATGTTAAGGGTGTTTACTATGATACAACCGCCGACGGCCATGCAAACGTTGTTCTGGTAGATAGCAAAGCATACCTATACGAGAGTAAGTTCAACAGCCTTCTTTTCAAGTTTCCTGCTAGAGCATTGAAGACTACAAATCCTGTTTCCGTTGATAACAGTTTTGTTTATAGCAAGCAGTTTGATGATACTATTGATAGCAGCAACACTATTACATTCTCGGTAAGTTCACCCGAGAGTTTTCCGTTTACGGTTGGAACACTAACTAACACAGAAATTCTAGATAATATCCTCATTACTACTAAGGCCGCTTGCACTATTAATAGTGTGGCATATGAAATCGGTTCAGTATTAAATCTACAATCTACTGCTAGTGTAACTGTAACTAATACTGGAACACAGATTACAATAACTTTCCCTGGAGCAATCAGCGCGGCCACAAACATTCGCGTTCACTGTAAGGTACAAGTTGCTAACGCAAATAAAGTAACTAAGGAACTTAAAGAAAGCGCAGTAGTTGTTCTGGATACCGAAGATAGTGGCAACACTACAGGCACATATAATTTGGGTGCGTCTGATGGTTACAAACTTCGCACGGTAAAGATTGGTGATTTCGATGAGACCGCGGCAGCTATTCAGGCAGACGGAACAGATGTAACTTCGCTGTTCAACTTCGATACTGGTCAACGAGACGGCTTCTACGCAAACGCCAGAATTGTAAAAAAGCCGGGTACAAGTCTTACGCTAACAGACAAAAAGTTGGTTGTGACATTTGACTACTTTACTCATGGCGGTTCTCCATCTACTGTATACAACTTCTACACTGTTGATTCATATCCTGTAGATGACGAAACGACACCTGCGGGTAAAATTCGCACAGAACAAATTCCAATTTATACCTCTACAACTTCCGGGGTCACATATGATCTTCGCGACACACTAGATTTTCGTCCTCGCTGGGATGATACTATTACATTCACTACAAGTCCTGGCTCAGCGACAGTTAATCCTGCAGTAGGTTCTTCACCAAGTGGTCCTACTGGTCTTGCAATTATTACGCCTTTCCCGACAGAACAATTTACTACAGACATTGAGTATTATCTAGGACGTAAAGATAGAATTGTTATGGACGACGAGGGTGTATTCTCCTCTGTATATGGTGTCTCTTCCTTATCTCCCGTTGAACCGATAGAACCAGAGAATTCTCTGTCTATTGCGATTGTGGATATTCCTCCATATCCTTCGCTGGCACCCAACGTTGCTAAATCTGTGGGTAGACCGGATTATGGGGTTAAGTATAAGACGATTGATAATCGTCGTTATACAATGCGCGATATTGGTCAGCTAGAACAACGACTGAATCGACTGGAATACTACACTTCGCTAAATTTACTGGAAAAATCTGCCAGTGATTTAAGCATTACAGATACCAATGGCTTAGATCGCTTCAAGAATGGTATTCTTGTGGATGCTTTCACTGGTCATAATGTCGGTAATGTTTTAAGTAATGAATACCATATTGCTATCGATCCTACCGCAAAAGAAATGCGTCCATTTTTCTTTATGGAAAATGTGGATCTACAATACGATTCAACAAACTCCACTAACATTACAAAAACTGGTGATCTACTGACACTGCCGTATGTAGAATATACAATGATAAGCCAGTTGCAAGCATCTAAGTTCCGTAATTGCACCGGTGAACTTCTGTTCACATATATCGGTGATATGGAACTTGACCCGCCAGTCGATAACTGGACCGATACCGCAACACTTCCTGATATTTCTGCTAACTTTGATGGTAACTATGATGCATGGGAAACTCTTGCCGATGCATGGGGTACCCAGTGGGAAGATTGGCAAGATACCGGAACTGGTAGAGTTTCTACAAATATACAGGTTGCGGCAGGTAACACTGCAATACGAGGCGATACTCTTTTCCAAGAAGATATTGCTATTGTAACGACTACAACAGAACAAAGACAAACTCGCCAAGGCGTCCAACTCTCGGTAACACCGGAAACGCAAACTCAGAGAATTGGTCCTAGAGTAACAAATACTTCTATTATTCCGTTTATGCGTTCTATTATAGTAACGTTTAAAGCAACGAGAATGAAGCCGCTTTCTCGTGTTTATCCATTCTTTGATGGCGCTACTGTTGAGGATCATTGTCGTCCACTGTCTGGTATTGTTAGTGGCACAACAAATTCTGTTCAAAACTCATCCCTAGCAACTGGTGATTATGGCGATCCGCTAATCACGAATGCATCGGGTGAATGCTTTGGTCAATTCAGAATTCCTGCTGGTACTTTCCGTGTTGGAGAAAAGCTATTCAGACTTGCAGATGATTCTAAAAATAGAGCTAAGTTTATTACTACCTCTGCATCAATGACATTCTCTGCAAATGGTTTATCACAAAGTGTCCAAGATACTGTAATCTCGACAAGAGTTGCCAACGTGGCAGCAGTGAACCTCTCAGATAGCAGATCAGTTTCCGATAGCAATACGACAACAAATCGACTAGGTGAAAGAGCAGTTGGTGTTGTTCAAACAACTGTTGTGAATAATACGTTTACAACAATTAATAACACGACAAATGTTACCGAAGTCACTCAGGTTACACAAAATATCAATAATACATCTGTGACCAACGTTACTAATAATATCACAAATGTCACGAATGTCACTCCGCCAACTGCTCCTGACCCTTCGCCGATTGTTCAGCCGGCAGCAGAAGTCGTATTTGATGACTTTATATTCCCAACAGACTTTATGCGCTGGAGAATGGATCCAATCGCTCAGACGTTTATAGTTTCGGAAGTGCCGTTTGGATGTTATGTGACCTCACTGGATGTTTTCTTTAAGAAAAAATCTTTGACAAATCCTATCACGATGCAACTCCGCGAAGTCATAAATGGTTATCCGGGTGATAGAGTAATTCCTTTTGGTGAAGTAACACTATCTCCTGGTCAGGTAAACATCGATGCCGAAAATGGTGATACGTCAACTAAGTTTACTTTCCCGTCGCCAGTATTCTTACAAAACAATACTGAATATTGTTTTGTTCTTCTTCCTGCGGGTAATGACCCTAACTATGAAATTTGGGTGTCTGAATTGGGCGAAGACCAACTCAACACAACAACTCGTATTTCAGAACAGCCTAATGTCGGTGTTTTATTCACATCTGCGAACAACAGAACTTGGACCGCATGGCAGGCAGAAGATATTAAGTTTAGTTTACAGAGAGCAAACTTTGAAATCGACACAACTGGTACGGTCGCACTGAATACACATGATATCGATTACGCAAAATTTGATTCTTTCTCAAGTTCTGAATTTTCTCCTGGTGATAAAATTCATGGATTCTCGTTTAATATAATCAACGCAGGCACTGGTTATGGTAGTGCCCTTGTTGCTACTGTAGCTGTTTCTGGAACCGCAGGCCAGTTTACTTGCGGCGCTTCGAAACTTGTTGTTGGTGATCTTGTAACTATCACTGGTACTCGGGGTGGTACTGCTACAATATCTGGTTATGCGACAGGAACTGTCTATAAGGTTTCTGCTGTTACCGGTTCGGTTGGCGCAGTTACTGGATTCACGCTAACAACTCAATCTGGTGACGCAATCGTAACTACTGCTGGCACGCTAACCGGTCTAACATACACAGTTACAACTGTTGTTGCCCGCACATTAAGTGGTGGAATAGCCACAGGCGGAACGAATGCTACGGTTGCAGTTACTGTTACCGGCGGTGCAGTGACTAATGTAGCAGTGACAAATCCCGGCGCCGGATACACCAGCAATCCAACTTTGACTATGACTGGTGGATCGAATGCAAATATAGGTGTTACTCTCAATTCCGGTTTTGCTCATACTTACGATACTCTATACAACGTGGCTAAGATTTATGTTGAGAGTGGAAACTTCACTGTCAATGACCGAGTAGGCAACGGCTCTTCTCATGCTCTAATAGCAGAACTTGAAGATAAAGTGTTGAATGCATTGGGTGCCAATCTTGCATATATGGATCATACTCCATGCCAACTCATTTTTTCATATTCTGCCACGACAAATACTGGTTCCGAAACAGAAGCATCGACAACATATGAGAATTTTGTGCCAGATAAAACGACGGAATTGACCATCGATGCTGCTATTCGTTCATATTCAAATGAGCAAAACGATCTCGATGGAGACAAGTCGTTTAAAATTCAACTTGGTATGAGATCCCAAACGTCTACTGTTTCGCCTGTTATTGATCTTAGAAAATGTTCTATGATTGCAATCGCAAACGATGTTAATAATGATGCGACAGACGAAGATATTGGTATCGGTGAAGCAAGATCAAAGTATGTTTCTCGTCAAGTTGTTCTAGATGACGGACAAGAAGCAGAAGACCTTAGAGTATATCTAAGTCAGTATGTTCCAAATGGAACAGACGTAAAGGTATATGGTAGATTCCTACATCAAAGTGATCCCGCACCGTTTGAAGAAAAAGATTGGATCGAATTAACAACTACTCCGCCGACTGTCACTTCATCCAGTTTCATTGAGTATACATATGATATTCCATCGACCGAATTGAATGGTGATGGCGTATTGGAATATACCACTGACGGCGTAACTTACACGGGCTACAAAACTTTCGCAGTTAAAGTAGTTCTTCTTTCAAATCAAACCAGTGTTGTTCCAAAATGTCGTGAACTTCGTGCAATAGCTCTACAGGTATAACATGAGACAAAGATATCATCTGGACGACACAACTAAATATGTTAGAGATGGCCATTCAAAAGCCATTATTTCTACCGATGTTGCTGGATTATCAGCATACAAAGCTAGAAAAAACAAAGATAGAGAACAAACAAATCAGCTTCGACAATTTGAAAATGATATAAATAGTGTGAAACAAGAGATGCTAGATATCAAATTGTTGTTGCAGCAAATATTACAGAACCAAGGTAGATAGATATGGCCACAATTACACTTAGATCCGTAAAGGGGTCGCCACTTACAAATACCGAAGTTGATAATAACTTCAACAATCTTAATACTGACAAGTATCAATCGGGTGATAATCCTACGTTTGGTAATCTTACTCTAACGGGTGATCTAAAGCCTTCCATCTCGGCTACAGTTTCTGCGGCAGGAACAAACCAGTCTGGAGCAACAGAACTTTCGGATGTTTACAATATTATCACTACAGTAGGTTCTGGAGCAGGTGTCAAACTTCCAACAGCCGCCGCCTCGTTGACTTATACAGTTGTTAATACTACTGCAACAAATCTTCTAGTTTACCCAAATGTATCAGACAAAATCAATGGCGGAACGGTTAACGTTGCTATCACGGTAGCTGCTGGTTCATCTGCTACTTTTGTTGCTAAGGATGCTACAGATTGGTATTCACTGACACCTCTGTTGGTATTTGATTCAAGCGGCACAAGACTAAATTAAGGTTATAGAAAATGAACCCTTTAAAGCTCAAAGCATCTACTACACCGATTACTTCTGCAAACTTTCAGGGTTTGCAAACCATGTCAAATGTGGAAGTTAAAAATTATATTGCTAATAAGATCACAGTAGGATTTGCCGGTGCAGTAGGTAATGGTTCTAACACCGCCGACCTCAATATTGATACAGCAAACGCACTTTCTGGTACCGCAATCGGCACATTTGTTGATACTGACAGAACAGAAGCGACTGGTACTCACCCTGCTACTGGTGCTGTAGACACCGTAACGTATTATGCAAAGCAAATTACTGCTAATGATACTGGTACAATAACAAATCGTCCGCTGCAATATGACGCTGCAATTCAGCAAATGACAGATGCTCAGATCCGCAATGATATTATTGACCAAGCGGTCACAGCAATGGTTACTGAATCAGAGTATACTGCAGGTCAGTATCGTCTTGCTGGCTCAGCGCCAACTGGTGGTACATGGACCTCGCGCTATACAATTACTGACGTTGCAAATGGTGGTAACACAACTTATTATCTTTGGCAGAAGACTGCGGCTACAACATCACCGAATGCCGATCTTCGTCCACTGAAAACATATAGTGGCAATAACGTAAAGCAAATGACCGATACTGAAATTCAGGAAATGATTCCTTATTTCAGAAATCGTATTATCAGCACCAGTATTGGTACATATAAGATCCAAGCATCATCGCCATCTCCTGGCACTTGGGTTAGCATGGGTTCAGCTTCTGATACTCGTGAACAAGTCGCGTCTGTAAACTATACCGGCTCATATGCTGGTACTAGAACATATTCTAACGTAGCATATGCTGGGACTAGAACTTATACACCAGCGGGATATGCAAATACTTTTGCTGGTACCAGAACATATTCTAACGTAGCATATGCTGGGTCTAGAACATACTCAAACGCCGCATATGCATCATCGTTTGCCGGTAACAGAACAAACACATACTCAGGTTCGCGAACATATACCGGCTCATATGTGACCAACTTCGCTGGTACTAGATCATTTGCCGGTTCAAGAACATATTCTGCCAACTATATTCTATATTACGGTGGTTTTGTTGGTGGTACTTTCGCTGGTAGCAGAACTTACGCCAATGCGGGCTATGTTTCGGCATCAACTAACTTTGCTGGTTCATTCGCTGGTACCAGAACTTATGCCAACGTAGCATATTCAGGAGTCTATGCGGGTTCATACACCTCAACGTATTCTGGTTCGCGAACATACTCAGCTAACTATTCTGGTAACAGAACTTATTCTGGCACATACGCGAACTCATTTGCTGGTTCGAGAACTTACTCAGGAAGTTATTCTGGTAACAGAACTTACACAGGTTCCTATTCTGGCACATATGCGGGCGATACAATTCAAGCAACTAAAGATACCGTATCAACAGTATCTCTCTGGGTTCGCACTGCTTAAACTATACTATATACTTTATATTATTTCTTTTTATGGAGAGTTGAATGATTGTGGATGAAGACGCCATCGTATTGGATTCGGCCGTTATTGTCGAAACTAAAGATTACGAAGAACCTTTTTGGTTAAATAAAGAACTACAGCAAGTAATGGTAATTATCATCTATCCAGATGGTAAGAGACTACCAGCATCTGTATCAGGTGAAGGTGGCAATCCAGACTATATTGCTATTATGGAAAAGTTTACTGAAGAAGATATTGATGAAAATACTCGACTTCGCGAAGAACGCCGCACCGAAGAAGTTCGCCAGCGTATGGAAAGATCGAAGGTCGATCAACAGCGCCGTAAAGACGAGACTCTTTTCGAGGCAAAGCTAGAAGCCTTTGAAGTAGCTATTATAAAAAATTCCACGAACAAAGCCTTAAAAACTAAGATCCGTAGATCGAAGTCTGCGCTTGAAGTTATGGCATATGCTACCATGCTTATCATGGAAGAAGAAAAGAATGCAGAATAACGGATTTGTTTACGTAGCATCTCTTCGTAGAGGTTACTATAGAGCCGCGAAAAACTCTGCACTATCACTTCTAGACTATTGGCCAGAAGCAAAGATTACTTTATTCACTCATGCAGAATGGGTGGAACCAGAAGATTACGCAATCTTTGAGAATATCATCACATATGGTGTTCCGTATCACAAGAGGGCCAAACTATGGGCCCTAGATAAAACTCCATATGACTTGACAGTTTATATGGACTGTGATACAGAAGTTCAGCACGACGATATTCGAAAAATCTTTGAACAGATACCAGATGATGTGGATGTAATCTTTACTGCCAATCGTCCGTATAACGCTGCACTAACTAAACTTTCCGAAACAGAGGAAATGACGGAGCATTGCGGTCTATTTGTCTATCGTAATAATGAACAAACACTCAAATTGATGAGTGCTTGGTGGGGCGAATATTGTAAGCAGAATGAACCCGGCTACGACAGACAGCACTATCCAAAAGAAGCACTACAGTGGGACACATTTACAATGTGGCGCTTATTGACTTATGGGGATATGGGTGTAAAGACAGGAAGATTTCCTGATCCAGATGCAAAGTGGAATTTTGTCATTGGTTATAAACAAGAAGAATTGCAAGGACAAGAGATTGTCATCTATCACTATACGTTACCGCCATCCGTATTGGACAAATAATGAAGGTTTCTAAAAATATAAATCCAGAACTTCTGGAAATTCTTACTCCTTATGCGGAGTGGTTCTTTTCGCAAACAGACCACGACAAATTGAGAGAGCCAGATAGACGCCGAGGATTTGATATCGATACTGGCACTTCTGAAAAGTATATGAATGAACTAGTCGGTAAAGACGGTGAACATGAGGGGTATCCAGAAACCGCTTTCTGTTGTGATATCGGAATGGTAGATTCTGTTCCGACCACTCACCGCGAGAAGCAACAGAAACTTAATCGTGAATTAATTTCGTTTCTAGGTGCTAAGAACAACGCGGTTCATGTTTATTATCCAGAGAATGGATTTATGGGCTGGCACACAAACTGGAATGCAAGCGGCTATAACATTCTTCTTTCTTATAACACAGAAGAGAATGGCGGTTACTTTAGATATTTAGATCCAATAACAAAAGAAATGGTCACTCTTTGGGACCCCAAGGGATGGTCGGTCAAGGTCGGCTACTTCGGTAGGCGGAGTGAGCCTGATAAAGTCTTCTATCATTGCGCTGGAAGTCGCAGCAAGCGTCTCACTCTCGGTTATGTCATTCCCCATGAGGACCTCTGGAAATCGATGGTTGAAGATATTACGGGTGAGGATACCACTCACCTTTCTTGATTGCTTTTAACTTCACTGTATTTTGTGAGTAGGTCTTCTAGAATGGTCAACTGTTCGTGCATGTTTTCAATATCATCCAATAACTTAGGAACTGCAATTCTTGCTCTCTCGAGGATTGCAGTTTCATAGTTTTTAATTCCAACATTAGTAGCAGACTTAATTCGGCGATTTCGAAATAATGTTTTGATTTTACTAATTAACGATGGAATTTTTGGCGTCATGTTTAATTGAATCATGTGTTGATTGCTGCGTTGATCAGTTGCCTGTTGTCGCGCCTTTAAAATTTGTTCTTCTTTTGCTTTTGCTGCTCTGTCATTTTCTCTGGCAAGTTTTTCGTTTTCCTCTTTGAGAATTTGTAATTCTTCTACTAATTTTGGATCTGTAACGTGAACAGTTTCTATAACTGTTTCTGTTACTGTCTCAATTCTCACTGGAGGATTTTCTAAAATCTCTTTTGCTTTAGCAATTATTTCTGCCGCGGCTTTCGTTTCTTCTTCTACTGCAAGTTTTTGTTTCTGTAATTCTTCGTGCTTTTCTTGTGCGATTCGTTCCCTCTCAAGTTCTTCTTGAGAAGGTTCATTAATCTCAACTTCGATAATTTCTTCTTGAAAGTTTTCATCGACCCACTCTTCCACAACTACTTCCTCAGATGGAGACTCCATCCAGGGCGCAGGTGGTGGTACTAGTGGCACCAAAGGTTCTGGTATATAATCTTGAGGTGGTGGTGCAACAACTCTCACTCTTCCCATATTACTTCCTTCCTATTACCATAAATCTATCAAAGTCTACTTTACCATCCCATGACCAATAAGACTGTTCAATCTGACCCTGGTATATAACACTATTTATTCCAACGTTTTCGATATGGTCTTCAATCGTAGGAACACAGTTGATGCCATACATTTCTCTAAAAACATTTGATGACTGGCAGGCAAATATACAATCTGGATTTGCTGTTGTCATTTTCTTTAGCGGATACATCGTTTCACATCCGAGCGAAATTAAAATATCTGTTCCTAGCGCATTGATGTCATGGTATGCAAACGGAATATCCCAGTTAATATGGTCCAATTCTACTCCTGTTTCAGAATAGTGTCTGTTAAAAACTTTGGAAAGTTCTAATGCATCGTCATCAATGTCTATCAGATTCAATTTTCTAATTTCTAAGTTTTCACACAACAAGGGAATCAAAGGAATTCCTAACCAAGAATTTAAAACTGTGATATCTAATTTCTTATCCGGCATCTTAACTTTCTGCAATTGTTCTACCATCCAGATTGCAGCCTCCATGGTATTTGGATTCATAGATTTGCGAAAATCTTCATGCTTGTGTGGCATTTCATGGGCAATTTTATCCAACCCTTCACCCCAATACCGATGATTATTCAAAAAATTATAGTTTAACATCTTGTGGTCTTTCCATTGAATCATATAGACAGATAAGTGGTTCTTCACGAAGGACTTGTTCCCTTACGTCAATTGGCCACATGTATCCGTAGTTGTAACTGTATACCCAACCGTCTGGGAAAAAATTAATTTTTAAAAGATTTTCTCTTTTGTGTCCGAAAAGATTATCAAGACCGCGATAATGAAAAAACATTTGATCTGGATAATCTGTAACAAATTTGGTAATCTTATCAGTATCTAATCTATCATTCCATCTTAACACGCTAGAATTTAGGTCGGTGTATGCACGAGGAATATCTTGCGTATCACGTTTCATTTTCTTCATGTTATGCCAGTGGGTGCGAACAAATGTTAGACCATCTTCTGGGTCGTGGTCTACAATGCAATCGATGTTATTTTGAATGCCAATATCTAGGTCAAGAAATAGTTTTTCTCCATATTGTGGCACAACTCTTCTATCAAACAGATATAATTTATTCCACCATTTCTCGTAGTAATTATCCGCTGGAAGCGGAATTACAACAACTTCTGGGTGTAATCCAATTGGATGTTCTGTCAAGCAGTAAAAATTAAAATCTGTTGTTATGTGTTCTCTACATTGTTCAAGAACACGATTAACATGTTCTGAATCATATTTGAACCCCCATTTTACCGTGTAGATATTAATCATTAAACATTCCAATGCTCTAACAAATCAGAATCAACCAAGGATTCCTGTTTCACTTTACCGCGTCTATTGTCTTGGAATGGAAGTAAATCTACATTGAAGACACATAGTATACAGTCTTTTCTATATTTAGCGACTTCCAAATCGTCTTCTTGCCAGTCGCGACCGCGATTGTATGAGTATGCAAAAGTATTAGGAAAATGTTTCCATAGAGGAGTATTACCAAAGTCGCCCCATCGCCAACTGTGATAGTTGTCTGTTCCGTCGGTAAATGTAAACCAAATACGCTCTTGATGTTCTAGAACATCCTGCCAGATACATTCTGTTTGAACGTCTGACCACACCATACAACTACCATTGGTGTATGCACCATGAGATAACTTAAAGTTACGAGACTTCATGGGTCTAGGGTCTTGCCACCATGACCGCAACTTGGTAGGATTCTCTAGGTCGTAAGTGATGATTGGCGACAAATCATTTTGTATGATGACATCAAGGTCGAAAAAGACAAACCTTCCAGTGGGGTTATCTTCTGCGAAGTTGTGTGTATTGAAGATGAAGGTCTTTGGTCTGTCCCAACAACGTGCCATACCGTATTTGAAATCATCTGAACCAAACCAGTATTTCGGATGGATGTTGGGAATATTTGGGAAGTCGATGACTTTAATCTCGGCGTCAAATCCCTCACTGTTATCTGTATAGCAATAGAAGTGAAACTCAAAATTATCTGGAGTATGCTTCTTTGCCATCCGATAAAGTCGGTTGACAAACTCGGCATCGTATTTGGTACCCCATTTACAACAAACGTAATTGACTCTCATTTCCACAATCCAATAATATTTTTGTCATGACATTCAGATAATTCAACGTGATCTTTAGTAGATGGATGAGGAACATTATCTGTATTAAATAAGCAGATTTTGGCATCATCTCTAAATTTAAAACGCACTACATCATCTGGATAATATCGTCCTCTGTTCCAAGAGTATACCCAACTTTCTGGAATGTTTTTCCAGAAGTCTCTTTGACGCCAATAATGATAGTTATCACTACCCTTAAAAAATGTTTTGAAAACTATTTCACTGTTCTCATAAACGTCATAATATATATGACGGCATTGGCCATATGACCAAAGCATCATACTAGAGTTGAAAAATGTACCTCTTGTTTCGATGAAGAACCTATCATCTATTTGATTTTCTGGCTGCCATAAGCAGTGAATTATTCTAGGTTTCTCGGCCAAGATATCAATCTCATCGATGTTATTTTGAACTACTACATCCAAATCCAAATAGCAGAACTTATCTTCTTCTTCGCAATCTAGCCATTCTTCTGAATTAAAAATTAAAAACTTGGCTCTATCAAAACAAAATGCTTCTTTTCCAAAGTAATATTTTGGGTGTAGTAAGTCATCATCTGGAATAGGATGAACTTCACACTCTAGGTTAGTGGCATCATCCGTATAACAAATAAATCTAAACTCTCCGGTATAATTCTTTTTTACCATGTGATATAGATTGTTCACATAATCAGATGAGTATTTGTCACCCCATTTAATTGTTAGAAAGTTCATCATATTTCTTATCATATCCCGGAAAATAATCTAAACCATTGAGTAAACATACTGTATACTCTGGTCGGTATCTGTCTACAATTCTCTTCTCTGGGTCGTAGTAGTCTGCACCATAGAGAAAAGAATAAAACTCGCCTTTTGGAAACCACTTAAAATCAAAATTCTCGTGCCATAGAAATCTATCGTCACCCCAATACTTGATCATATAATAGTCCATGTCTTTTTCAAAATGTTCCCAAATCTCTTTGGCTTTTGGACTACCAGAGCGCCATAAAACGGCACTAGAATTATAGTTACTCAAGTATTGTTCGCTATAAGAACGAGCATTTTTATCCACCCAACTTATATCCTTCCAATAAGTATAGCATATAGTTGGGCGTTCGTCAAGATAATTCCACAGATTATCGATATCTTTTTGTATTCTAATATCGAGGTCGAAGTAAAGAACATCACCCAAGTCTTCTAATCCATACATCCATATTTTAATAAAAGTTCCGTCAACGTCTTCTGGTAATGGAATTATTTTAACTCTTGGATCAAGAGTAGTATCGTCGGTTATACAGGCATAATTATACTTGCCACCAGTGGCCTCGATAATACGATCTACATCTTCTTTGGAATATTTTGTGCCATATTTTAGCATCAATATCGTTTTCATAGTTCACCTAAAATTATAAATAAGTTCAAATACATTTATAAGGGTTCTTATGGCGCAGGTTCAAAATATTTATATTGATCAGGGAACGACCTTTAGTTTTACTATAGAAGTCAGTGATCAATACGGAGATGCAAAAGATCTTTCGGACTACACTGGCGCATCGCAGATGCGTAGGTCTTTTTATACAAACACCGCAATAGATTTTACCACAGATATTACTTCTCCCTTGGATGGCGAAGTAACTATATCTTTGACGGCAGAAGAAACTTCCGAAATTAAAGCAGGAAGATATGTTTACGATATTGAAGTAGTGAGCGATGAAGAAACTATCAGAGTTCTCGAAGGAATTGTAGTAGTTAATCCAGAGGTAACAAAATAATGGCTATTAAAGTAACCGTTCCAAATTCTAAAACTATAAATACGAGTATAGTTAGCACCCGCGGAGCCCAAAAAGTGGAGACCTTGGCGAATGTTGACGCAGCAGGATTACAGGATGGATATACATTGGTTTATAACTCAGAGACACTAAAATGGGAAGCAGTAAACCCTTCAACTACTGTTATCCTTGATGCCATTGATGGCGGAACGTATTAAAACAAACTAAGGCAACCAAAAGGAATAGTCTAAATGTCAACAATTATTCAAATTAAAAGAAGTGCAGGCGCAACTGCTCCAGCAACATCCGCTCTCCTAGAAGGTGAAATGGCATATGCACAGGACGCCAGCAACAGCGGCGCAAGTGCAAAACTTTACATCGAATCAGTGGAAGGCGGTTCTGCCGCAATTCATGCCGTCGGTGGTAAGTATTTCACAGACAAGGTTGATGCGCGTCTTATCGATGCAACCACAACAGTTGGTGGCAAAGCAACCTTTGCTGAAGGAACAAATAATGGTTCCAACAAAGTAACTCTTAAGGCAGCCGATACACTGGCTGCTGACCTTACTCTGATCCTTCCAACCGCAGACGGTACAAACGGTCAGATCCTTACCACAAACGGTTCAGGTCAACTCGCATTCTCCTCACCTGCTTCGTCTTCGTTCACAATCAGCGATAACCAAGGAACTCCAAATACGGATTCCTTCTCGACTGGTGGAACTCTGACTTTTGCTGGTTCAGCTGGTGTCAAGACAACAGTTTCAGACAACCAAGTTGCTATCGTTGCTGATATCACTGGTGCAACTGCTCTGACATCACTTGCTGATGCAGACGAATTCCTTGTTTATGATGCTTCGGCAACTGCAAACAAGAAGATTACTGCTGAAGATATTGGCGATTACATCTATGCTGCCGTTTCTGGCGATATCACAATCAGCGAATCAGGTGTTGCTTCGATTGCTGCCAACTCGGTTGCTCTTGGAACCGACACAACTGGTAACTATGTTGCTACTGTTGCTGGAACTGCAAACCAAATTGCTATCACAGGTTCAGGTTCTGAAGATGCTGGTGTAACTGTTGCTCTTACTAATGACGTTACCCTTGTTGGTGACCTAACAGTTGGCGGTAACGACATTAAAGCAAATGGCGGCACAACTTCTATCACTCTTTCGGGTGCAGATGTTACTGTTGCTGGCGACCTTACCGTATCTGGAAATGACATCAAGTCATCTTCCGCGACTGCCCTGACTCTTGCTGGTTCTGATGTTACCGTTGCTGGTGACCTGACAGTCACAGGAAACGATATTAAGTCATCTTCTGCTACTGCTCTGACACTTTCGGGTGCAGACGTTGCTGTTGCTGGTGATCTAACAGTTACTGGAAACGACATTAAGTCATCGGGTGGCACAACTGCTCTTACACTTTCGGGTGCTAACGTAACAGTTGCTGGTAACCTCACAGTTTCGGGAACAACAACTACTGTTAACTCGACAACTCTGTCTGTAACCGACCCTCTCGTATTCGTTGGTAACGACAATAACGCAACTGACGCAGTTGACATCGGTCTGTTCGGTATGTATGATACCAGCGGTTCGCTAGACCTTTACTCAGGTATCTTCCGCGATGCTTCAGACGGTAAGTGGAGACTCTTCAAGGACTCACAAGCTGCTCCAACCACAACTGTTAACACAGCGGCAACTGGTTACACCATTGCTACTCTTGTTGCTAACCTTGAGGGCGGAACTATTTCGTCGCTTGCTTCAGCAATCGCTGTTGGAGACGGTGGTACTGGTGCACAGACACTGACTGCTAACGGTGTTCTCTTCGGTAGCGGAACTTCTGCTATCCAAGCAACCGCAGTTGGAACTGCTGGACAAGTTCTAAAATCTGGTGGGTCAGGGGTTGCTCCTTCGTTCGGTAATATCGACGGTGGAACATACTAATAAATAGATAAGAATGGGGTGGGACTGTCCCACCCCAACTCTGTGGAGATACATAATGGATCAAACTAAGTTCATCAATTCGTATATTAATAATTTGGCAGAACAACTTAAAGCAATTACTCTTGATAATATCATGGTAAAGACTCAGTTAAATTTAGCAAACGAGACGATGGCTGAATTGACAGCCAAGATCCAGGAATTAGAAGAGGCAGCAAATCTTGCGTCTACTACACCTGAAAAGAAAGCCGCTAAGACCGACTGGGAAGAATCGAACTTTACAAAAGACGGATAGGATTAGCGAATGTCAGCAGCAGTGTCAACAGTAGTTCAAATCAAAAGAAGTGAAACCGGAGGCGCGGCCCCAACTGGTGCCAATTTAGCAGTAGGTGAACTTGCGGTAAATTTAACAGACAAGAAAATTTACTCGAAAAAAACTGATGGTACTGTTGTTAGTCTTGGCGGAGTTGAAGTAAACGATGGTGGTGCAGCAACATCAGTGGCAACGATTTCATTTGCTGATACCATCTTCGGTGATTTCGCTGTTGATACCACAACAACTCCAGGTGTCGCAGTTGTTCGCCTAAATCAAAACGCAGATTTAGATTACGGTCTAATTACAGATAATGTTTTTGCGTATAACTCAATTGATTACGGGAGCATCTGATGGCAGCAAGAGTCAAACTAAGAAGAGGTACTTCGACTCAACACAATACCTTTACTGGTGCAGAAGCAGAAATCACCGTAGACACTACAAACAATTCTATAAGAGTGCATGACGGGTCAACTGCTGGTGGACATGAGTTGTTAAAAACTACTCTAGCAAACATAAAAGACGGTGCCATTCTTGATGGTGGAACATATAGTACCTAAAATGGTGGACTAGGAGATACAAATGGCAACGATTTTACAACTTAGAAGAGGGACTACTGTTCAGCACTCAACCTTTACGGGTGCTGTCGGTGAAGTCACGGTCGACACAACAAAAGATACAGTAGTTGTTCATGACGGTACTACCGCTGGTGGTAAACCTCTGGCAACAGAAGCATATGTTACTTCGGCAATTCAGACTAAAGATAACAGCGACGAGATTACAGAAGGTTCAACAAACCTTTACTTTACAAATACAAGAGCAAGAGCTGCATTTACCGCAAGCACTGGTATTTCCATTACTGATGGTGCTATCTCTACTTCTATCACTCAGTATAATGATGCATCTGCAAGAGGTGCCATTTCTGTAACTGACTCTGGTGGTGATGGATCACTAGCATACAACAATACTACTGGTGTAATTACATACACTGGACCTTCTGCGTCTGACGTTCGCGCTCACTTCAGCGCAAGCACTGGTATTAGTATTACTAGTGGCGCAATTTCATCCACTATTACCCAATATACCGACTCACTAGCAAGAGCATCCCTAAGTTTTACTGCTGGTTCAGGAGCATATAACAGCACAACTGGTGCTATTACCATCCCAACTAATACCAGTCATCTAACTAATGGCGCAAACTTTATTACTCTGACAAGTCTAAGTGCTGGTACAGGGATTTCATATAATAATACAACTGGTGCAATTTCAAGCACAATCACACAATATACAGATGCATCTGCAAGAGGTGCCATTTCTGTAACTGACTCTGGTGGTGATGGATCGCTTGCTTACAACAATACTACTGGTGTAATTACATACACTGGTCCAAGTGCAACAGATGTCCGCGCTCACTTCAGCGCAGGAACAGGTGTTACTATCACTGATGGTGCAGTTGCTATTGGTCAGGCAGTTGGAACTGGTTCTAACGTTACATTCAATGATTTAACTGTTAGTGGCAATCTTACTGTTTCCGGAACTACTACTACAGTAAATACCGAAACAATCAATCTTGCTGATAATATTATTACATTAAATAGTAATGAAGCTGGCACCCCAAGTCAGAATGCGGGTATCGAAGTTGAACGTGGTACTTCTACTAACGTGGCCCTTCAATGGAATGAAACTAGTGATGTCTGGGAATACACAGTAGACGGCACCAACTATATTCCTGTGGTTGGTACTACTGCAACGCAAACTCTTACAAACAAGACACTTACCAGTCCAACACTAACAACACCAGCATTAGGTACTCCTGCTTCTGGTGTAATGACCAATGTAACTGGTACAGCATCTGGATTAACTGCGGGTAATGTAACAACCAACGCAAACTTAACTGGACATATTACATCAGTAGGTAATGCAGCGGTACTTGGATCATTCACTTCTGCCCAACTCCTAGCAGCCTTAACTGATGAAACTGGTACTGGTGCTGCCGTATTTGCTAACAGTCCAACACTCGTAACTCCTGCATTGGGTACTCCAAGCGCATTGGTAGGCACAAACATCACGGGTACTGCCTCGGGTCTTACTGCTGGTAATGTAACAACTAACGCAAACTTAACTGGGCATATCACATCGGTAGGCAACGCAGCGGTACTTGGATCATTCACTTCTGCTCAACTCCTAGCAGCCTTAACTGATGAAACTGGTAGCGGCGCTAATGTTTTTGCCACAAGTCCAACGCTTGTTACACCAACTATTGGCGTAGCAACTGCCACATCTGTTAACAAGGTTGCGATTACTGCTCCAGCAACTGGTTCTACTCTAACACTTGCCGATGGTTCTACTCTAGCAACTTCTGGTGCGTTTAGCACAACTCTAACTGCCACTGCTGCAACTAATGTAACATTACCAACTACTGGCACTCTAGCGACACTTGCTGGTACAGAAACTCTTACCAATAAAACATTAACAACACCAGCGCTGAATGGTGCGGTTGTAGATAATAACAACGCTGTTTCTGCTGCGGGTTCAACTCAAGCGGGTGCTACTGCTCTAACCGTAGATTATAACGTAGTTACTACAGTTGCTGCATCTACTGGAGTTAGACTCCCAACTGCCACGGCTGGTCGTAGAATTGTAATTGTTAACAAGGGTGCAAACACTGTTAGCATCTATCCAGCAACTGGTGGAACAATCGACGCATTATCAGCAAACGCAGCAATTCAGGTCGCAGCAAATGGTTCAATTGAAATAATGGCATCATCATCTACACAGTGGTATTCTATCTCTCGTGTTGCAATTTTTGACTCTACTGGGGCTCTACTTAACTAATGTCAACTGTAGTCCAATTAAAAAGAAGTGAATCCGCAGGTTCAATCCCAACAGTAAATGATATTGCTGTTGGGGAACTCGCAGTAAATTTAGCAGATGGTGCGCTGTATTCTAAAAGAACCGATGGTGCCATTATCGAAATTGGTGGCAATTTACCAGACGAGTATTATCTTTCATCAAACCAAGATTTTGGTTTAATTACACAAAATGTAGATGCCACGTTAAATTTGGGTGATGTTGGAACTGAATCTTCTGCATCAAAAAGTCTTGGTGATATTAGCATTTACGTTGAATCTGTCGGTGTGCCTGCTTCATCCGCATCATCTGGAACAGTAAATACTATCGCAATTGATACCAATTATCTCTACATCTGTGTTGCAACCGATACTTGGAAGAGAGTGCAACTCTCTTCCTGGTAGTTATAAATAGTCCCAAAGAGGACAAGATATGGCAATTTCATCAAGACAAGGGTTAATCGATTACTGCCTTCGCAGACTCGGATTTCCGGTAATTGAAATCAACGTTGATGACGATCAGATTGAAGATCGTATCGATGATGCATTGCAGTATTTCCAAGAGTTTCATTTTGATGGCGTTGAGAGAGTGTATCTTCAACACCAGGTTACGGGCGCAACGCTTAAATTTTCTGGTCTATCAGCTCCATCATTTGAAGTAGGTGAGTTATTGATTGGTGCAACTTCTGGTGCAAGCTGCTACGTTGTTTCTATCAACGGCACAAATTTAATTGTAAGTAAAGTATCTGGAACATTTACAGCCAGTGAAATAGTTACAGGTGAAACTTCTGGCTTTAGTAGAACATTAGCACCAACAGCTTTTTATACTCCAGGTGATATTGAGAATGGATATGTATCTATTCCTGATGCCGTTATTGGCGTTATCAGAGTATTGCCAGTAAATGGTCCAAGCTCTGGTATGAATAACGCAAACAATATGTTTGATATTATGTATCAATTCCGTATGAACGATATGTATAATCTATTGTCGGCCGACATGATTTATTTCACTCAAATGAAACAATACTTGTCGATGTTAGACATGCTTCTGGTAGGCGATAGATCATTTGCATATAATCGTAAGACAGACAAGCTAGAAATTCATTGTAAATGGACCGATGTATTTGAACCTGGCGATTTCATTATTGTTGAATGCTACCGCATTGTCGATCCAAATACATACACTCAGGTCTATGATGATAGATTCCTGAAAGAATATGCTACCGCTTTAATTAAAAAGCAGTGGGGAATCAATATGAAAAAATTTGGTGGTATGCAATTACCAGGTGGCATCGTCATGAACGGTCAGCAAGTCTACGATGAAGCAGTTGAAGAACTTCGGATGATACAACAAGATATGCAACTTAGCTCGGAACTTCCCGTCGATTTCATGGTGGGATAAGATATGCCTACCAACTTCTACTTTCAATCAGGTAATACATCTGGCACAACAAACGAACAGCGTTTGTTGGAGGACCTGGTTATCGAAAGCATGAAGATTTATGGGCATGATGTTTACTATCTACCTAGAACCATAGCAAACCAAGATTCAATTCTATTTGAAGATGCGTTATCATATTTCACCCAAGCATATCCATTGGAAATGTATCTTGAAAACACAGAGGGCTTCGAAGGTCAAGGTGAACTACTAACAAAGTTCGGCTTTGAGTTTAGATCGACCGCAACGTTTGTTGTCGCTAGACGCCGTTGGGAAGAATCTGTTGGTAGAAATGCAGAAAATTTACAGTTACCAGAGCGTCCATCTGAAGGTGATCTGTTGTTCTTTCCTAAAACAAAGACGTTCTTTCAAATCAACTATGTGGACTTTTTAAATCCTTTCTACCAGTTGGGAAAGATTTACACATATAGAATGTCATGCCAAGTATTTGAATTTAGTTCTGAAACTATCGATACTGGTCTTGAAGAAATTGATAGCATTACTGATGGCTTAACTCAAGACATTTTTGATTGGCAACTTATCATGGAGTCTGGTGATTTTGTTCTATCGAATACCGGCGACTCAATTATCTTACAAGAAAGCGGTACAACAAACGTCGATTCTTTAGATCAGACTAATGAGTTTGAAAACGAAGCGGGTGAGTTCTTAGATTTCACAGCATTCAATCCATTCGGTGAAGTTCAAGTAAGGACAGCGGCATAATGTTTTTAAAGCAGCATTTTTATCATCAACATATTCGTAAAGCTATCATTGCTTTTGGAACGATATTCAATCAACTAACCGTAGAGCGTAAAAACTCTGCGGGCGAAGTGGCTCAGTCCATTCGAGTGCCTCTGGCATACGGACCTAAAGATAAGTTTCTAGCAAGAGTTGCTGCGGTACCTGGAAATGATCCTGCGTCTGTTGCAATCACATTACCTAGAATTGGGTTCGAGATTACAGGCCTTCAATATAATCCACAACAGAAACTGAATATTCTTACCAAGAATATAGCAGTGGGTGTGGGTGACGATGCAGATAAAGTAAGAGTGCAGTATACTAGCACCCCATATACTTTATCGATATCTCTTTTTATTGTGACTAAAAATCAAGATGATGGTCTTCAAATTATCGAACAGATTTTACCGTTCTTCAATCCAGATTTTTGTGTGTCCATAACTGATATTCCAGAAATGGGAATCAAAAGAGACTTACAAATTATATTAGAGAATGTTTCATACGAAGATAATTACGAAGGTGAGTTTACACAAAGACAATCTATTGTGTGGAATCTAACCTTCAATCTTGGTATAAACTTCTACGGTCCAGTTGATATGCAGGGTTATATTAAAACTGCAATTGCCAATACATATGCGGCCATTAATCCGAGCGCAGACACACAAGAAAAAATTAAGTATCAAGTAACCTATACGCCTAATGATGCATCCTATCTAGATGATTGGAATTATGTGGAGCAATTTGATGAAGCCTACGAATAATCAATACGATAAATTAGATGCCATTTTTGGCACACATATGGATGAAGTTCTGAGTTTGAAAGAAGAAAAACTACCAGTAGTGGTTGAAGAACCATTGCTGCCAGAAATCATATCTGCGGGTGATGATATTGAAGATGACTATCTGGCCGCAAGAAAAAAACTAAACGATTTGATTGGTACCAGCCAGCAGGCTCTTGATGGTATGTTGAATGTTGCTCTAGCTAGTGATAGTCCTCGCGCATATGAAGTGGTGGGTCAGTTGATAAAGACCACGGGTGATGCAGCCAAAGACCTTCTTGATTTGCAAGCAAAGAAAAAGAAGTTGCGAGAAGAAGAACCAAAGAAACAGAATATTGATACACAAAACAATATCATCTTTTCTGGTTCCACATCTGATTTACTTAAAGCATTGAAGGCCGAGAAAGCTAAAGTAATAGATCATGAGTGAGGAATCCTCGTACCACGGTAATATTAACTTAAAGCCGATTGGTCATAAGCATAACTTTACATTTGAGCAACTGGCAGAGATTGAAAAATGCCAGGAAGATCCTATTTACTTCATTGAAAATTATTGTATGATTGTTACTCTGGATTATGGTCTACAGTTGTTCAAGTTGTATGATTGCCAGAAAGAAAAAGTAAAACATATTCTAGATAATCGTAAAGCGATTCTTATGGAAGGTCGCCAGCAGGGTAAAACTATTACTTCGGCTGCTTGCATTCTTTGGTATACTCTCTTTCAAGATTCTAAAACAGTTGCTATCATGGCAAACAAGACAGCCGCTGCTCGTGAAGTTATGGCTCGTTATCAAGGTATGTATGAACACTTGCCTCTATGGATGCAACAGGGCGTCAAGACATGGAACAAGGGTGACGTAGAGCTAGAAAACGGCTCTAAGATTTTCACCGCTGCTACAACTGCATCTGGTATTCGTGGTAAGTCTGTTAACTGGCTATACATCGATGAAGCCGCGATCATTCCAAACACCGTCGCAGAACAATTCTTTGCTTCTGTTTATCCTACTATTTCGGCGGGTCAAACAACAAAGATTCTTCTGACATCAACTCCACTCGGTTACAATCACTTCTGGAAATTCTGGAACGAGGCTGAAAAAGGAAACAACGGCTTTGTGCCTATGTTTATTCCTTACCACAGAATTCCTGGTAGAGATGAAGCCTGGGCAGAAGAGCAACTACGCTTGCTTGGAGAACTAAAGTTTAACCAAGAAGTTCTTTGTGAGTTTCTTGGTTCGAGTAACACTCTCGTTTCAGCCAAGACTTTGGGTGCAATGAGTTCGATTGATCCTATTCACGCAAAAGATGGACTGGATATTTTTGAAGAACCTATCGATGGCCATATCTACGCAATGGGTGTAGATACGGCGCGAGGTGTAGGCGGAGACTATTCTGCCTTCACAGTTTTGGATGTTACAGAAGCGCCATACAAATTGGTGGCCAAGTATCGTGATAATAAAATTGCTCCGATGTTGTTTCCTAATATCGTAGCTAAAGTAGGTACCGACTACAACAAGGCATATATTCTTGTTGAAATCAATGATATCGGTCAACAAGTGGCTGATATTCTACACATGGAGTTAGAGTATGATAATATTCTGACTACTGTAAAGACCGCTTTAAAGCAATATCTATCACCTGGGTTTGGTACAAAAACACAACGCGGTGTTAGAATGACGAAACAAGTAAAGAGACAGGGCTGTTTTGCCTTGAAGTCTCTACTTGAAGAACAAAAATTATTAGTATTTGATGCCGAAACTATTTCTGAGTTCTCTACTTTCATCGAAAAGCAGGGAAGTTGGATGGCAGATGAAGGTTACTTTGATGATCTTGTAATGAGTCTGGTTCTATTAGCTTGGATGACAAGTAATCCATACTTCAAAGATATGACAAATGTTGATATCAGAGAAAGAATGTATAAGGACCAGATGGATCAAATTGAAGAGGACATGACTCCGTTTGGAGCAATAAATAATGGATTTCAAGAAGACTATTTCGTATCAAATGGTGATCTTTGGAAAGTATCTGATGAGGATGAGCCTCGACGAGAAGGTTGGCTACTGTAACTTTTACATTTTTATAAATAAAAACATAAAACATAAAACGACAAGTTAATATTGTCAAGTTTACAACGAGGAGAAGAATATGGCTTTTCAATTATCGCCAGGTGTCCTAGTAGCAGAAAAGGATCTAACAAACGTTATTCCAGCCGTATCGACTTCGGCAGGCGCGTTTGCTGGTTACTTCAACTGGGGTCCTGTAGAAGAAATTTTTACCGTAAGTTCAGAAAATGAACTTCGCAAGTATTTTGGTCTACCGCTAAACCCTACCGACTGGTTCACTGCCGCCAACTTCCTGGCATATGGCAACAACCTTCAGCTTGTTCGCGCTGTAGGCTCAGCCGCAGAGAATGCTACATCTGAAGGTAGCGGTGTTTACATTCCTAATCGAGACGCTTATGAAGCCACTTATGCAAACGGTGGCACCCCGAATGGTGATGTAGCTGCTAAATACCCTGGTCTTTATGGCAATAGCCTTGAAGTTCAATATGCCGACGCAACTTCGTTCACTGGCTGGGAATATGCTTCATTCTTTGATGGTGCCCCTGGCACAAGTGCCCAGGCCACCGCGGCTGGTTGTTCGAATGACGAACTACACATTGTAGTTGTCGATACACTTGGTCGTTTTTCTGGCGCAGCAAATACAGTAGTTGAAAGATTTGCATTTGCTTCTAAGCAGGTTGGTAACAAACTGGCTGACGGTACAAACAACTACTATAAGGAAGTTCTAAACCAACAATCACAATATATCTGGTGGATGAATCACCCATCAGGTAGAAACTGGGGTGCGCTTTCTGGAACTGCATTCGATGGTACAGAACAAGATGGTCAAGCCGCCGGCCAAGACGCACTAGTTTTGGATTTAAATGGTGGTAATCTTGCTACGCCGTCAACTGGCGATCTACAAGACGCTTACAGCCTGTTTGGAAACAAAGAAATTGTTGATATTTCACTTGTCCTAACCGGTGGCCACGCAGCCGCAGTAGTAAATCACGTTATCGACAACGTAGCGTTAGCTCGTTTAGATTGCGTTGTATTCCTATCACCACCTCTTGCCGCTGTATACAACAATGCTGGCAGTGAAGCTGCGGATGTAGTTGAATATCGTCAAACCGATATTAACCGTAACACTTCATACGCCGTTATGGATTCTGGCTGGAAGCGCCAGTATGACCGCTACAACGACCAATACATCAATGTTCCTTTGAACGCTGATACTGCTGGTCTTTGTGCCCGCACAGATCAGACAAACGATGCCTGGTGGTCACCTGCTGGCTTCAATCGCGGCCAGCTCAAGAATATTGTTAAGCTGGTTTGGTCACCAGATCAAACAGAACGCGACACACTTTACAAGAATGGTGTTAACCCAGTAGCTACCTTCCCAGGTGAAGGCACTCTACTTTACGGTGATAAGACTCTTCTTGCTAAGCCAAGCGCATTCGACCGTATCAATGTTCGCCGTCTATTCATTGTTCTTGAAAAGGCTATCGCAACTGCGGCCAAGTATCAACTCTTTGAGTTCAACGATGTCTTTAGTCGCGCACAGTTCCGTTCGATGGTTGAACCATTCCTACGTGACGTTCGAGGCCGTCGTGGTATCTTTGACTTCCGCGTTGTTTGTGACGAAACAAATAACACAGGTGAAGTTATCGACCGCAACGAATTTGTTGCTGATATCTACATCAAGCCAGCACGTTCGATTAACTTCATCTATCTGAACTTTGTTGCGGTTCGTACCTCAGTATCGTTCACAGAAGTTGGCGCCTAATAACCCGACTAAATAGAAATAGGAGATTTATAAATGGATATTTCAAAATTTAAAGGGTTACTAGGGGCTGGCGGTGCTAGACCAAACCAGTTCCGTGTTATTCTAACATTCCCAGGCTACGTTTCTTCGGTGCCGGATACAGAATACTCGTTACTAGTTACTGGTGCAGCACTTCCTGCGTCAACAGTAAACCCAACAATCATTCAATACCGCGGCCGCGAAGTTAAGTTGGCAGGTGAGCGTATCTTTGATCCGTTCACAATCACAGTTGTCAACGACACTGCGATGTCACTTCGTCGTCCATTCGAAGAATGGATGAATGGTATGAATGATTTAGAAGCCAACACTGGTATTCTAAATCCAATTGACTATCAAGTTGATATGTCAGTAGAACATCTAGATCGTAATGACGATCCACTTATGACTTATGTTCTTTATAATGCTTTCCCGATTAACATGTCGGAAATTGGTTTACAGTATGGTCAGAATGACGTAATTGAAGAGTTCACCGTAACCTTTAACTACTCACATTATCTGACTGCATAATTCCATCCAACTAGGATAATTTAATGCAGATATTTGGTTATAAAATTGAAAAGTCTACGGCGTCACAAACTGAGAAATCGTTTGTGGCGCCAACGGACGATGGTGGTGTAGAAACTATCAGAGCCGGTGGCTACTATGGCACATACATCGATATCGATGGTACCGCAAATAATGAAATAGAATTAATTCGTAAGTACCGTGAGATTTCTATGATGGCAGATATCGATACTGCTATCGATGATATTGTAAACGATTCAATTGCAAATCTTGACGATGAAGCTCCAGTAAAAATTGACCTTGATGAAGTAGATTTGTCAAAGAACATTAAAAAAATGGTGCAAGCTGAATTTGAAACCCTTCTCAATATGTTGGATTTCAATCTAAGAGCGCAAGATTACTTTAGACATTGGTACATTGACGGAAGATTGTTCTTCCATAAAGTTGTTGATACTGCAAATCTAAAGAAGGGTCTAGCAGACATTCGCTACATTGACCCAAGAAAAATTAAGAAGATGAGAGAGATCCTGAAAGAAAAGGATACAAAAACGGGTGTAGAGTTCATTAAAGAGATTAAAGAATATTTTATCTACAATGAACGCGGTCTAGTTCCAAACAAAACTTTCACGCCAGCCGCCTCTATCTCTTCTACCGCCGGTGCCACCATGCGCATCGAAAAAGATTCTATCTGCTTTGTTCCTTCTGGCTTGAAGGACATGGACAGAAACATGCCGTTATCTTTTTTGCACAAGGCTATTCGCCCAGCAAATCAGTTGCGTATGATGGAAAATGCAGCAGTCATCTATCGTATCACGAGAGCTCCAGAGCGCCGTGTATTCTACGTTGACGTTGGCAATCTTCCAAAGATTAAAGCCGAACAGTATCTCAAGGGTATCATGAACCAGTATCGTAACAAGGTTGTTTACGATTCTCAGACAGGCGAAATCCGTGACGATAAAAAGTTTATGTCAATGCTTGAAGATTTCTGGTTGCCTCGCCGCGAAGGTGGCAGAGGAACACAGATTGAAACTCTACCAGGTGGTCAAGGTCTAGGCGAAATGGGAGACATTGAATACTTCCAGCGCAAACTATATCAAGCGTTGAACGTTCCGATGTCAAGACTTGAACAGCAAACTGGCCTGAACTTTGGTCGTGCTGCCGAAATCAATAGAGACGAATGGAAGTTTACGAAGTTTATTTCTAAACTGCGCCGTCGTTTCACACTTCTATTTGATGATCTACTAAAGACACAACTTATTCTCAAAGGTATCATTACCGAGGCCGACTGGGAAAAGATGAGATATGATATCAAGTATGTTTTTGCAACGGATGCTTTCTATACAGAATCCAAAGAACAACAAATTCTACAATCTAGAGTTGAAATTCTTCAAGGTGTTGCACCGTTTATCGGCACAATGTATAGTAGAGAATATGTTCAAGATAAAATTCTTAAATTGTCAGACGACGAAATTGAAGAGATTAAGAAGCAAAATGATGCAAGTCCTCCTGAAGTTTCGCCGCCCGATTTTTCTTCACTAGAGGGTGAACCGCCAGCCGCGGATCAACAGCAAAACCAAGGACAAGATGATGGACAACAGTAACATTAGTGACTTAATAAATAACATTGAAAGCGGTACCTTTGCAGATGCCGAACAAGTTTTTAATGATATTATGGACCTTAAAGCAGGCGAACAGTTAGATCAAATGCGACAAGATATGGCAGCCGGAATTTATAACGACACGCCAGAAGATAATGATGTCGAAGATTTCGATCACTACGAAATCACCGACGAAAATGACCATGGCGATTTAGAAGAAATAGAGGACACCGATGAAGACCTATAAACAACTTCAAGAGCGCATCAACATGGCAAAAGCCAAGATGGGTGATGTTATCAAGGACTTCAAGGACTCCGATGCTCCTCAATTCAAGAGTAAGAGCGACGAGAAGCGCCGTCAGATGGCGATTGCAGCTAAGTTGTCCAACGAAGAAATTGAACAGACCGACGAAGGTTATCATGTAATGCGTAATGGTCAATCAATCAGTTATCATCAAGATAAAGAATCGGCTGACAAGCGGGCAAGCGCCTCTAATATGCGTGGCGGTTCTAATGCTACCGTTGTTAAAGATGAGCGCGGCGTTAAAGAAGAAGTCGAAACAATCGATGAAATCTCTTCTGATATGGCGAATCGTTACCTAAAAGGAAAGCACGAAAGAGATTATAATACTAGTGCAGATGGTAAATCCAGCTCGTTAAAGAAACCACAGTCTTTTGCCAAGATGAACAAAGACATGATGGGTTCTATGCGGGCGCTCAAAACAATTGAGAGGGCTAAGAAAGCCAACGAAGAAGTCGAACAGACTGACGAAGAACTAAAGGGCGACCAGCATAAGATTGACGCCAATAAGAATGGTAAAGTTGACGGACACGATTTTAAACTTCTTCGCGGTAAGAAGAAATAAGTAAAGGGAATAGTAAATGGCGACTAAAGCAATTCTAAAACTAACACAAGTTCATG
>Ga0208440_1000049_pt1 | contig 42856 bp, 44 predicted proteins | sample Colrivmet1547B02_FD_187644 | JGI IMG/M metagenome (GOLD analysis project Ga0208440, IMG submission 187644) | Estuarine microbial communities from the Columbia River estuary - metaG 1547B-02 (SPAdes) (version 2) | ecosystem: Environmental > Aquatic > Marine > Intertidal zone > Estuary | place... | reverse complement strand
TTGGGCTTCGTGCTATTGGTATGGGAGAGAAAGCCGCTATGCTTGCCGCCCGTGCAGGGGCTATCCAAAACAGACTAATTGGTGGTGCTCTTAAATATGGCATTGGAAAACCAATTGAATTGATTGGCGGTGCAACAAGAGGAGTTATTGATTACGGAATCAACGCAGGTTCATTGGCGGCAGAAACTGTAACTGGTATGTCTGCTAGAGAAATTGGTCAGACCGTCCGTATGGGTTCGTTAGGAACTAGTGCGGCATCTCTTGCTGGACACTCTGTTCCTATTGTTTCTGACATCTCCAATGCTTATGTTGCTGGAGGTGTTGCACACGGTGTTGGTCAAGCACTTAGTGCTATTGGTGGTCAAATACAAAGAGGTCCAAGAGGATTCCTTTCTTATGCTAAGGCGGCTCTTGAGGCTGACAAGGCTATTCTTTCCCCTTCTGCACAGAACTTGCTTAAGGTAATTAATGCCGCTGACCCGCTTCTCTCATTGTCTGCTGACATAACAAAAGGTGCGGCTTACGGTGCTGTCATTGGTGGCGGGCTTGGCTACGGCAATAACGGTCTTGAAGGTATGTGGCAGGGTGCTGGGGCTGGCATTGCTCTTGGTGGCGTTGGTGGACTTGCTGGTGGGCTTCTCTCTAGAGCCACAGGTGCTAAGACCATTGAACGAGCAGACATAATGGCTAAGTACGCCATTGAGGGTGCTAAGGAAACAGGGAAACATCATACTGCTCAAGCCTATGAATTATTCAGAAAGATTGGAGAGATGACAGGAACTAAGCCGATGATGGATGGCATTGTTGTCGCCTTTGACGGTCTTGCTCCTGACTCTAGATTTCAATTCAGAAATGACGCTAACCACACTAAGTTCTTAGATGATAACGGATTTGATAGGAAAACTGGTATACATAAAACAGACCCTACAAAACCAAAACAACTTTCTCAGTTTGAGCACATCAATATGGAAGGCGTTGTGATGGAAACAGCCGCTGATGGTCAGGTAACAATGCACATCAACACCACTAAACTTTCAAAGGGTGCTAAATCTGGATTCCGTGCTGGAACAGTTCCACACGAAATGCTTCACTTAATTCTTCGTAAGGCGGTTATGACTCCGCACTTTATTGAGAACCTCAAGCACGACCTTCTTGGCGTAAGAGACGCAACAGGTAAACTCCTTGAAGGCGGTTCTATCAACCCAGATGAAAGTAAGGCTTTCTTTAGGGAGTATATGAAGCGTACATACAACAAGGTTGATAAAAGCATTGACCCTACTGGACACGCCGCCGAAGCAAAGCGTTTGTCAGACCTTGCTGATAGGGCTGTTGATGAGTACGAAAAGACAGGTCAAGCCACATTGACTGAGGCTACGGTAAATAGCAAAAAGCCTTTACTTGAACACCTTACTGAAGAGTTCGGTGCGTATTATTTCCAAGAACTCGTTGGTGCTAAACCACCCGACTTCTTATTCTTTGCTGGTAAGTACGAAGGTCTTCGTGGAGTAATGGACAGAACGGTTAATAGATTTATTGACCACTTTGAAAACAAACGCTCTGCCCTTGACCCACGGTTTTCGTTTAAACAAGGCAGGTCATTGTCTGAATCCTTCAGAGACAGTAGCGGGAAGCGAATCAGGGTAGGCTCTATTGACTATATGATTTCTGACTTCTTGAAGATGACTCAGAATCAAAACAGAACTGGACGAATTGACCTGACCTTGATGTCTGATAAAGCCAGAGGAGAACTTATCCTCAGAAAAGGTCTTGACGACCTTGGTAGAGCAAGAGGGGCTAGAGACCCTAGAAAGAAAACAAGTCTCTCTAACGACTTGCAACTAGGCAAGGCTGTTCACGCTGAACTTCTAGCCATTGACCCAGCAAGACAAACAGACGGTGCTGGCAATCTAGTTGGTCACTTGTCTGACAAGGATGTTGCTGGACTTATTCGTGCTGGGCATATCTCACCTGCTATGGGTCAGAAGATTAAAACTCTTCAGGCTCTTGCTATGAATCCAGACAAATCAGTTTTTGAGTCTGGATACTGGGGTGCTACGCACACGGTAGAAACTGGACCAAATGTACCAAGAATTACTGGAGACGAAGTTCCTTTCACAAACAGACTTGGTGTTCTTCTTAGCGTTGACATAAAGGTTGGCAAGAATGGTAAGGTCTCAATGGTTGCACACACCCTTGACCTCAGGGTTAATAGCGAGAGGGCGAAAAATATGTGGTCTAATCCTTCGGTAAGAGACCTATGGAACGGAGATGTTATGCTGTTTGAAGCCGACTACATCAAGTATATAACCAATATGGGTAAAGATGTTGCTGGTGGAAAGGTTGAGTCATCTATCCTGTTGGACAACGGAGACGGCAATGGAGGAAAGAGAAGAGATGTTATGCATCAAGTTGCTGGCGTTCCCCTTGGTGCTGGCGATGTCTATGTTAATCATCCTATTGGCGAAATCTACTACGATGCTTTGAACGCCTACACGATGCTTTCAATTGGAAGAATGCAGGACATCCGACTAACTGGAGAAAAGGTTCTTGGCTTTGACCCCAAGAATGCAATCCCAGACATCGGCAGAAACTTCTCACCTGCTGAGATGACCTACAGGGAAGCCCCTAATGGTAAGCATTGGGAGCACAAAACTGGCTACAGATTCCATCAGATTCTTGATGGCGAGGTCGTTGCCTACGACAGACGAGGTGAGCGTATTGGTTCATACGCAACGCCAGAACAGGCTATGCTTGCTGGTAAGCAGAAACTCCAGAAGCAACAACAGGCTATGCACGAAGTTGCTCAGGATGTTAAGGCGGCTTATGACCGTGGTGTTCACTTCAGCCCTAGAGAAGAGTACGGAAGACAAAAAGCAACAGAAGAACTTCACGCAAGAGGATTTGCAGGAAAGTTTCGTGCTGAATATGTTGAGATGCTAAGAAGTCTTACTGAAGAATACAACGCAAAGATTAATAATCCTCAAGTAGACCCTAGATTTCTCAACGGAATCAGAAATAAAATGGAATTGATTCCAAAGATTTTGGAAAAGATTGATTCTAAGGCAGATTTGTTTTCAGAAGATTCGGTAACCCTAATTCAACACGCTGGAATCCCTGCAAGACTTGACGGTTCTTTTGGCTCTAATTCTGGCGGTCAGGCTTGGATGAGTATGCGTATTGGTGGCATAGATGCTCATATGAAGGGATGGGATAAGATTTATCCTATGACCTTCCGTTCTGCTCTTAATGACAGAATTCAGGTGATGCTTAGAGATACACCTAATATGACTCCTCAGCAACTGCGTAAGCGATTGCTTCAGTACGGCTCTAGAACTGGAGAGCGTCTATGGGCTGAGGCTGAGGCTGTTGGATTTGTTGATTGGCTTGAGTCTAAGATTCAACCTACATACAGATTAACACGCAGGTACGATGCGGCTACTGGTGGCATTCTTCCGAGAGGACAGGAACATTCTCCAATTGCTACACCTAAGGGAGAAAATATGTCCGTATTAGACCCAAAGGAAATCACAGATTTTCTTAAGAACAATGGCTTGTCGCTTAGGATTGATACTGGTGCTAAAGAACTTGGAGGATTGCAGACTGAGAATTATGTATTTGGTGGAACTAAAGGCGAGTATACTGAAACGCCTATTAGAATTGAACAGTCTCAATATCATCACGGAGTAAGAGGTCACTACGGACCTGATGTAGTTGTTCACACAAGAACAACAGTAAGATTCGATTCCGAAGGAAACAAATACCTATACATAGAGGAAATTCAATCTAACAATAGTGAAAGCATTCTTCCTCAAGGTGCTTTGAATAAAGAATCTCAAAAAATTCTGACAGAACAAAGAACAGATTTAGTTAAAAAACTTCAAGGGCTTCAAGAACTTGTAAACAAATACCCAGACCTTAAGGAAAGAGAACGAGTTCTTGAAGCCCTTAAAAATGGTGCATTTTATGACGAGGGCTTTGGCACTTCAATTCCGCTGATTAGTTATCTTTCTGACAACCAAAGAACTGGACAAGGAAGAAACACTACATCTAAAAAGGTTACAGCAAAAGAAAAAGAAGCAAGAAAAATTGCACTTGAAGTTGCTAAATTTATTGAAAGGAATCCAGACCTTATTGTAAACCAATATATGCAAATGTTTGCCATAAGTAATGCAGACATTGGTCTTAGAAGAGACCCAACTGGACTTCGTCCGCATACACCTAAAGACGCATCTCACGAAAATGTAACTCGTACCCACCTGCTTGAGATTCTAAAACAACCTGACATTCTAAAAAACATAGCGGACCAATTTGTAGACCACAACATTAAATATTATCAAGACGGATACAGCGATTTCAATAACGCCCAAGATGCTGGATTAAGACTTCAGATGAGCGATGGTAAGGTGTTCTATGCTAATCAGAGATTTAATCCTGCTTCAATTGGTGGTCCTAGAACAATTGCTGAATTCATAAGCAGAATTTATACTGACACATCTTCTGCTATTGCGGAAACTGCGTGGGAAACCGCCGATGTCAAAAGGTCTAACCCAAATCCTGTTCCTAATTATGCAAGCCAAGGAAGACTTCATATTTTTGACACCTATGATGCTTACAGGGCTTATCACGGTTCTTTGATAGACCCCAATAATACACTTTACGGAGGTCATAGCCGTGCTTTATGGAATGTTCTAGATGCCGTTAACAAAGAGTTTGTAGAAAAAGATTCTTTGATTTACAGAACAGCAAAACAGCAAGCGGAAGTGTACGGTGAAATCAAGAAACGAATTCTTGAGAAAAGAAAGAATGAAGGAAACACCAATAAAACCGTTGATTTAGTTGAACTTGAAGCCGCATCTCCTCACACACTAAGTCGCAATATAGAAGCAATTGACAGAGAGTTCATTAAGCACGAAGAGGCTATGAAGAACAAAAAAGCCTACCCTCTTGAAGTCATCAACGAAAGAACCTTGGTTGCTTTAAAATCCCTGATTGTAGAATCTATCAGAAAGGGAATAAACACCCTTGTCCTTACTCATCCTGACGATGCTCCTACTGTGTCTCAGATGAAATATATTTCTCGTACAGGATTGTATGGAAAAGCACTTCCTGAAATCTGGGGCGGTTTCCTTGCCAAATACGGAATCAAGATTCAGAAGTACGGCTCTACAGAAAGATTCCTTAAGGGTCTTGATGTCGCTGGAAACCCTGAAATTAAAAAACTGTTTGAGACTTTGTCTAATGCATCTGACGGTTCGTTTGATGCCAATAAACTTGTTCTTGATATGTATGAACAAGGCAAGGCTGGAAAACTTGACGCTAGAAATGTCGAGTACATCTCAGGGAGTCTTTCCAGAGCCATTCACGAAGTCACCACTCCAAGACAAGGACAAGAAGATTTTAAGCAACTGGTCAATACGACAACTAAAGCACTAGATAAAAGAGTAAAAAATGGAGAAATTCCTAAGGAGTTCTATGACGCTTATGTTGAGGCTGTGAATGTTAAAATGGCTGAAAGCAAAGCCTTTGAGGAACTGCAAAATAGCATTATGGATGCTCAGGCTCAAGCAAACGGAAAACAAATAATGTCCCGTGATGAAATCATCACCGCTATGGGTCTTGCCAGAGGAAACCACATCGTACTTAACGACAAAATAAAAGCCGACTTTATGAGCGGAAAGGCTATGACATCCTATAGCGTTGCTGAAACGGATAGCCGTGGTGGAAGACGCTACGACCCTTTTGGTCACGCATTTCAAAGAACATTTATCGGGAAGTATTTTAACGACAACAAGGATACGCTTCCAAAGGGAATGACAGTTGAATTCAAAAACACACATCGTTCTGTTGGTGACCCTCAATACGGATTTACTCTTGAGGTTAAACAAGGGTTTCACAAAAGCGGAAAGCCTAACTTCATTGCTAACATACACATTAATGTAGACGGAAACAAGGCATCCGTAGAAAGCACAGGCGTTGCTGAGTCAATGCGTGGCAAGAAACTTAATAATGTTTTGCTGTCTGAAGCCGCAGAAAGACTACGCTCTCAGGGCGTTAAGTATCTTGATGGAGTTATCATTGACCCAGAGAACAGACCTTACCACGCCCGTATGCGTACCATTGGGAACGCAGAGAGCCTTGGTAATGGCGGTTACTACGATGTAACCAGAAGTACTCTTGATAGGAACGCTTACTACAGCCCAGAGGAGAAAGAACTTAAAGGCAGAATTCAAAGCAGTTCTTCTTTAACTGAACTTAATTCTTGGCTTAGTGAACTAAGAGGTTCAGTCAAATCTTGGCACGAGGTTGAGATGCCTCAAAGCGTAAAAGACATTGCTGACAACCTCGATGTATTTACATCAGCCAGCAAAGACGATATGATGATTGCCTTAGAAAAGGCTTCTAGAAGCGACAGCGTTTCAAAGCAAATCTATAGCGATGTCGTAGAAGGAAGAACAAGTCTGACAGAGGCTACAAAAAAACTTCAGAAGCAAGGAGACTACTACACTTATAATTACGAATTGAACAATATCAGGAATACAAGAAAACAACTTGCCAAGCGTGTTCAAGAAGTAATGGGCAATAAGCGTAAGGTATCGGACACGGACGCTAGACGCTCCAATACTGGGGCTGAAAGAGAAAGCAGGGACACAAAATACTACAGCCCTAGCGACTACCAAGGAGGAGATGATTACTACAAACCAAAGAAAAACATCTTTGAATCAAAAGATGAACAAGGATTATTAGTTCGCAGAGTTAGCGTTGGAAATGATGAAATTACTGGAAATCCAGACGCTAGGGGTAGCAAAACAAATCCAGACAATGTTGGATGGGAAGACATTGGTCACTACCCGCAAACAGGAAAAACAAAAGCAGATAATATTTGGGAAGCAAAGAACAGCGGTCTTTGGTATTGGAAAGACAACGAAGGTGTTAGAATGAAAAACCCAATGTGGGAATTGGACAGACCAGATTTTACGCATAGCGAATGGTTTGATAAATTTAAATATGATGACGATAGACCTAATATCTACGGCAGATATGAAAAGCCAAAGTACGATGAGAAAGGAAATTTACTTGAGAAAGGTAAACTGTCTATTTCTAGTGATTATAAACAGCCTATCTCTGATATGTCTGATGCTAATTTCTATAAAGATACTGTTGCTAGTTCACTTGGCGTTCCCGCTGACCACATAGACGCTTATCTGTTTGGTGCTAGTCAAAAAGTTAAGGCTCAAAGAGGCTATGGTATAAAAGACCAACTTCCTATTCATTTTTCTGTCAACGAAAACGACAAGGGCGGTCAAACCTATAACCAAAAAAGCCTGAAATGGAAGAAGGGATTCATTGGACGCTATGCGGCTGAGAACCCTGAGATGTCAAAAGAACTTAAACTTACATTTGAAACCGAAAAGGCTAGTGCAAGCAGAGGTATGGCTGTGATGGCTGGAAGGGTTGCGGGTAAGAGCACACACAACCACTACCTTCAGATTACTGAGGCTGGTAAAGAGGTTGGTCACATCACTTGGAAGACTCAGATTGGAGCAAAGGATGGCAGAAAGATTTTCTCAGACCCTAGCGTCAGCGTTGAACCTGCATACCGAGGTAAGAATTACCAGCACCTGCTGTACTCTGAAGCCGCTGAACGAGCCAGAGCAATGGGTGCTACGGACTTCTTCCAGCGTATTGAAAACGACCTAGGTCTTCCGCTGAAGTCACAGGTCAGGACATTCGGAGAGAACTACTCTAAACTCCTAGACCAATACACGGGGCAGTATATGCCAGCCACTATGGATAACTTCAATAAACTGAAGTATCCTGAGATGGAGATTCATAATACTGAGGCTGACGGCACGGTCAATATCGAGAAGCATAAGGGTCACGAACTCTGGGTGTACGCTTGGAGCAAGATTCAATCTGACAAATGGTACTCCCTGAACGAAAGGGATATGCTTGTCCTCCGTAAGTCTGAGGATATGCCTTGGTTCAAGAAGGCTATGGCATCGGCTGGAGGCTTTGTCAGGTACGCCACCGCTGAGGATTTAAATGACCTCAGAGGGCTTAGGGCAATCAGCCACGCTCCTGATACCCTTACGGGTACAGACATCACCACAGCCGAAGGCAGGGTGGTTGCTGAGGGTGCTGGAGGTCTTCCTTACCCTATGCTTCAGGCTGAAAGAGGAAGCAATGCGGCTTGGGCATCGCAAGGTGAAGGGTTTGTCAACCTAACTAACAACGCTGTACAGGCAAACAAAGATGCGGGCAAAGGTGTTACAGCAATTATGCCTCTGACCTTCACATCTTACGAGAAGGCTAGAGCGTCAGTTCAAGGCTCTGAGTTCTACTACAATGTTTTTGACATCTTTAAGCGTGGTAAGATTGTCTCCGAAAAAGACCTTCGCATTGCGATGGCTGAAGCCGTTGAAAAAGTTACCACGCATAAGGACAAAAAAACTGGGGAAGTTGTAATTGAGAACAAGCAGACTGATGCACTCAGGAAGATTGTTAAGGACAACAAGATGAATTATGATGAGTTGATTGCCAGCGTGATGCTTACCCTTGAAGACAGTAGCATTCAGAACTTTGGCACAAGAGCACCTATGATAGACGACTTTATGGGTGCTGTGTGGGACAGAGTTATGAAAGGTCTTAGCGATAAGAAGAAGCAGGAAGTTATGCGGTTCTTCCCTGAATGGGATGGCTCTAAAACGGCAGGAGCGTTCACGCTTGCTAACCTCAAGAGCACAATGGGCAACACGCTTACAGATAGCCTTACAAAAGGACTTAAGTCTGGAGATGTCTACGGCATTATAAAATTCAATGACTTTGTAGAATCTATGGACTCTGGTCACAGGTCTTATAACACAGGTATTGTTCAAAAGAACGGGCAGAAGCCTGAGATTCTGTTGCTCAAGAGACCTATCAATGTCCTAGACCTGCACGAAACATCTATCTCTGCTAACTCTGGTGAGCGTAAACTTTCAGACCTTCCAAGTAATGTGCAGACAAACCTGCTTGGTATGAACAGCAACCCTTACGGTGCAACCAGAACCAAGGATGTTGGTCAGGTAGATTATAGGGATATGAACGCTAATTACAGCGTAAAAGAAAATTTTGCGGAGAAAGTCGCACCTAATGGAAAGGTATTACAGGCTATCAACGGATACATCATTATGATTCAAGGAGACAAGTTCAAGGTCTATAACTCCCAGAAAGTTCAAGTCGGCATCTACGCTTCTGAACAAGAAGCCAAAAAACGAGCATTGAGGAACTGACGATGAACGACAACCACGACTATGAAGTCCTTATTCAAGAACTCAAACGAGGGGGATGGATTATGGCTATCTTCGGTGCTCTTGGTGCTTTCACTAGCCTTGTCCTCAGAAATGAAAAATACACTTTCTTTATATGGTTCAGAAAGATAGCGGCAGGTGCTGTGGTAGGCGTAATTACAAGCCTATCCTTGTACTCTGTGGACATAGAGCCTATTTATAAAAGCGTTCTATGTTCTATCGCTGGTTCTATTGCCCCTGAGTTGTTTGACTGGGTCAGAACCAAGGCTTTAGAAAAACTCAAATGAGATATATAATAGCATCAATATTTTTATGCGGATGTGCAACCCAAGAGCCAATTGCTCCAGTAATAATCAACAACAAGGAGAAAGACCTATACATTGACAAAATCGAAGGAATCGTTTCTGAAGCGGCTTCTGCCCTTACTGCTGTCGCTCCTGCCATTCCTGATGGGATTGCTAGAGAACTCGTTGAAGGGCAAGTCGCAAGACTCAGCGGGGTCAGCAAGCCAAAGCAAGAACGAGTTGAATCTTTTAGACGGATGGTCGAATCAAAAGACCACAAGGCGGTCAAGAAGGACAAAGAAGAAGCGTTGAAGATTGATTCTGAGACTAGCGACCTGTGGGCTTTGGTAGAAGAGAAGGAGAACGCCATTGCTATCGCCCAAGCCATAGCCGACAATGCGGAGAAAGAGCGTCAAGTTGCTTTAAAAGAGAAAGCCCTATGGCAGTTTAGTACCACAGGGCTGGGGTTGTTTGTTGCAGGACTAACAGTAATTGCCTTTACGCCTTGGAAGACCAAGGGGTTAATTCTGATGGGTGGCGGTGCTTTGGCTATGGGTAGCCTCTGGATTTTTGACAGCCAATGGTTTGCTTGGATTGTCGGCACAAGTCTTGCAGTTGTAGCAACAGGACTTCTTTTCGTCTTTATTAAAAGTATTAAGAATCGCTACAAAAAGGACAGCCTCAAAGACGAAGCAGACGCAAAAGAGAATGAAGAGTAATCTCATTTCCAGAACTCCTCAGGGATGATGTCCATAAAGATAGGCGGGTTCTCGCCTTGGTATGCATCAAAGATGTTCTTGTGCATAAACTCTTCAGCGGCATCGAAGTCCATCATATCTTCCTCCATCAAATGGGCGATAATTCGCTCCGTTGAGTAGATGGCTTGATAGCCAGTCTCAGTCTTTGCTACGCCATAGAAAGCGTAGTCTAGACCATCAGCGGGAACGATGGATTCATCGAAGTCCTTGAGGAAGTTTTTGAGTTTATTATCGGATGACATAATTATTTTTTGATGATACGGTAGTGAGGAATTGGGCGTGTGACCATACCAGATTTCACACGATACATCTTCATTTCAAGAAGATTGTTTCTAACGGACAAATTAATTCTTTTGGAGATAGCACTCTCTCCGCAGTTCCACATTTTTTGCAGTTGTCTGCGTGTGAAGAAGCCTTTGGCAGGGTTCTCTTCGCACTTAGTGCCAAACATTCGTTCTAGTTCTTTGAGGTCTTTATTGGTCATAGTCCTTTGATAGAATAGATAAATTTCTTGCCCACTCGGTGGGCTTGCCAGACCTTCCATTCGTTGCCTTGGGTGAACCCGTAAGTCCAGCCTGACCCCCATTTGCTGGTGGCTAGACGGTTTTTGGCGTACTCAGGGGATTTACCGCATAGGCAACCTCCAGAGAATCCGACAGCACCTTGATGCTTCCTAGCGTTGATTTGCTGGATGCTATGGAGGTGACCCATAATGACAGCACCCTGAGGCTCTGCGTAATGGATAGCGTGTTCCTCTACGGCTCTTACACCACAGGTGTATCCGTGTACAAAAGCAATTTTGCCTAATCTATGTACGCCTTGTTCTGCGTGATAGTCGTAAATTTTCTTGCAACCGTTCTTCTTAAGATGGCTCTTAATGCTCTCCTTTAGGTCGTGGCAATAGTCTACCATCATCCCGCTAGTCGAGCCGTTGATAATCTGGTCAAGGCGGTCATCGTGATTTCCGTTTAGGAATACAGAAGGTTGGACACGGGTAATGAAATCTTTGCCAGCCTTGACATCAGCAATCAGCGACTCGTCTTCTTCCTTGCGACCAGCACCACGCCTGATGCTTCTAAAATCCCAGTTATCACCTAGGTGGATTACTTGGTCAGGAGAAAACCACTTAAGAAATTTGAAGAACTCAGCCGCAACATCTTTATCCACCATATCACCGTGGTTGTCACCTACGGCTACGAACTTAATTAGTTTGCTCATTAGAGATATCGAAAGTGGGGTTTTGTAAAACCTTGAACTGGTCGGTACGCATATGACGGATAACACCGTCTTTCTCTAGCACAATAGCAAAGATGTCGTTACTCCAAGTTCCACCATCCCGCACATACATCATCCATCCATAGCCGATATCGGTTTGGACTGGGATTGGATTGCGGAATTCGTGAATCATTTTTTATTAGGCTTAATAGAACAGTCCTTTAAAACGGAGTAAACTGAACACCTAACCAAGTTATGTTTATTAATAATTTCTCTTGGAGTTAATCCGTTTTGGTGTTCAAGAATAACAATTTCCTTTACTGAGCCGTGCTTGCGTCTGCCTTTATCTAGTTTAAAATCTAGATTCATACGCCTCTTAACACCATAGACTGCACCATAAGACAGCCCACAAGCCTTGGCTGTCTCTGGCATAGTTAAACCATCACAGTAAGCCTTAACCACAAGCAACAGGGTTTTGCCGTAACCATATGTGCTTGTGCCTTTATTCATTTGTTCGTGCGGAACTTCCGTGTGTTCAACCAACCTTGTCGCCCACCACCAGAAGTAGAATGAGAGTACAGGATGTCTCCACCCTCTTCAAGCATCTTGATGTAGTTCTTTGCTTCCGCTAGTTTGTTTAAAAGACTAGCCGTATCTGGTGCGTCAAGTTTAGCCACCAGTTCCTTGACTTCTAAGCCAAGGATTAGTGCCGCTGCTTTTTCTGAGTTCCTGCGTGGGTCATAGCCAGCCTTACGAGGGACGAACCCCTCGGCTTGGCTAACGATTTTCTCGGCTTGTTCCATAGGTAGAGAGATGAATTTTGCTACTTTGCGTTTGCGTTGCTGAATGATGGCGTGACGGAGGTAGGTGATTCCTTCTGTCTTTGGCTGGTACTCAGGCATCCTTCTTATCTGCTTCCAGCAACTTAACCAAGTCCTGCTGGTTGTACCGCTTGTACTTACCTTCAACGGTGAAGTTGTAGTAGGTCTGGCGGTGAATCTTGGTGGGCTTCAGGAGGCGAGCGATGTTACCATCCGAAAGGATGATGTAGTTCGTGCCTTTGCCGTAGTACTTATAGGTATTGGACATATGAATTATGGGTTAGAATTAGAAAGGGACTTCGTCAGCGGTTTGCGGTGCTTCGCCTTCAAAGAGACGGATTGCTTCAGCCTTAATAGCGAGGTCTTTAGGGGAAACGGTGGTTGATTCACCAAAGGGCTTGGGAGTCCAGACCTTAGCGAAGTAGTAGAGGTCACCGCACTTAACGCTACGGTCATCTTCCTTCTTCGGGAGTTCAGCAAGAGGAATACCCTTGCGGTCACCGAAGGGTGCAACCATAGCACCAGAAGCCTTAACGGACTTACCAGCGTTAGGGTTAGGGATGTACTTCATTCCCTTTGGAGGGTTCTCAAGCGAGACAGTACTTCCAGCCTTTGAGACTCGGTCAGTCTCTGCATCGTCATCCTCAGTAGCCACGCCAGACACCGAAGCCAAAGCGTAGCGGCGAAGATAAGAAATGAGTGCTCCTGCGTCTTGTCCCTTGAGTCCCTTCTCTGCTGGGATAAGAGCGTCAGCCGATAGGTACGCACCACAAGCGTGGATGACGAGGGTTCGCACACCAACGCTTTCGGAATCACCGATAGGCATTTGGATGATGGCAAGTCCGTGCTTTGCGGCAAGGGGTTTAAGTGCAAGCAGGTGAGCGGATAGGCTGGCATAACGATTGCGATGAAATGGATTGGTGGAGTCTGCGTGGATATCCTTACTGGCTTCAATGAAGTCCACTAGGGATTTGAACAGGATGGCTTGGGTTTCTGGAGTGTTTTGGCTCATAGGATTATTATCGAAGAAAGTGCTGAAAGGATTCATAGAAGCAATGTGTTATACATTCTTGGTTTCGTCAACCGTTTTTTCTAAAATATTTCTGACAAAATCAGAACGGGTCATTGCGTTTTTCTTTGAAAGAGTGTTCAGACGGGCGAGTGTCTTACTTTCGATGCGAAGAGTCAACATCATTTCTTTGTTACGCTGACGAATTTTTAAAGAAGTTTTTTTCATAGTGGAAGGAGCGGAGAAGAACAGAAGGGTATTACTAATGCAAGGCTAAAGTTATACTATTATGACCCTGCCCCTACCATCTGGTAGTAGTCCTTTAGTCTTCGGATAAGGGCAACGCCAGTCTCCTTGTCCCTAGCGTCAAAACGCTCTAATAGAGTAGAACCGTTGAAGTTCGTGCTAACAATGGTAGCCCTACGAGCCGTGCTACGCTCGTCAATGATAGCGAACAGGTCAGAAGCCATACGCTGGGTAAGCCGCTCCTTACCAAAGTCATCTAAGATTAAGAACGGCATCGTGATTAACTGGTCTAGAGCCGTGCCGTGCTTCTGGTCTTTAAAACCCATTTCAATGGTGGTCTCCAGTTTACGCATAGTCAAGAACTGGAAGTTCAATTGCTTGTCCTTTAGGGCTTCCTCAGCCCACATACGGCAGATGATAGCCCAGATACCACGGGTCTTCCCAATGCCCGTAGTGCCGTGCAGAAGGAGACCAGAGACATCACCGCTGGGCTTCCAATCCAGAGCCTTCTGGATGTTGGGGTGAAGGCGAGCGATGTCAGTATCCCTAAAGATTTCTGGCATAGATGGAGGGATAATAGAATCAACCAATCCAGCATCGGCTACACGGACGGCATCTAGGTGCTCACGGCAATGATGCCAGCGAACCAGTTTATGAGTGCTGTCGTTCTTAGCAAACAACGCACCCCTACGACCACAATGACAGGCGATGTCGCTCATTTGGACTGCTTGCCCTCCTTGGCGGCGTTCCACGCTTCAACGCAGATGTTCCATCCAATGTGAGTAAGGTTTAACGCCATCTCATCCCCCGCCTTGGTCAGCCGCTCGACCTGTCCGCAGAGCATAGCAGACTTTTCAATTTCCTCGTCTAGTTTCTGGTCAAGGTAATCACAATTATTATCAAGGCGTTGCTTCTCCGTGAGCAACCAAGCGTAATCACGGAACTCGACATACTGTCCTTCCCCGTCCGACTGCATCACATCACCGCCTAGCGTCTGCTGGGCTTGGATGCTGGCTACATTGTAGCGAGGTGGCTTATTTAGGTTTCTCATTAGAATCAGAATGCTTCGTGGTCGCTTGCTGTCAATGGTTTTGTGTTACCTTTTCCACTTTGAGACCTAGCAGGTTCAAAGAGACCCTGCCAGCCGTTCTTAATAGACATCTCAATTGAGATAATGGACTTCTGCTCACCCCATAGTGCGAACTCCTTCCATTGAGCCTTCATCGTGCTCTCCTTGATGGGCTTCTTGATTTCCTTTCGGTAAGCAATCCAAGACATCCAAGCATTGGAGAACTCTTCTGATTCAAAGGGTAAAGGAGATGACCAAGGAGCAGAATCCTTTGTATCTTTATCCTCTTTATTATCATCTTTACTATATGGGTGCAATTTATTGCATCCCCCCCGTGCATTATTTTGCACCCCCCCGTGCAATGGATTGCACCCCTCTGAGCGGGTGACCTGTGCGTCAGTTCGGGCTTTTACTAAAGCAACCTTACTAACAGTCCTGATAATTCTGCGTCCTGCAACCTCTTGACGGACAATGAGTTTAGCGTCATCCAGTTCCTTTAGGATGTTCTGAAGTTGACGCTTTTCCAGTTGAAGGTGATTCTGGAGGTACGCATTGGATGCGAAGCATCCGTCCTCGTTGTCCAGCCCATCGACCACCCCAAAGCACACCTTAGCGGTGATGCTGATGGGATAGGTCAGGACGATGGCGGGAATCCAAATCCCCGTGAACTTAGGCTCGCTCACTTGGTTAGTTTCAGGTTCACGACCTCGTCAGCGTAAGCGGGGTACTGTCCGCTCTTCTGGCAATGACCGAATCGAATCATAGCCATCTCCCAAGACTGGTAGGTCAAGGCTAGGTCATCAACGCTGATGGAGTAGCAACCAACCGCAAAGGGAGGCTCTTTTTCCTGAACGATGAAGATGAAGTCATTGACAGGCTTACCAGCATTGGTTAAGAGCCAGCGATATTGGATATCCTGATAGGCGTACTTATACTTCCAGATTGCCTTACGGAAGCCTTCAGGAGAAGCATCCTCTGCCGTCTTGAGGTCTACGATAATACCCTCGGCTTCGTTGTAGCCGTCTAGCAAGCCCTTCAAGCGAACTTGCTTGTCTTTTGAGTCCTGATATGTGCCAAAGCAAGCGACCTGCTTGTGCGTCAATGTACGGAGAAGACGGTTAGCAACAGGGTGCTCGTACAGGGCTTTCTTCATCAGCGGAATCATCTCTGCTTCCTTGGGCGAGATAACAGCCTTACCAGCCGCATCAATCTTGAACTGCTCCTTGACCGCCTTACCCTCCTTAGTCCTGCCGTCCACATCTGGCATCACGGCATAGAAGTCGCTGGGCTTCTGCTGAAGAATCTCAGCATCATAAGCCGTGCCGAACTGCATAGCGGCAGTAGGCTCGCTCATCTGGTCGCAATGTGCGAGGTAGTGAGCGGGAGACTTGAGGAAGTGACTGAGCATAGACTTGCTCAAGCCAGTTGCTTTCCGATAATCGGAATCAACGATGTTAGGGACAAAGGACGGGTCAATGCCCTTTCGGATTTGGATGGTGTTGCTCATAGGAACAACACTAGTATCCATCGGTATTACAACAAGTCAACCCCCAATCTTCTTTTTTCTCTTATCTCTCGCCTTTTTATTTCGTCTCAATCGCTTCTCATCTTCTGTCTTATGTGTTGGGTGGAATTCAGGACGCTGATGGGCAGAGAAGTAATTCCAGTACGCTAGAATTTTTACAACAAACTCGTAACTGGTTTTTTCCCGTTTGGCTCGTCTTGCTAGGTTCTTAATCTTACCCTCAATGCCATTGCAGTTCTGACACAGTACACCCCTAATCTTACCCGTTTCGTGGTTGTGGTCAAGGCACGGGGTAACAGTTTTTAAGTCAATTTCACATAGCCAGCATACGCCACCCTGTTCAAGAATGACCTTATCTCTGAATCCAGAGATGTCTTTTGGCTTTAATCTCATTTTTAGGTCTACTAATACAGGCGATTAGAATTGACAAGACATAAGTTACGCATAGAAATAAGATTACAACTAGAAATCCAACTTGCAGGAATGCATCCATCTAGAAGCCTATAATATTATGGAATACGAATCAAGCCCAGAACGCTTAAGCACGAACCCTTCTTTAAGGGTTACTGGCAAGAAAGTCCCCAAAGAAAAGCGTGACAAGACCATCGAACTGCTTAAGGACGGTCTAGGTGCTAGTGCCGTGTCAGCCCAGACGGGCGTTAGCAAGCCAGCGGTGCTCGCCATAAGGAAGGACATCGAAGACCACAAGGGGTTCGACCTAGGCACTTGGAAGAAAAACACCTCAGCCCTTTTATCCCAGATTGTCAGCAAAGGCTCGCACAGGCTTCTGGAGGAGATTGAGAATATCCCAGCAGGTCAGTTACCCCTAGCCATCGCCATTATGACCGACAAGGTTATGGCTCTTCAAGACGCTCCTACGGTGGTCGTAGAGCACCGCCTTAAGGTTACCCACCAAGACATCAATAAGATGCTCAAGGGTGACATAATCGACATTGTGCCAATCAAAGAATAGGGCTTGACAGGGTAATACTAGTGTCCTACATATACGCACGATATGTATGCATACCGTATTAGAAACTTAAATATTAAACACGAAGGTAGCGAATACCTCGTTGGTGGACAGGCTCATTATGTAGTTGAAGACTACGAGGAAGATGGAAAGCAAGCCGCTTTTGAGACTGCGGAACTTTACGATGCCCTTGGAAAGTCTGGCTATGTTACCGACAAAGAGGTCTTAGCACAGATTGCGGAGTCTGCCGTAGCCGTTTTAAATAACGACTCGCATCTCTGCCGCACCTTAGGCTCTAAGATTTATACCTAAAAAAAAGGTCACCTAACCCGTTACGGTTGGTGACCCTTGTTCCTTTAGGAGTAGCCTTTAGGAAGGCTCGACTTCCTTGTCGATTTCTTCCTTTGCCGCCTTAACCAGTTCCGAGTACTCGATGGTTGCGGTGGAGAAGGACTTGATGGATTGGAGGTACACCACACGCTCAACGGTGATGGTGCAACCCTTCCAGATGGACTGCCAGTTCTTGTAGGTGGCAAGAGCCTCCAAAGCGGAGTCTTTGCTGTACACAAAGGTCTGTGCCTTGTTATTGTCTTCTTCGACAATAGAGCGGATGATGAGATAAACGATTGGGTTCATAGGATTTATTTACTGGATGGATGCTAGGTGGGTGAGAATGAAAGTATTACAGTCTTTTGCTTTTTAGCAAGGGTTTTTTTGTCTTTTTAGTTTTTTTCTTCAGGGTCGTCCTGAATGGCGAGGTCGATGCAGAGTCCCGTGTCTTCATTGAGCATTTCGATAATTAGGTTCTCAATGTTTTTTCGGTCAATATGGGTCAAGCCCATCTCTGCGGTGCTTTTTTTCGCTTTTAGGTTATAGTCCTGAAGGACGCATTTGTCGAAGTAAGCGACTAGGTATTCTTCTTTTCCTTTTTCGCCCCAGAACTCATAATGACCCTCTCCGATGTCGCAGAGTTCAAAGTGAGCGTAGCCTGTGGCTAGGACGGTGATGTTTCCGTATTGGACTTTTAGGTTTTTGAATTGGTAAGTATCCATAGGATTAGAGTGTATTACTCTTTTAGGTTTAGCAAGGTCTTTTTAGTTTTAAAGTTAAGGGGAGTTTTACCTCCCCGACTTATTATGGGCATAAAGTGAATAACCAGAGGTCGGCTCAACAGGGCTGAACACGCCAACGCCAACCGATGCCCGTGGTAGATTACGCTACCCTCTCGCCTCTCTGGTTAAGTTTTCCGCATAAAGGGGAGTTACCCCCTGCCTTACTTACGACCAAGGTGGTATCCAGCGACACCAGAGCAAAGGGTCTTTTTACCCCCGTTATGCTCACGGCTTGCGTCAGTAAGTTTATGTTCAATGAATCTGTCAAGAGCGTCAAGGAAGTCCTTGCTTACCCTTTTTCCAGATTGCATTTTAACAAACTTTTTAACGGCTGATACATTGATGTATTTTTGGCTCATATGCGGATGTGAAAGAACTGAAAGTTATTCTACTTACCAAAAAGGGGTTAGTGACTTCCCCCTGACTTTTACTTTTGCCCGATGAGCAATTTCTCTTCCTGACGCTCTTTATATGGCTTAACGCAGATGACTTGATTCCTTCCATAAGCCATCCTGAAACGCTCGTCCCTGAACTCAGGGTTCAGTAACTGAATCGCTTTAGCAATGGAAACGCAAGTGTCTTGCTGGTTTCGCCAGTATTCGCAAAGGGTCAAATACTCTTCTGTCTGCTTGATAGTAGGCTCACCTTTTAGATGAAGCCGTTCAGCCTCACGAAACATCTCTTCTTCACCTGCAAAGGCGAAGTAAAGAGCAGTTTCAAGGGAGTCAATTGACTGCTTAATACGGTTATAAGAGCAAGAGGAGAACTCTCGCAGGTCTGGCTTTGTCATTTTGTTTTTGGTTTGGTGTTCCCCTCCAGCGAAATTGCTGGTTTAGGGAAAGTAGAATGAGAAGGAACTGAAAGTAGTGAATCCAATGTAATACCTTTATGCAACCAAAAAAGAGGGGTTAGTAACTTCCCCCCCTGACTTACTTCTGTTCGCTGAGACGCTTGAGCATCTCCTCTAGGACGACCTTGATGAGTTCACGAAGTTCCTCCTTAGAGGGCTTCTGAGCCTCACCAATCTGCTCTTCTACCGCTTCGGCGACCTTTTCCTCAAGGGAATCGCTGAGGTCTTCAGTATTCTCCTCGATAAGGTCGTTCACACGGTCGGAATCACAGTAGTCGCTATTCCCCATCCATTGTTCGATTTGGTCGTCAATGTCGTCATTCTTGACATAATCGTCAAGGTCGAGGTCATTAACGGTGCTTTCGAGTTCGTCCAGACGGTCTTCGACACCGCTGAGGTCAGGCTCGCTCTCGATAGAGAGAGCACCGACCTTTTGGTCGAGCGTGTTGACATCCTTCTGGACGCTGTTGAGGGTGAGGGTCAGGTCGTTAAGACCTAACCAGTTGGCTAGCCACTTCTTGAGCATTTTGTTTTTGGTTTTTGGGTATCCCGCTCCCTCAGGTTTGAGGGTTCACGGAAATTGGACTGTGAAAGAACTGAAAGTAGTAGAAACACCTTTCCCCCAGTTGTCAACCAGATTGAGCCAAGAAAAGAAGGGTTAGTGACTTCCCCCTCTGCTTTATTCTGCGTCCCGCTTATCGATTAGGGTCTTCCATTGCTTGAAAGTGTTCCCAGTCGAGTACACGCTATTCGTCCAGAGACCCCAGTAAACTAGGACATCTTGGTCGGTTAGGATATACTTGCCGTCCTTGTCTGCTCCCTGCCAACTGGCAGGGTCTTGCTTCAGGGTGTTCTCGCCTACCCATAGGGCTGGCAGTTTACCCTTCGCTCGCAGGTATTGGACTCGCTTCAAGACTTCGCTCTTCTTAGCCAAGCCGCCTGTGTAGTTCATACGCAGGGTCAGCGTTAGCCAGATGAGTGCTTCCATCTTGGGGTGCATCACGGTTGTCGGTTCGCCCTTGTCGCTCAGGAATGTGTAGTTCCTGACGCTCTTGGGCAGTTTCTCAGCAAGCCAGTCGAGGCTCATATCTTTGTGTGGTTGTGGTTTGGGTTACCCGTCCCCGATTGTTCCACATAGAACATTCGGTTTCGGGAAGGGTTTCAAAGAGCGGGTAGGTGTTGTCCCTACTCCTACTAAGATATGCCCCTAGCGGCTGAGTGCAAGGTCATATCAGGGTATTTGATACGCAGTAGCAGAACTAATGACCCCTATAAGGACAGACTAATGCACCCCCATAGCACGAACCGTGCCAAGTGCGTTGACAATGGCAAGATTGCCCTAGGAGGGTGGCTTCTCCAGCCGATGCTACCCCCTAGACCCACCCCTGTAAACGCCTCTGACACCCCATTCTGAGTGAAGTTCTAAAGCGTTGAATATCAACGACTTACACACACACCCGTGTCAAGCCGCCAGATGATGCTATAAGCAAATCTAATGACCCCCAGCAGGAACTCTAATCATAGGTCTGTCAAGGGGTATTCGGGCTGAATCATAGGTGCGGCACTAATGATTGAATCCTGACTAAAGATATCAGGATAAGACCTGTCAATCAGGTTGCGCAAAAACAAGCAAATCAACGCTAAGGGGTCTAGGATGCCCTCAGAAGCCCTGACCCCCCTGTGCGAGCAAGGCTATTGACTACCCCCTGTAAACGCCTCTGACACCCCAAAGAAGTGTAAAAATTGGTAAAAATGAGAAAACCGCTGGTATCATTGGTCGGAATGCGTGTTTCAGCGTATTATAAAGTTCAAATAATCGTCTGCTATCGGTCATATAAATCTGCACCTGTAAAGGAGACTTGGCACGGTCTCTGCTACGCACACGCACCCGTCCTACACAAAGGTTGAGCCTCCAGATTCCCGTCACACAATTGTAACAATCGACACGAAGAATCTCCTGTACTCCTATCAATAGGACTACTAGGGTGTGTGAGTCGCCTGACGACACCTACAAAACCAAAAACCAAATGAACCAGCCCACCAAAATCACGGTAGCCGATGTAATCGCTGACCGTTTCATCATCAGCCTCCAGAACGGAGTCGCACCTTGGCAGAAGCCTTGGGCATCCGTCTCGCCTCAGAATGGCGTGAGCCGCAAGCCCTACTCTGGGGTGAACGCCTTCACCCTCGCCTTCTGGGGTTCTGACGACTACTACCTGACCTTCAACCAAATCAAGGCTCTCGGAGGTCAACTGGAAGCGGGAACGAAAGGTCTGCCCATCACCTACTTCGCTAAGGTCGAAGACAAGAAAAAGACGAAGGTCAACGGCTCTGCTGACACCTTCCTGCTCGCTCGCTACTACACGGTCTTCCCCGTGAACAAGTGCAACCTCCCTGACTTCAAGCGAGCGAACAAGCAAATCGTGTTCACCCCAATCGAAGCGGCTGAAAAACTGGCGGCTCTGAACACGGTAGGCGTGACGCACGGTGGCACATCCGCTTCCTACTCTCCAATCTTCCACACGATTGAAATGCCACGGAAGGAATCGTTCAAGAGCGTTGAGCAATACTACGCAACGCTGTTCCACGAAATCGGTCACTCGCTCAAGGAGCGTGGCACACACTCGACTGACGGCTTCGGCTCAAAGGAATACGCTAAGGAAGAACTGGTCGCAGAACTGTTCTCCAGCATCTGCCTGAACGATACTGGTCTGCTCGCTACCACCGTGTTCGATAACTCTAGTGCCTACCTTGGCAACTGGCTCAAGGTGCTCTCCAACGACAAGACGCTAATCCAGAAAGCCGCCAGCGAAGCGTTCAAACGCTGGACGAAGTTCAAGGGCGTAGCAGTCACCGAACCAGAAACGGAGGTCACGGCATAAGCCGTGCCTCTACTATAAATCTCCTACACACGAACCAAAATGAACATTCATTCCGACTGGGTGGGCACGATGCTCGCCATCAACGAACTGACACGCAAGAATACCAGCATCATCAACCACGATGACATCTGGAAGCAGGTCGGTGAAGCGACCAAAGCCGAAGACGACCACCAGCGTCATCAGGCTCTTGAAGTCATCCTAAAAGATTGCTTGAAGAAGGTCAGCGACTACAACCAAAACCAGACGCTCAAGCGTGACTCGTACGACCTCCACCTCTCAGTCTACGCAGGTCGCTTCGCTGGTCTGTACTCCTATGGCTCAGACCGACTCGCTGGCATCCGCTACCTCTCGTTCTACGAGGTCAGCCGTGAGTGCTACAGCCCAGCCGAAGGCGGTTGCTGGTACGACCGCCACACCCTAGTCGCCACCTTCCCCGTGAGCCACTTCCTGAACTACGGTGAGCGGGACTACGATGTGCTCCTAGCCGTAGCCGCTGGTGAAGCCGCTCGGATGGAACTCAACTACGATGCCATCCGACTGGAGACCTTCCCAGCCGAATTCCAGACCCTCCGCACCCCGATTTACCAGTAAGCCTGACCCCCTCAATAGTCCACCCCAGTTAGCCTCAGGTAGCCACTCCTGAGGTCTAGCCGTGTCTACATACCAACCAGACCGTCCTAGCCGCTCCAGAGACCAGCCAGACCCTTTAAATCCATATGTGAACTGATGTTCAGTATGGGTTTTGAACCTGTTGATGGATTCGGAGGCTTTACCCCATAAGGAACGGTTCATTTCCGACTGAACCCTGATAACCTGACCAAAGATGTCACCTTAAGGGGGCGGGGGGGGTGGCTCTTTTACTATTGGTTCGTTTTTTTATCAGGTTCACTCAGACATTTTTTATTCGCAAATAGCGAACAGGAAAACTTTTTTAACCCTTAGAGCATTTTAGGCTTGACTCAATTTTTTTTCACCCCCCTAGTACCCCCTGTTATTTACCCCCTCAGTCCCCCAATTCTGGGGGAAGGGATTTCGATGAATTAGAAAGAATTGGTTTGACTATAAGAAAGTACTTGAACATACAGCAGGAGTTCTTTGACTTTGCCTTGTTAGCACAGCGGTAGTGCGTCTGTTTTGTAAACAGAAGGTCGTAGGTTCAAATCCTACACAAGGCTTACTTTGCGGGGTCGTTTTTGTTACGAGTACATTATTAGCAGAACCAATGGTTCAATGGTTTAAAACACGGTCATAGGAAGTTCTGAATATAGTACGAGGGGTTAGACTCCCCTCCCCCGCCCTTTTACGACCTATAGTTCAACGGATAGAACACCCGCCTTCTAAGCGGGTCATCTAGGTTCGATTCCTAGTGGGTCGATTTTGACGCATTAGTTTAAGTTGAATTCCGTTTATCGGAGGAAAGAGGTTAAAGTTCCTCTTATGCGTCCTTCTACCCTGATGGTGTAACGGTAGCACAGGAGTTTTTGGTACTCCTTGTCGGGGTTCAAATCCCTGTCAGGGTTCTTTAGGGATTGTAACTCAATGGTTAGAGTAGTCGCCTTTTAAGCGATTTGTTGCTGGTTCAAGTCCAGTCAGTCCCACCTTCACGGCAGTAACTCAATTGGCAGAGTGTCTGCTTTCCAAGCAGGATGTTGCGGGTTCGACCCCCGCTTGCCGTACTTTCGGGCGTGTAACTCAGCGGTTAGAGTGGAGTCTTTATAAGGCTTAAGTCGAGGGTTCGATTCCCTTCACGCCCACCTTTAGAGGGGTGGCAGAGAGGTTTATTGCTCCAGTCTTGAAAACTGGCGTGGGGAAACCCACCGTGGGTTCAAATCCCACCCCCTCTGCCTTTCGACATATTGCTTGACTCTTGTCGATTCATCGACCAGATATCGACATATGAACGAGAAAGAACTCTCTATAGCCTTAGGTCTTTCAAAAGACATCTTACGCCAATTTCGCTCATCTTATGAGGAAGTTGTTCATTGGACACGCATTGAATCTAAGCGTCCTAAACATCTCTGGGAGATTTCTTGGACAGAGGAAGGTGTTCGTGCTCTCAAGGAAAATATCGGCTTCAAGGAGGTCGATTTGACTGTTTCCCCTGCGGAGAAACAGGGAACAGTTTACTGCAAATACAAGAATCCCCGTGTAATCGGAGTGGTGATTGATGGCAAGCAGGAAAATGTAATTTGCCGTGAATCGACCAAATTTGGCATTGGTATGGCAGTCAAGGTACGCTGGGACGGTGCTCGCTGGGTTGTTACCCGCCACCCTCGCTTTATCGGTAAATATTAATTTTTATTATGGCACAACCTAACAAACAACCACCTGTTGAGTTCAGGGGGATGACTGGTAACGATACTTTCTCAATCCACACCCCGCAAGGCTCTAAGTGGGCTAAGGTTGGTCAGTCTGTTGGCGGTTACCTCATCAGCGGGTACGACACCAAGACGCAGAACCTGCAAATCACTCAAAGCGGAAGACACTACACCATCCCTATGGGGGGTAGCATCATCACGGAGTACAAACCTCCTTCGGCTACTATTGAGCGTCCTTACACAGTAGACCCCACCGAAATGATTCCTCTTGAAAGACCTATTGCTAAGGATGCTGTGGTTGGGGCTGGGGCTACAAGCAACTGGGAACAAGAATTTGTTAACTCGCAACATTATAAGTTTAAGCCAGAAGAGGTAGACAAGATTATTGAGAACTCAAAAAAGAGTTCCTATATGACTGAAGAGCAAAAGAAAAACATTATGTCGCTAGAGGCATATCATAAAAATATTGCAGAAAAGAAAATTCTTCCAGACACAGACTATTATATCCCTAAGCGTTCTGATGATGGTAGCGTTGATTTTGACATCTTTAAATATAAACCACAAGGAGAGATTCAGTAATATGGCAAAGAAAGCGGCAAAAAAACCTGTAGCAACAGACCCTATATATAATTACGGTTGGATTGATAATGAGATTATTGAAATGAACCAAGAAGGGTTCACGGATGCAAACACTCAAAAAAATCTGTTAAGACATATGCTTGCTGAGGGTGGTCCGAAAATGCGGATGAAAGAAACATACAACGGGACTCCAGAAGAATACTTCACAAAGATGTATGGTGCAAAAACTACTGCTGGCAAAAACCTAGGAAACAAGACAGATGCAGATGCTGTTAAGTATTATGGAAGAGGGTTCATTCATCTTACTGGAAGATACAACTACGAGCGTCTTGCTAAACTAACTGGAATTGACATCGTCAATAACCCAGACCTTGCGGCAGAACCAGCGAACGCTCGTAAGATAATGTACGCTTATCTTAAGGATAGAGCAAAGACACATAAACTAGACCTCAACAATCCTGAGCATTTGCACAAAGCAATTGCACCAAAAGAGAATTGGCAACAACGACAAGCCCGTGTTCTTCCTATTTCAGATATGGATTATTCTGTTAATGTACCAGTCCCTCCAAATCCAAATCCACAACCTCCAGCAGACCGCACAGGAAAAACCCCTCTAGGTCAAAGAATGACATATGCTCAATTCCTAAAAGAGCAAGGCGGTGGCATAACGCCAGACACAACTCCACCCGCTAGATGAACCTAACGCCTCACCCAGTTCTATTGATGCCTACCACGGAAGATGTCCGTAGGTTGGTTGATAAGGTTGGTGAGGAAAAAACGGCTGAAATTCTTTCCATCCGAGAGGATAAAATCCTTGCGGAGAAACTAGACCCTTACAGGCACGGGTTTGACCTTCCTCATTGGCTTGAAGCAGATGAGATGCTTAAGAAAAACAACGAAGTTCTTATTCTTGGTGGAAACCGTGCCTCTAAAACAGAGTGGGCGGCAAAGCGTGTAGTCCAAACCTTGATTAACACAAAGGATGCTAGAGTGTGGTGTCTGCACACGACCAATCAGTCGTCAATTCAGATGCAACAGAATGTTATCCATAAGTACTTGCCATCTGAGTTCAAGGATTTGCGTAAAAACAAGGTTCAGAATGTATCGTACACGCAAAAAAACGGTTTTTCTGACAACACTTTTATTCTACCTAACAAAAGCCAATGCTTCTTTATGAATTACGCTCAAAAGCGTGATGTTATTGAGGGTGGCGAGGTAGATTTGATTTGGTGCGATGAATTAGTGCCTTTAGATTGGATTGAAACCCTGAGGTATCGTATTGTTACTCGTTTTGGTAAGTTAATCACAACATTCACACCAATCACGGGGTACAGTAGCGTTGTAAAAGAGTATGTAAGCGGTGCTAAGATACTTGAGCACCGTAAAAGCCCGCTCTTGCCAGATAACATCAATGTGAACGGATGCCCAAGGGGTCATATGCCTTATAAGGCACAATCTTATGTTCGTCCTGCTGGCGTTATGTGGTTTCACAGCGAACTTAACCCGTACAACCCATTTGAACAGTTAAAGAAGACTCTGATGGGCAAGAAACCTTACGAAGTTAAGATTCGTGCGTATGGTTGGGCTGACAACATCAGCGGTAGTCAATTTCCAAGATTTACCCCAGAGGTCAATATTATTAAGTCAGAAAACATTCCAGTCGAGGGTACTAACTATATGGTTGTAGACCCTGCTGGTGCTAGAAACTGGTTTATCATCTGGGCAAAGGTAACACAAGACGGGGATGTCATTGTCTACAGAGAGTTCCCAGACGAATCAGAGGGCGAGTGGGCGTTACCTGCTGGAGAGCCAGACGGGAAGGCTGGAACAGCCCAAAGAAACGGAGCAGGACGCTCACTAGCCGACTACAAGCAACTTATTCTAGACCTTGAGAGCGGAGAAGAGATATCTGAGAGATATATCGACCCCCGTGCAGGTGGAACTAAGGCTGTAACAGAAGATGGAGGAGTTACTTTAATTGATATGCTTGATGACGGGGAAGTGCCTATGCATTTTATCCCAGCCGCAGGAATTAGGATTGAACAAGGCGTTACTTTAATTAATGACGGCTTTGCCTATGATATGTCCCAAGACATCAGCCCGTTGAATAAACCTAAACTATACATCTCAGACAAATGTCAAAATCTAATATACTGCATCAAGGAGTGGACTGGTCAAGATGGCGACAAGGGAGCAACGAAAGACCCAATAGACTGCCTTCGATACCTAATGACTATGAATCCTGTTTACATTTCGGACAGCACAATGCGTGGAACGGGTGGAGGAAGTTACTAATGGAACTTTATTTTCCTTGCTTACTTCCAAGAAAAAAAGCAATGCTTTGTTCTGGACTTTCAAGAACCCTTCTTGAACAACTTGCTAAAACGGGTGTTATAAGAACATATACCACAAAAGGCAACCATAAACGATACTTTCGAGACGACTTAATTAATTTTATTAATGAAAAAATACAACAACAACGCAGATAAATTTGTATTTGCAACGGATAAGCCTGATATTCCCTACTTCTATTCGGAATACCAGCGTTCTACGCAGAACGGAGGAAACACCGCTAACATAGCGGAAAATGACGACATAAGACTTGCTAGATGGGAAGGTCAGACGGATGACGGCAAGAAGCACAGCGAAAACCGTATGAACGGTGATGGTGCATTCCCCTTTGAAGGTGCTTCAGATGTTCGTTGCAGACTTGTTGATAGAACGATTAATGAAATAGTTGCTATCCTTATGACAACCTTTGATAGGTGTCAGATTAAGGTAAAAGGTACGGAATTCAACGATTCCGAAACAGCCGCTACCGCTAATGTGCTTATGTCTTGGCTTGTTGAGTCAAGACTGCGTACAGAACTGCGAAAAGAGGCTGAATTGCTTGCCCAGAACGGACTTCAATACGGATGGGCTGGATTACACATCCTGTGGGAACGAGAGATGTCTACACGCTTCCAGAAACTATCTATGGACGAACTTGTTCAGGCTGTTCAGATGGGAATGCAGAAAGACCCCAATACGCCCCTCAAAGACCTCCCAGATGCCATTGTAGACCCTTCCAAGGAAGAGTTTGCTATGTCTTTAATCCAGATGTACCTTCCGACTGTTTCTCCTGCAACAGTTAAGAAGGCAATTAAGGAACTAAGAGAAACTGGAACTGCTCATATCCCAGAACCGTTTATTTCTAAGAACCAACCAAGTTTGGTTTCCTTAAAGCCATATGACGAGATTTCATTCCCGCCAGAAACGATTGATATTCAAAGAGCCAGAGTTATCTTCAGAAGAACTTATGTTACTGAAGTAGAACTTCGTACAATGGCAAAACAGTACGAATGGGATAACTCATTTGTTGAACAATCTGTTAATACCGCTGGTAAACAATCTAACTTCAACGACCCTAACCTTCTCCCTGCCGCCGCCTTGTTGAATTATCAAGTAAGCAGAAATGACCACTTGATTGAACTGGTTTACGCATATAGCAGATTGATTGACAGCGATGGCATTGCTGGAATCTATCAAACAATCTTCTGCCCACAGTCTGGCAACGAAGAATACGCTTCGCACGAACTACTTGGAAGTGCTCAAAATAAGTATCCGTTTGTTATCTACCGCAGAGAAAAAATTAGAAGACCTATCTACGAAACCCGTGGAATCCCTGAAATCGCCCAGACAGACCAAGAGGAAGTCAAAGCCCAGCGTGACTCCGTGCGGGATAGAACAGCCTTCACAACGCTACCACCAGTCCTAGTAAAGAAGAGACTAAGTGGTATCAATAAGATTTCTCCGGGGGTTCATTTGCCTGTTACATCAGTTGATGACTACAGATTTATGCCTACTCCAACTGGAGAGCCTAACACAGCCTTCGCCTTAATGGACAAGGTTGATATGGAGCATTGTGCGTACTTTGGACTTTATCATCCAAACATAATGCCTCAAAAAACTCAAACAACCCAGCAATTCCTTGTGAATAACTGGCTGGATGTCTGGAGTGAGGCTTTTTCTATGACATTCTCAATGATGCTCCAGTATATGGACTCAGCCGAGATTGAACAAATTACTGGACGCTCGCTTCCTCAGAACTTGAGTTCCATTAGCAATAATTATGACTTCCAAGTTAAATACGATGTTAGAGAACTTGATACTCAGTTTGTCATCGAGAAACTCAAAGCAATTACGCAATTTGTTCTCCCTCTTGATAGTGCAGGAGTTATTGACAAGAACAAACTTGTTAAAGCGGCTATTGAGGCTATCGACCCTGATAAGGCAAAAGAACTCATCATCAACACGGCAACGGCTTCTCAGATGCTGTATAAGGAAATTCAATCTGACATCGGTCTTATGATGCTTGGAAACGAGGCTAACTATGTCGAAAACGACCCTTCAGCCCCGTCTAAACTCCAGTACCTGCAAGACATTATCTCTAAGAACCCCAAGGCACAGCAACAAATGCAATCCGACCAGCATTTCCGTGCCCTTATGGATAACTTCATCAAGAACCTGCAAATGTCCGTAAGCCAGCAACAGAACAAGCAGATTGGTCGCACGGGAGTTACTCCTATCGCTGAACAGGCTGGGAATCAGATGCAACAACAGATTCAGCAAGCAGAGCAAATGCAAGCCCAGCAGGAAGCCCCTGAACAGCAAGGAGGTATGATGTGAGCCTCCCTATCGAAATTATCAACGGTCTTTCCTTTGAAAAGGGGAATCCAACTTGGGGTGCTGTTATGCTTCTTATCAATGCCAGCATTGAATCAGAGGTTTCTGATGCACTTTCAAAGGATTCTAAGGGGGAAGACAGGGCTTGGCATTCAGGAAGAGCCTCTTCTTTAACAAGTTTTAGAGACCTTCTTATACTTACACGGGACGAAGTACTTGCCGACCAAGGAAAAGCACCTGAACAGTATGATTCAGGCGAAATTGGCTTGGATAAGTAATCCTCTTGCAACAATAACTTTTTGCCTCTTAAAGGCTTCTAATGGTTCTGAGTCCATTCTAAAACTCTGTATATAGGACTTTAGACCTTATCTAATGAATACAAAGAATGATGCCGACCTTGGGACGGCTGAAAACAACCCCACGACAAACACCGAAAACAATTCCGCAGTTTTTGGTTTAAATGAAATCGCTGATATTATCAGCAATAAGTTCCTAGGCGGTGAGGAACAGAACGGGTCTCCTGAAGTCCAAGAAGGTCAGGAACAAGCGGAAGGTGAAAGCACCGCTTATGAACAAGATAGTGCTGTTCTTTCACAGGAAAATGAAACAACCGCTGACAATTCAGAATCAGAAGACTCCGAGGAAACCGAAGAAACCAAGTCTGACGATGAAGAAATTGAAAGAGGTCTACCAAAGGGCGTTAAGAAACGCATCGATAAACTCTCTGCCAAGCGTAGAGAAGCCGAAGCGGAAGTTGAACGACTAAAGCAAGAAGTGGAACGATTGGAGCAAGAGGCTACCAAGCCAGCCCAAGTCCCAGATTCAAGCAACCCGTTCAGCCACATCCGTAGTATGGAAGAAATCAGCCGAGAGGCTGACCAAGCCAAACAAATTAGGCGTTGGTGCGAAATGAACCCTGATGGTGCTGTTGTGACAAAGTCAGATGGCGAAGAAGTAGAGTACACGGCTGAGGACATCCGAAAGATTAAAGTTAAATCTATGGATGCACTTGAAGAACATCTCCCAAAAAGAGCACAGTTCCTTCAAGCGTACAATCAGTTTGAAGCGGTGGCTCAAAAGGATTATGTGTGGTGGAAAGACCGTTCCAGTAAGGAACGACAGATGGCAGAATCTTTCATCAAGGCATTTCCAGAAATACTTCGTGCACCTGACCATAAGTTAGTACTAGGTCACCTCATTACAGGCATAAAAGTCTATGAGAACCAGAAGAGAGTAACTACTCCTCAAAAAGTACTCGCACAACCTAGGTCGTCTGCAAGCCCAGTTCCCCTGAAGAAAAATCAGGTTGCTGAACAGGTCGCAAAGCAACGATATGCGTCTTCTAACTCCCGTGACGATTTGAGCATAATCATCGCTAACAAATTCTTGTAATCCCCAAACCTATATAACTACTATGGCAAATCTCCTAGAAAAAGACATCTCCTCTGGAAAAAGAGAAGACCTCGCTGACCTCATCGCACTCGTTGATGCAAAGGATACTCCTTTCACATCGATGGCAAAGAAGGGTTCAAAACCTGGAAATACACTTTTCAGATGGCAAGCCGATTCACTTCCTACACCTAAGACGACTGGTACAGTCGATGGTACGGATGTGACCTCCTATGACAACTATGTCAAGGATGGCGGCGTAACCTATCGTGCTGAACTCAGCAACTACATCCAAATCTTCCGCAGAGCCGTCCGTGTGTCCCCGCTTACGCAGGACATCGCTACGATTGCTGGGGTTCGTGATGAACTCGCTAACAATGTCGCTAAGGGCATTCAGGCTATCAAGCGTGATATGGAAGCCACAATGTGCTCCAACAACGGTGCTCAGGCTGACGCTGGTGGTTCAACCCCCTACCTCACCCGTGGTCTTAACAAGTGGCTTCAGCCAATTGCTACGAAGGACACAACGCTTGCTGTTCCTGACACCTTCTGTACGCCTACGGCTAACCGTTCTACGGTTGGAACTGCGGCTCTGACTGAAACGGTTGTCCAGAATATCCTCACGGGTATCTACAGCCAAACTGGTCAATACAGAGACTATGACGCTCTCGTTGGTACTGCTCTTAAGAGAGCCTTTACTAACCTTGCGTTTACATCTACCCAAGGCTCAGGCACAGCCCCGATGACCGCTATCAGAACCCTTAACCGTGAGTCGGACGCTTCGTCCTACATCTCTTCGGTTGATGTGTTTGAAGGCGATTTCGGTAAACTCCGTCTGCACCCGTCACACTATCTCAATGCTACTTCTGGCGTTGGCTCGACCTTTGCTGGTTATGTCATCCCGTTTGACCAAGTTGAGATTCGTTATGGCGGCAATGTCGCTGGAGTTACTGCTCTCACCAACAACGGTGGTGGCGAAGCCCGAATGATTGAAGCAGTTGCTGGACTTTGCGTCTACAACCCGCTGGCATTTGGCGTGTTCGACTTCACCGCCTAATCAGACAATGGCTGACATCATTCAAGACCTAGCGGAGGTTATCCCCCCTGAATTAAGAAACAGGGTTAGGGATGAACTTCTGCGTGGGTGGAGAATGGAAGAAACTAAGGCATATGCCGAAGCGAAACAGTCAGCCATTTTTAACCACGCCAACGAAGCCCGAAGCATCGATGGTGTTGGTCAACTAAAGGCTCGGATACCCCAAGCCGCTTTCCATTACTGGGGACATCGGCTGGGGTACGAGTGCTGGGATGATGATTCATTTCTCAGAGAATTTCTTCGGGACAATCCAGAAACTGCCGTTTCCAATTACGCCAAGCGTACTTGCGTTAACGGCACAATTTTCACGGCTGACGGTTATCTCACATAATGAGAACTGCAAACTTTTCACAAATCCTCTTTGACGCTCTCCAGTATTCTGGAAATGACCGTCACAACATCACCGCTGAGACATTCGCTCAGTTCCGTGATTTTGCATCCGCAAGGATTCGTGAGGCTTGGGAAACCATTCAATGGGCAGATGTTTGCAGACTTGTAGAGTTCACGACAACAACTGACGCTAACGGGGTTGTTTCTTTCTCTCCAGCGACAGAAGCAGATGAGATTCTTGCTGTCTACACAAAGAACCCTCAAGAGACCACACAAGCGGTTCAAGTCCCATACCAGATATACGACAGCGGTTCTGTTCGTAAAATTATCATTGGAAATGGCATTGTGTCAGGTTGGTACTTGTACAGAAAAGACTGCATTGCTCTTGAGGGAGAGTTGTACAGCCCTACCGTAGTTTATTATCAAGGAGTTCAGGTCTACTTTGACTCTGGCTCAGGTACTGGAACATATACTCCAGTTCTTGGTAAGCCTCACGCTGGCAATTTCTACACTTGCACGGTTGTATCTACAACTGTGGGGCAAAACCCTAACACGCATCCTGCATCTTGGACAAAGATAGAGATTCCGTATATCTTCTCTGCGTTTATGGCTTGGGGAGCGGCGGCTAACTGGCTTGTTTCTGAAGGTCAGATTCAAGAAGCACCAGTAATTGAAGCCAAGGCTAAGGAAGTAATTGAGCAGGAATACGATAAATTCCTCAATCAACAAGGACAATACGGCAAACTAAATATAACCAGAACTTACTAATTTATGGCAATCATCTCAACATCATCTCCGTTCCTGCGTAGTTATACGACTACTCAGACGGCTTTAAGCACTACTAAGATTCAAGTGCTTACCCTTCCACCTGACATTACTACCAAGCGTATTATTGTTCTTGTGCAGAACACATCTGCTACTGAAACCGTACAGGTTATGGGCAACGCTACTGATACAGTTGGTGTTGTTCTTCCTCCGCAGTCTCAGTTCTCAATTGATAACTATCAAGGCGTTCTTTACGCTGTGGCTAACGCTGGTACACCTGCTATCAACATCACTATCAGTACTGTCTAATGGCTATTGAGTTCACACAATACGCTGACTCCGTAGGTAAACAGCAAGCAAACTTTCTTGCTTATTCTGCTGTATCAATTGACAGAGCCAATGGTGCTATTGATTGGGGCTGGAGAGCATCCACACAGCCGTTCTTTCTCAAGAACATTGGCGTTGGCAACTGGGGTCTTGTTAATCAAACAACAAGTGCATACGCAGTTTGTGTGGTGCAAGGCACTAATGTTTCGTATTTCTCTGGTATGGCTAGTTCTGGAACTGATAAATACAAAGTTAAACTTACTGGGAGCAGTCTTTCAGACTTTAACATTGGATAATGTATACAATAAACACTCCATATAAAGGCTTTGCTGGGTTCACCCTTGACGGAAAAACAACTGTCATTGGTGCAGTTGAAGCGAATCAACAGTTTGATTGCATTGATGGCGTTCAGATGTTCTTTGGTAAAACCCTAGCAGAACTAAACACGGCAATTGAGGATTCTATCGCCTAATGAGTATTAACCTGTCAGTCGGTGTTATGATTCCTACGAATGTCGTAGAAGTCGGTAACGAAATTACGGCTGACCAGTTAGCGGCTATCACAAGTGCATCTGCACCTACATCTGCTAATCCTTTTATAACAACATCTGCCCTTCCAGCCGCAGGAGTTACAAATAACAAAGCACTAGCCAATGCAATTGCGGCTTCAATGTGGTATACTTTTGATGGCTATGATTGGATTAGGGCAACAAATACAGGTATCGTAAACGCAAGAGTTCTTTCTGGTGATGTAAGTAGTTCTGGCATTTCAGATGGCACTTCTTTTGTAACAGGCTTCCCGCCTTTAATTCTTACAACTTCTCTTGTATCTAATGCTGATTGGTTCGTAAGTGTTAATGGAACGCTTTCTGATTTTAGAATTATGAATCAAATTGTTTAACCTATGTTTACCGTACTTTTATCCCTTACAGTCATTGCCCTAGCCTTCCTAGGAGGCTTCTACGCTGGCATTAAGAATGCTAAGTCGGAGAAGGTTTCTTGGGGCAAGGAAATGCTCAACAAACTCAAGTCTAAAGACTAATGCCTAATGAATACCAAAAGGATGGAGATATAGCGTTTATCGGGCTTAACAGCCGTGATAACCCTAGTGCTCTGCCTCAAGGTATTGTTAGTAAGTCTCAGAATTTCAGATTAGACCGTGGTGTTGCTACTGTTAGAAAAGGTATGCAACGCAAAACTATTGGTGCTATTGTCGGTCAAGTTATTTATGGCGTAGGTACATACATTGACAATACAGGTCAGGAAATTATAATCTGCGTTGTTACTGACGGCTTGTATAAATACCATCCACAAACCGAAACGCTGTCTGCTAAGATTAGTTTCCCAGCAGGAGAAACGATTACCACTCAAGATGGATGCGATGTCGTAGCGGCTATGGATAAGGTTTACATAAGCCGTGGAAGAGCCAAGCGTCCATTGGAGTGGGATGTTACAACTGTAACAATAACAGCACTTCCTTCATCGGCAGGTACTGGACACGAATTCCCAAGTTCAACAGGTTTGCTTTATTATGCAAATCGTATGATTGCACTTGGTTCGCACCACACAGTAACAACTACTGAAAGAGACTACGATACTGTTTCTGTTAGTAACTTTTTAGATTTTTACAATTGGGATGCTGTTGATGCTTTTACTATAAACAGCGGTAGCAATGACCAAGTTGTTGGAGTTGCTCCGTGGACGCTTAATGAGTTCTTGGTGTTTATGCGTAACAGTATATTTTACATCAATGTAGGAGATGACAGATATGCTACAGGAAATGGTCTTTCGGCTACATCTTACATAAAAACGCTTGCAACGGATATCGGTTGTTCTGCCAGAAAGTCTGTTGTACAGGCTGGTGGTGGCGTTTTCTTCCTTTCAGATAACGGAGTTTACTTCCTGCAACCTCAACCAGCCTCTGCGGAGTCTATGAAGTTGCTCACAATGGCTGACCCTATTTCATCCCCTATTGATGATGTTATCCAACGAATTAACCGTACTTACGCTCACCGTGCTGTTGCAACCTACTGGAACAATAGGTACTATCTTGCCGTTCCGCTTGATTCCTCTGTCGATAATAACGCTGTTTTGGTATATAATTTTATATTAAAACAATGGGAGTCAGTTGACACATACCCTGCTGGATTTGATATCTTTGCGTTTGTAATTGCTAAAAAAGACAATAAAAGGCGTTTATTTGGTATTGATACAGACCAAGGTGTTTTCTTAATGGAACAACTTAATTGGGATGAGTATCAAGACTGGGCAGTTGGAGACCCTAATGCTGGTACTCCAATTCTTCCTTTTTATCTTCCTTCAACGCTAACTACATCATCTTTTCCGCAAAATGCTGTTAACTCAATTTTGAAAACAAGGCGTTATTCGTTTAACAGCATTGGAGACAAAAGGTATAGCACAATAGAAACAGAAATTGTATGCGATGCTGGTTCTCAAGTGCTAACAACAGCAGAAACATTTAACCCAGACACCGTAACAAACATTGATACATTTGGTTCTGAGTTCACCGAAGACACGGCAAGAAGAATTCCTATAAGAAAAATAGGAACAGGATTGCAAGTTCAATATACATCTACAAATTTAAGACCATCGATAAGGTCTGCTTATGTGTACGCAACTATGCAAAAACAAAACAACACATCTAAACAATAACTATGGCTCAATTATCTAAAGGAGATACCTTTACAGACGGACAACAGGTTACTGGTGCTCGTCTCAATCAACTAGTCGATTCCGCAGTACTTTCTGTGGGTGCTATTACCGACCAAGCAAATATAACAGCAAATACAGTTGCATCTAACGACTCCGTGCTTTTGTACGATTTGTCGGCAACGGCTCTCCGTGAGGCTAATGTCTCTGATGTTTTAAATAGTGGACTTAATGCAACATTTGGTACTGTAATAACTAATACAGTTAACACTCTTACTGGTGATGACCTTCAATTAACATCAACAGATAAAACAATTGTTAATAGCAAGTCTTTTTCTTCCTCTGACGGTATTAATGTAACGGTATTTTCTACTGCACACGGTTTGCTTGCTAATGCAATTGTTTTAGTTTCTGCAACAGTTCCAGCCTATTCTGGTACATTTAGAATTTCTTCTGTTACTGCTGATGAATTTATATATGTACTTAATACTCCTACAACATTAAATAGCGGTACTTGTTCATATACAAAAAAGGCTTCTGTTTCTGTTAATGGAAATCTTGTATGTGAAAATATTTTTACAAACAGTAACATTGAGGCTAGTGGTTCATTTTCAAGTAACGGTGTAGCAAACTTTAAAGGCACATTGCAAGTTAACGGAACTGTAGGTTATGTTCTTACTGAAATAACAGAAGAAACAATTCCTCCATATACTTCTACTGTTACTGGAAATTTTGCAGCAATTTGGTCATCATTGCCATTTACAAAACCTGTTGGAGAAGTTTGGGTTTTTGAATTAAGATTTAATTATAGCAATGATACTGTTACTGGGGCTGGTGTTGGCGTTCCATTTGGATATGGCATTAGATATAGTTCAGAAACTGCTTTTACAGGAACATATAAATCAGCAGAGCGTTTTTCTGCTTTTTCAACATCTGTAAGCATTTCTTACAATGGAGTACAAAGTAGAGTAGTGACTTGGAGTGAACAAGTTTCTACCGCTTTAACTAGTAATAATGTAGTTTTTGATACCTGCACAACCGCTTCTGTGGGGCAAAAAATGTTTTCTTCGACTGTTGGTATTTTTGCTGGATACCCATCAACCCCAATTGTTTCTTCTACTTTAAAAATCTATAAATATAAAACTGCTTAATGTTTTTTGATTTCATCATAGCATTTATCCGCACGAACCGTTTAAAGGGTCGTAGGGAGTGTTTTGCTTGGGAGTCAGAATGCCTAGAAAATTACATAGTCTGGGCATTTAGTAAGAAATATTTATTTGTATCATTAACAGATAGTAAGATTAATGGAGTAGGTGTAGCCTATCCTTTGCCAAACAAGAACACAGGAGATATAATTAGCCTTCTTCCCAGCGATGCGGATTTAGACCTTCCAGAGGCTTCTAGTGACCTTTGCGTTATGGATTGGATAGCACTAAATGCTCAAGGAAGAAAAGACCTTATGTCTCAATTTAACACCAGATTTCCTAACTGGGAAAACCAAGACAAATATGGAATACAATTTGGAAAACCAAAACTTTTAACTAACAAATATATGAACCTCTTGAAAGGAATTAACTAATATGGGAACAGGACTAGAAGTATTGGCGTGGTCTTCGCTTGCTGGAACTGCGGCTGGAGCATTATCTAAACCTAAAAACATAAAAGCACCAGCACAACGCTCTTACCTTGGAGAAATGCAAGATGCTTTGCGTTCACAAGGACAGATTCAAGGTGACCTTATTGGTTTAGAAGGTCAATACACACCTCAATATCAACGCTTGCAACAACAAGGACTTAGTGGTTCTCTTGGAAGTCTTGGAAGCCTGTACGGTGAGGCAGGAAGGATGTCTGGTGGGCTTCAGAGCGATTATCTTGGAATGCAGGGCGGTATCTATAATCAGGTTGGTCAAACGGCTATGCAGAACTACCAGCAATCTCTTGACTCAGGTACAAGGGGCATTTATGCATCTATGCAACAATCTGCTATGAACGACCTTAATGCTGGTCGTGGGCTTACCCCTCAGATGGAACAGTTCGCCCAGCAATCTGCTAGACAGGCTATGGCGGCTAGAGGTCTTTCTGGCAATCAGGCTGTTGCTCAAGAAGTTATGAACTCTTATCAACTTGGTCAAGCCCGTGAAGATAGGGCTAGACAGTTTGGTGGAGGGATGTATGCGGCTGGATTGGCTCAAACCCAGTCGGCTAATGCTATGTACGGTCAACCTCTTATGGCATCACTTAACCAGATGTCACCTGTTTCTTTAGTTCAAGGTGCTGGCACTCTTTATGGTGGACTTGGTGCTAAATTGTTTACACCTGAATCTCAGTACAACGCTGGAATCTATGGTGCTAACCAGTCCAACAACACTCAAACAGCAATCGCTAATCAACAGGCTCAAGCAGGTTGGTCTGCTGGGCTTATGGGTATGGCTGGTTCTCTTGGTAAAGGATATCTTGAAAACGCTAACCTTGCTTCATAATTTATGGCTTCATCTTTTTCTCAATATCAAAATGGAATCCAGCCAGTTCAGGGAATTATTCAGGCTGGTGCTCAGATAGGTCAATTTTCACAATCTGGATTGCAGAACTTTGGCAATGCTCTTGCTAACGGGATTGCTACCTACAATGAAAACCAAGGTAAGGCAGATTTAGTTAACGCCAAGGCTGGACAGATGGCACAGCAACTTCAAGGTTACTACGGGATGCTTAGTAAAGACCCTGAGTACGCTAAGTACGCTGACCAGATTCTTCTTCCTCAGATTGAAAAACTTAAGAAGATTCCTGAACTTGCTCTTCCTAAAAAGTTAGGACTTCTTGCTGGTGCTGAAGTTGCATTCAATGACTTCGGTAACTCCATCAAGATGTACGATACGATGCGAGCAAACCAGTTAAGACGAGACATTGGTCAAGGCGAAACGGAAATGGGTAACAATAGACTGGTTGGACAAAAGCCAGCGATTGCTAAAACCAAATGGAATCCAAACATCAGCGGGATAGAAAACTATAATGCATTCAGAGAACAACTTTCTAATGCAAGAAAGGCTGGGTTCACAGGAGACGACAATGACGCAATTTACAACTGGCTTGAAGATGTCAAAAATAATGCCGCTGACGGTGCGTTTGAAGGGCTTAGTCCTGAGCAATCTTACCAAATAAGAGGTGGTGTCCTTGACCAGATTTACGCTCTTCAGGAAAAACTAACCGCTGAACTTTCTGGAGCAACGCCATACGCTGGTGATGTAGAGCGTTCTGGAATGACAACTAAGGACTTCCTAAGTACAAAGACAGTTGTTACAGATGCAAGTGGTAAGCCTGTTTCCATTAACCTTCCTTCACCAAGTAAAGGCATTGATGTACTTAGGTTTGAGGATGGAAAAATTACTGGAAGAATTAACAGAGGTTCTGTTGCTAGATATGTAAATACAGAGCGTGGTCTTATCCGTGTTGAGGTTAATCAAGAATATCCTAGTGATATGCTTCCTGATTCAATTCCAACTGCTGTTGCTCCGTCTGCTCCAGCACCTGTAGTTGTACCTCCACCTCCTTCAGCCTCAGTCCCTGCTCCAGCACCTGTACCAGCGGCACTCCCTCCTCCTCCGTCTGCACCTGCTCCTGTAGTTACTGCACCTGTACCTGCACCTGTACCTGCTCCTGCACCTGTACCTGTTATTCCCCTGCCCCCTCCCGCTCCAGCCCCAGCCCCTGCTCCAGCACCTGTTGTTAGAACCCCAGAAGCACTACCTCCTCCTCCGTCTAAGGCGGCAGAGGCAAAGCCTACTTCTAAGCCAGCAGGAAAAACCGATATCAGCGTTCAGGCTTATGCTAGGTCTCTTGGGATTAGTGAGGCTGAATTCACAAAGGCTGTTAAAGAATACGGAGTGTCTGCTCCTGAGTTCTACAAGCAACTTCAGAAAGATGCAGAATCAAATGGAATGTCTCCTGAGCAATGGTTTAAGACAATAAACACGCCTTCAACTGCTGATGCACTTCCTCCTCCTGAGTCTTCCGCTTCTGCTCCAGCCGCTCCTGAAGGACTTCCTGCACCTGAACCTAAGTATGTTGACCCTAGGTCTGCTGAAGGTCAAAGAGCAAGAATTCAAAGAAGAATTGAGCAAGGTGCTTATGCTGGCGATGACGGCAATCTCAGATATGACCTTGAGAAAGGAGACACAGCCGCAAAGGTAGCAAAACGGTTTGGTCTGTCTCTTAAAAAGGTTGAGGATTTAATGAAGGAAAGCGGAATTGACCGCAATAAATCAAATGTTGGTGACAGCATTATTCTTGGAAGTTCAACTATTGAAGGTGAAATGACAGAAGAAGAAGCCGCTGGTGTTTTAGGAGATGCTGGAACTACTGGAACTGCTGGACCTGCTGGTGCTACCGCTGGACTTGAGTTAAAGCGTTCTTCAGCAAGTAGCCCAGAAGAAGCCGCACTTGTAAGAGAAGCGTGGGGTGCTGACCTCAGAAAACACGAAAAGGAAATTGAAGCATCAAAGAGAGCAAGGTCAGGTCTTAAAGGATATCTTGATTCAATAATTAAAGGCGGGAAACCTTATTATGGTGCTGAAACAAATATGACAGGCGGCTGGACTAATGATGAAGATTTTCTTGTTCCTGAGTTTGATAAACAATTTCCTGACTCGTTTTTCTGGGATTTTACTCCAGCAACAGACAGAGTTGAAAAAGGTAAGCGTGGAACAAGACCTGTTGAAAAAGACCAATTTAAAGGAGGTTTGCATTTTGACAACAACCTTAAAGAAACGGAAGCATACATAGATTCTTGGAAGACAATTCTTCAAATTCAAAAAGATACAGGCACACACAGTATGTGGACTGGTGGTAGAGTAGGCAAACTAGCATTTGGTGAGCCGTGGGGTGTTACTGAAAAAATAAAAGCAAAAGAGGCTCTTGAGGCTAGAATAAAACAACTAGACGCTTCAATTCCAACTCTTGAAAAGAACTATGCATCTTTAAAGAAAACTCCTCCTTCATACGGAGATGTTAAAGCAAAGGTAATGGGCGAAACCGTTCCTGCTGGTGCTGGTATGGCTGATATACTTCCTTCTATGTCTGAAGTTCAGACAACGATTGGAACTAGAGAGGTAACAAAAGACCTCACCACAGAAGAAAAGAAAACCCGTCTTAAGTCATTCCTTATGGAAAGATACAAAGACTCTGAAGGACGCAGTTATATTCCTTCTGGGTTTGATGCTATGTACACGGCTCTTCATCCTGAATCAGCCTTTAAAGTTATTGATACAGAAATTGGACCAATGTTCTGGGATGGAAACTCGTTCAAACAGGCACAAGTATCTGGCAAGCAAATGACAACGGCTGATGTCCGTGAGTCTAAGCGTGGAATCTTTGGTCAACAAACAGAAAAGGGATGGATTCCAGAAGAAGTTGGACAGGAAACTGGCGTTTTCCTTGCTGGATTGTTCAACCGAAGCGATGCCGACTTAACTAAGTTTGACGAAATGGCTATCAATAACGCATCAGGTCTTGCGGCTATCAGGGGAATCAAAGAAGTCTTGAAGATTCCTTTACACACTATTCCTATTGGTAAGAAGCGTCAGGAAGCCTACGGTAGAGTTCAGGTGTACATTGCCGCCCTTAAAGCCGCTATGAGAACCGACATCGTTGGCGTTGGTACTGTCTCTAACTTTGAACAGGCTATGATTGCTAAGGCAGTTCCAGACCCCTCAGAGTTCTGGAGACTTGATGATGCCGACTGGGGCAGAGTCTATGAAATTGAAAAGCGGCTTAAGAACCAACTTATCAATACAGGTGCTATGAAGGGTGTCACCGTGATGTTTAAAGAGCCAGAGGCTGAGAAAAATGTTGAAGCCGCCCTAAGAACTGGTAATAAGAACCTCAAGTAATATGGCTGATATATACGCTGATACATCTCCCCAGTACTTTGGGGGCGAAGGTGCTAACTCTGTAACTCGCTACACAGGTGATGAAGACACAGATAAATACCTGAACTCTTTGCCAGAGGATAAAAGAGCAGATGCTCTAAAGCGACTTACAGCCCCCCTTACGGGAGAAGAACTTGCTGAAAAGGCTAAAGACCCATATTACAAGATGGATAGAAGTCAATTCTCTAGGTATCTTGGGTGGAAGAAAAACGAAGACAAAGGGATTTTAGACGACATTGGATTGCTTAGCGAAGGCGTTGCTCACATCTTTGAGCAGATTGCTAAAACCGCTGGTTCTGTGGCAGACCATCCGTTGCAATCTTTGGCAAAACTTGGACCTTCTGGAGTTGAAGCGTTCTATCAAGGTACAAGAAATATGTACGGAATGCTTGCTCAATCATCAAACCCTACAAGCAAGTTTTTTAGATTTAAAGCCGCTATAACAGGCGAAGATTCAGACGAGGGATACAGGCAATATCAAGAAGCAAGAGAGTTTAATTTAGATTCAATTGACCTAGCAGAAGGAAAGAAAACCTTGTTAGTCAACAAAGATTACATTGACCACGAAATGACTCAGGCAATGAGTTATATTGCTGACCCCTCGTTGTTTATTCCTTTTGCTAAGATTGGAGGACTTGGTCTTCGTGCTATTGGTATGGGAGAGAAAGCCGCTATGCTTGCCGCCCGTGCAGGGGCTATCCAAAACAGACTAATTGGTGGTGCTCTTAAATATGGCATTGGAAAACCAATTGAATTGATTGGCGGT
>Ga0208440_1000044_pt1 | contig 46781 bp, 41 predicted proteins | sample Colrivmet1547B02_FD_187644 | JGI IMG/M metagenome (GOLD analysis project Ga0208440, IMG submission 187644) | Estuarine microbial communities from the Columbia River estuary - metaG 1547B-02 (SPAdes) (version 2) | ecosystem: Environmental > Aquatic > Marine > Intertidal zone > Estuary | place... | reverse complement strand
CGTTCAGTTGAGGATTGTATAGTCCATAGAAACCGACGGGGGAACTGGACATTTCTTCTCTCTTTGCCGCAATATGCCTATCCACATTCTCTACCTCTTTATTTTCACATTGGATCCAGCTCAATTCACCATCGTTGTCTTCCATGCACACTATACCCAATGTTTCTTTAAAGAGCCACACGATCCATTTATCGTCTATCTTATCGTAGAAGCCTTTGAATAAGCCAAGTATCTTTTGCCGCGTGTCTTTATTCTTCTCAATACCCAGCACTTCAGCCTGTATGCCTGCCGTAAGAATCTCTCGTTGTACTATTTCAGGAAGGTTAGCAATGGTTGACCTTATGTATTTTGGATATTTAAATATGTTATCTACGAATGTTGGTATCTCATTGTTGGATAGTTGTTTGAGAATGTACTTGAATGGATCGCCGTTCTGAATGATTAGATTCTTAGCGTAGTAATCTGATAGCTTGTCGTTGTTAGGGACGCGTGCATCTGACGATATGTAAAGTATATCGCTCTGGATCTTTACGTAGGATGGGAATCCATATTTGTTATAAAATTGCACATCCTTTTCTATGAATATCTTGATTGCTTGAACTATCTCAAATTTGTCCAACTGGGGAAACATGTTTGAAAGATCATCTATGCTAATGTGGAAATTGTTCCTAAAGTATTTTTTCATACCATCCTGTACAATGTTTATCATCGTATGGTACAGGTTGTGAGTGGATACATCAACAGTTTTACCTATCTCTCCCTTGCATTGGTAATTGCACGTCATGTAGTCGCACTCTCTCAGCCCATCGTAACCAGAGATTCTGTTCCTGTCGGCAGTGAGGGGACAGTCAAAGGCGTTCAATTTGACTACATGTTCTATCTGCTTCATAGCGACATCCTTCTTCTCAGATGTCTCGTACATGTTCAGGTCGATCGATGGCGTTGTTCCTCTGGGTGTTGAAACGAGTTGGTAAATTTTAACTTTGATATTCTTGTCCCCACGTGCAATGAGCGTGTTGTGAGAACCCAAACGCCAACCTCTTGCAATGACCTGCGCCGTCTCAGAGTAATTCCAATGAGGAGTGAAAATGAATTCTTGCCTAATGTTCTTGAATGTGAAACCCTCGCTGATTATTTTGCTGCCAATGATCACCGATATGTATTCCCCGTCTACGTTATCGTCCATGTTGAACCTGTTGATAATTCGCTGCACGCTCTTCTGAGTTGTCGTCTGATGTGTCAGTAGTGCGTAGCGGAGACCCTTGCTGCGCTCGTTTCCAAAGGCCTGCGTAAATCCAAATTGTTCCAATATCTTTGCAAAGAGGATACATCCACTTCCATTCACGTACTCGCAGTAAACCAATGCTTTGTTTTTCGGAGTGTCTAGGATGATCCTTATGGTCTCTGCAAACTTGCTGCTGAATTGAGCCAGTTTTGTCAGGTTCCTATCAATGGCCTTGACTAGTTCAGATGAGATTGTATACGATGTGCTTACCTCTTTCTTATGTTGGATCGGGCGTCCGATCATCCCGCGGGTTTCATCCCTTCTTTTCACAATGTATTTATTGAAACCATCTGTTCCGTAGGACCCATTAGGGAACACGAACAGAGACGCCTGACGTGAATTGATAAAAATACTCATGTCACCCTTATCCTTCTCATACGCCTCTTCATACGCACGACTCTGAAAGGCGCTCATAATGCCTTGATAGACTGTAAAGTGCTCAAGGTTACCTATCCTACTTCCCTCAAACACTTTCCTCACTTCAGACGTCATAGATTTGAGATAAGATACTCTTCCTTTAACTTTGGCTGCCATATTATCTATCATGTCTGGCTTAATAGTACCATTAGGGTTGAAGTACATTTTTGAAAATACCTTGTCCACTGGGAACTGGTTGTCTAAAGGTAGAATTAGATTAACAACACTTGCAAACTCAGCGGGGTCGTCTTTCATTACTAATCAGATTAGCATTTAAACACTTGCAGTAAACAATTAAATAACACAAATTGTTATTTAAACAAACATCGCATCAAATATTTATAAACAACATTTATTTAGTAAATACCAATAACTTGTTAATAATGTAAAGGTAACATTTATATCCAACCAGTACATGATTACAAAACGTGCTTATTCAGTTTTGTTTGAAATCCATGGACAATAATTTGAGAGACTTGTTCTTATCACTCTTGCTTGTTCTAGGTTTCTTTACCCCTTTACCCACTTTAAGAAAAGAGGGTAATTGCTCAGGTTTATCTTTCACCAACCATGGTATATTACATCTTTTGCTTGCCTCCACCGCACTCTCTTTTAGATAATACATCTCAGTTGTCTTACTAGATGCATGTCCCATCATTTTTGCCACTAACCCTGGTTCGTTTCCAGCTTCAAGTAATAAGTGAGCAAATGTATGTCTAATGGCATGTGGGTGTACATGAGCTCCTTCAACACCTGCTCTTTTACCGATATTTTTTACAATTGTTCCGATGCGGCTCGTGCACAGCGGGTTGTCTCCTCTTCCTGGGAATAAATATTGTGAATGAGCCTTTCTATGTTCTGTGATCCACGTGTGTAATAATGCTTTTACATTGGGTGATAGGACGAATGAGAACATTTTATTTCCTTTTTCAAGAGTTCTTGCCGTATCGTTCACGACGATATCTTTCCCGATGGTCTTGCAAACGTTAGCGACTGTCATGTTGGAGAGTCCACCTACTCGGATACCGGTCGTTGCCATGATGAGAATGATCAGCTCGTCGCGTATGTTTTCTTTCGCCGCCTCGTAAATCAGCTCGAGCTCCCTGTTGGAAAGTCTGTGTATGTCTGTCTCGATGCTTTCCTTCTTCTTTCGTTTGGGGATAGATTTGACCCACGTCGTCAACATGTCATAAGATACATGTTCAGCTTTGTAGAATGTTTTAAGGATGATGGTTGTGAATCTGATCTTGGTATCGAGTTCCATTTTCGTTGGTATGGCTTCTACAACTTGCTTTACATCGTCTAGTTGTACGTTTGATGCTTTTTCGGAATTAAAGCAATCTACATCAAGACCCAATCCGGATGAGAGGATTAAACTAAATGATATTATTTGACGGACAACTGATTGTGCTTTATTTCGGGTTGTTGTTTTACACAATTGAATCCAAGACAGGAGTAATTGTTTCCCTGAATGTTCAGCTGTATATTTTTTATATTTTGAAGGTAGGCAATATTCATCAGAGGTTCTATCCATTTTGGGAGTAACTATGATTGAGAGTTTCTGAACAAATATCGGAGATATGGACGTCTCTGATATGAGCTTCTTGAAAGCCATGAAGACTATTGATGTTGTTGATCTACTCCACTCTTTTACCATAATTACCTTCTCAAGATTGCGTGAAATGATTTCGGCGGTACCTACGGGGTCACGGGTAGCGTTTGTGACAAGAGTGCTGAACTTGGTGTCTGAATATGTCACAAAGAGAGTGTTAACGAGGAGATCAAATGCCTGATTGAGATGACCCTGTTGTAATTTTAGGTCATCATGTTTGTAAACCTTACGCATAAGAAGTATCTCGGTTGATTCAATTATATCATTATTATATGAAGACATGTTTTTATTATATTTATAATCTTCCTAACATACGTTGAGAATCATGTAATAAATTGAATTTTATAAAATTCAAAAGTAAACGGAAAATGAGAACGTAATGAATATAAATGAATTTATCAAGGATGTGTTCAAATTTGAAGACCAAAAAATTAAGATTACAGGGACGTATGAAGAACCCTGGTTTTGTGGAAAAGATATATGTAAGGCGCTCGGATATTCTGATTATAAAGATGCTTTGAAAAGACATATTCCCGAAAGAAAGAAACAAAACATGAGTTCACTTTTAGGGGGGGGCGTTTCACCCCCCCCTAAAACACATAATGAACTTCAATCATTATACATAAATGAATCAGGTCTTTACGATCTCATATTTCATTGCAGATTACCAATTGCTCTTCTATTCAAAGATTGGATAACAGAAGAGGTGTTACCAGCTCTCCGAAAGAAAGGGGAATATATGCTACAACCATCTCAGAATGTAGATGAGTTGACCAAATATTTTGAGGAACAATTGAAATTAGAAAGGCAACAGTTTCAAAAACGAGAACATGAATACAAGCAACAACTCGAAGAGCAACAAGACTACATAGGAATTCTCAAAGATATATCTGTATCTGATAATAAACGCAGCTGCACAGAGATTATATACATAGCCACCTGTGACTCATACGCTAAACGTAACCGCTTCAAGATTGGAGGTGTACAATCCTCAGATAAGCTTCAGCAACGGCTATCCACGTACAACACCCGGTCCGCGAATGGAGATATGTTCTACTACTCGGATATCTTCATGGTAGCTGACTATCATCATGCTGAAGCAAGAGTAAAGGATCTCATCGGACGCTTCGTGGACAAGAAGGGAAAAGAGTTTTACCAGCTTCACTACATGGAACTCAGAGAGATAATAAAGTACATATGTGAACGTTACACTGAGGAGATAGAGAGGATAAATGAAGGTTTGTCCACTTTAATAGCAAGTCTCAACGTGAAGCGACTTAGACCTGTTGTACCAAGACCTACAAATCATGCTTCATATGTAAATGTAATACATGGAGTAGCTCACAACAAAGTAATAACGAATCCAGATGAAGAGGAATTTAGGACTCAGGTGCGTCACTACTTGTCGGGGTTGTTATATCCAGTGACGACTATACATCGGAAAGATGTATTTGATAACATAGGATTGAAAGTGAATAAGACGGTGGCCTGGAAGTGGATAAAGCAGGAGGTTGGAGATTTCAACCCGGAATTGTTGAACAAGCTCCAGTATAGGGAATAGTTCATAAGATTCTCATATAAATAAATTTTATATGAGATATTGTTTACAAGTCGTCTACTGACGATGAGGCGATGCTATAATCACAGAGATTTTTAAATATGTCGCCAATGTTAGGTATACGTTCTTGTATCTGTGTTTTTTGCTCATTGCTTATCACGGAATGATACGTGAGGATAATATTAACCAACATTTCCGTTGATAAATCCTCATCCTCATCCTCATCCTCATCGCTCATATCCTCTGGGTAGGCAATCCTGTTTCTATTAGTTAGCCATGGTATATTCATTTGGGGAATAATGTTCTGAATGTTGTCTGTCCAATAATACTGCTCCGTAGTAGCAACACTTGAATGACCTATAAATTTACTCACATTCTCAATCTTATTACCATTGGCCATGAGATGATTAACTAGCGTATGTCTGAATGCGTGGCTATGGGTATGTTTTCCGTATATCTCACATGCATCGCAAAACTTTTGCAACTGTTTGGTTATGTATCCTGGAGTATGGGGAATGTGTCTTCCCAGATGATTTGAAGAGAAGATGTAATATGATGGATTTGTTTTCACCATCATATTATCATCAAAATATCTTGCCAACAATTGTTTCATATTATCGCTTACGGGAAATGTACGTTTAATACACATCTTTTCAACAACAGTTACGTTATCTTTGATCTCACCTTGTGATGTGAGAAAGTCGCTACCCATCAACCTGGACAGTGCACCCACTCTGAGACCCACCTCTTTGAATATGAGCAATGCCAGTTGCCATTTCGTAGATGCATGTTCCTGTAAATATTCCTCTAATCGCATTAGCTCAGACTGATGAAAATGCCTACGAGTACCATCAATGGCTTGTTCCCGTTTATTTACACATAGAGGTAGAATTTGCTTTGGAGTGAGAAGAAGAATGTCTTTCTCCAAAACTACATCACCCAAACAGTTCTTGAGAAGGCCTAGCAATGATGATACGAATTCGGTTCCGTGATGATTAGATTTATGTGACCTCACGTTATCATTCTGTACAACGCAGTACTCGTTCACGATACACACAACGGCGTCTATGAACATTTGACGAGAACAAGATGCAAAGAACCAATGCAGAGAGTCTATATTCTTGGGGTGATCTTTATATTTATCCATCACGTAAGATTCTATGAGCTTCAATGTATGAATGTATCGCGTGATTCCTTTACGAGCCGTTGTCTTATCAGATGCACTCGTGAGGGTGCGCTGCTCAACATATTTTACTATTTTTGGAACAATCTCTTTCCTGAAAGACGTGGTTTCCCAGAGCTCCCATGACTTCTTGTACGAATAGACATCGTCAAATTCTATCTCAAAATTCTTATAATCTTTATGATTTGGAAGAAAGTAGCGAAGAAGATCCTTCACATGATGCTTTTGCCTTGGTGGCATCAGCTTTGTCAGGTATTGAAACAATGGAAACAGACGTGAAGGATCTTTATTAATAATATCGTAAACAACCAGACAGCACTGAAAAATAGTTTTCTTACCCCATTTCATGTACTCATCATATGTTTTGACCATGTTGGAGGCTGTTTGAGATCTCTTGTATAACTCGGAAGCTTTTGCATTGAAATATGCATTCCCATCATAGGGCATCGTAATGCAATGAACGATAGCAATACGTGAAAGAATATTTCCACAAAATTCTTCGAGTATGTCATAATCAATCAGTCCCTTTTGATACTGTTCAAATGTGTGATCGGTTAAAAGTGATTTCACCATCTTGCATACATATTTTTGAGAGACTTTTGTCTCAGGGTACACATGCTTCATATGTTGAAGCGTGTTTGATACAATGGCGTCCATTTTAGTTTATATTTCTTAGTGGAAAATCTTAACCTGCTTGATTTTATATCAATATTGATATAAAATAAATGTACATCTGATTTCATTACTGTACCCGACATGAGTAGGATTTTTGATTGCTTAACTACGTGGAAAAGTCTATGAAACTGTTTGTACACGTCCAGTGGTTCTGATAGACCGACGGCCCTCTTGTTGATGAGTAAACGTTTCACATCCCCTTCCTTACGGACTACTTCATCCTTTTCTCTGAGGTTGTGCACCTCGTCTATTACAAAAATGGTGTTGCTGAATCTTTCTACCAGTATATCATCCTTCATCTTGGCGATATCCTTGGCGAACGTTTCAAACGTGTTGAACTGATAGAATGCTGAGGTGATTTTCCGTGTTCTGTGGATACGCTCCAGGTCAGATAACTTGTCATAATTATCAGGTATGTACCGACCGTCCGTGCATGAAAAGAGGAGCTCTTGTGAGAAATTATTAAGAAGTCCTGAGCCCTTGGCGCAAACGATAGCTCTTTTAATGTACCTATTCTTCTCGTAGCGCAACTGCTCGATAGCTGCTATTGCAGTGCATGTCTTTCCGGTTCCCATCTCGTGGAATAGAAGTAACTCGTTGTAAGGAGTCACCGATGACATGAATCTGGCAATGATCTTTTGATGATTGTACTGTTCACCGGTGCCTTTGATTGCCATCTTTTCAGTTTTTGGAAGTTTTAGCGTTGCAAACTCCTTCTTGGTCACGATAGCGTCATTGAAATCCTCACCATTGTACGGGTTGAGCAGTGGATTTTCAAGTTTGAATATATTAGGATACTTTGGAAAGAAATCTTCAATCTGCATATTTTTAATAAGATGTGAAAATACATTGCTTGTTAAATCTACTTCCATTTCATGCGATAACCAAGGATCAAAACAACCTCACTTAATTGAATAAAGGCTTTCAGCGATTATTATACAAAATAAAAGATGTATCAATCTCAGATTACGCATACGCGGCAGGACGTCGCGGTGAAAGAGAAACCGACAGTAGGACCAATGACCATTGAGGAATGTAAGAATTATATCAACAAAAAGACATCAAATTCAAGGTACCAGCATATAGAACAGGACACTGCAGGAGACATTGATCAATTCAATGCCTCAAGAGTACGTAAGGATCTGAAAGTCAAACCTATTCCATCTTTTCATGCCAATTTGTTTGAGAACAAGCGTGTCATCGCTAATAAGATTTGGCATAAAAATAGGAACCTGGATTCGCGCGCAGTCGCCAACACTTTCAGGTATATTTTCTACAAGTTCAAAAAAGGTATATTCATACGCATCGCTGACAACAAGCTGCAGACATTCCTTCCATTTGACAACGCTCATTATAATAACGAATTTGGCCACATTCTCAAAGTAGACCCCAAGTATGGATCAGTCCAGGACTTTTTGGATCACATTTCTAAACTGTTAGGCTACAGAGCAAGCAGACAGAACATCAAACCTTTTAACGAATGGGTTGCTAATAATTCTCTCGTTAGATATGAGGTTGAAGACTTCAAGGCGCTTACTGGTGGAAATAACAAGGTCACTCTATACGATATGTTCAGAACCCTATGTGAGAAGAGGGACGTGCCAGATATTGAATTCTTTATCAATCGTAGGGACTACCCTCAAATGAAAGTGAATAGTACAGAACCATACAACCACATCTGGGGTAGCAAGCATCATCCCCTCGTGTCCCATAATGAGGACAAGTACGCCCCTATACTCTCAGGGTCGTCTAATGAAACGTATGCAGACATCCCATTCCCTACGTACGAGGATTGGGCCCGGGCAGTGTATCAGAAAACGGGACTCGTCTTTCCTAATGCCTGCCGAGAGTACCCAGATATTAAGAGTATTCCATGGAACAAGAAGATTGAGAAAGCCGTGTTCAGGGGAGCTACTACGGGCTCTGGTGTGACGGCCGCTACTAACCAACGTTTGAAAGCCCTTGATATGAGTTACCAGCACAGCAATGTGCTAGACGTAGGTATCACCAAGTGGAACCTACGTCCTCGCAAACTCGAAGACTCCAAGTATCTTCAAACTATTGAGAGACAAGATTATCCTAAAGCAAACAGGCTCAGTCTTGAAGATCAAAGCCGTTACAAGTACATTCTCACGTTGGAAGGGCATGTGGCTGCGTACAGACTTTCGTATGAGCTATCGGCTGGTTCAGTTGTCCTGCTGGCTGCGTCTCAATGGCAAATGTGGTACTATCCGTTCTTGAAGGAATATGAGCACTACGTACCTGTCAAGGAGGATCTAAGCGACCTCCTCTCTCAGATCGACTGGTGCAAATTAAACGATGCCAAGTGTGCACAGATTGCTAATAACGCGCGCATCTTTTACAACAAGTACCTCGACACGGAAGGTATTTTAGACTTTCTTCAGAAGGAAATGTGGGAGTTGTCTGCGCGAACCAAACCATACGCTTACCTACCCGACCTCACAACTTGGGCCATAGAGAACGAGGAGAGTCAGCTTCTTGAAGAATTGAGAATTGGTTCACCTACTGTCCCCAAGTTCAAAGAGGATGTGTACAAATTTCAGCTGCCAAATAGTCCGCGGTGCGTGGGTGTATTAGATGGTATAATGAAAATAATGAGATCAAAGAGTTTTAATGATCTTAATTGGGAAGACACCATTTTCAAAAACGTAAATGGTAGGATAGACTTGTTCACAACCAACGGGATAGGAGTGGTGGGTAAGAAGGCCAACCATAGAGGTAAGATGTTGGAACATATTCATGAAAATTACATTGGTATGAAGGCTGTGAATAAGATGGTGTCACGCGTACCCAATTTCGCCTACGTGTTTGGACCACTCAAGGACGCCAAGGACATGGTATTTGTCGAATATATTAAAGGCATGTCTCTCATCAATTGGCTCAAATCGCCACAATACAACTTTAAAGACTTTCTTTCAATTTTGGTGCAAATAAACCTGGCCATATCTGTTGCCCAAAACTATATTGGGTTCATCCACTATGACCTCTATCCTTGGAATGTGATGGTCCAGACGATGAATGACGTAAGATACTACAACGATGTTAACGAGAATACAAACCCATCATTCAATTACTTTCTCAATTTCCAAACAACCCCTACAGGTGAGAGAACGCAGAACGTTGTTAGTATAAAGCCAAATATTATTCCCGTGATTATTGATTACGGCAAGTCCAGAGCCATCGTGTACGAGCCCAAGTATGGAACAATTGATCATGGATTTGCAAACCTGTATGAACAGAATTCAATCATAGACACGCTCACCATTCTCTACGGGTCATTGAACGTTCTGAAAGATGTGAAACGCTTGGGCGTGAATGAGATGAAGTTACTAGACTTTCCCCAAAGATTGGGTTTAGAGTCATACATGGATACAAAGCGATGGGGTAGATTCGGAGCACTCTTTAATTTCAAACCAAAAGCGAAATCAGGAGGATCCATTGTACCTAAGAATTTTGTAGATTTTGTCATGACCTCCTTCAGAGGTGCCGGTAGCCCAACCCTGCAACTATCATCAGAGTTCTCATATCCTATGGAGAAGGGTGTCAACCCGGTAATCGCAGAGGGGTTCATGATGCACGGTAAAAAAGACATGGCTTTGTTGGAGTTTATTAAACACGTGGACAGGTCCAGACCCCCAAGGAGTGACGACAAGTTCTTTCAGTTAGTAATCATGAATATGCTGCAGCGAAGGATGGGTTGGGTAGAAGCAGAGATGGCAACTGGATCTGCTGATATCAGAAGAAAGTGGGATATCGTTAGAAAATTGCTTCTTCAGACTAGCGATGTGAGAAGCTCGATGCCTGAAATGGACTTTCCTAAACCCATGGCTGTGTATCTGGATAGCGAGCTGACACCCGAGTATCTGATAAGTCATGGGGTAGAAGCAATTAAGGAGAATATTCCTCAAGATGACTGGGTGATAACATGGGTGATGTGTTTAGAAGCGTACCTATTTGGGGTTGCTACTGATGAAGGTGATTATGGACATTTCATTAGATTGGATGGGTTCTTGTATCATAACGCGGTGGCGAGTAAAAACACATTACTAAAAATGAAAGACATGTTATTAGACTAAGAATTACGATGATTATGAATGAGTTAACGAGAATGAATTGGAGATAAAATGTCTTTGAATGCTACAGCTGTTTCTATTTTGACTTACGCGTGTGAGCTGTTGACACGGGTAGTTGAAAATACAAAAATTACAATCAACATACAACCCTCTGAAAAACCAGAGGTCTCTCAAACGGAGCAAGTGAAGCAAACGAATGAGCAAACGAATGAGCAAGTGAATGAGCAAGCGGAGCAAGTGAATGAGCAAGTGAAGCAAGCAAAGCAAACGAATGAGCAAGCAACGCAAACGAATGAGCAAGCAAAGCAAGCGAAGCAAACGAATGAGCAAGCAAAGCAAACGAATGAGCAAGTGAAGCAATCGAAGCAAGCGAATAACGTGGAGGTTAAGGATCCATGTGAAAATATCCAAAAAACAAGGGGGTTAATACACACTGATTTACTTCAGTTGATTGACGTCCTGGAACGCGTGTGTGCTATTGTTAAGAAGATTAATAAGAGTATGATTGACGACGAGTTATGGAACGACTTATGGATGGACTAGTTATAATATTGATACGATTTTGAATTCGATCAAGATAGTCGTGAACGCTGTCTAAATTCTTTTCTAAATTCCTTATCCTCATGTTAGGATAAGGAACAATGATAGCAAACTTGAAAAAGACTTTTTAATGATTATATATACTAAGAAACGATGACAACGAACATGGAATTGAAAAGTCTGTTCAATCTCAAAACCAAATCTGGTTTCTCATCTATAGATGCAGTAAAAAGCGCCATGCAGAAGTATGCACGCAGGGGTATGCAAGTTGAAATGCTTCAGGCTGTGTATGAGATGGATGCTTTTAGCAAATTTGATGAATCTGATGACATTAATGTCCAGCGAGCAGTCAAGGCTATCAGAACAAATATGATAAATCGTATCAAGGTGATATTATTTGAGGATGTTTCTTTCTCACAGATTGGCGCCTTCATCTCCGTGATTAATAAAATCAAGAAATGGGAGGACGAAGGTAGGACTGATAGGAATACGTTGGCAGAGATTGTATCAATTATTAGCAACGCGAAGAAACTCAGGCTTCCTAACTTCTTGCAAGATAGATACGGCAAGGACGAGGACTCAGTTATGACTAAAAAGTGTTTTACGAATGGTATTGATAACAAGAAAATTAACTGCGTGGAGTGGATATTCCATAACGAAGAGGAATCTCTAATACTTTTGGAAGATTACAAGTTTCCAGGTAAGAAGCTGATATTACCTATGATAGTAGCTGAATGGAAACGTATGAAACCAACCAAGAGTAAGATGGGTAGCGATGACAGACATTTCTTCATCGTTGTCCCTTGGCTCTGGATCATGTACGCTGACAGCTTGAAAGAGTCAGATGGTATACACACCTCATCGTTTAGCAAGGATGAAATCGCCGCAGCCTACGATAAGAATGATATCCAATTTCATGATTACGTGTATGACAAGCACACAAAGGAGGGTAAGAGCAGAGGTAAAACACTTGAGGACTTTAAGGCCGAGGGTGCCTTCGTGACAAACGAGGATACCACATGGCTATCTCAGTTCAAAGAGCTCAAGGACTACTACAACCAATCCGAGGAGTCAAAGCCGAAGAGGCTTCGTCAAAAGGAACCTAAGAAGGAACCTAAGAAGGAACCTAAGAAGGAACCTAAGAAGGAACCTAAGAAGGAACCTAAGAAGGAACCTAAGAAGGAACCTAAGAAGGAATCCAACGTGAACAAGCGTTTGAGGAGAGGTAATATCAAAATTGATCAAATTAAAGAAATCGATATAAATGTGGATGATATCGATCTCATACTTGATGGCGTTCGTGCTGGTAAACTACCATGTGGGAATGTACGTAATGAGAATATGGTCGATAAAGTGATAAAACCTATGAACAAGAGTACAAATTATGGAATGGATTATGTTTACATAGATAGGCAGAAACATCTGTTTGGACTCAAAGACCTTAATATCACGCTGGGTAAGATTCCAGGAAAGGTGCTCGTCATGAAATGCGTGGAGGAGGACAAAGATGGTGTTACTGTCAAACGTAAGACATATGTTTGGGAGGATAGCGACGTTGGCCAGGTTATAGCAATCATGAACAAGGTCAACGTGCATGATGATTTTAGCAAATGTAAGAATTTGTTTAAAGATGAAGCCAAGTTCAGAGAGATGATTAAGATTCGACTTTTCAACGGGTTTTTCAGAATATCAGATAACGTTACGCGTAACATTTTGGTTGACAAGGACAACGAGTTGTTTGCCATTGACCAGAACGACATGTACGGTAAGCGTAAGAATGTCTTTAATAAAAAAGAACCCGCGAGGAAGTTCATAACGGCCAAGCTAATTGAGAGTGTTATTAAAGAGTTGGACTTTGCCACTCATGAGCAGACGTTGATTGATGAAATGTTCAATTACTTCCCCGAATCTTCATGTAAGTTATATGAGAATGAGCTACGCGGTCGTGTGCTAAACTACACTCGGATCGTTTTGGAGGAATTGGATTTGATTGAAAAAGATTAAAAATTCTTACTAAATTCTTACTAAATTCTTATACCCCAAGGGGTATAAGATATTCCTTGCAAGAATAATTGATTACTAGCCTAAGATCATGATGCAAATACATAAACATGAATGAACTGTTTGCTTATGAATGGGTGCTTGACCCAAATAATGACACCACTAATATCAGAATTTATGGGATATCTCCCATCGCGCAGAAGAATATATGCCTGCGCGTTGAGAACTTTAAACCTTACGCGTACATCCAGCTCCCGGACGGTAAACAACAAACAACGCGAGCGGTGATCAGTTCCCTGAACAGTCTCAAATCACCACCGGTAAAGATTGATATTGCCAATAAACATCATTTGTACAACTTTGAAAACAAGACGGAGAAGAAGGCATCGTTCATGAAGACAATATTTAATTCTAGGAAACATATCCAAGACATGGTCTACCATCTCAAACACGGGATCAAAATTAGTGGAGAGGATGTTAAACTGAAGGTCCATGAGACGGCAGCGAACCCTATCCTTCAGATGACCTCTACGCAAGACATACCTATGTCGGGATGGATTGATTTCTCAAAACACTGTCCCGAGCCGGTTCCTGAGGATGAGAAAATGACCGTGTGCGATGAGGAGTACGTGATCAAATGGAAAAACCTCAAAAGGTCAGAACGAATTGACCAAGTAGTTCCAAAATGTATGGCATTTGATATGGAAGTCAATTCAGATTTTATGAACCAGATGCCTAGCGACAAACCAGGCGACTGTATCTTTCAAATATCATGCGTCATCACTGAGAAGGGTAGGGAACGACGAAAGATACTTCTCAGCCTGGAAGCCAAGGACATGGACCTAACACAATCGGAATTACTTTCTGGCGTTGAGGTGCGTGTATTTAAAAGTGAAAAGGATCTACTCACTGACTTTATGGAATTGATTGCCGCGGAGAAACCCAACGCAATTACTGGTTTCAACATCTTTGGATTTGATATCGAGTACGCGATAAAGCGTGCTGTCAGATTTTTTCTCGTAGATGAGTTTAAACTTATCGGTTTTAACAAGGACGCGCCTGCACTCATTGAAGAGGTGAAATGGTCATCCAGCGCGTACAAGAACCAGGTGTTTAAGTTTATCAACTGGGAGGGAATTTTACTGATTGATTTGTTACCCATCATTAGACGTGACTACAAACTGGACACGTACACATTAAAGAATGTGACTGCTACGTTCCTGAATAACAATACGAAGGATCCCGTGACTTACAAGGATATTTTTATAGCTTACAAGACTCGTGAGAAAATGGATATCGTTGGCAAGTATTGTATACAGGATAGTGATCTATGCATTGAGCTAATGAATCATCTTCATACATGGGTCTCTCTTTCTGAAATGGCAAAGGTGTGCAACGTGTCTATGTTTACTCTGTACACACAAGGACAACAGATTAAATTGTATTCACAAGTGTACAAGTACTGCCTCAAAGAAAACATTGTCGTCGATTCAGACGGTTACGAAGCGAAAAGTAATGAAAGATACAGAGGAGCGCATGTAATTGAACCGAAACCAGGGTTCTATGAACGTATAGTTCCAGTAGATTTCTGCTCACTTTATCCTTCTTTGATCATAGCTTACAACATCTGCTACTCGACAATTACTGACGGGACTACACCTGATGATCAATGCAACATCTTTGAATGGGAAGATCACGTTGGATGTGAGCACGATCCCAAGGAGATTAAAATCAAGAATCTCACCGCAGCCATAGACAAGATTGGAAATGAGCTGACTATTCTCAGATCTAAACGTGATAGTATCAACTCGGGTAACGTTAATGGAACAACTGTGAAGGAGGCGAAGGCAGCGATTCAGCGCAAGATTGATAAGAAGGTCCTTGATCAGAAACCATACAGGGAACAACGGCAAGAGCTGAAGAAAACCAAATTGGCAGATCGCGAGGACGAGGACGGTAATAAGATTAGCGGGGTAGTCTGTGCAAAGAGATATTACAGATTCCTTAAAGCAGAGGTTAAGAAAGGCGTCATCCCCATAATTATTCAGAGTTTATTAGATTCACGCAAGCGCGTCAAGGTCCTCATGAAGAATTGTGAAGATAATGCTCAAAAGATTGTTTACGACAAGGAACAGCTCGCATACAAAGTATCGGCCAACAGCATGTATGGCGCGATGGGTGTGAAAAGGGGTTACCTACCATTCATGCCTGGTGCAATGTGCGTAACGTATGCAGGTCGCACGGCGCTTGAGAACACAGCTGATATTATACAAAAACATTTCAACGGAACGTTAGTATACGGTGACACTGACTCAAATTACGTTACATTTCCTCACATTAAATCTATATCTGAGACGTGGGACTACGCGATCAAAGTAGCTGACCAAGTCACCAACTGGACTGAGAACGGTAAACGTGTGTTTCCGCAACCAATCAAGCTTGAATTTGAAAACACGATTTACGAGCACTTTCTCATTCTCTCCAAGAAACGGTACATGTACCAGGAGATTGATAGAGATGGCAAACTCAACAAAAAGGTTGGCAAAAAAGGCGTTATCCTTGCTCGCCGTGACAACTCTCAGGTCGTTAGGTCCGTGTATGAGCAGGTAACGTCCATGATCTTTGATAGAAAGAGTAAAGACGATATTTACGAGTACGTTGACTCTTACGTTAGCGACGTTTACAATAACAAACTGGACTATAAAGACTATGTGATTACAAAGTCCGTAGGTGAATCGGACGGTACCATAGACAATGAGACGGGGCGCATGGGTGACTACAAAGTAAAGGAACTCCCCGCGAACCAAGAGGAGAAAAAGAATATTTTAAATGGCAAGAGTGAGAAGGAATACTACATCTCATGCATGCCTGCGCAGGTCCAGTTGGCTGAGCGTATGAAGCGTCGAGGCGTGCCTGTGGATGCGGGTTCTCGAATTGAGTACGTAGTAACTAAGAAACCCAGGGCCGTAACCCTAGGTCAGAAGATTGAAGATTATGACTATTTCATCAGGCATTCAGATGTGCTTGACCTGGACCCCAAATACTACGTGGAGGCCATGATCAACCCGCTGGATCAGATCTTCAAAACGATGAAATACGGGGAAATGATGAAGGATATTAGCGCTAAATGGGACAAAATCTCAAAGGAGCAAGAATAATTATATATTCATCAGTCATATACTTGGAAAAATTATCTATTAACAGAAAAATGGTATACACAAGTATGAGACGTTGGTCAGTTGTACCGCAGAGATATTTAGGTTCGACCAAAACACCTCGAATGACTTACATAGTACCCATGACCCCTGCCGCTTCTGTAGCTCAGGTGGCAATGATGGAGAACAAGAATCGGCTCATGTCTCACGCGCATGAGATCAATCATGCAGTAGATGAAGCCCACGACAAGGCTGAAAACGCATTCGAAATGGCCGCGGATGCACAAGAACAAATAACCGCTAGCATGGACACAGTCCTTCAGAACCAAGGAATCATGTTCCTCCTCATCGCGTGTTTCATCATCATGTTCATGTACATTATGCAACGTCAATGTTAGTCAACAAAATTCTATTACCCCTAGGGGTACCAGAATATTTACGATGGCCATAGAATCCCATCAACTAAATGTATGGTCCCGTTCTTACATTTAATGTCCCCCTTAATCAGAGATAAGCCGTTTACCTTTATTTCACCATTCTCACACTTGTTAATGTACAGATTGTTTATCCGACTGATGGGGAATAGGATCTGATTGTTTGATAACATATCCGTGGTGATGACACCGGGCATCGTAGACATCCTGAGGAGTTTTAAGGCCGTGTTTATGTCAATCGGGAAGTTTTCAGGTAAACGAACGGGTACAAACAATGTGTACCGGTAATCGATCGTGTTGTAAAAAGGCAGCTTCCCTGCTTGTTTTATGATAGGTAGAAAATGATTTAGATTTTTAGCAACGTAGTCGAGTATTGTTCCTGGCGTAGCCACCACCCCCTTAGGAGGTGCTTCGTCGTGTTCATACATCAGCGTTACTTGAGTAAATGGACCTACATGTGTCATTTTTTAAGTCACAATCATATTTTTTAGTCTAGTTATCTTTAAAACTTTAAAGATCTATGGATTGTTTTTACCAATATAAAAACAGACATGCGTTACCTTTCATTTATATCTTTGTTTTACTTTGTAGGTAGCTTTATGGCTAGCTCATACGCTGCGCCATTTACTATTCCATACCGTTATCCTACTCATTCAGAGTATACAAATAACCAAAACATTCTAATTAGCTCACAACCTATTACCGAATCAGACATCTTCATTGAGCGAGGTGTACTAGAATATTTGGTAGCTAATAACTTTTTAAAACAAAGATGGTTAAACAAATGGAATCAATTGAATCAACTGACTACCCTCACTCCCCGACAGGCTATCCGTATGACGCGCACTAAGAGAGCAGAGAGCAAGGCACTTCGTCGATTCCAGCGAGCCAACAGACTTCCAGTGACCGGCATTATCGACTCGCCCGTTATCAGTATCGTGTTCCCAGTCGCATGCGGAACCCCTGACTACGTGGATGAGCCATTTAATGACGGTTTTGGAGATTATGAAGAAATAGTCAACGCTACAGCACCCGGTAATTTAACGGGTGCTTTTAAAAAAAAGTAAACCCGGCATCTTACTCGGTTCAGTCAATTAAATGGACGAAGAATAATCTCACGTGGATTTATCTCAACTCGACCCATTTTCAAAACAATCAAACAAATTTAGTGAATGAGGAAACGATGCGCCAAATGATTTACCACGCCCTTTATTCATGGGGGCAACACACTCTGCTCACTTTTAAAGAGGTATGGACAGTTGAAGATGCAGACATTAAGATCTCTTTTCAGAAGACTGACCACTTTGATAGTTACCCATTTGACAATAAAGGAGGTTCACTCGCACATGCGTTCTATCCACCAGATGGTCGCGTCCATTTAGACATCTCTGAAGCTGATGATTGGAATGATGAAAAATTCCTGTTTAGAGTACTTCTTCATGAGTTTGGGCATACGTTGGGCCTCGGACACAACCCAAATATGACAAAGGTTGATATTATGTTTCCCATGTACATGGATTTTTTGAATGAACTAGGTCCTGATGACATAGCAGGTATACAGTTCCTGTACGGTTCAAAAGCAAACCATCCGACAACCACCCCAATAACAACATCTATTCCCACTACTAAGATTCCCATTCTCAGAACTAAATCTAAGAAACGAAAAAGATCTCATAAGAGGAGGTTGCATATCCGTAATCAGTTCAAAAACCAAACGATCCTTGTGAAATCCACGTCACCAATCATCTTTATCCTCAATAGAGGTAATGTAAATATACATTGAAAAGATTAATATCAGTTGGGGGGAGCTACACCGTCCAACTTTATAGCTATGTCCTAAATAATGTTTGAAATTTACCAATGTCCTAAACAATGTTTGAAATTTACCTACCTAAAAATAAGGAATAAAAATAACCATGACTACCATGACTACCACAAGTACCGTGAGAGATCTTTTTGATAACACTGATTGCACATTCGTGTCAGTCAAGGGTTACGAGGAGACTATCACCAAGATTAAAGCGTTTGGGATTTCATTTCCTGTTGAGAACAAGGTGACAATGAACGGAGTCGAGTACTATTGTATACCGCGATTAGCTCGCTTCAACTATAATAGTCTCTTGGCTCTACGTTCAGACAAGAACACCAACCAGGAAACCCTGACTTCACTCAAAAGGCAGTACATGCACATTTGCAGTTTTGCTTTCATGTTTGGAATTAGTAAGGACTGCGTCAGAGATGTAAACAACAGGCTCATTCCAACTAATTTAGATAGACAACACCAGTACACCATCATTCAAAACTATGATGGTTTATATTCAGAGAGTTTGACTTCTGATATTTTGGACAACGTTTGCAGTTCACTTACCAATCTTATGGATCAATGTATAATAACCTACAATGAGAGAATAGATATCATTGAACGTTATGATACACAATTGATCCGTGACAACTTAATAGAAAAACCTCAGTTGAATCATTGTTGCTTTTGCGATGAAATATGCAGCATACACCGGGTATATTGCAGTGCGTGCGTTGAAGATGGAGTGCTGGAAATGTACGCAGATGATGGACCTGATAAAAATGGAAACATGTTCAATCGGAGAAATGCAAACATTGACCATATGAATGAAAGGTTAGGTGAATAAAAAAATCTATCTAAATTACCTATCCCCACGGGGATAGGTAAGAAAAAGTACTAGTTGAAAATCAAAACCAAAACAAAGTGTCTTAAATAAAGACTACAATGACAGAAAATATTTGGTCATATTTGACCTATCAAAGTACGTTAGACGTAGAAACTAAGATTGCTAGTCCTGAAGGTTGGTACACTAATATTAACAACCGACCGACGTCATTTCAATCATATCTGTTTTTAGCAGACATCTTTAGCACCAAATATCAGTTTATTAAGATAGGAAAGGTCATCGACTACAGGGCCAAGCATCCCGAACTGAAACCATGGCGTAGCGGTTACTTATGTTTCCATTCTCTCAATTTCCCATTTGAAGCCAAGAATATTGAACTGATCGTCGCGCTGAAGCAGCTCTTGCAAGTGCCTCCTGCTGACATGCTGGTACCTCATGTGACCAATTATAACGGGACCAAGAAGGAAGCGTCAGATGACATGGATAGGTACTTTAAACAATACGACGGTCACGTGACAATTAAAGGTGTTGATTTTGTCATCCTTAATCGACGCGACATGCCTTACGTAAATCAATTCTTAATCAAAACAAATACGAATTGGGTAGACAATCAACGAGAGACGTGGAAACATATACAACCTTCTTTGATCAGTGATGATATGTAAACTAACCATTCTTGTTACAGGATACCCACTCCGAGATCAGATGCGTCATCATGTGGGGTGCTGACATGTCCGCATGAGCTACCATAGTTTGTTCTGTAACCACCATTGGGTCCTACGCTCAGTTCTTGGCTGGCCAACATAGGGACTGAGGAGTTAACGGATGGGTTGGGGTCTGCACCTGCGGTCCACACTTTGCTATCCATATTCTTCTCAAAGTAATCATAAGGCATGCCAGTGCGCCAGCCCAGGTCCTGCTCTGGATAAATGAATGGTTGCGAGCCTACAGTTGTAAACTGTGTCTGAGTTTGACCTGGACAATCGGATTCGGATCCACTCATGTAATTGCTCACATCTCCTGTTGGTCTATATACGTAGTAGGTTGGTTTACTCGTCTTCATTCCAAGACCGGTACAGTTACAGAAACCTTCCCCTGCGCTAACTGACAGTATGGCCAGAGCTGCGATAATCACCAGTATTAATACAATGATATTACTACCTTTCATTTTTTAGTCACATTGATAAAATATTTGAGTTTGTATACACGACGAATAGAGAAAAAACAAACATACCATGTCCAACGATATGTCTAAAACGACCAGCAAACACACATTTGTGCGCGCTATGAAGGAATTAACTCCTAATCCTCGTTATCAGAACTTGCCCATCATTGACAAGAGTGAGGGATTCAAACTCATTAAGCAATTTTACGATCAGACTCATTTCGTAGACCATCAGATAGACAGCTACAATGATTTCATTTCACGTGGTATGCAAACCATAGTCAGGAGGGAACAACCCATCGAAATTAATGGTATCAAGGTCGAGTTCAATCACATTTATGTTGATAAACCAAAGTTTATCATAAAGACCAGGGACCGGGTAACTAATGCCAACGTATCAGGAGATTGCATAGAGACGACAGAGGATGCGGCCCAGATCAAGGATGATCAGAAGGTGATTGTTAACTACACGAACACCCCCCTCTACCCGAATGAGGCGAGAAAGAGGAACATCAACTATGATGGTACCATCTATGTCTCACTCACCGTGACCAACATGGAGACCATGAAGAAAACCGAACACTATCAAGTCTCGATCGGCAAACTCCCCGTGATGCTAAGGTCCAACGTGTGCAGACTGTCTGAGAACAAAGAACAGGACCAGGAATGCGTTAATGATTTTGGAGGCTACTTTATCATTAAGGGTAAGGAACGCGTTCTCGTAGGTCAGATGAGGCGAGCCTACAACAAAGTGTACGTGGAAAAAACCCCTGATGACAAATACGGATACATGGCAGAAATCAGAAGTATGAATGAACAGGGTAATTCCGTGCTCATCCAACTCAAGATCAACACAACCACCAAGGAACTCTTTTTCTCTCTCCCATACATTAAGGCTAAGTCGCTCCTACCTGCGGGTCTTGTATTCAAGGCTTTGGGTATTAACGAGGAGGATATGAAGAAAATGACCCGTATTAAAGAACCAGATGTTTTGGATACGCTCGTTCAACAATACAGAATGGAGGTAACTATGGATGAAGCCATCGAATCCATCGCTAAAGACATATGTGATGAGACAAAGGATTGTGCGTACGTGAGAGAGATATTAAGAAAAGAGTTATTCTATCACGTTGGTGAGTTGACTGTTGAAAAGTCTGCCCATCATCTCGGTCATATTATTAAGAAACTGGTAACCACCGTGTATGGTTCACGGACCCTTGACGACAAGGATAATCTGGCCAACAAGCGCATAGACGGCACATCATCTCTCATGGCATTCCTATTCCAGATCCTATTCAAACAGTTTATCAAAACACTTTCTATCCAAATGGCACTGAACAAGGATCCCATTATTATTATTAAAGATATCAAGATCATTTCACATGTCATGAACCAAGCCTTCATGACGGGGAATTGGAACACGCAGAAAAGTTCACAATTCACACGAGTGGGTGTTTCTCAGGTACTGTCTATGCAAAACTACGGGGCAAAGACCTCCCATCTCAGACGCATCATGCTACCTGTCGGCAAGAAGGGTAAGATTCCGAGCGCTCGTCAACTACATGCTTCCCACTTCTCATTCATTTGCCCGTATGAGACACCTGAGGGTGATACGGTGGGGCTTGTATCTAATTTGGCCTTGTCAGCGCAGATTTCTATGCACGTGTGTCCCAAACTGACGACTGATGTAATTAAGGGAATGAAAACGTTCAGAGATGATATGGATGGATGTGTCATGGTGTTGATTAATGGGTGTATCTTGGGGACATGTGACAGGTCCTTGCAGTTTGTGAACGAGTTCAACGAGTACAGACTTTCAGATATGATCAATAATACAGTGTCCATAGTAAGGTTAATTGACGAAGACGAGGTACACATTTGGACCGATGAAGGACGCTTTCTCAGACCCTTGTTTGCACTGGGGCCTCGAAATAAGATCATGTACAAAGAAAATCCCAACAAGACCTGGAATGAGCACGTGAAGGATGGTAGTATACTATTCAGAGGGGTATGGGAGTTGGAACAGTCTGTAGTGGCTATGTGCGAGGATGATTTGAAAAAGAATAGATGTGATTACATGGAAATATGTCCCGCCTCAACCATGATGGCTGTGATGGCATCAGTGATCCCACTCTCAAATCACTCTCAGTCTCCAAGAAATGCGTACCAAGCATCAATGGGTAAACAGGCGATCGGTATACCTAGCACAGCGTACCAGCAGCGCTACGACACCACTTTGCATGTACTCAACACGGTGCAACAACCCCTCACGAAGAATGAGATGGTCAACGTGCTTCACTTTAACGAGATGTCTCACGGGGCCAATCCCATAGTAGCCATCATGACTTATAGCGGTTACAATCAGGAGGATAGTGTCATTCTCAATAAAGCGTCTTTAGATAGAGGACTCTTTACATCCACTACGTATAAAACAATCACAGAGGAAGAAAAAAAGAGGGGTAGCTCAGACTTTGAGAACATATGCCTCCCCAAGTTCCAGTACAGGAACAGAAACTACGACTACAGTCATCTTAATGAAAACGGGCTTATATGGAAACAAAACATATTCATGAAGAAAGGTACCGTCATCATTGGTCGCACCACCAAGAAAATGATCAGAAAAGATGATGGGTCGAGAGTTGCAGAGATCACAGACACGAGCATCGTAATTAAACATGGAGAGGAAGGATATCTAGACAGGGTCCTAAACACCCTCAACAGTGAAGGAATCAGGGTAATCAAGGTCAGGATTCGCATCCCACGCATTCCAGAGATTGGTGACAAGTTTGCATCATCTACGGCTCAGAAAGGAACATGTGGGATGATATTCAAAGAGGAGGACATGCCTTTCGATAAAGATGGGGTGAAACCAGATCTAATCATTAATCCTCATGCGATCCCCTCCCGCATGACTATCAACATGTTAATTGAAATGTGTTTCAATCTTATTGGTTGTAAACTAGGTATTCAGATGGATGCTACTCCATTCAAGCATCGCAACGTTGAGGAAGAGTTGATGGAATGGGCCAAGCGGGTGGGCATAGATGGTTATACATCAACAATGATGGATGGGAGGACGGGAGAAACGATCCCTAACAAGATCTTCATAGCGCCGTGTTTCTACCAGCGCCTGAAGCACATGGTTGTTGACAAGATTCACGCGCGCGTAGCCGGTCCGTTGGACAAGCTAACGCATCAGCCCGTAGCAGGAAGGTCTCGTGACGGCGGTCTAAGATTTGGTGAGATGGAAAAGGATTGTATGCTCAGTCATGGGTCTACTCGTGTTCTGAAGGAGTGTCTGTTTGACAAGAGTGACAAGTACGCGATCCCTGTGTGCGTAGGATGCGGTAACGTGCCAGACAAGCGTGATTTCTGTGAAGTGTGTCAAGAGAGTAACATTGAATTAAAGAACATGCCGTATGCCACTAAGCTTCTATGTCAGGAGTTGATGGGGATGGGTTTAGATTTGAAGATAACCTAATTTATTCGATCCGTTTAGTATAAAATTCATAACCCGTAGGGTTATGAATTAATCAAATAATAGCGTAAAATGGTCGCGCGTTCTTCTCATAAATTTATTTCTTGTTGTTGTACCTTTGATACATCTTCTCAAGTGTAATTTCCACTTCTTCATGTGTAAGTTGCGGATACTTTTCACAAATCTCCATCTTGTGCTTATTGAAAAAGACCTGCTTATCATCTGCCTTTTTGAACTCCAAGTAAACATCATCCTTGTTGTCCCTGTGATGACGCCACTCAGCAGCCAGCATGGACGTGATCTTGGTATTTGGCAAGTAAGAATGTTCCTCCTTCAATTCAGGACGTCTCTTTAAACAAAAGAGAATATAGCACGTGCATCTTCTCTTATCCCTGTTTTCTTTCACGTGGCGGAGTTTACGGAACCGCCCCTGGTTCTCATTAGAACACCAGGCATTAACTATCCCTGGGCATTGCTGTTCATACTCTTTCAGAAATTTGATAACGAACGCGCTGTGTTTCTTCATTGTTTTAATTACAAAATATATTTTGCAAGTGTCTCTTGTTCGTTTTCGTTGAGCATGTTGGCCAAATTCTCGTTAATAACTACCTCTTTATGATTAGGAGAGGAAGGATCCATTACAAGTATGCTCATACCATCTGTGTATTTATTTGGCATGCTGGGTAGGGCATGCAAAATGTCCTTGGTGGTCTTGTATACTAGCTTGCTGTACATAGCCTCCTTAATGCGCTCCGTCTCAATTGTCTTTTCATATATAAAGTTGGATAGCGCGTCGCCGATGTTTTTGATTTTCTTCCTCAGCTTATTAATGTTTTTGATTTTTGGATATCTATGCCTCATGATCGTGTACGTGTCGATCTCTGCGTCATGAGGGATGGATACTAGGTCTTTGAAAAAGACCTGTTCCTCGTACGTGTTGCGGAAAACTGGTTCTACATACTTTATCCAATCTATGGCCAGAATACACGTAGCTTTGTTAAATGGTGGTGTATCCGGCTTGTATTCAGTGACGGGAATGGTGACCTCATGTTGGAGCAGTTCTATGATCCAGTCAAAGTTTTCAGGTTTAAATATACCCCTCTTGGCCTGTTTAACTGATGGAGGCAGCTGGTCGATCAATTGATCGACAATGCTCGGAAACATTCCATCTTTCTTGTACCAACCATTGTCTTGCAATCTCAGAGGTGTAAATATTAATTCAGTCATTTTTATAAATTTCTCAATAACGACACACGCGTCCTTGTATTTAGAGTTGACCAACTTACGCGCGCACGCTCTGAAGCTTTTCACTAGCTTTTTCAGATCCTTGATTGACGTCATGAGAAGCAATCGGCTATCAACTAACGGATCAGGCATATAAGTGGTGAAACCATCCTTTGCAAACACGCATGATGCGTTATATCTGCTATTTGGAATGTATGCCAATCCAAAATCAATAATCACAGGTGCCAACCCGTACGTCCTGATGGGAAAAATATGTTCTCCAAATTTGTACACGTGCACATCGTACGGCGTGTCTGTTATCATCGCGTTGTCTGCGTGCAGATCGTAGTGGGTTATCCCGAACGTTTCAAACATGATCATAGCAGCGAGGGTCTGTCTCACACAATTGAAGATAGCGATAGGATGATGATTCTGTTCATATATGAAATTGGCCAACGTGTCATTGCGACCACCACTGTTGGTAATTTCCTTGTAGAATAGACAGTAGTTGCGATCACCTGCCTTGATTGGTATCTTTTCAAATATTTCACAGAAATGGAGGCAGTTGAGCCTTTTTAAACGGTTCCATGCCTCTTCTTCTAGTTCAAGAACGAAATCGACATGATTTGATATTTTCATAACGGCGAGTTCGTCTTTCCACGTGCATTTGAATACGGAACCTTGCACCCCTTGGTCCTTTTCATTTATCGGACTGGCATTTTTCAATATGTTACTGAAAGGGTTTTCGTTAGTCTCTGCGAAGGAATCAGTACATTTGTATTTCTTTGATGTTTCATTGACAGATGGTAAGAACCCATCTGCGTACTGGTTGTGTTTACTCATGATGTCTTACCATGTACTATTCTATTCCACAAGTATATTCAACATCTAATACATCAGATGTTGATTTTTAGCTATTTGAAAATAATACAAATTAAACACTAGATGGTATTCAAATCTCTAATTCACTCTATTACGTCAGACAATGTATCCGAATATCTTGAGGATATATTTGATTACTATGACTCTTTCAAGGTCTTTAGTACTCCCCATGAGTCGTTGTACCCGTTTTGTCCAGAATTAAATGATGTAGATAGAATCTACGACGCATGCATAGATATGGAGGATGAGGACAATAATAGTTTGTACAACGTTTCTTTCAGGTTCATCGGGATAGATGGGATAAATTATTACACCTACGCTCATATGAGGATCAACTATGATAATGACATTGATAATGAATTCATCAGAGGAACCATGTTCATCACCAAATTACCAGATCACTTTTTCATGACAACGATGCCCTCTATTGAGCAGACTGATGAACTGTATACATTTCTACTTGAGGATAACATTGATTTGATTTTTAACGAGGATCAACTTTCTCCAAATGTCCAGTTGTCCAAAGATAACTACGCTTTACAAATCGAAACGTGATAATTTTAGCTCTTTTCATAACCACTAGTGGTTATGAGACGTACATAGAAAAACTAACTACAGACATATACAGTATAAAAGTATAAAAATACATGAACTTATAACTATGATGATATTACGACACATGTTACATTAACCTAATGAGAACTTTGAGCACCAGTTTGTACTAAGATTAAATCATTAGTTTTGATTTCTGACTGTTTTTGCCGACGAGGAATGTTTTCTTTGGTAGGACCGGGGGTTTGATATCATGTTCAATTTTGGCAATAAGATCGATAAACCAACTGTAATACTTTTTCTGAATGGTGAAATCGATCGAGGAGAAGAGCACCTTACCATTCTGAAACACAGAAATAGTAACAAATTTGTCTTTCATCTTAGCCTCTAGTTTCTTCTTATCAGGTTCAATGATATGAAGACAATTTTTATATAGAACTTCCTCCTCTATTGGATTAGGGTGGGTGGGATTGGTTATTTTTGTAACGGGTAGCTGTTCTAGTTCATTACGAGTGACGCGGAGTTTCACCTTCACGTCCATCTTATTGCCGATAGCGTCGGCAATAATCACGTTGTCGTTATCACTGTAGATGTAAGATAGTCTTTTTGAAAGCAGGGTGCGGTTAATGGTGAATCCGAGATCAAAATCGATGTTTCTCATCGCCGATTTAATATAAATTATGAAATCATCAGATCCTTCTTCAAAAGTAAAACAGGGGTTCTGTTCAGATGCGCATGTGATGTTGGCTTTTGATAACTCTGTCAGAATCAGTTTGAGACATCGTCGGACGTTGTTAATCTCCTTACATCCCGTAAGCTGAAAGACTCCGTTTTTGAATATTTTGACGTTGATGCGTTTCTCTATCTGAATAATGACAGTAATACAGTTTAAAAAGTTACGTTTAGGTACCGTATCTTTTTTTATTTTACGTTTCCGCTTGGTCTTTAGGTCATTTTCTGGGTCGCAACCCTTCTTATGTTGTTGATATTTAACGCATAGAATAGCTGCCTCACGCTGACCCTTTCGATCAACGTCGGCATCCATTGGTTGGAGTTGATCATAAAAGCTATCAAGTTTTATGCGAATATTGCTTCGTACTGTGAATGTCTGTGTGGATACGGTAATGTCAGCAAAATCCATTTTACCTACTTTCTTTACACATAAACTCTATAAATCATCTTTTCCCTTCTTTATAAGGTTACACGGAGAATATTAATTGTGATCTAAAAATATCCTGCGCATGAGAAAATGCAGATATTTGTAAAAACTCTAACAGGAAAGACAATCACTCTTGAAGTGGAAGCTGTCGACACGATAGAAAATGTGAAAGCCAAAATCCAGGATAAAGAAGGTGTTCCTCCAGACCAGCAAAGACTTATTTTTGCAGGCAAACAGCTAGAAGACTCGAGGACGCTGAGTGACTACAACATTCAAAAGGAAAGTACCATCCATCTTGTCCTCAGATTAAGAGGGGGATTCTCCATTTATTAGTAAAATTTCTTCTTTCCGTATATCACATTCCATAAACGAGGGAACATGCCAATCTGCGTCAATATCTTTATTTTAGCCTTCTTTATACTAGGTAACCTCTTTTCCCACTCCCTGTTCCTTATCGCATCCTTCATAATGTTTATAGGAACATCCCAATCCTTGACGGTAGTCCCTTTCAGTTCCAACTGTATGTAAGCGTCGGGGTCTATGAACTTGCACACGTTGGGGGCACCGCAATAAAAGCACAGCGTTTCTGACATGATACAATCTACTAACTTCTCTGTCACGTAGCCATTAATGAAACTGTTCTCACACGCGAAAGAGTACTTGTACGGAATGAGCGCATCGTCTTTGTACCGAGGCGAACCGAGATACCGATTCCAATCATACTTGTGGGCTCCGCAATTCCCATATGCATCCCATTCGATAAAGTTCTGAGCATGCAGTGCGAACGCCTTCCTCAGTTTATGACCATATGTGATTGACTTGCCAGAAATGATGGAAGAAACAGCCTCTTTGGTTTTCAGAATAGAGTAGTCTGAAATTAACAACTCATTTTTGGTTTTGTTAATGTGCCACTCGATATTGTTGTAATTAATGTCGTCGTGATCGCTCCCATGTACAATCTTGGCTTTTAATAGATGTCTGTCTACGTCTCGCCAGAACGGATCCATGAAGCCAGGTTCCATCTTCATAAAGATAGTACGAGGAAGTTCTGAGATAGATGGATAGTAATGTTTCGATGCATTGACTACAAGCACATAATCCGCGTCGTTTACCGATGTATCGTCTCCAACCATCTTGATTGATGCGTTGTCCTTTGTATATGTGTAGTTACCATCTGTTAGCTTATTCCATGTGATACAGAGGCCATCACCGCTATCCCAATTGCATAACATTTTCACTGTCGTAAAATTAGTCATTATTTGAGTTACAGCGGCTTAACTTTAGGCTAGTATAGTATAATATGTATGGACTACTTTACTCAAAAACCTTTTAGTTCCCGTTTCGTTAATCTAATGACCCTACTAGATAATGAGCACGAATTGAGCCACGATGTTCGGATCACCATGTATGCAGAGTTGCTGGAGGCGATCAGTAGCGATGAGATGCTACACGCGTTGTTAATGAATGACGTGTTAAAGTCGTTGCGTCTGTATTCCGAGGAACTGATGTTTTCAAATAACTACCATATCATTTACAGGTTTGAGGATGTTTTCAGTAAGTGGATTCATGTTCCCACGAAGACAATCTATCATAACCCGCAGAACGTGCATGTGTTTATGACTCCCGCGGCCCAGGCTGCCTCTGAAATCATGAATAAATATCCATGTGTTTACGAAGGTAGACCTTTTGACCACCCCTTTTTTAATGTGATTGAAACGGAAGAGTTAGTTAATGGAATACACATGCCTAGCCTATTCGCATCAATCTGGCTTTACGTCACAACGCATGAGGAACGTGAGGCTATGACAAAGCGGCTTCTGGAGGAAATGAATGAGAGTGAGGACATGTGCCTTTCAGGACATATGGCACGTATGGTGAATAGTGTGAAAGGGTTTGGTAATGAAAGCTTTGATTTTAATTTAGAACAGTACGAATATAATAAGGCAAACATATTCAATCAACTGAACAAATTGCTCGACTTGACTGTGATTGACAACCTATTGGATCGGATGGAGGGGGTCGTGAATAACGTGAACGTGAGAGATATAGATGATGAACACGTGCTCAGAATATTAAGAGACTACTCGAAGCGGGAATGGACACGGACTGATGGTATTCTTCTGTACATGCGATAGCATATCATAAAATTTGTTAACCACATGTGGTTAACAAAAAAAAGAAATGGATGTAATTTTCATAAGAATTTCGTTTTATTTTTTTGGCTTACTCTTATCTTTGGGTTTACCGGCTTCCTTTTTCTTTTCCTTCTTGACAACCTCTTCGTTGGTTGGCTCTGGTTTAATCAGATGGATGCCTATCTTAGTCTGTAGCTTGGGATATGTGAGTGGTACGTGGATAATGTAGGTCGTGTCTAAACATGGGTTGACTTCCCCATCTTTCTCGTCAAATGTGAGAATCAAGTTTCCATCACTTTTAACCACCTTCGTGATCTTAGCTATGTACTCACCGTCGCTAGTCCTAAGTTCAGAGTTGTTGTAGTACTTAGCTTCCTGCATTTCAGCCACGGGTTCCTTTACGATACTAAAGATGTTTTTAGATGCATCAATCATAGACACGGACATCTCTTCCTCTGAGGCATTCCACCTCAAAATGTCTCTAAGAGTCTTGTCAGGAAGGATGATTCTCCTATTTTCGTGGTTCTGTAAATCATTGGCCCTTATGTAGTCGCAGATGACTATAGTCATGTCAACTCGGGAATGAGCTTCTTCCCGACCCCAATTTGCAAACCGAGCCATTTCCTCACTGATAATACCCTTTTTCAACAGGCCGCTATTTTGATTCTGATTACGACCCTTGTTTGACCTACGAGGCTTGGCACATTTGCGAATGACCTCAATTTGTTTAATAATGATGTTTTGGAGTTTAGAGGGGATCTGCTCATTGTTTCTGATAATTACCGCAAGATTGGTAATCTCTTCTTCAAGATTTCGCTTCTTCATTTTATAAAGGATTGTGCTTCTTTAAACCATTTATAGGTTGTTATTATTACAACCGCCTTATTGGTTAAAACATGGTCTAATATCAATTAGGTAGCTGGAGTTGGTTTTATATGATATTCGATAACTACTTGCAAGTTACCTGCTGTGACTGGATGTTCTAGGACAATATTAATGTTACTTTGAAGGAGAACTAGGGTCTTTGTATTCTTACCATCGGCTGCATTTGAGACGAACTCGCGGCAACCACCTACTCGTTCGTTGGCAATGAGAGCAGTCGTGTTCTCGATAAGGGGTGTCATAATGCTTCCATTGAGCTGACCCAGACCAATTGAAAAGGTACCCCTGGTTGCAAAGCCATTGTGTGCAAAGAACTCAACCTTGTCTATAATGGCATTGGCAGGGATGAGAGCAAGGTTCTGATCAGTGGTCATCTTCCTACTTGTTGTGGAAGCGGTGTTAACCAGAGAGACAGTTCCACTGGCGGAACGTGGTGTGAAGCATTGTATCACCTCACGCTTACTAGTAGATGGTTGGGGAACTGGATGGGTCCCGGTTATAACAGGGAGTAGCTGATCGTTCCCGCAGCATTTGCTACACGCAACAAGAGCATGATTCTTATTTGACATGATGCTGGATTTCATTCCAAACGAAGGAGCTTGATTCATGGTTTTTTATTCTGAAATGGTTACCTTAAGTACATCATTGATGAAAATTCAATAGATAAATAACTTGGTAAATAAAGTGTATTTATTTTAACATATAATTCGTGTTAAAATATCAAGGATATCCTGGTTCAAAATATAATGATCAATAATAAGTGAGATTGCTGGGAATGTTTTTCACAACAACCACATAATTATCATCTCGATCTCCATCCCTCTCCCCACGTCCATCTCCATCTCCACCACCCCCATCCCCATCCCCTCCGCGACCATCCCCGTTTCCCGAATCTGTTGACTCTTCCTCTTCCGAATCCGTTGACTCTCCCTCTCCCGAATCCCGTTCCATTTCTGCATTTCCCTTTGACTTTGATTCTTTTTTATCAGTGATGATGAGTGATATGATTTGTACTTCATTTACAGTTATACCACATTTTGAAATGTCAATATTTGATAGTTCATTTACGGAGGATAAATCTTCAGGAGCTGTACTATTAATTATATCATGAATGATTGCTCTCTCAATCTCACCCTGACAATACTTGAAAGATAATTTTTTAAGCGTTTCCACATAAACATCTACGTTCGTCGCGCTGTATGCTACGTACGCTTTGTCGATGAGGAATATCTGATTGTCTAACGTCCCTTTCATCTTCCTTAAAAACATAGAATTGTTAATATCAACTATGTTCATTTTCTCCTTTGTCCAGAAGTGAAGGTAGATACCAGGTCCCACGTAACCCGGTTCACTCGTATCGCTTTTGTAGTAGCCCACCTGGTCGTCTTCAACTATTTTTACCGAGAGGCCGACGAATGTACCTCCAAAGATGAGTCCTACTAAGGTGATTGTTGAAAATATCTTCATTATCCACGATTTGGCCTTTCCTACCCTGGGTACATCTTCTCTTACAGTAGTTTCCTTGTATACGTTTTTACCCACGTTGTGCATCAGAGCCATTTCAACGTCTCTGTTATTATTAGTTGGAAGGAACTTTTTCATTTTCTTTAAGATAATTGTACCTTTAAAGTTTATGACTAATATAATAACCTAGTCAAAACAGTTGAATAATAGGGTTAAAGGATATAACAGAATAAACAAATATGTTCAGAATAATAAAGAACTTGCTGAGAAATGTCATCGTTAGTATCGTTGAAGAAGACTATCCTGGAATCGTATACTCTGATGATCTATACGCGTTGAAAGTTAAAAAGTTATTTGATGATTCCAAGCTACCAAGCAAGGGTTCTAAAGACGCAGCAGGTTTAGACCTGCACGCTCATTCATGCGCGTTGATCAAAGATGGTACAATTGAGGAAAGTGTAAACTTGGATACGGGGCATGTCCTTATTCCCCCTATGTCAAGATGCCTCATTAAAACTGGACTGGCTTTCTCAATTCCTGAGGGTTGTTATGGATTAGTAGCACCGCGTTCAGGACTCGCTTTGAAGAAGGGTATCCAAATTGGGGGCGGAGTTATTGACCGTGACTACACGGGTGAAGTAGGTGTAATCATATTTAATAATAATTCAGAACATTTTGAGGTGAAGAAAGATGATGCCATCGCTCAGCTCATTTGTCAGTGTATCGTTTACCCACAAACTATCGAGGTCAAGAATCTTATTAAGACAGATCGCGGTTCTGATGGTTTTGGCTCAACTGGATAAGTAATCGTTTCGTATATCATTTCAATACTCTATGAGTATTGAAAGTATCCTGTTCATACGTCGCGCCGCACTACGTGAATGCCATCCATGAGTGCTGTCTTGTATGTGTTTTTATAATTGGCTTCAAAGTCATATTCATAGAGGATCTCTCTATTGATAAATGAAGGTGACGATCCATCGAACAAAGTGTCGTCCTCGTAGTAGCGTCGCTCCGACTCTGTGTACTTTTCATTCCCCTCCTGCTCCCAATCATCAACGTTATGAGAGTAGTTTTGATTCATTAGTACCTGTCCGTAACTACCCCCGTTACCTGCCGAGTCAACTATGTCACGCATTATCGTCACGTAGTTGCGTTTGTCAAAGAATAACCAGTCCCCCTGCATATTGAAAATGTATGGATAACACTTAATACCTAGCGAGTTGAGAAGGCTACTGTCATATTTGACAAACTCAAAATATCGAGGGAATTCTAGTTCCAACTTGACCATTTGTTCAGATTTATCATAAAGGTAGTAAAAATGAGAGAATAGGTAGGCGTCGGAACAATGTTTGATAAAGTTCCTCACAGTGGTTGCGGACGTCCCTCTGCAAACAAATATATAAGGAGAGTTATCTAATTGTCCATCAATTTCATCACTGACGTTCTCCTCATGAAGGGCCGTCTTCACGAGATGACGTAAACAGAACTTTTTGTTCCCCATTACGCGAGCAATCATATGACGTGGAGGTTTGAGATTGAGGAGGTCGTTGATTATCCGCGCTGAGTGATCGTACTCGTTGGAATAGAAAGCTGCCAAGGATGCCTCGTCCTTAATATTCACAGAGTCTGGAAAGATTTCGAGAAACTTTTGTGAATAGGTCCAGTTTACCAACCAATCGTTGTTTACGCGACCGCTGGCCAACACGGTCTTGGCCACACGATGATTAAAAAGATCCAATTTTTCACTATCCATTTTCAGGTCATGTTCATACCTTTAGACCTGAGGGTGACGGTAGGACTTTACCAGAGCTATTCATATTTAAAGTTTTAAATATAACACAAAAATGGTAAAGAAAAAGAGTAAGTGTAAGCATGCACATGAGCACTCGCTAAATAGTTATAAAATCACATCCGATTCCCAGTACATAGTTTTCGAGTCTGATAGCTCATGTTCTAATAACGACGAAGACGAAACCAAGTCAGTTAAACCCTATTTATATCCAACTCTTGTCATCAACGTTAAACGCGTCAGGTTTAGTAATGAGACCATTACTCATGTTATAGAGATCGAAGATCGTAAGGGTTATTGGGTCGAAGATAGATTCAGATTTCAACAGCGGTGCGCATCTATCAGAGACGCCATTTCATTCATATTTGACGAAATGCATAGGCGGAGGATGCGCTTGATTGTGAACATGAGTGATACAATCAGGGGGTCAAGTCAAACAAATAAATATTTCACGAGGTCATATGACCATCATGCGCGTGGGACCATTGCGTTGCCCATGCCTACGTGGTGGAGATCGTAAGTGAAATATTACTTCAGGTAGATATTCTCCTTAGTGATTAAAAATGAATGAACAGTATCTATCACACGTTGGATACACGGACACTAATGAAGCCACCAAGGGTTATTTTTCCCCTGATACAGCCAAGCTAATCTCATCAAAGGTAACCGAACTGTTGAGGGATTTTTACCCTCCTGGTATCATCGTTCCTTGTAATCGCGTAACTGAGGTCATGAACGCTATATACAGGGCTTATAGACCATCAACAGGAGACATCTTTACGCGCTATAACATTTCATCGGCAGAGAACCCAAACATGGTAGATGCGATGATCAATCAAGTAATTCAGGTGATAGTGAACGACATTAAGAACAATCTGCTCACCGAGCAAAACAATAGCAATCTCGACAACTGGGTCGTCCTCTACGGTGACTTTAACAAATGGGGTCTCAGACAACACGCTCCTATTACCACTCGTGATAGAAAACCAAAGACCATGTTGTTCAACATGAATTATTAATATGAATATATGAATTTATGTTTCAATGATCAAGTTTAAAAGTAACCATGTCAAATACAAATATAGAAACTATCCTGTTTATTGGAGATGTTCACATTAAATACAGGAATCTGATGGACCTTGATAAGCTCGAGGAGAAGATGATGCAAATGAAGGATATATCTTTTATCGTCATAGCTGGAGACGTTTTGGACACGCATGAGATTATTCAATGTCAGTTGATGAACAGAGCCTACAAACTTATTAAAGAACTGAAAAAAGTAGCACCTGTTTATATACTTGTAGGTAACCATGATTACATAAACAATCAACAGTTCCTCACCTCTAATCATTGGATGGGAGGAATGAAAGAGTGGGACCGTGTCCACGTGATCGACTACCCATTAAGAGTGGTTGGTGAGTCTGGGCATGTGTTTGCTCTCGTACCTTACGTTCCTCCAGGGCGTTTAGTAGAGGCGTTGGACAAGCTCAACGATTGGAAGAACGTAGCATGCGTGTTTGCTCATCAGGAGATTAGAAACTGTAAAATGGGTCATATCAAATCCACTGACGGAGACGCGTGGGACGCAGAGTGGCCGATGATCGTATCAGGACATATACATGAGAGACAGAATGTTGGAAAAAATGTCCTCTACCCGGGCTCAGTTCTCAATCACTCGTTCGGTTCAGACAATCAAGGTATCTCAAAACTTACGTTTCAAGGAGGTGTGATGAGTGAGGAGCGCGTGGACATTGGACTCGAGAAAAAGAGAATAATATACGAGAAGGTTAACAACGTGGGAAATATACCAAAGGAAAAACTGGTAATAGAGAACAAGTTGTGTCTTTCTGGGAGGAGAGAAGATATCAAAAGATTCAAGAATACAAAGGAGTACACGAATCTCACAAGTAAGGGTATCAAGGTGACGTTCAAATTGCTGAGTGATGATAATGTGATGGACGTGTCCGCGTCAGTCGATGACAAATGTAAGGACAAATGTAAGGACGCGGCGTTCTCTGTCATACTGGGTAAGCTGATAGCCAGTCAACGTGATGATGACTTGGAAAAAGATTTTATACAGATAAAAGTGTAAGAATGCCAACATATTTAAACAATGAAAGGGCCGCCCATCATTCATTTCAACACAATGGTCCCAACTGCCGTCAAATATATGAACACGTGCAGGAGTGTCCGGTGTGTCAACAGGTCATGATGGGACAGTCCAAACAGTCCCACGTTATGTACCCTCCATTCATAGCTGACAGACGTCAATTCAATGGAAGCATGAGTGCACCAAGAGATACTATCGAGATCTCACCAACAGTCATGTTTCTCGTGGTCATACTGATAGTAATTTTGTCGGTATATATGATTAGAAATATAACTAAATAATCTGAGTAAAATTTCTATTACTAATAAGTAATAGAAATTATATTTACAGGCTAAAATGAAGGATATATACTTTTTCTCATGTGAAAACATAGCTCTCATCTCATCTTATGCTTTAAAAAATTATCCTCAAATAAAACGTTATGTATTGACGCACGTCAAACCTGTTAAAAGCGTTCTTTTCTTTGCGGTGAAGGAGACCTTTGTTACCAAAGAAACTTTTAATTCATCTACGCCGATAGGTTTTGGAAACGTGATCATCGAGAGTACTCTGGTCCGTGTGACAACACTTCTAGGGGCAGACTACGCTGTGAAGAGGCGTCTACTTGAATATATGAACAATTTCTTTACCGTACCTATCATTGTAGAAGTGGATATGGACAATCAAAATTGGTTAGAGGATATTTCTTTCTTATCAGGATTAGGCTTCGGAGACCCAACTCCTAATTTAAATAACAATCGAGTCATAGATATGAAGATAGTGCCTGGGTCCAAACCTGCAGACACCCTTAATACAGTAATGAATATAGCACAGCAGGCACCTCTCACGTGTAAAATCAAAGTCAACTTTCCAAAAACACTTGCCAGCACTTTAATGTCTTACCTATCCAGACCCCATGAGGTCGGTGGAAAAATATGTATCACGCGTTACGGCAAGGACCCTCAAGGTGATGACGTTGCAATTCTCGGATTCAACACTAATCAGCTGATACTTGGGGACCCAACCTCGCATATGGTTGAAATACCTGCAGATCAACAAGCCCCCTTCTCTTTCCACACACATCCAGATGTATGCTACACGGATAACCAGTGTTTCATAGGATGGCCATCATCAGCCGATGTATATTTAATGGTCGCATACTATCTACGAAATGTAGATATACTGGCTCAATTTGTTGCTAGTTCTGAAGGCATATGGGTGATTCATATGAGGCCTCAATTTCAGAAGGTACTCTATGAGCTCAAAAATAATAGTGGGACTGAAGTGTGTGCAGATCTACTGGGTAAATTTATTTTAACATCCTTCCTACTCATGGAGGGTTCACGTTCGTACGTAACGGTATCACCTGAAGACCGACCAAGCATTCGCAAGAAGTTCATAGATATTAGCAAGAACCTTAAAATGTCAGACTACGCAGGAACTGATGTAGAAAAATTATGTGCGCCATTCATAAAAGAAGATGTTCTCTTATTTGATATAGAGCTCATTAAGTGGAAAATGTTTCAAACCAAGAATGTCATTATGACATTCTCGTACATGTTGGACCCCGCTGGAGGCCTGCCATGCAAGCTCCCCGTGGACTGTGGATTCCTCGCGCATTTGTTCCAAGAGTGATAGCGGAGTTGAAATGTAGCTCTCATAAATAAGAGTTAAATACAAAGCATCATGAGTTGTTACGAGTTTAAGAAAGAACATCTCTCCAACAATCCTGTGATTAAAGAAAAAAAGAATGAACCTGGTAAGTTTCACTTCCCTACGGCGACAGAGCTTGGGCAAGCAAGTCAGTTCCACCTAGTAGGATGCTCAACTACGCCAGGACCAACATTCTCATTTTCACAACCACAGAGCATTCAGCAACCACAGAGTCTATTCTCATTTTCACAACCACAGAGCATTCAGCAACCACAAGCAAAGAGTCTATTTGCAAGTCAGCAACCACAAGCAAAGAGTCTATTTGCAAGTCAGCAACCACAACCACAGAACATTTTCCCAAGTCAGCAACCACAAAGTCTATTCCCAAGTCAGCAACCACAAAGTCTATTCCCAAGTCAGCAACCACAGAACATTTTCCCAAGTCAGCAACCACAAAGTCTATTCCCAAGTCAGCAACCACAGAACATTTTTCCAAGTCAGCAACCACAAGCAAAGAGTCTATTCCCAAGTCAGCAACCACAAGCAAAGAGTCTATTCCCAAGTCAGCAACCACAAGCAAAGAGTCTATTCCCAAGTCAGCAACCACAAGCAAAGAGTCTATTCCCAAGTGAGCAATCGCAGAACACTTATCAACTGTTCCCGCAGACTAGCAATAGCTCTTCCATATTTAACAACGCAACAGAGACACCTTTGAGAATTGTCAAATATACCACCAAAGTTTCAACTGAAAAGATGTTGGCTATCCTCACCAGTGAGTCTTACGTGAATGACGAGAATATTAATTATTTATCGCAGTTAAGTCTCACGTGTGACAAAGAAGATGTCACAAAGGTGGCCCCACTTGCATTGCTTACACTTGAGGACAGTAGTGCAACACCAACTACACAACTTGCAAAGCTTCATATTAAATTCCTCAAAGAACTCATCCAAGAAACAATCAAGAGTGAGGAAGATGTGTGGAATAGTACCATAAGATTGGCTACCATGTATGGTATGCAAACAATGGTTCAGTTAATCAACATGACTCGCCCTATCAACGCACTCACCTTCCCTGAACAACATATCACTCCTGAGATTTCATTTGTACTTGCACTGCACGCGTTTGCAACCAACAATGACAATCCCCAGAATGTGATGAGCGCAAGCAAGCGTTACTCAAAGGGTACCGCGAAGCTGGCTGCAGACATGTGCATGGCCAGCTATGGCTTGGGATGGATCCTGAATGCAGATGATAAATCAAAGTATATCAGTAAACATAAAGACACGTACACTATCACATGGTAATTATATATCATCAGAATCTTTCGAGATTCCGTAACCCTTCGGGGTTATGGAATTAAACATGATTATTTTTCTAACTCCCCAGTGTTTGATAGATCAGTCGTGAGCCATAAATTGGCATATCTTATGACATCGTAGTTTTTGACAGGATAAGTTAGTGAATTAAGAGATGGGATAAGCTTCGTGATTTTATCATGATCAATTGTTCCGTTGCGTTTGACGACCCAGAACCCGAGAACAAATGCTGTTGGATTCTTGTACTGTACGTTTATCATGTATTTAATCTGGTTAATAATGTATCTTATGTCGGGTCTCTTCAATCCTATTATTCCCTGCTGCATCATCTCTTCGGCTACGGTCTTTGTGAATTGCGTGAAGCGTTGAACGGGGTCGCGTAAATCCACATCACCTTCTGTAGTCCCTAACTCGCCCAAAACATTTGCTTGGTTATAACCACCTACACGGTCATATACATTGTATTCTAGTTCAAATTGAGGTTCTTCCAAGTATGAGTGAGAAGCGTCGTTACCATCAGCGTCACTATAAGGATCACCGTATTGAGAAGAGGTTGGTGTTCCACCCCCGTATTCGCTACTATTATCATCCATTTTGTATGCTTGTTATTTGATTTTGAAGCGATCTGTTCAGTTTGCTTTGTTCAGCTTCAGCTTAGCTCTACTCTTCGCAGCTCTTAATCTATTCTGTTCCCTTTGATAAGTAATCCATTCTTCTTCACTGCATTTATGTCTATATTTTTTTGGCAATCTCTGTCTCGGCTCCCCTTTCATGTTGAATAAATTCAGATTCGTTTTGCTCATATCCACGGGTTGTTGCGTCTCCTCATTAGACTGTTGTTGTTGTTGATTATCATCCATTTTTCTTTGTTTTTAATTCCCGATTAACATAAGCTATTATTTGAAGGATCGTGTCGCATACGTCGTCCTTCTTCTCCATTCCCTGAATCTCCTCAATGATCTCCCTGTGACGATCGCTATCACTCATCACACCATCCTGTGTTACCTTGACTACTGACCACGTTTTGCGTTCTTTGGCTTTGAGTTTGTTTTTACCAATGAAATGTTGTGTTTTCATATGAGATGGTACGAAATTGACAACTCGTTCTGGGAACAATGTGTACAAAGTAGACCACACGTGCTGACCCAGTCGTTGGGCCCGCGTATTGCAAAGCATTTGCTGTTCAATAACAAAGTGATCACACTTCATGAGTTGAGAATCATTTCTCATAATGGATGATATGTGTACACATGATTCTGTCACGGTCTGGGTCTTTTTGCGAATTACGTTGTGATGCGCTATTTTGAGAATGTTTAGTTGATCGTCATAGTATTTAGCGATACAGTAGGCAAAATTCTTCTCTCCGATATCAAAGCTGGCTATAAACATTTTACAAAGGTATGTATACCTCAAATCAAAAATCAATCAGTAACACTTGATTTACAGACCATAAAGAAAACTAATGTATAATAAAGTGTCACGAGATGGATATCACAGCAGATTTTATAAGAAACGTGTTCAGAAAGTCAAGGATTGATCCCAAGTACATGGACGTGCTCACGAATCCTTCAGCGTTGTCTATATACAAAGTTGCATTCACGTCCAACACCGTAGATCCGGATAACAACTACGAGCTGTACGAATACATGGGCGATGTGGCGGCCAACGCGGCTGTGGTGATGTATTTTTACAATGTCTTTCCTCAATTGAGAGACGTAAAGTTCATCAACACGCTCAATCGATTAAAGATAGTTCATGTATCGAGAGAGTCGTTCAGTAAAATAGCAGAGGACCTCGGGTTTTGGCCTCATATTAGATATAATGAAACTGTAGCACTTGAGAAGCCTGTGTTGAAGAAAAGCAGGGATGCTTTGATGGAAGATGTGTTTGAGGCATTCGTGGGAGCTACACAGATTATTCTCATTGATGCTTTTAAGATGGTAGGGGTAGGGGTAGGGGTTGCTAACCAGATCGTTTATAATTTCATCAAGCCTATTTTTGACGCAAAGGAAATATCGTTTGCATCCGAAGATCTGTACGACGCCAAAACGCGTCTGAAGGAACTCTTTGAAGTCAAGAAGAATACTCCCAACAAGCTGGTTGATGATTTTGGGGTACCCAAGTACATTGACATGTCTCTGCCATCCACCAACGTCGTTCTCAAATTCACTAAAAGCAACAATGTGTTTTATGGCAACGGGGCCAGTAAGCAACAGTCTCATAAGATGGCGGCTCAACAGGCAATTGACTACTTCAAGAATAGAGGCTACAATACTGAAAAGAGGTTCAACCTCTTCAGTTCATAAGACGAGTCATTACAAAGTTGATCTAAAGGATTAGTAATGAAAATAAGACACATGATGAATACCGATGTAAGTATGCTGAACGAATACTGTCAGAGTAAGCAGATGCTACCACCTGAATATAAAACCATCGCGGTTACTGGTCTAGGGCATATGCCTACATTCACGATAGGTACGATTATCGGTAATCGTGAATTTGAAGCACAAGGTCCCAGTAAGAAGGTTGCAAAGCATAATTGTGCACGAATAGCTGTTGACGCGTTAAAGGTAAAGGAGTATTTCAACTCTCGTATCGTTTGCAAATATAGGATCTGTGAACTTAATGCAGTTAGTGATAAAATTAATAGCGCTGATAAAATTGATAGCACGACGTCTCTTGAAACTATATGGAACGGGGATGCTGAAGAGGTGGTGTTGATTATTAAGCGTTCTAAAAATAATGATCAAGAACTGAAGACTATTAGGTTGAAGGTATTAAAGTAAATGATCTATAATCTTCAGAGATTATAAGTCCAATATAAATTTGAAATTGCACACGTAAGAATGATTAGTGAAATTAGATGAAGAAATGAACAAGTCAGCAATGAATAAGTATTTCGTTGAGAACATGGTTCCAGTGTTGAGTAAAAAATTCAACATTGACACGTGCGAATTGAAGGATGTTATCAATTCGTTCGACCACGACGTGTCTGAGAATGTCGCTTGTCCAAAAAGGAAACAAAGAGTACCTAGGGGTCCTACAAAAGTAGACCTTATTGGACAGGCTAAAAGTCTCGGATTGAAAGTGAATAATAAGATGAAAAAGGAGGAGATACAGTTGTTAATCGATTCCCATGTAATGAATGTCTATGATACCAGTAATAGTTCCCCTCCCACTGAACAGGACATTCATGAATTTCTTGAAGCTCCTGCTAAAGCTCCTAAAGCTCCTAAAGCTCCTAAAGCTCCTAAAGCTCCTAAAGCTCCTAAAGCTCCTAAAGCTCCTAAAGCTCCTAAAGCTCTTAAGGGTAGTCTTGAAGGCAAGACCCTCGAGTCTAACCAAAAATCATGGACCGTTGGGAAATTATTAGGAACTGGGGGTTTCGGAGCCGTGTATGAAGTGGAAAATGAACCAGACATGGTCATCAAGACAGGAAATGATAAACTCAAAAAAGGTCAAGATTCTGGTGTTTTCATGGAGAGAGCGGTCTATCGAAAAATAAATGACGATACCATTGTTAATAATGGTATCCCTCAGATAATTGATTCAGGTCATTTTACGAAAGAAAATGATGATAAAGATTATTTCATCGTAATGCCCAAATTTGAGAAAAGTTTGAGAGATTTGAAAAATGAGGGGAGTATGGATGATGAACAATGTAAGAAAGTGATCAATGATGTACTTGACACCCTCAAACATTTGACAGAAAAAGGTTACTTACACCTGGATATCAAACCCGATAATATCATGTTCAATAATGGGCGCTGGTACCTCATTGATTATGGTATAGCCATGAGATTTGATGAGGAATCAGAAAAGACCATTAATAAGAAGAAGGTTGGTAATGGCACACCCTTTTACATGGCTCGTGATGCACACAAAGGTCGCATGAGTAGGAAGGCAGATTTGGAATCGTTGATCTACACCATGGTTGATCTGAATTGTCAGCTCCCATGGTGTAGAGCAAAAAATAAGGGTGAGACAGTCAAAGACTACCTGGAATATATCTTTGAGGAAAAACAAGAGTTTTTCAAAAACTACACCAAGCTTAATCTACCATCGTACTACAACGCTTTCATTGATTACGTAGACAAATTGCAACCAGGTGATAATCCCATATATGAAATTGTAGAATAAAAGAGTGACTATCGTCACCCTATCCCCCTAACTTGTACATTTGCTAATGCTGTACATTTGCTAAACATTTGCTAATGCTGTACATTTGCTAAACATTTGCTAATGCTGTACATTTGCTAAACATTTCCTATCCTCAGGGGGATAGGAAATAAAAAAGATTATTTGAATAGTAGCTATATGGAAAGAGTTAATACAAAGCAAATAGAGAATCATGTCAATTCAAAAGAAAACAAAATATATCAAACAGGACCCCATCACTCATATCCTAAATCGTCCGGATATGTACGTGGGTTCCAAACTGTTTGAAAAACAACATGTTTACGTTTACGCTAACAATGTCATAGCGTTGAAGGAGATCATAGTTTGTCCCGCACTTGTTCGCACATTCGTTGAGATTCTTTCAAATGCCATAGATAACGTTGAACGCGAAGCAAAAATGACCTACATTTCAGTAGACCTCAATACAATTCAATGCGAGATTAAGAACGATGGAGCAGTTATCCCAGTCGAACAGACCGATGTTGAAATAATTAAGGGTGTGAAAGAACCCATGTACAATCACTCACTCATCTTTGGACAACTTTTGTCAGGTAGTAACTACGACAACACGGAGATTCGTTACACATCAGGACGCAATGGTCTCGGAGCCAAGCTGACCAACGTCCTCTCTACTTCATTCAACGTGGAGGGTGTAGATCCAATCAATAAGGTCAAGTTGGTACAGACATGGACTAATAATATGAGAGACACGACTGGTCCGAAGGTGACCAAGTCTACTCGCGTCAAAGGTTACACGTCGATCAAATGGTCCTGGGACTATGAATGGTTCGGAATGAAGAAAGGTATATCTCAAGACATGTTGGACCTGCTGTCCATGCACGTCCTCAACGCCTCATTAATCACTGGGTTGAAAGTGACACTCAACGGAGTCCAGCTCCCGAATAAGCTCGCGTCATACGTTGACCTGTTGGATGAATGGAATAGTTCAGATATTCTTAAATTGGAAAACGATCACTCTAAGGTGTTTGTGGTCCCTTCTACCGAATTTGAGGCCATTTCCTTCGTGAACGGAATTCAGACAAAGAATGGAGGCAAACATGTGAACGCATGGGTTGACGCTGTGTGCAGACCGCTAATGGAGAAACTACGCGGGTCAAGTAAATCCGCGACACTCACAATTAAGGATATAAAGCCTCACTTCAAGTTTCTGGTAGTGACGCGTATTCCCAACCCAGAGTTTGATAGTCAGGAAAAGAATGAGCTCAAAACAATAGTAAAGGTGGACCCCATCAGTTCGTATCAAGTCAGTAAGATCATGAAGTGGCCTATCGGTGCGACTCTCAAAGGACTTGGCCTCTCTAAAGAGAAAAAACAGGTAACGAAGGCTATCGCAATGTCAAACAAACACCCGGTGATTGAGGGCTACGATAAAGCCAACAATGCTAACGGAGTGAAAAGTAAGGATTGTGTACTCATCGTATGCGAGGGTCTGTCGGCTAAAACTTTTGCCGTGGAAGGTATCAGTAAGGGAATAGGTGGTAAGAAGGGTCGTGATTGGTTTGGCATTTACCCACTGCGAGGCAAAATGCTCAACACGCGCAACGCCACCCCCACATCTATTAAGAACAACACTGTGATTACTAACCTCATGAAGATTATAGGTCTTGATTACGGTAACCCGGACAGACTAGACAAACTCAACTACGGAAAAGTATGCATCATTACCGACGCGGATGTTGATGGTATTCATATTGAGGGACTCATTCTCAATTTCTTTCACTCTTTGTTTCCTAAATTACTCAAAAATGATTTTGTGATTAGCATGAAAACACCAATCCTTAGGGTTAACACCACGTATTATTTCGATGAGCGCACATTCAGAGCGACTAGGCATCAAGGTCAAATCAAGTACCATAAGGGACTCGGTACTATCAAACGAGAGGAGGTAAAAAATGTATTCGGAATAAAGATGCTTCAATTTAAAGAAGATGAGACAAGTGATGAGTTTTTCAACATTGCTTTTAACAAGGATGAGAGCTCGGAGCGGAAGAACTGGCTCTCTCAATACAAACCAGTCGATGTCAAACGCACGCTGGATGATGAAAAAGAAATAATAATCAACTTTAATATCTCACGACATTTGAATGAGGAACTGGTAAAGTTTTTCCATGACGATTGCAAGCGGAGCATACCGAGCGCCCTAGATGGTTTGAAAGAGTCACAACGTAAGATCATACACGCTGCCAAGAAGCGCAACCTCAAGATCGATACGAAGGTCGCTCAATTCGGCGCCTACGTGGCAGAACAAACAAATTATCATCACGGAGAGGATAATTTGTTCAAAACAATTATCAGAATGGCACAAAGCTTCCCAGGAAGCAATAACATCCCCCTTTTTGTCGAGGGAGGTATGTTTGGAACAAGGCTTGAGGGGGGTGAGGATGCAGCTTCTCCGAGGTATATCTTTACAAAGATGGTAAGTGAATTTAATAACATTTTTAATCCTCTTGATGATGATCTACTTAATTACCGCGAAGATGATGGTAATCTCATTGAACCTTATCACTACGTGCCTACGATCCCCCTGCTGCTCGTGAACGGATGCGTAGGGATTGGCACGGGATGGATGTGCAACATGCCTCAATTCAATCCCGCGGACGTAGTCAGCGCATGTCAGCTGTTGATAGGAGGAGAAAGATGTAAATTCATCGAGCATGTAAATAATATGAAACCATGGTACAAGGGTTTTGTTGGTGAGATTGAGAAAGTTTCTGATATGAAATTCCAAACCAAAGGTGTATACACGGAGAAGAACGGGGTTGTTCATGTCACTGAGCTACCCGTAGGTCTATGGAACTCTAAATTTCAGAAAATATTGGATGAAAAGGAGGTCCATTACAGAAACAGGTCAAAACCAGACAAGGTCGATTACGATATTATTATCAATGACAAGTTTGACATGAAAGACTTTGAGAAAAAGATGTGCACGTCTCTCAACCTTGACAATATTGTGGTTTTTGATAAAGAAGAAAAGATAGTGAAGGTAACTCTAGTTGAGTTGTTTGAAATGTGGGGTGAGGCACGCCTCGCCCTTAACGCTAAGCGAAGGCATGCTCAACTAGTAGATATCGACAGGCGCTCTCATATGGCTACGTGTAAGAGTAATTTTATCAAAGCCGTGAGAAGTAAGCAGATTGATGTAACGAGTGAGGAGAGGAATATTATATCTATAATTAAGATGAATGCC